>ENA-ORNP01000058-ORNP01000058.1-human-gut-metagenome-genome-assembly--contig:-NODE-58-length-114567-cov-6.230500_pt1 | contig 114567 bp, 117 predicted proteins | sample MGYA00242119_ERZ509030 | MGnify/ENA primary metagenome ERZ509030 (study PRJEB26280, sample SAMEA2338708) | human gut metagenome | biome: human gut; feature: human-associated habitat; material: faeces... | reverse complement strand
AATGCAAAAGTTGCAATCTTCGGTGTAGGTGGAGTTGGTTCTTTTGTAGTTGAAGGATTAGTTAGAGCAGGCGTTGGAAACTTTATAATAGTAGATGATGACAAAATTTGTTTAACAAATTTAAATAGACAAATAATAGCAACAAGGAAGACAATAGGAAAATATAAAGTAGATGTAGCAAAAGAAAGAATATTAGAAATAAATCCAGATGCAAAAGTTACAACATATCAAGAATTTTATATGCCTGATACAAAAACAGAAATTTTAACAAAAGATATAGATTATGTAATAGATTGTATAGATACAGTTACTGCTAAAATAGCACTAGTAATGAAATGCAAAGAGCTCAACATACCAATAATATCAGCTTTAGGAACAGGAAACAAGTTAGATCCATCTAAATTTGAAATTACAGATATTTATAAAACAAGTGTATGTCCTCTAGCAAAAGTAATGAGAAAAGAATTGAGAAAAAGGAATATAAAGAAATTAAAAGTTATATATTCTAAGGAAGAACCAATAAAACCAGAGCAATATGGTGAAAGTAGCTGCAAAACAAATTGTATATGTCCTCCTGGAACAAAGAGAAAATGTACTATTAGAAATCAAGTACCAGGAAGTATATCATTTGTACCATCTGTTGCGGGTCTTATGATAGCAGGCGAAGTTGTAAGAGAAATTATTGAAAAATAAATAAGTGTAAGGAGTAGAAAAATGGAATATAGATATGAACCAGAGGGCGTATGCTCTTATGAAATGATATTTGAAATAGAAAATAATATTATAAAAAGTTTAAAAATATTAGGAGGATGTCCTGGAAATACTGTTGGAGTTTCTAAACTAGTTGAAGGCAAAGATATTGAAACAGTAATTAAACTATTAAAAGGAATTCCTTGTAGAGATAAGGGAACATCTTGCCCAGACCAAGTAGCAAAAGCATTAGAACAATATAAAAAACAAATACATTAATAAGAAAAAACAACCTAAATTATTATAAAAATAATAGTTTTAGGTTGCTTTTTATATTGTTTTTAGGCTTTATTTAATATATCTACAATTGTATTAACACATATGTCTGTCATTATTTGATAATTAAGTTCAGAATGTTTATGATAAACTATTTCGTGGCAAAGGTTATCAATTAAGCCAATAACAATATGAGATTTTTCTAGTAAATTGACATCATCAAACCCATTTTCTATTAATAGATTATATATTTTTTTTGTCATTTCCATTTCTCTTTTGTGAAAATAATATGCTACATCTTTATCAGAATGTGCCATTGCCATAATTTCTTCATGTGCAGATTGAGAAAGTTTATGATTTTTTATAAAATGGTTTATCATTTCTCTAATAATTTTGGCTAAATCCTTTTTATAAAATCCTTTTAAAGGAATATCAAGCATTGGATAAAAAATGCTATCAGCATATTTTTTTAAAGCTTCAATAAAAATATCATGTTTATCCTTAAAATATTGGTATATAATGCCAGTAGAAACCCCAGCATTTTTAGCTATTTCAGCAGTATTTGTATTGTAGTAACCTTTTTGGCAGATTAACTCAAAACCTGATTCAATAATTTTTTCTTTTTTTATAATGGACCTTTTTTGTATAGGTTTACGTATTTCATATTCACTCATAAAACTGCTCCTTAAAATATAAAAGTTAATCACATTATACAAGTGAAAAATGATAAAGTCAAGAATATGAAAAAAAATTCATATTATATTGACTTTATAAAAAAATCAATATATAATTCAATTGAAATATGAAATATCATTCATATAATTAACTTTTCTAAAAGGGGGCATTAATTAGAAATGAAAAAAATAGTAGAATTAAAAAATGTTAGCAAAATTTATAATACAGGAGAAAAGGAATTCAAAGCCTTAGACAATGTTGATTTATCAATAAACTCAGGAGAATTTGTAGTTATTCTTGGACCATCAGGAGCTGGGAAATCAACATTATTAAATTTAATTGGAGGTATGGACACACCATCACAAGGGAATATAGAAATAGATGGAGAAGATATTTCAAAATATAATGAAAATCAACTAAGCGAATATAGAGCGGAAAATATAGGATTTATATTTCAATTTTATAATATTTTACCAACTCTTACAGTATTAGAAAATGTAGAATTAGTAAAAGATGTAGTAAAAAATGGAAATGATAGTAAAGAAGCAATAAAGCTGTTGGATTAGAAGAACATATGAATAAATTTCCAAATCAATTATCAGGAGGAGAGCAACAAAGAGTATCAATTGCAAGAGCAATAGCTAAAAATCCTAAATTATTGCTATGTGACGAACCAACAGGAGCCTTAGATTCTAAAACAGGTGTAGAAGTATTAAAATTGTTGAAAAAACAATGTGACGGAAATAATGGAGAAAATACAGTAATTATTGTAACACACAATAGTTTATTTGCAGAAATAGCTGATACAGTAATAAGAGTAAAAAACGGAAAAATAGAAAGCATAACCTCAAATGAAAATCCAAAAAAGATTGATGAGGTGAAATGGTAATATGTTAAATAAAAAAATGATACGTGATATAAAACAAAATCTATCACAATTTATTACAATATTTTTAATGGTTTTTATAGGAGTAATGGCTTATAGTGGAATAGAAAGTTATATGGAAGGAATGAAGCAAACAGCAAACAATTTTTATGGAGAATATAACTTACAGGACCTAAATGTAATGGGAGAATTATCAAATGGAAATGTAGATACAATAAAGAAAATTGATAATGTTAAAAATGCAGAAGGAAAATTAAATATAACTACAACTTTAGAAAATGATAGTGACACAACATTAACTATGAATTTTATAGAAGAAAATGAAATATCAAAATTTTATATTGTAGATGGAAAAGAATTTGATGTAAATACAAAAGGAATATGGCTTGATAATTTCTTTGCTGAAAAAAATAACTTAAAAATTGGAGATAAGCTAAAATTAAAATATGACGGATATATTTTTGAAGAAGAAATAGTAGGATTAATAAATGTACCAGACCATGTATATGATGTAAAAGACGAATCACAATTATATCCAGACCATAAAACATTTGGGTTTGCATATTCATCTATTAATGAGTTAGAAGGATACATAAAAAAACAAGTAATGGATAAAATGAATATTACAGATTCAAGTATATTTGACCAAGCCTTTGAAAACTTCAATTATAAAGATTACCTAAAATATAATTATATAATGGTAGATATAGATAACAAGGAAGATATAAATAAAGTTAAAAATGATATTGAAGAAAAAATAGAAAATGTAGTATTAATAAATATAGAAGATACAGCATCTTATTCACAATATCAAGGTGAGGTAGAAGAAGGAGAAACATATATAGGAGTATTCTCAGGATTATTCTTATTTATTGCTTTACTTTCTGTTATTACAACAATGACAAGAGTTGTAACAAAACAAAGAGTACAAATAGGAACATTAAAGGCATTAGGATTTAAGAAGAACAGAATAATATTACATTATATTGGCTACAGTTTTTGGATTTCTTTAATTGCTGCAATATTAGGATTATTTGCAGGTAGATATTTTATTGGAAATGTGTTTATAGGATTAGAAATGAGCTTTTTCCAAATTCCAAATGGAATGCCAGTAATTAAAAATGATTCATATGTAGTTGCTGCACTTGTTGTTTTATGTGTATCTATAGTTACATATTTAGCTACAAGAAAAATATTAAGAAAGAAAACAGCTGAAATATTAAGAAACGAAATTCCACAAGTAAAGGGAAAATCATTAAATATAACTACTACTGGAATATTCAAAAAAATGAGTTTTAACACTAAATGGAACATAAGAGATATGTTTAGAAATAAAGCAAGAACAATAACTGGAATTGTAGGAGTTACAGCTTGTGCAATGTTAATTGTGTGTAGTTTAGGAATGCTTAATAGTATGAATTATTTTATAGAGTTACAATTTAACAAAATATTCAACTTTGACTATAAATTAAGTTTGAAATCAGGCATAAATGATGAACAAATAAAAGAGTTAACTAATAAATATGGGGATAATACATCAGAAAACCTATATATAGAAATAAAAGATAAAGATGGTAATAAAGAATCTAATAATATTTTTGTATCAGATAGTAAAGATTATGTTAGATTTGTAAACAATAAAGATAATTTTATAAAGTTAAATGATAACACCGGTATATATGTTACATATAAATTAGCTAAAACTAATGGATACAAAATTGGTGATGAAATAGAATGGCATATATCTGGAGATAATACATATTATAAATCTAAAATAGTAGGATTTAATAAAGACCCACAAAATCAAAATATAACAATGACAAGAGAATACTTGGAAAGTTTAAATATTAAATATAAACCAGATGCATTATATACTAATACAGATTTAAAAAATGTTAAAGAAATTACAAATGTAGATGTAATAGCAAATATAGATAGTTTAAAAGAAGGAATGAATGGTATGCTAGAAACAATGAGGACAATGATTGTACTTATAATAGTTATAGCAAGTGTTCTTGGAATTGTAATTATATACAATTTAGGTATACTATCTTACACAGAAAAACAATATCAATTTGCAACATTAAAGGTTTTAGGATTTAAAAATAAACAAATAGAAAAAATATTTATAAAACAAAACAATATTATAGCAATAATATCTATTATTTTAGGATTACCAGCAGGATTTTATTTAACAGATTGGTTGTTTAAGACAGCAATTGCAGACAATTATGACTTTGGAGCACATATAAACATTGAAACTTATATAGTTGCAGCGATAGGTACTTTTACTATATCATATGTGATTTCTAAGATTCTTGCTAGAAAGATAAAGAAAATAGATATGGTAACAAGTTTAAAAGGAAATGAATAATTTATAAAGGTAGATAGTTATTTGACAATTATCTGCCTTTATATTTTTCAAAGAAGCGGCAAATGGCAAAAGTTGCTTCATTTTTCTTGACTTGTGTATAATATTTGATATAAAATAAAATTATTAATAAGGTAAAGGTTAGAAATGAAAAATGGAACATATACATTCAATTATTATAATAAAAAAGGGAAATACATATTTAAATTATTTTGATAAAAATTGGGGAATGTATTTATTTCCCAATATAAAAGGAAATAATATCGAGACAATAAAGAAAATATATAATACTAATAAAGTAAAATTTCTATTTGAAAAAATACATAATAAATATTCCATAAGTAATAATAAAATAAAGACATACCATCATTATTTTTATGAAATAGATGACGAGATAAAAGGTGAATATTTTACTTTGAATGAATTATTAGGCAAGCCCAAAGAAAGAAAATATAATAGTGATATTATTAATTTTATTAAAGCATATTATGATGATATAATTGATGGACAAAAAACGAAAAATATATGATTATTATAATCTGCCAATAGTTAAATTAGTTTTAAGAAAAGGGAATAAAAATGAAAAATATAAGTAAAAAACAAATAGTTATAACTATTATAATAAGTATTTTGTTAATTGGATTTGGGTTTATAAGTGGTTTTTATACAAAAGTATTGATAGAAAAAAATAAAATAATAAGTGAAAAGGAAAAACAAACTAGCATTGCAAAATTAATGTCTAGAAATGAGATTAAACAATTAAAAGAGAAAATAGTAAAAGAAGATTTTAATTTAGAGTGGTATAAAAAAATATCAGACTTTAAGTATGACGGAAGTGGGTCTATTCCTAAGTATTTAAGTGTAAGTGATATAAAACATAAAACGAAATACCAAAGAAAGCCAGACTTTTTAGATGGAAAGGTAAGTAGCATTAATAAAGGTACGTTATATCACTTATTATTGGAGCTTTTACCAGTTAAAAGGTATACCATTAAATCGTTAGAAGAAGAAATAGATGAAATTATAAAAAATGGTAAGATTCTAGAAAGTGATAAAAAAATAATAAGATTAGAAGACATATTTTCATACCTTACATCTGATATATATGAAAACCTTCTTTATAGTGATAAGTATTATAAAGAAATGCCTATTAATTTTTATATACCATCTTCTTACTATGATAATTCACTAAAAAGTGGTAATATATTATCTAGTGGTGTAATTGACTTGTTATTTATAACTAATGATACTTATAACATAGTTGATTATAAAACGGATAAGGTAAGTAGTATGGATGAGTTAAAAGACTTATATAAAATCCAACTTGACTTATATGAAATAGCATTACGTGAGAAAATGAATGCTAAAAATGTTAGAAAATTTATTTACTCTATATACTTAGGAAAGTTTATAGAAGTTTAACAGGAGGCAAACATGGTTGATAAGATATTTAGTGTGATAGAAAAAGAAAAGATAAGACAGCAAAATACCATTGAGTTAATAGCATCAGAAAACTTTGTTAGCGAAAACGTACTTAAAGCACAAGGAAGTATTTTAACTAATAAGTATGCTGAAGGATATCCAGGTAAAAGATATTATGGTGGATGTAAGTTTGTAGATGAAATTGAAAATATGGCAATAGATGCTGCTAAAGAGTTGTTTGGTGTAAGATTTGCAAACGTACAACCACATTCTGGTTCTTCTGCTAATATGGCTGTTTATCGTTCATTACTTAAAAAGAAAGACAAAATACTTTCCATGAGATTAGATGATGGTGGTCATTTAACTCATGGTAACCCACTTAGTTTTTCTGGTGAGGATTACAACTTTGTGTTTTATGGTGTAGAAAAAGAAACATGCACCATTAACTATGAAGAAGTTAAGAAAATAGCAATGAGAGAAAAACCTAAATTAATAGTTGCAGGAGCATCTAGCTATCCAAGAAAAATAGACTTTAAAGCATTTAAGGAGATAGCAAGAAGTTGCGGTGCTTACCTAATGGTTGATATGGCTCATATTGCAGGACTTGTTGCAGCAGGATTACACCAAAATCCTTGTAGGTATGCAGACGTTGTTACAACAACCACTCATAAAACCTTAAGAGGACCAAGGGGAGGCTTAATTCTTACTAATAATGAACAAATAATTAAAAGAATAAACAAGACCGTTTTTCCTGGAATTCAAGGTGGACCTTTAATGCATGTTATAGCAGCTAAAGCAGTTTGTTTTGAAGAGGCTATGACTCCTTCTTTTATAAATTATCAAAAAAAGGTAATTAACAATGCTAAAGTATTATGCGATGCTTTAAAAATGGAAGGCTTTAAGATAGTTTCTAACGGAACTGATAATCACATTGTTTTAGTAGACGTTAAATCATCTGTTAACTTAACTGGTAAGGAAGCTGAGGAAATACTAGATGAAATAGGTATTACTTGTAATAAAAATATGATTCCATATGATATTACAACGCCTTTTATAACAAGTGGTATAAGACTTGGTACGGCCGCTATGACAACAAGAGGTTTTGATGAAAAAGACTTTAAAGAAGTTGCTAAAATAATTAGTACTTGCTTAACTAATTATGATAACAAAAAGGTAATAGATGATTTAAAACTAAGAGTTAAAAAGCTATGTGATAACAACACTATATATGAGAAGGTGAAGTATGAATAACATTATGGACGGAGTAGGTGCTAGCTTAACACTTAAAAAGAAAATAGCAAACGAAATAAAACAAAAAAACTTAAAGCCATGTCTTGCGGTTATTCAAGTAGGTGATAATAAGGCAAGTGATATATACGTAAGAAATAAAAATAAAGCTTGCGATATGGTAGGTATAAAATTCATAAACATTAAGCTTCCAGATACAATATCAGAAGATTTAATAATAAGTGAAATAGAAAGATTAAACTTAGATACAAACGTAAATGGTATTTTAGTTCAGCTTCCACTTCCACCATGTTTTGATGAGGGAAGAATAATAAATGCAATAAGCCCAGTAAAGGACGTTGATGGATTAACTTATCCTAACGTAGGAAACTTAGTTTTAGAAAATGAATGCTTAGTTTCTTGTACTCCTATGGGAGTTATGGAATTACTTGATATGTATAACGTTAGCTTAAAAGGAAAAAACGCCTGCATTGTAGGACGCAGTAACTTAGTTGGAAAGCCATTAATACAACTTCTTTTAGCACGTGATGCAACGGTTAGTATATGTCATTCTAAGAGCGTTGATATAAAAAGTTATACAAAAATGGCTGATGTCTTAATAGTTGCAGCAGGCCATCCTAATCTTATAACAAAAGATATGGTAAAAGAAGGTGCCGTTGTAATAGATGTTGGGATAAATAAGGAAAATGATTCCTTAGTAGGAGATGTTTCATTTGATGAAGTAAGTAAAAAGGCTTCTTTAATAACGCCTGTTCCAGGTGGAGTTGGTCCAATGACAATAGCGTCCTTACTAAAAAACGTGGTTAAAGCTTATAAATTTCAAAATGGCAAATAAAGTAACAGCATTAGATGACGTTTTTATAAATAATTTACCAACGCTTGATTTACATGGTGAAACAAGAGATTCATCAAGGGTATTAGTAAAAGAATTTATAGAAGATAATTACATTTTAAGAAACAAAAAAGTTTTAATAATACACGGAGTAGGAAAAGGCATAGTAAAGGATGAAACATACAAGGTATTAAAGCAAGATAAAAGAGTGTTAGAGTATCATGCTAATCATTATAATATGGGATGTACACTTGTATATATAAAAGAAAAACAAAATTAAACATTAATTTGAAATTTAACTTCAAAATCGAAAAATTAAAAAATGACAAAGAAAGACTTGATTTAAGTCTTTTTTCTAATTTAAATAGTATTATAATTATGATAGTGATAAAAAAATGATAAATTTATACTTAAATAAAATTGTGTAAAATTATTGACAATTGTCTGAAAAAGTGATAGTATATAGGGCATTCAAAACAAAGGGGGAATTTTGATGGAAACTAATAGAGGGTTAACTATTAAGGATATTTTAATAAGATTAATACTTATAATAATCTTTATATTCTTACTTATTTGGCTTTTTCCTATGCCAGATCTAAAACCACTTAATAATCAAATTTTTGCGGATAACATTGATAGAATGAAGGATGTTGCAAAATCTTATTATACTGTTGAAAGATTACCAAAAAATATAAATGATTCTAAGAGAATGACATTAAAAGAAATGGTAGACCAACATTTAATATTAGATTTAATTGATTCAAACGGTAAGACTTGTAGTAGAGATGATTCTTACGTTGAAATTACTAAACTTGAAAATGAATATGTTATAAAGGTTAATTTATCATGCTCTGATAAGCAAGACTATGTTATAGAACACTTTGGATGTTATGATATTTGTAGTGATACGTGTAAGGCTTTAGAGTCTACAACTAAAACGAGTACCTCAGCAACTTATTCACCTAAGGTAACATCAAGAAAGAATACCGTTAGAAAAACAACTACAAATCCAAGGATAACAACATCACAAAATAATGGTAAATTATATGAATATTTATTTACTAAAAATGAATGCACTGAGCAGTTTGAAAAATATATATGTCCATCAGGATACAATCTTGTTGGTGATATTTGTATAAAAAATGGATCTGAAGTAGTATCTAAACCAGCAGATGAAAAAATTACTAACGTTACGTCTACAGATACTAAACCAGCAGATGTTAAAATCGATAGTTCAACAGAATTAAAACCTGCCGATTGTAAGGAACAGAAAATTACTAAAACTTCTACTATAAATGCTGGTTACAAAAAGACTACTTATTCTGCTACTTTAACAACGGTAACTCAAAAAGTAACTGCAAATCAAACTACATCATATGAAGTTAAAGGGGCTGTCGAAACAAAAAAGACAACGGATGTAAACTATATTACAATTCAAAATTATGATATAAAAACCGCAGATAAGGTAATTTCATCTTATAAGTGGGTTTATGATTATACTTTAGTAGATACAAACGGTTCTTTAGCTTATGAAAATGATAACGAAAGATTAGATTATGTAACGGTGTGGGATGAATTAGAATGTTCAACATGTTTTACTACTGTTACAAAGTATAAGTATTATCATTATACTAAGAAAGCCGCTGATTATACATACTCATGTGATGCATATCCAGGATATTCATTATATGATGGAAATAAGTGTAGAAAGGCTACTAAAGTAACTAAAAAATGTCCAAGTGGATATAGTGCTAATGGATCTGTTTGTTCGAAAACAAAGACAACTTTAGATTGTTCTAAGTATGGTTCTGATTACAAACTAAATAGGTCTAACAAAACATGTTCTAAAACAAAGGTAAGTTATACTTGTCCTTCAGGAACAACAAAAACAAGCGATCCTAAGTATTGTACGAAAACATCAAAAGAGTATACTTGTCCATCTTATATGGAAAAACAAGGTACTGGTTCTTCAATGGTTTGTATTGATAAACATGACTATTATTGCCCAGCTAATACCAATACTAAAAAATATACTTTAAATGGTACAAAATGTACTGTTAAAACAATAACTAAATCAAAGGTATGCTCATGTGATAAATATCCTGGTTCAGTTCAAACGGATGATAAACAAAGCTGTGCTATAAAGAATTCTTCAACAACATATACATGTGATTCATATCCAGGATATGATTTGAAGGGTGATAAGTGTGTTAAAACAACAACTGTTCCTAAAAAAACATATACATGTGATTCATATCCAGGATCAACATTAGATGGAACTAATTGTGTTAAGACCGTAAATACAACTGATACTAAGAAGGCTGAAAAGGCTTATAGAACAGTTTGTGAGCAAAAGTATAAATGGTCTACTAGTACATCTATTGATGGATGGCAATATACAGGAACCAAGAGGGAGATTAACTAATAAAAGGGGTTAAGAAGGCTTAAATAAGTCTTCTTTTTTTGATATAATTGTTCTAGAGGTGATGATATGTATATTAATGTCTTAATTGAAACAAAAGTAAAATCAAATGATATGACATTTACATATCATGTGCCAGATGATTTATGTCATGATCTTATTGGAAAAAGGGTTTTAGTTCCGTTTAATAATAGAATTATAGAAGGTTTTGTAATTAGTACTTCAACTAAAAGGCCTGATTACGAAGTTAAGGATATAATAAAGGTTATAGATAGTGATGCTGTGCTTGATGATGAACTTTTAAACTTAGGTAAATTTATGAGTGAAAAATATTTGTGTTCATTAATATACGCATATCAAGCGATGCTTCCTCGTGCTTTAAAAGCTAATCATAAATCTAATAAAAATTATTTGACTAAAACTTTTGTAAAGTTAAATGAAAATTGTGATACTAGTAGCATAAAAATAAAAGCTCAAATGGATATTATAGACTTACTTAAAAATAATTCTGAGGTTTTAAAAAGTAATATAAAAAGTAAGTCTTCGCTAAAGAAGTTATTAGATAAAAAAATAGTTATAGAGTATGATAAAGAAGTATATAGAGAAGTAAAAACAAATTTAGATGAAAGAAAAATAACGCTAACTAAAAAGCAAGAAGAAACATCTAAAAAATTAAAATCCTATTTAAATAAATCTTCTATAAATCTTTTATATGGGGTTACGGGGTCAGGCAAGACAGAGGTTTATATAGACGTTGTAAAAGAGGTTATAAAAAACGGTAAAGATGCAATTATACTTGTTCCAGAAATAAGTCTAACTCCTCAGATAACTGCTAGGTTTAAAGGTATTTTTAAAGATAACATTGCAATTCTTCATTCTTCTTTATCAGATGGTGAAAGGTTTGACGAAATAAGAAAAATAAGGAAAGGATTAGTTCACGTTGTAATAGGTGCAAGGTCTGCTATTTTTGCACCACTTAAAAACATTGGAATAATAATCATAGATGAAGAACATTCAGAAAGCTATAAACAGGAAAATAATCCAAGGTATAATACCCTTGATATAGCACGTAAAAGATCAATTACTCATAAGTGCCCTATAGTACTCGGTAGTGCAACACCAACCATAGAAAGTTATGCAAGGGCTAAAAGAGGATATTATAATCTTTTGGAAATGGAAGAAAGAGTAAATAAAAAGCCTCTTCCAAAAGTTACCATAGTAGATATGAAAAACGAAATAAGAAAGGGTAACATGATCTTTTCTGATTTACTAAAGTGTGAGATTGAAAAAAGATTAGAAAGAAAAGAACAAGTAATGCTTTTGTTAAATAGAAGGGGTTATTCAACTTACTTATCTTGTAAATCATGTGGATACACATTTAAATGTCCTAACTGTGATATAACGCTTACTTATCATAAAACTTCCGGTATGTTAAGATGTCATTATTGTGGTTATGCCGAAAATAAATTAGATGTTTGTCCGTCCTGCAAAGAACGTGACATAACAAGCATGGGACTTGGAACCGAAAGGCTAGAAGAAGAAATAAAACGTATGTTTCCTCTTTCTAAAACACTTAGAATGGATGCTGATACAACAACTACTAAAGGTTCTCATAATAGAATAATAGAAGAATTTAATAGTGGTAATTATAACATTTTAGTTGGAACGCAAATGATTTCTAAGGGACTTAATTTTCCTAATGTAACACTAGTTGGTGTAATAAACATAGACTCATCATTAAACATTCCAAACTTTAGAAGTAGTGAGGTAACTTTTAGTTTGTTAGATCAAGTAATTGGAAGAGCAGGCAGAGGAGAAAAAGAAGGATGCGCTATAGTTCAAACTTTTAATCCGGATCATTACAGCATATTGTGCGCGCAAAACCACGATTATAAATCGTTTTACGAAAAGGAAATGAGGGTTAGAAAAAATTTGAGTTATCCGCCGTATAGGTTTATAACGTTAATTAAAATATCTTCAAAAGACTTTAAATACGGAATAGAGGAAGCTAGGAAAATAAGCATATTTTTAAGAAGAAATTTAAGTTTTAATACAACTGTTTTAGGCCCTTCCATGGCAAATGTATTAAGAATAAATAACACCTATAATTTTCAGGTTATATTAAAATATAAGAAAGATGAAAAACTATATAACACTCTAAACCAAATGATAAAAATATACGAGGGAAATAGTAAGATTAAAGTGGAGCTAGACTTTAATCCGATTAACTTTTAGGAGGAAATTATGGATAAAACTAAAAACATTATAAATTATTATTTATACGTAAATAAGTTAAAGTATAAATTAAGAGAAGGCTTTATTCAAATAGGAATAACTAAAGATAGATTAGAATCAGTTGCAGAGCATATTTATGGGTGTCTTATGCTATCTATTGCAATAGATAGTGAATATGATTTAAATATCGATATGTATAAGGTTTTAAAAATGCTTACAATTCACGAATTAGATGAGGTTTTAAAACCGGACTTTACCATAAGATCAGGTATTACAAAGGAAGAAAAAGAAAAAATTGGAAAAGAAAGCGTTGATACAGTATTAAACACTTTATCTTCTAAAGAAGAATTATTAAATATAATAGATGAGTTTAATGAATGCAAAACAAAGGAGGCTAAGTTTTGCTATCTAGTAGATAAGTTAGAGTGTGATATGCAAGCTAAAGTCTATGATTTAGAAGGATATTTTTCAGTAGAAAAAGCAAAGGAAGATTTACCGTTTTATGGTGATAGAGCAAAGAAAATAGAAGAAAATGCTTCGTCGGCTAGTGATTTTTGGATCTTATATGATAGACCAAAATTTAAAGAAAATGAAATATTTGAAAAGTTAAGCAGAGAGCTATCAGAAATAAAGGAGTTAAAATGAAAAAAGAATTTAACAAGTTAGTTAGGGATAAAATTCCAGAGATAATAGAAGAAAATGACGAATATAGTTTGACTAGAACTTTAAATGATAAAGAATATGAAAAGGCTTTATATGATAAATTATTAGAAGAAGCTAATGAAGTTATAAACACTAATAAAAAAGAAGAAACAGAAGAAGAACTTGCAGATCTTTTAGAAGTAGTGCGAGCAATAGCTAATTTTAAAAACATTGATGTAAGTGATGTAGAAAAATTAAGAATAAGTAAGAAAAAGAAGCGTGGGGGTTTTTATAAAAGAATTTATTTAGAATCAACTTGTGATCAAACGTATATAGATGAAAACAAGGGATGCCTTTTATGTGTTAATAATAGTTGTAAGGTGCCTACTTCTGAAAAAATGCATGATGAATATGGTAAGCCAGCTGGCTATTATTGTGTAGGATTTAAAAATTGTTATGTTAAAAAATTTCCTGAAAAGTAAGTCAAGATTAATTTCTTGACTTTTAAAGTGTTTTAAGTATAATACTACAGACATTATGCTTTAACGTGGGGTGAATATTATGGGAAAGATTTGTATAAATAAAGATTTATGTTCTAAATGTAAAGGTTCTTGTTGTAAGGTTTCTGGTTGTATGTACATGCCTAGTGACTTTAAAAAGATGAAATATATAACTATAAAAAAAGAATTATTAAAAGGAAATATTTCAATAGATGCTTTTCCCGTTAAAAATTTAAGCTTTAATAAAGATGCTTGGACTCTTATTTTGTTTTTAAGAGCAAGAAACAAAGATAAGGACGTAGTTGATTTATTTACCAGTGGTGGACCTTGCAAAATGCTTGGTGAAAATGGATGTTTTTATGATGAAGATGAAAGGCCATCTTGTGGATTAATGGTTAAGCCTACCTTTGTTAACGGGCCTTGTCCTAAAACTTTTGACGATGATGAGTTTATGAGAAGTTGGCTTAAACATCAAAGTTTGCTGGAATTATTTATTAAAGAGTATACGGGCAAAGAGTTTTTCGATTATGTTTATGATTTATTAATCCAAAAATCAAATTCAATTGTTAGTAAGATAGAAAATAATGAGCCTTTAACACCATCTGAGGTAACTAATTATGAGAGATTTAAACAGATAGTAAATAGTCCTTTTTATACGTCTTCAGAAGTAAAAGAAAAAAACGGTTTTACTATATAATTTTAAGTATTAAAAAAATGATAATTTTAGCGATAATTTTATCATTTTTTCTTTATAAAATATAAAAAAACACCTTGTATCATATAATAATTGTGTGTTATAATAATAAAGGCTTTTCGAACAAGGAAAGAAAATACGCACAAATTTGGACTTATGCTTCGAGTGTCCGAAGAGGATGAAGGGTAAGGATGAAGAATTTGGAGGTTAGAACGAAGGAGGAAAAAGAAATGCCAGTTGTATCAATGAGTTACTTGCTAGAAGCAGGTGTACACTTTGGACATCAAACAAAAAGATGGAATCCAAAGATGAAAGAATATATCTTTACTTCAAGAGATGATATTTATATTATCGACTTACAAAAGACAGTAAAGAAAATTGAAGAAGCATACGCTGCTTTAAAAGAAATCGCATCAAACGGTGGAAAGGTTATCTTCGTAGGAACTAAAAAACAAGCTCAAGAAGCTACTGTTGAAGAAGCTAAGAGATCAGATAGTTACTATGTTTCAAAACGTTGGTTAGGTGGAACTTTAACTAACTTTAGAACAATAAGAAGAAGAATTAATCGTTTAGATCAAATTGAAAAAATGGAAAAAGATGGTACATTTGATAAGTTACCTAAAAAAGAAGTAGTTAAGATTCGTAAAGAATATGAAAAATTAGAATCATATTTCTGCGGACTTAGAGAAATGAAGAAATTACCACAAGCTATGATTATTGTTGATCCTAAAAAGGAAATTAACGCAATAAACGAAGCACACAAGTTAAACATTCCAGTATTTGGTATCGTAGATACTAACTGTGACCCAGATTTAGTAGACTATGTTATTCCTGGTAATGATGATGCTATTCGTGCTGTTAAAATCGTACTTGGTGTTTTAAATAACGCTATCTGTGAAGCTACAGGAAAACCTATGGAAGAATATGTAACTGAAGAAGATAGAGTAAAAGCTTCTGCTAAAGAAGTTGCTAGTGACGTTAAAGAATTAGCTAAAGATGTTAAAAAGGTAGCTTTAAAGAAGGTTAAAGAAGTATCTTCTAAGGCTGAACCTAAGATAGAAGAAACAAAAAAAGCTGTTAAAAGTGCAGCAGAAAAAGCTATAAAGAAAGCTGAACCAAAAGTTGAAGAAGCAAAAAAAGTAGCTTTAGAAAAGGTAGAAGAAGTTAAAGAAGAAGTAACTGATTTAGCAAAGAAGACAGTTGCTGAATTAAAGAAATTAGCTAAGGAAAGTGGTATCGAAGGATACTCAAAATTAAAGAAAGACGAACTAGTTAAAGCTTTAAGAAAGTAATTATTAAAATAAAGATGATTTTAATAAATCATCTTTAATTATAAAAAGGAGAATGGAAAAATGAATGCAAAGTTAATCAAAGAATTAAGAGACATTTCTGGAGCTGGAATGATGGATTGCAAAAAAGCTTTAGAAGAAAACGATAATGATATTAAAAAAGCAACTGAATGGTTAAGAGAAAAGGGAATTGCAAAAGCTGCTAAAAAGGCTGGAAGAATTGCTGCTGAAGGATTATCTACTGTTATAACTGAAGGTAATAAAGCAGTTATCCTTGAAATTAACTGTGAAACAGACTTTGTTGCTAAAAATGAAAAGTTCCAAAACTTTGTAAATGAAGTTGCAAGAACAATATTAAACAGTAATGCAAAAACTAATGAAGAAGCATTAGCACTTCCTTGTGAAGATGGTACTTTAAATGATGCTGTTACAAATATGACTGCAACAATTGGAGAAAAGATTTCATTTAGAAGATTTACTTTATTAGAAAAAAGTGATGATCAAAACTTTGGAGCATATATCCATATGGGTGGTAAGATTTCTGTTTTAACATTACTTGACGGAGCAAACGAAGAAGTAGCTAAAGACGTTTCTATGCATGCTGCTGCAATGCGCCCTGAATATGTTAAGAAAGAACAAGTTCCAGAAGAACAAGTTGAACATGAAAAGAAAATTTTAACTGAACAAGCTATTGCTGAAGGAAAACCAGCTAATATTGCTGAAAAGATGGTAATGGGAAGAATTAATAAGTTCTATAAAGAAATTTGTTTGGAAGAACAAGAATTTGTTAAGGATAACTCAGTTTCTGTTGCTAAATACGTAAGCAATAATGGTGGTAAAATTATCGACGTTATAAGATATGAAGTTGGTGAAGGTCTTGAAAAACGTCAAGAAAACTTTGCTGAAGAAGTAGCTGCTCAAATGAATGGTGAATAATCATGAAAAAGTTAGTGGCATTAGTCCTAACTTTTTTGTTAATATTAACAGGGTGTAGTACTGTTTCTGTAACAAAGGTTAAGGATGATACTAAAACTGATGCTATAAGATTTAGCTCGGAATATAGCACGGTTAAAAAAGATAATGTTTATAAGTATTCTACGTATTCTAACGTAATGGATACTTTAAAAAATAAAACGGGAATTATTTATTTGGGATTTCCTAGTTGTGCTTTATGTAAAGAAATTACTCCTATTTTAAATGAAGTGGCAAAAGAAAAAGATATCAAAGAAGTACTTTATTATAACTTTAAAGACATGAGAGATAATAATACTACAGAATATCAGGAGTTAGCAGATAAATTATCGGATTATATTAAAACTGATGATGAAGGGAACAAAAGAATTCAGGCGCCAACAGTTATATTTGTTAACAAAGGAAATATTGTGGCAGTATATATTGGTACCATTAATTCTGATTCAGAAGAAATTATGACTGATGAAGAAAAAAACACGCTAAAGCAAAACTTTGAAAGCTTAGTAGATAAAATGATTACATTTGAAACTACAACTAGTAGTGAAAATATTGAAGAAGCAAATTAAGCTTCTTTTTTTGCGAACAAATAAAAAAAGAATTGACTCCGATGGTGGCATTTGTTATTATAAACATATAAGGTAGATATTTATCTACAATAATTTAAAGGAGAGTAAATATGGGAGTATTTAAAAATGATGTTGGTAGACCATCAAATAAAACTGTTAAAATAAGAAGAATAATAACAACGATAATTTTATTAATAATAATAGGATGTCTAATTGTGTTTGCGTATACTTTAGGTAAAGAAAATAAAATAGAAGAAAATAATATAGACTATAAGAAAAATATTACGTCTAATGTTTCAAAAAAACGTTTTAGTAAGGAAAAAGCACAAAAATTACTTGATAAATATGTTTATGATAAATATTATGATTTGGTATCAGAAGATTTTTCGGATGACTATAAAACAATACTTGCATTAAAAAATACAAATAGTGTTAAAAGAGAATATAGCTGTACATCGTTATTTAAAGATGATATTGATTCATTTGATGATGCTCACTCGTTTCATGTTAGGGTTGGCGAAGATTTAGGGTTATGTTACGATGAGGATCTAATTGATTTTTATTCATTAGATTCTGTTAATAAAGAATATAAAAAATTGTTTGGATTAGAAGATGCTAAAAAATCCAGTGTTAGTATTCTTTCTTCAGGCAGTGAGATAATGTTTGGTTATTCACCAGCTAAGAATGGATACGCTGAGTTATCATGCGAATGTGGAGGAGCTTCTCCATACGAAAAAGAGTATCTGTATGAAGCATATATAGAAGATGAGCAATTACATATTATATTTAGTTACTTTTCATATATGGATTATGATAGTAACAATAAATTAGTATTAGATAGTGGTGATAAAGAGGTTTTGGTTGATAATAAAATGGATGATAATTTTGAAATAATAGGTGATGTTGATAAAATTTTTGAAGATAACAAAGATAAATTTACATTGTATGAAATGATTTTACAAAAACAAAGTGGTAACTATGTTTATAAATTTTTGAATGTAATTAAATAATTAAAAAGACTTGTCATAGAGTCTTTTTTTATTATATAATATAGTTATATGAAAGAGGGATATAATGACAGACGAAATTTTATTAGAAGCAGAAGATAAGATGCAAAAAGCTATTGAAGTGATGGAAAATAGATTTTTAAACGTTCGTGCAGGACGTGCTAATCCAAGAATATTAGATAAGGTAATGCCTGAGTATTATGGCACCCCAACACCTTTAATACAGTTAGCTAACATATCAGTTCCAGAAGCTAGAAAAATAGTTATTAAACCATTTGATAGAAACTCAATTGGTGCAATAGAAAAGGCTATTTTTGAAGCAGATTTAGGACTTACTCCAAATAATAATGGGGAAACTGTTATGCTTGTAATTCCAGAACTTACTGAAGAAAGAAGAAAAGAGTATGTAAAAGAAGCAAAAACAATTGCAGAAGAGGGTAAAGTTGCTTTAAGAAACATAAGACAAGAAGCTAATAGTAACATCAAAAAAATAGAAGAACTTCCAGAAGATGAAGGTAAAAGAGCCCAAGAAGAAGTTCAAGATTTAATAAATAAATACAATAAAATAGTAGATGAAAAATTAAAGACAAAAGAAGATGAATTAATGAGCATCTAACAATAACACTTAAGTTATTGTTTTTTTCTTTAATTGCTTGTATAATGTAAGTAGATTAGGGGATAGATAATATGAAAAAAGACAAGAAGAACTTATTTATATTTATAATCATAATAGTATGTGTTATAGTTTTTAGCTATTTTTTGTTCTTTTCTGGTATAACAGAAAAATTAAGGGCAAGTGCAACTGGAATTACTGCGAATGTAGATAAAGACGTAAAAAAAGAAGATTTGCCAGTTATAAATAGCGTAATTAATTCAAGTGGAAATTCAGTTGTTAATTCTAACGTTGTGTTAAACGTTACCGCTTCTAGTATATATAAAATTACAAAAGTTGAATATTCATTTGATCTAAAAGATTGGAAAAAAATAAGTGGTAACTTTAATAGAAATAATATAGATGCTAAGATTATTTTTACAAAAACAATGGATAAAAAAATATATATAAGGGTAACTAATGATCATGGATATAGAAGTTATCCTTATAAAACCAGTGTAAAAATAGATAAGGAATCTCCAGTTATTGAGATTGGTGATTTTGAATCAGATACTGTTATAAAAGTCAAAGATAATGTAGAGATCTCATCTATTCAGTGTTCTTCTGATAAATTAAACTGGGAAGATTTTGACGTGTCGGGACAGGAAGTTACAATAACTAAAACACTTTCTTCTGGTACGTATTTAAGAGCGGTAGATAGCGTTGGTAACATAAGCAAAATAAAAGAAGTTAAGTAACTTGCTTAACTTTTTATTTTATGTTACAATACTTTTTAGAAAAGGCAATGAAAAAGAGTAGTAGTAGGAAAAGCACTTTAAAGAGAACTGCTTATATGGTGGAATAGCAGGAAAGATTAGTATCTTATGAATTCGCTTTGGAGCTGGATAACCATAAAGTTATCACGTATATCTTACGTTACAAGAAATTAAGTGCATAGTAAATCTATGAAACAAGGTGGTACCACGGATAAGTTTATTCGCCCTTGTCTCATGGATTTTTTAATATTTAAGGAGGAATAAAAAATGAAGGATAAAGTAAATGTTATAAAAAAAGAATATGAAGAAAAAAAATCTAGTATTACTTCGATTAAAACATTAAATGATGTAAGGGTAGAATACTTAGGAAAACAAGGTAAGATAACCGAACTTTCTAAAATGATGAAAGATGTTCCAAATGATCAAAAAAAGGAATTTGGAATGCTTGTTAATGAAGTAAGAAACTTTGTTACTGAAACCTTAGATGAAATAAAAGAAAAGTTAGAAAAAGAAGCTTTAAATAAAAAATTGGAAAGTGAAAAAATAGATATTACACTTCCTGGAACTAAAGTTCCTAGTGGATCAGCTAACATTTTGGAAAGAATAATAGAAGAAGTAGAAGACTTACTTATGAGTATGGGATATGATGTTGTAGATGGCCCTGAAATAGAAGAAGATCACTATAACTTTGAACTTTTAAACATTCCTAAAAATCATCCAGCTCGTGATGCTCAAGATACTTTTTACGTTGAAGATGATAAGCTACTTTTAAGAAGCCAAACATCTCCTGTGCAAGCGCGTGTTATGCTTGCTAACAAGGGAGAAAAACCAATTAGAATGATATGTCCTGGTAAAACATACAGAAGAGATGATGATGATGCAACTCATTCACACCAATTTATGCAAATAGAAGGACTTTTAATAGATGAAAAGGTAAGTTTATCAGATCTTAAGGGCACATTTGATGTTATTGCTAAGAAACTATTTGGAGAGGATTGCAAAACTCGCTTTAGACCTAGTTATTATCCGTTTACAGAGCCTTCTGTTGAAACTGATATTTCTTGCTTTAATTGTCACGGAAAAGGTTGTTCTATATGTAAAAACACAGGTTGGATAACTGTTGCAGGAGCAGGTATGGTAAACCCTAAGGTGTTAGAAGATTGCGGATATGATCCTAAAAAATGGCAAGGATTTGCATTCGGTTTTGGAGCAGAGCGCCTTGCAATGTTAAAATACGGAATAAATGATATTAGGGCATTTTACAACACTGATTTAAGAGAACTTAAAAATTTTGATAGAAGGACTGGTGAATAAACATGATAAGTATGAACTGGGTTTCAGATTACGTTGATATAGCTGGTGAAGACTTAAAAGAATTGGCCGTTAAAATAACTAAATCTGGCGTAAACGTTGAAAAAGTTATTACAAATAAAATTGATAACTTAGTGGTAGGTCAAATAAAAAAAGTAACTAAACATCCTGATAGTGATCACTTAAATTTATGTATGGTAGATACTGGAAATGACGTAGTACAAATAGTATGCGGTGCAAGTAACGTAAAAGAAGGATTAAAGGTAATAGTTGCACTTCCAGGTGCAGTTTTACCAGGTAATTTTGAAATAAAAAAAGGAAAAATAAGAGGCGAAGAATCAAACGGCATGATATGTGCATTATTTGAGCTAGGCCTAGAAGAAAAAACAGAAGAAACTTATGCTAAGGGAATTACTGAATTAGCAAGTGATGCAGAAGTTGGAACAGATCCACTAGCATACTTAGGGTTAGATGATACAGTATATGAACTTGATATTCATAAGCACCGTAATAATGACTGTTTCTACCACATTGGTTTTGCCTATATTGTTGCATCAGTTTTAAATAAAAAGGTAACACTTCCATCTATAGAGTTACACGAAATAAAAGAAGATGTTAACGATTACTTTAAGTTAGATGTAAAAACAGATGCTTGTCCTTATTACACTGCTAAAATGGTAAGAGGCGTAAAAATAGGTGAGTCACCAGATTTCATTAAGAAAAGACTAATTTCTGCAGGAATGAGACCTATAAATAATGTTGTTGATATATCTAATTACGTAATGCTTGAATACGGACAACCACTTCACTTTTTCGATAAAGATAAATTAGGTGATAAAATACTTGTTAGAATGGCTAATGATAATGAACCTATAAAGACACTTGATGGAAAAGAAAGGGTTTTGACTTCTAACGATATTGTTATAACAGATGGAGTAAAACCAGTTGCAATTGCAGGTGTTATGGGAGCTGAAAACACTGATGTTGATGATAACACTAAAAACATTTTAATAGAAAGCGCAATATTTGATGCTTACAAAATAAGAAATACTTCAGGTAAACTAAATTTAAGAAGCGAAGCATCGATAAGATATGGTAAAGGTTTAAACTATGAATATACGCTTGACGCCATAAATAGAGCTTGCTCATTGCTTGAAAAATATGCTTCTGGTGAAGTATTAAGCGGAATAGTTATGCATGATAAAGTAGATAAAACACCTAAAATAGTGGAATTTAAGAGCGATGAAATAAACGATATTTTAGGAATAAAAGTTTCTGATAGCGATATGGAAAAAGAACTTGATAGATTAGGTTTTACATATGAATATAAAGATGGAAAGTTTAAATGTACTATTCCTCCAAGAAGACTAGATGTTGATCCAAGGGTAAATGATATTGCAGAAGAAATAGGCAAATTATACGGATATCATAACTTAGTTTCAACACTACCTAATTGTAAGACAAAACAAGGAAAATATGTTGGTGATGTGTTAATTAGAAAAACTATTTCTAAAAGACTTAGAGCACTTGGGCTTAATGAAGTTAAAACATACACTTTAACATCAGAAGAAATGGCAAAAAAATTCAAATATGAAAATAAGGAAAACAAATATTTGCCAAACCCAATGAGTAGTGATAAATCCGTTATTAGAACAAGTATTCTTCCATCACTTATGAATACTTATGCTTATAATAAAAAGCGTCATGTAGATGACATTAACATTTATGAAATTGCTAAAACTTATGATGCAAATTATGAAGAAGATACGAAAATCGCAATGCTAATGAGTGGTTGTTATGTACAAAATAGTTGGAATAACAATAACATAAAGGCTAATTTCTATTTAGTAAAGGGTATTATAGAAAACCTTTTAGACTTTCTAGGCTTTAAAAATAGATATAGCTATGAAGTATTAGAAAATGATGACTTCCATCCAGGCATGAGTGCTAAAGTATTAATAGATAGAGAAGTAGTCGGTGTATTTGGAAGAGTTCATCCAATGACAAATAAAGATGAAATATATGTATGTGAACTTTCTATGACTAAATTAATGAAACCAGTTAAACCACTTAAATTTAAGGAAGCTCCTAAATATCCAGAGGTTGTAAAAGACGTAGCATTTATTGTTAATAAGGATATTACTTGTGAAATGATAGAAAAAGTCATTAAAAAAGCTGGCGGAAGACTTCTTAAAGACATAAAGGTATTTGATGTTTATACTGGCGATAAAGTAAGAGAAGATGAAAAACAAATAGCATATTCATTAACGTTTAACGCAGAAGATAGAACTTTAACAGAAGAAGAAGTAATGCAAAAATTTAATGAAATAATAAAAAAAGTTACTGAAACAGTTCCAGCAACTTTAAGAGATAACTAATTTAACTGAGCTTTTAGAATTTCTAAAAGTTCTTTTTTTAATTCGTCTTTAGCATTTTTCCATATTAGTTCCATAAATACTCCAAGACCAGGTAAAGCCTCTTCTAATCCTTCTTTAATAGTATCATTTATAGATTCTTCTATTTCACTTTCGTTATCTCCTTTAAAATTATCTATAATGTATTTTCTTATGCTTACGTCTTTCATGTGAACCATCCTTTCAGTTTAGTTTTGGCATATGCTTTACATTTTATACATCATTTTATTGATAAAGTTTAATTAAAATTATATAATTAAGTAAAATAAAGGAGGAATTAAAAATGAATTCAGATTATTACGTCGATACTTCATATGGTGTGTCAACTTCATCAGGACTAACTGGTGCAATTGCGGCAATGGGATTATTTTTTTGGATTTTGTCTATGGCACTAGGTATTTTGAAGATTGTATCATTATGGAAAATATTTAAGAAGGCCGGAAAACCAGGCTGGGCATCCATCGTTCCAATATATAACATATATATTATGTGTGAGATAGCAGAAAAAGAGTGGTGGTATATTTTATTATTGTGTGTTCCATTTGTAAATATATATGTAATGATAGTTTTATATAACGGTATGGCAAAGAAATTTGGAAAAGGCGGAGGATTTGTTGTTGGCATGATTTTGTTGCCGGTAGTATTTTTTCCAATGTTAGCATTTGGAAAGGATGCTACTGTAGTTAACAATCAACCAAATACTTCAAATGAAAATAACATGGCAGATAATACGTTAGGTACCAATGCTAACGCATTACCTAATATGAATGAAAAGACTATGATAGCAAACGAAATGGTTACACCAAATAATCCGGTTATGAGAGAACCCGTTATGAGTAACCCGGTAGGTAACGTACCTTTTGGCAACACTAGCGCGGAATCAGGTTTAAATTCACAAAATGTAAACGTAGGACAGAATATAGAACCATCTTTAGAAAGCAATCAAAATATTCCTGCAATGGATGAACATGTTATGCCTCAATCAAATGATAATGTAGATCCAACGTTTAATAACGTAGCGCAAGATAATGTCCAAACGCCTGTTATGCCAAATACTATGGATGCAGCACAAAATGTAAATGTAATGCAGAATATAGGCCCATCTTTAGAAAGCGTTCAAAATACTTCTGCAATGGACGAACATGTTATGCCTCAATCAAATGATAATGTGACATCCCCAACGTTTAATAACGTAGTGCAAGATAATGTTCAAACGCCTGTTATGCCAAATACTATGGATGCAGCACAAAATGTAAATGTAGGGCAGAATATAGGGAAATCTTTAGAAAACGTTCAAAATAATACGGTTATGAATGAACCTGTTATGCCTCAGCCAACTGATAATGTGGTTCCATCATTTGATAACGCAAATAATAATGCAAACCAAAGTATAAATGAAGAAGTTTCATCTAACGCAGAAAATACTATGAATATGTCGCCTTCTACTCAGAAAGAAATGTTAGATATTAATGACGAATCAGATGCAGCATTAGAAAATAATATAAATACTTCAAAACATACTTCATTATGGTCTAATAATAGTCAAAATAATGGACAAATGTAAAAGAGCAAACAAGCTCTTTTTTCTTTTTCTAACCTTAATAAATTTCAATTTAACACTATTCATGATATAATGTACTTATAGGAGAATTGATATGAAAAAGGTAATATTAGTAGACGGAAATAATTTGTTATTCAGAAGCTATTACGCTACGGCATACCAAGGAAACTTTATGAAAAATTCTAAAGGTTTTCCGACTAATGCGCTATATGGCTTTGTTAATATGATAAATAAAATAATAAACGATGAAAAACCAGAATATATGCTTGTTGCATTTGATAAAGGAAAGACGTTTAGACATGATAAATATGAGGATTATAAAGCTGGAAGAATAGAGATGCCAAACGAATTAAAACAGCAGTTTCCAGTTGCAAAAGAAATACTTACAAACCTAGGTATTAAATGGTTTGAAATAGATAATTATGAAGCGGATGACATCGTTGGTACATTATCTAAAATGATAGACGATTGTGATGATTATAGAGGATTAATCGTAAGTAGTGACAAAGACTTGCTTCAACTTATAACTGATAAAGTTATCATGAAAATGCTTAAGCCTAAAGACTACGTAATGATGACTAAAGAAACTTTTTTTGATGTATATGGTCTTACTCCAGAAAAAATGATTGATATAAAAGCCCTCCAAGGAGATTCATCAGACAACATTCCTGGTGTTAAAGGAATTGGTGAAAAAACAGCTCTTAAACTTTTACAGGAATATGGAAGTTTAGAGGCTATCTATGATAATTTGGCATATATAAAAGGTGCTGTTGCAACCAAATTGATAAATGGAAGAGACAAAGCCTTTGAAAGTAAGGATTTAGTTACTATTTACAAAGAAGTTCCGCTAGGTTTTGGACTTGAAGATACAAAAATAACAAATGGAAATTTGGAATCCTTAAAGAAAATGTATGAGAACCTTGAATTTTATTCATTTTTAAAAAATATGAAAGTTCAAAAAAGTCACGAGAAACTTTTAATAAATGAAATAGAAGATGTAAATGAGTTGGAAAACTTAAAAGCTCCAGTTTCATTTTATATAGAAATAGACAAAACAAACTATCATTTAGGACAAATACTTGGAATGTCTGTTTATGATGGTAATACGGTTTATTACATAAAAAAAGATCTTGTAGTAAGTGCGATTAAGAAGATATCAAAAATAGAAAAATACACATACGATTTAAAGAAACACTACGTTTTACTAAAAAAACTTGGCTATCAAGTGGATAATGTTTCATTTGACCCAATGATTGCAGCTTATCTTCTAAACTATAACGTTAAAGATGATATTGCATATTTGGCAAATCAGTTTGGATATGACATACCATTTTATGAGATTATAAGTAAGACAAAAGTAATTGATGAAAATAAAGTAAAAGAACTTGTGTGTGCAAAAGCAAGGTTTATCTACGAAGTAAAAAATGAGCTTGAAGAAGAGATGAAAAAAGAAGATTGCACATACTTATTTGAAAAAATCGAAATGCCACTTTCAATTGTTTTAGGTGATATGGAATATGTTGGAATAAGAGTAGATAAGTCTGTCCTTAACAGCATGAACACTGAAATTGAAGGAAGAATTAAAGAAATAAGTGAAAAAATATACGAACTTGCAGGTGAAAAGTTTAATATATCATCCCCAAGACAACTAGGTGAAATACTATTTGTTAAACTTGAAATTGGTAAGGGAAAGAAGACAAAAAACGGTTATTCAACTGATAAATCGATTTTGGAAAAATATAGTGATAGACATCCAATTGTTCCTTTAGTGTTAGAACACAGGATGTTAACAAAACTTCAGAGTACTTACATAATTGGTTTGGAAGGAAATATTTTACAAGATGGTAAGATTCATACGATATATACACAAACACTTACAAGAACAGGAAGACTATCATCTGTTGAACCTAATTTACAAAATATTCCTATCAGGACAACTTATGGCAAACTTATAAGAAAAGCATTTGTTCCTGAAGAAAATTCAGTTTTGCTATCAAGCGATTATTCACAAATAGAATTACGTGTTTTCGCTCACTTTTCAAAGGTGCCAAACTGGATAGAAGCATTTAAAAATGATATGGATATTCATACGCGCACCGCGATGGACATTTTTGACGTAGGAAAAGATGAGGTAACTCCTCTTATGAGAAGGCAAGCTAAAGCAGTTAATTTTGGAATCTTATACGGAATTAGTAGTTTCGGACTTGCTGAAGATTTGAAGATATCGGTTAAAGAAGCTAAGGCTTTCATCGATAAATATTTCGAAACTTATAATGGTACTAAAGTATATATGGATAGTGTTGTTAAAGATGCTTATGAAAAGGGTTATGTTACAACAATAATGAATCGAAAACGAAGAATTGATGAACTTAATAATACCAATTATATGATAAGACAGCAGGGTGAGAGAATGGCTTTAAACACGCCTATTCAAGGCTCTAGTGCCGATATTTTGAAAAAAGCAATGATTGATATTTATAACGAATTTAATGAGAAAAAGCTTAAGAGTAAAATGCTTTTACAAGTGCACGATGAACTTATTTTCAATGTTTTAAAAGATGAAGAAGATGTGGTAAAGGAAATCGTAGACAGATGCATGGATGGTGCATATAAATTAGATGTACCACTTAAGGTAGATATTGAAACCGGCGATAATTGGTATGATGCAAAATAAATAAAAAAGGTGGGGTTTAGATGCCTGAATTAGCAGAGGTTGAAACAACTAAAAGAGATTTAAAAAAGATTTTAATAGGTAAAAGAATTTGTAAGGTAGAAGTATTTTTAGATAAAATCGTTTATAATAAGAAGGATGAGTTTATCAAAAATTCAGAAGGACAAACGGTTTTGGATGTAAAAAGAAGAGGAAAGTGGCTTTTATTTGAACTTGATTCGAATTATATAATAATTCATTTTAGAATGGAAGGAAGATTCTATTTATTACCTCTTAATGAGAAGAGGGATAAACATGATTATGTTATTTTCTATTTTGATGATTTTTCTCTTCACTTTAATGATCCAAGATTATTCGGAAAAATGGAAGTTATTAAAAAAGATGATTTAGAAAAATTCTTTCTAGATAAAAAATTAGGACTTGAGTATACTGATTCTAATTTAACCCCAGAGTACTTGAAGGGAAAGTTTAAAACCCATCACACTGATATTAAAAAAATGCTTTTAGACCAGAGCTACGTGACTGGGATTGGCAATATTTATGCTGATGAAATATTATTTGCTTCCAAAATTAATCCGAAAAGTTATGCGGATAGACTTACTAAGCCAAAATTAAAGGAAATAATTGATAATACTAAGAAAGTATTTGAACACTCATTAAAATATAAGGGAACTTATCCAAATATAGATGGTAAGAGAGGTACTTTTGAAGAACATCTTATGGTTCATAAAAGACAAGGTAAGAAGTGTTATAATTGTGGTAGCATTATAATAAAGGAAAAGGTTGGTGGCAGAGGAACATATTATTGTCCTAAGTGTCAGAAAAAATATTAATAGTTGATATATATTAATTAAATATCATTTATAATTTTTTTGCTTTTCTTTGAAAAAGCGTTTTAAAATGAAAGAACCTAAGTGTAAAGAAATTTGACATTTCTTGTCGTTTATGCTATAATACTGCTACCAATTGGGTAATATGCATAAATGATGATATCCCAATTAGATGAAGGGGGTTAAATTATGAAAGGATCTTATATTTTTGAATACTTAAATGAAAATGAGTTCAAAAAGCTTGAACGTTCTGTTAAGAAGTATAACATGCTTGCTTATAAAAAATTAGTATTCGAATTTTATCCTGAAATGAAGGAAGGAAACTTTTTAGGTAAATTAGTTAGTGTAAATAGTAAAGAAAACACAAGGAACTATGAATTAAAGTTGCCAACCGATGACTTATTTATCAGGGTACATGGTGAGATAGTTTTACATTATTCTGTATGTGAAAATTCTCATACAATAATTCTTGAAACCATCACTCCAGAGTCACTTTTATCAGAAGGTCATAGACAAGAGCTTCAGGCATATAAGGGGGTAATGATTTCAAAGGCCAACAGAGATAAGGATAAGTTTAAGATTGATTTATTAAATATGTTACAAAACGGCGAGTAATCGTCGTTTTTTTGTTAAAAAAATTAATTTTTTTATCTAATCATATTGATTAACTTAAAAGAATATGATAATATATAAAAGCAATGAGAAAATTATACGGACCCTTAGCTCAGTTGGTTAGAGCATCCGGCTCATAACCGGGCGGTCGTAGGTTCGAGTCCTACAGGGTCCACCACTAAGTGCGGGTATGGCGAAATTGGCAGACGCGCTAGACTTAGGATCTAGTGGAGTAATCCGTGGGGGTTCAAGTCCCTTTACCCGCACCATTAAGAATTAGAACATCAGAGCAATCTGATGTTTTTTTATGGTGGCGGACGAACCTACGACCAATAAAAATTATTAAAATTAATAATTTTCATAAAATTCGACTTTTTTTGATCTAACCAACTGGTAATATAACACCTAAAAAAAGGAGATTCATTATGAGACAAGAATTTTTTAAAATAATAGAAGAATTTTTAAAACTTAATGAAAGGGGATACGTAGAAAGCATTAGTAAAGAAAAAAACTCTTGCGGTTTAACCTTAGAACATCTACTTGGAAAAGAACCGGATAGTATGTTCTTTCCGGATTATAATGGCGTAGAACTTAAAACAACCACCAGATTTAGCAGATACAATATAAATCTTTTTTCATTAACTTTTGACGGCCCTAGTTTATTTGAGAGTAACTATATGCTGGAAACGTATGGAAAAATAGATAATTTATTACCTCAAAAAAAGACTTTATATGCAAATTTAAAATTAAACCAAAAAGTACTCGTTAATGAAAAATATTATTTTGAATTAAAAATTGACTATGAAGATGAAAAAATTTTTATAAAAATATATGACATAAACATGAACTTCATAGAAGATAGGTGTTTTATCTATTTTGATACCATCAAGAGCCGCGCACAAGTGAAACTAGACAGGCTAGCACTTATATATGCAAGTAAAAAGAAAACCGAAGATAATTTATTTTACAGATATTACAAAATAAAATGTCTTAAGTATAAAGGATTTGAACAGTTTTTAAAGTCTTTAGAAGATGGAACTGTTAAGCTAGATATTATGTTAAGGTCTGTAAAGAATGAAGACAAAGTTTCCAAAAGAGGTAATAAAAACATGAACTTTTCGTTAGTTAAAACCAGAATAAATAGATTATTTGATAACGTTTTCACATACGAAGATTAAAGTTTTGGTTGTAAAACTTATACAATGTTAGTATAATATAAATGAAGATATGGAGTTGATTTATATGTTGGTTGCAAATATAACTAAATGGATTACGTTAATAGCAATTATTGCACTTGTCATTTTTGTTATAAAAACTGGGATGAAAATAGTAAACATTCTAATAATGGTTCTTATGCTTGCTTTTGTATGGTATTCATTTTTTACAGAAGAAGGTTGTGCAAGGCTTTCTGTAGCTTTATCTGGGCATCCTTTGATAGCTTATACAACGGGTATGGAAAGGCAAGATGATATTTCAACTAATGATACCACTTATTATAAAACGACTAAAGACGTTGTTATAAACGGAAAAAAGCAAGAATACGTTAAGTGTTATACAAAATGGATTATTAGGATACCAAATATTGGAGATATGACTAATTAAAGTCGTATCTTTTCTTTTGTATGATTTTTTTAACGATAATGAAAGAAATTAAAAAATATAGAATCACTAAAGTTAATTTTATTTTACTAACATTATTAAAAAAGTTATTGCTATTTAGATGTAATTGTAGTAAAATAATATTGCATTTGGATGCTTAGCTCAGTTGGTTAGAGCACTTGCCTTACAAGCAAGGGGTCATAGGTTCGAGTCCTATAGCGTCCACCATTTTAAAAAAAGTATTTTCAAAACGAAAAAAATGTGTTATAATGAATTAGTAATTTTCAAATGGACTGTTAGCTCAGTTGGTAGAGCAACTGACTCTTAATCAGTGGGTCTAGGGTTCGAATCCCTAACAGTCCACCATTTAAAGAAATAAGCAAGCTTTACTTGAAGGCTTGTTTTTTTGTTTAATCAAAACCCCTAGACCCACTATTACATTTCAGCTTAAACTATTTTTCTAATTGAATAATTTAGTTGCTCTCCAACTGTAAAAATAAATTGTATCTTTTTTAAAAATATGTTATTATTTTTATAGTATATGGAGGATAATATTATGGCTTACATAGATTTAGTTGTGCTAATTGTTTTGTTAGTATTTGTGATAATATATTCAAAAAGGTTTCAAACTTATATGTTTGGATTTGGAATGATAGATATTCTATTTAGAATTCTTAACTTAATAAATGGATTTATTCCAATAAAAGAGATAAAAAATTTTATAAATACATACATTCCAGCATCAATTCCGTCTGTTATAAATCATTATACAACGGGAATTTTTAACACCGTATTAATATGGGTATACATAGTTATAATGGCCGTTTTCTTATATTATATTGTAAGAGTATTTGTAAAGCGAAAAAAGATATAATATGCATAATTTAATTTTACACTAACCACCAAAAGTTAGTGTTTTTAAAACCTTATTTTGTTATAATAAATAGGTACATCATATGAGTGGAGGAATAAAAATGAACGAAAGTATTGTAAAAGAAATAAGTACAAATTTAAACATAACTGAAAATCAGGTAAATGTAACCCTTCAAATGTTAAGTGAGGGAAATACCATACCTTTTATCGCAAGATATAGAAAAGATAAAACAGGTGGCCTTAGCGAAGAAGAAATAAAAGTAATTGGTGATGCTTACGATTATCAAGTAAACTTACTTAAAAGAAAAGAAGACGTAATAAGGCTAATTGATGAAAAGGGACTTTTAACTGACGAATTAAAATCACAAATAACAAATGCTACAAAATTAGTTGAAGTAGAAGATCTTTATAGACCGTACAAAGAAAAGAAGAAAACCAAAGCAACAGAGGCAATTAAAAACGGACTTGAACCACTAGCTAAAATGATTATGTCTTGTCCTTCAAATGGTGATATTAAAAAATTATCCGAAAGATTTATTAATGAAAACGTAAAAGATGAAACAAGTGCATTAGAAGGTGCTAAATACATAATAGCAGAATGGATAAGTGACAATGCAAGTTTCAGAAAATACATAAGATCAAACATGTATAAATATGGCACATTAGTTACTAAAATTAAGAAAAATGCTAAAGATGAAAACAAAACATATGAGATGTATTATGACTATAGTGAAGCCGTAAGCAAAATAAAACCACACAGAATACTTGCTATTAATAGAGCTGAAAAAGAAAACGTAATAACTGTTAAAATAGATGTAAATGAAGAAAAAATAATAGAATATTTAGAAAAGAAGAATATAAAAAACGAAAAGAGTTTTTGTGCTTCGTATATAAAAGAGGCGATAGAAGATAGTTATAAAAGACTTATTTTTCCATCAGTTCAAAGAGAAATTAGAAGCGATTTAACCGAAAAAGGAACGGATTCTGCGATTGATAACTTTGGAAAGAACCTAGAAGCATTATTGCTTACTCCGCCTATGAAAGAAAAAGTTGTTCTTGCTTTTGACCCAGGATTCGTTAATGGCTGCAAAATTGCGGTTATCTCAAAAACAGGTGATTATTTAGACTCTTGCGTAATAAAGCCATTCTTAAAAAACATTAATGAAGAAAGCATAAAAAAATGTAAACTTGAGATTTTGGCATTAATTAAAAAATACAATGTCGATGTAATAGCAATTGGAAACGGAACAGCATCACGTGAATCTGAAAAATTCTGCGCAGACTTAATTAGAGAATACAACGTTCCTTGTAAGTACGTGATCGTATCAGAAGCAGGGGCATCAATTTATAGTGCATCTCCTATTGCGATAGAAGAGTTTCCAGATTTAGCGGTTGAAAAAAGAAGTGCCGTATCAATTGGTAGACGTCTTCAAGACCCTTTATCAGAGCTTGTTAAAGTACCTCCAGAAGGTATTGGAGTTGGGTTATATCAGCATGATGTGGCAGGTAAAAAGCTATCTGAAAGTTTAGATTTTGTTGTATCAAAGGCAGTTAATAGTGTGGGTGTAAACATTAATACTGCATCACCATCTTTATTGAAATATGTATCTGGAATTAAGAAAAATAACATTGATAAAATACTTTCGTACAGAAAGGCAAACGGAAAGATTTCATCTAGGGAAGAAATTAAGAAAAAGAAACTTTTAAGTGACAAAGTATATGAGCAAGCAATTGGTTTTTTAAGAATACCTGAAGGTGAAAACATACTTGATGCAACAAGCATTCACCCAGAAAGTTATGATATTACGCTTTCATTATTAAAAAGTTTAGGATTTGATGTAAAAGACGTTGGAACGCATGCTTTATCAGATAAACTTTCCTCATTAGATATAGAAAAATATGCTAGTATGTTAGGTACTGATGTATATACTTTAAGTGATGTTGTATCAAGTCTTCAAAAGCCAAACAGGGACCCTAGGGATGATTATGCGCAGCCTATTTTAAAGAGTGATGTTTTATCAATTGACGATTTAAGCGTAGGCATGAAACTTCAAGGAACCGTAAGAAACGTTGTTGATTTTGGGGCATTTATTGATATTGGACTTCATAATGATGGTTTAGTTCACATCTCTAAAATTTCTAAAGATTACATTAAGCATCCATCTGATTTATTAAGCGTAGGTGACATAGTAGATTGTTACGTAATAGCGATTGATAAAGATAAAGAAAAAGTGTCATTATCGCTAATAAAAGAATAAATTAAAAGAACTAGTAAATGGAATTGTTTTTAATATAAACTTTTCCACTATTATCTAGTTCTTTTTCTTTTTCATAATCATTTTTAATTTTTATGTATATATCTTTTATTTCTTCTTTTGAGTAGCTAGCTTTTATTAAATCATATTTTTCTAAGTAACTTGTAAGTGGTACTGCACTTATAATGTCAGGTCCGGTTTCTACCCAGTATGTTTTATCTTCCCTGTTGTACAAAACAGCGTATACTTTATAATCTTCTTTTAAAACGTCAGTGTAATAATACTCTGTAACATCGGATGATTTTTTTGATAAAATTGTTCTTTTTGTAATTTTTATTTCCGTTTTTTCACCATCCAATGTTTCTATAACATACCAATTAAAATCATTCATTTTATCAAATGTCACAAAGTTATTTAAATCTGAATCCGAGTAAGAAAAGCTTACTTCATTTTTATCCATAACGTTCGTATTTGAGCAAGCTGTAAAGAGCATCATAGCACTCATTGTTAAACTTCCGATTCTTATGTATGTTTTTTTCTTCATAAAATCGCTTCCTTACATAAAATTAGCATAATGATTATATATTTAAATATATTAAATTGTCAATAAAAAATTAATTTTATTTGTTGACAAAAGACAATAAATGAGTATTATATTTTTGCAGGAGATATAACTATGGAAAAAACTGGAAAACAAAGTGAATTATTAAAAAAGAAAATATCAGAATATAAAGAAAAATTAACGGCAGCAATTAAAGATTGTAATCAAGTTTATATTACAACTCATTTAAATGAGGATTATGATGCAATTGCATCAATTGGCGCTATGGCGCTTATTTGTAAACGTCTTAAAAAGGCTCCGTACATTGTTGTTGACCAAAAAGATTATGATAGTTTATCAGTTGAAAAAAGTGATATGTATGAATCGTTAAAAGACAAAAACTTTGTAATTATTAATCTAGATGATTTTAAAAATAACAGAGTAGAAAACTCACTTTTGATAGTACTAGATACTAATAAAGGATTCATGACGCCGCTTAAAAATAATTATGATGATTTTAATAACATAATAGTAATAGATCATCATAAAACGGATGATAATACTATAAAAACAAAAAACAAGTTTATACTTCCAGATATGGTATCAAGTACTAGTGAAATGATGTATTGGATTTTAAAACAAATGAAAATAAATCCAAAAGATAGACTTTATAATAATTTCTTGTTAACTGGTATTTTGCTAGATACAAATAAAAAGGATAAAAATATGTATCCATCTACTTATCTTTGCATAAGCAATTTAGATACTCCTTTAAAGACTGATAAGGACAAGGTTGATATGTACTTTTCTACTGATTATGAAAGTGATAGGAGAGTTCAAGATTTAGTAGATGAAATGGAATGGATAACAATAAGATATGGCATTGCAATAGATAATAGTAAAGTGTATTCTAAAGAAGAAGTTGCAAAGGCTGCTGATTATTCATTAAAGTATACATCAGAAGCAATTATAACGTTTGGTAAGGCTGAAGATGGAGGATACCACGTGAGTGCAAGGAGCAATCGTGGTAATGTGGACATTGATGCTATCATGGGTATTTTAAATGGTGGTGGAGGAAATAGTGCAAGTGCATCTTGTAGTACTTTATACGTTGATGGAGATACTTTATCGGAAGAAAAAGAACAAATATTTGAAAAGATTAAAAAAATCATATATTTAAGATCTAGAAGAAAAAAGCCAAAGAAGGGTAAGTAAATCCAGTTTTGGCTTTTTTTATTTTGCATAGTTTAGTACTTGACAATGCATAGTACTAGGTGTTATTATGTAACCGTGAGGTGATTATTATTAATACTCAATTTAAAAAGGGCGTTTTAGAGCTATTGGTATTGTTAATTGTAGAAAATGAGGATAAATATGGTTATGAGATGGTTGAGGAAGTGTCAAAAGTAGTTGATGTTAATGAAGGAACCATATATCCAATATTAAAAAGATTAACTAATGAAAATTATTTTGAAACATATTTGAAGGAGTCGACCGAGGGTCCACCTAGAAAGTATTACCATTTAACCATTCTTGGTAAAAAAAGAAAAGATGAGTTATTAAATGAATGGACAAGGTTTAATAAAAGTGTAAGTAAATTTATAAAGGAGAGTGGCAAATAATGAATAAGAAAACATTTTTAGGTAATTTAAGAAAAAGACTTAATGTACTAAGTAAAGATGAGGTAGATGATATTTTAGAAGAATATGAGGGCTATATTAATGAAAAAGTATCTTCCGGTAAATCAGAAGAAGATGCTATAAAGGATTTTGGTAGTTTTGATTCTTTAGTAAAGGAAATATTATCAGCTTATAAATTAAATGAGAACTATGAAGATAGTGTAAAGGAAAAAAACTTATTTTCTGAATTTATAGATAATTCTGTTTCTTTTCTAAAGGACCTTGTAAGAAACATAGGAAGTCGTTCTAAATCTGATATCATTAAGTTTGTTTTTGAGTTTATTGCGTTGTTATTATTTATAGCAATTCTTAAAATTCCTGTAATAATAATAGAAGATGCTGGAAGATGGCTTTTTGAAAGACTTATTTCACCATTTGGAGATGGCCTTGGAATTATATGGAAATATGCAATTGAAATAATTTATTTATTAATATCAGTAGCGGGTATAGCTAGTTTTGTAAAGAAAATGTATATTGGTGATGATACAAACGAAAATAAAAAAGATTCTGTTAAAGGTAAGAATTCTAAAAGAATAGAAAAGTGCAAAACAGATAACACATCTAGTAATTCGTTTTCTAACGTTTTAATTGTACTTTTTAAGGTGTGTTTGATATTATTTGTTGTTGTGCCTGCTATATTCAGTTTTTTAGTAGCGTTTGTCTTAGTAATAATTGGTATCGTTTTATTGATAGAGAAAGTTCCATATTTAGGGATATTCTTATGCATGCTAACGTATTTAATACTCAACTTTTTATTCCTAGATTTATCTTTTAAATTTATTTTTAATAAAAAACTAAATTCTAAAGCATTAATTATAACTATAATATCTACTATTATTTTGTTTGCTGTTGGAATTGGGTTATCATTTTATGAGGTTGTTAATACAACGTTTATTGATGCAGTGCCTAAAGACATAAAGCAACTTAGCAAAGAAAAAGAAGAATTATATTCTGATAACTTATCATTAACTTGCAAAAACATTTATCATACAAATTGCGAATATGTAATAGATGATACATTAGAAGATAAGGTAGTAGCTACGGTAACTTATTATGATTATAATAATGAAGCAGATGATAACTTAAATGTTTCAAGAACTAAAAACGCTGATAAGCTAAAAGTAAAAAATGTATACAAATTAATTTTAAGTGGTTTAAGAAAAAGAGAATTTTATAATTTTGATAATATAAATAATGTTACTTTAACCATTAAATTAAGTACTGATACTAAAAATAAAATAGATGAAAAAGAAAGAAATGAAAGTTGTTTTGGATACGAAAATTGCACCTGTGATAACGAAGGGGTTTGCTCCGGATATAATGATGAAGATTAGAATTAAAACTTCTAATCTTTTTCCATTCGTGATATAATAATTTTATTAACAGGAGGAATTATTAATGAAAAAAGATGTAGTAGAAGCAATAATAGAAATACCTTTTAGATCTCGTAATAAGTACGAGGTAGATCATGATACTAAAAGGATAAAATTGGATAGAGTTTTATATTCAGCGATGGGATATCCAGCAGAATATGGATTTTTAGAAAACTCATTAGCACTTGATGGTGACCCACTTGATATATTAGTAATAGGTACAGAACCAACATATCCAGGATGCGTAGTTCCAGCAAGAGTAATTGGATATTTAGAAGCAATTGATAATGGATTTGAAGATTATAAGTTAATATCAGTTGTTGATGTTGACCCAAGATATAACGAGGTTAACAGATTAGAAGATTTATCTCCATTTATATTAGATGAGATAAAAAACTTCTTTGAAAATTATAAAACTCTTCAAAAGATAGAAGTAAAGGTAGGAAAATACCACAATAAAGAAGATGCTTTAGAATTAATTGAGACTTGTAAAAAAAGATATAAAGACGAAATGGGGAATAAATAATGGAAAAGAAAACATCTATTATAATTGCTGTAGTAATATTTTTGATAGCAGCTTTGGTAGCAGGTTTTTATGAACTTGTTATAGATAAGGATATTGAGGAGAATATTGATAAAAAAACAACAAGCATAAAAGAAACTAAAAACACGGAAGAAAAACAAGATAAAAAGGATGATGAAATGATGGACGGAGTAACACTTAATTATCAATCTTCTATAAGAATAGAAAAAAATAATGAAATCATTTATTTTGATCCATATAAAATTACGGATTCTAAAAATGATGCAAACTATATATTCATAACACATTCACATTATGATCATTTTTCTAAAGAAGATATAAAGAAGGTTATGAATGATAATACTAAGTTTGTAGTTACAAGTGATATTGAAAGTGATATTAAGGCACTTGGCGTAAGTGATGGTAACATACTTGTTACATATCCTAATGAAACACACGAAATAGGAGACTTAACATTTGATGCAATTCCTTCATACAACATAAGTAAGTCTTATCATAAAAAATCATATAACTGGGTTGGATATAACGTTATAATTGATGGAACTTCATATTTTACAGTAGGTGATAGTGATGTAACAGATGAACTTAAAAATGTAAAATGTGATGTTATATTTGTTCCAGTAGGTGGTACTTATACAATGACTGATAGTGAAGCATCTAAATTAGTAAATGAGATAAAACCTAAGTATGCAGTTCCAGTTCATTATGGTGAAGTTGGATCAGATAAAAACGCATCTAATTTCGTTAGTCAGTTAGATAGCGATATAAAAGGTATTATATTAAAGTAGTATTATGAATAAGATTGATGAAAAGAAGAAAAAGCTGAAAACATTTAACGTTAAAAAAGACATAAAAAGAGTTTTAAAAAACGGTGCATTTTTAATGCTTTTAGCACTTGCAGTAGAAGCTTTTACTTTTAAAGAACCTTATTCTATTGTAACGGGATTATTTTTACTTAGTTTTTCTTTTGTCTTTTTTCCGTTTCTTGATAAATTACTATCTTTGATGAAAATAGAGTTTAATTTTGCAAATAAATCATTTATCGTAATAACATCTTTAGTTATCGCAGCTTATTCTATTAAACCTGAAGAAGATAATTTTCTTAAATGTATTTTACCAGGTTTAGAAATTATTTTAACTTGGATAGTTACCATGATATATAAAAAAATAATCAATAATAAAAAGTCAAGATTGCAATAAGAATCTTGCTTTTTTGTTTTTTTAAAATGTGCTATAATATTAAATATGAAAAAAAGGAAGTGGTACTTATGAAGAAAAAGGTAGTAATAGGAATGAGTGGTGGTGTTGATTCATCAGTCGCTGCAATTATGCTTCAAAAACAGGGTTACGAAGTAATTGGACTTTTTATGCGTAACTGGGATTCTTTTGCAGATGGGGAAGTAGAAGGTGCGCCAACAACTGATGAGGGAATATGTCCTCAAGAAGTTGATTATAACGATGCTAAAAAAGTATGTGACAAACTTGGAATACCACTTTATCGTAAAGACTTTATAAAAGAATATTGGGATTATGTATTTACTTACTTTTTAGATGAATTAAAAAAGGGAAGAACGCCTAATCCAGATATTATGTGTAATAAGTATATTAAGTTTGATCAGTTTGCTAAAGAAGCAGAAAAACTAGGAGCAGACTATATTGCAACAGGACACTACTGCAGAGTAAAAGATGGGCAATTAATGCGCGCTAAAGACGACAATAAAGACCAATCATACTTTTTATCACAGGTATCTAAAGAGCAACTTAAAAACGTCTTATTTCCGATAGGAGATATGATAAAGCCTGACGTTAGAAAAATAGCAGAAGAATATAATTTGGTAACAGCTAAGAAAAAAGATTCAACCGGAATATGTTTTATTGGGGAAAGAAACTTTTCTAACTTCTTAAAGAATTACTTACCAAATCAGCCAGGAGACATAGTTGATATAAAAACTGGTAAAAAAGTAGGAAATCATATAGGACTTATGCATTATACAATAGGTCAAAGAAGAGGCCTTGATATTGGTGGAACAAAAAACAGGATGTTTGTAGTTGGTAAAGATTTAAATAAAAATATTTTGTATATAGAATCAGGTAATGATGAGTATTTAATTACAACTTCTTGCGTTGTAGACCAAATAAACTGGACTTATGAAAAAAGAAAAGAAAAATGTACAGCAAAGTTTAGATATAGACAAAAAGATATTGAAGTTAGCCTAGAGTGGTTAAATGATGATGAAATATTAGTTAAGTATCCACAAGGCGTTAAATCAGTAACACCAGGACAAGCATGTGTATTTTATGATGGTGATATATGTTTAGGTGGCGGTATCATTAAAGAGGTAAGGAAAAACGGAGAAAAATTATGGTATTTATAAGCCATAATTTTTTTGTTATAAATAGTTTGTTATGATATAATTAAAAAGAGGATGATAGTTATGGAATTTATTAATCATTTAGGTTATAACTCAGTTGTTATATTAACATTTTTCTTTATATCTTTAATAGCGCTTATACTAAATTATATAACCAAGGGTAAGAGCAATAATGTTTTATTTTCATCTTATAGAAGTAGTTTACTAAAACCACTTACTTACGTAAGGTTAGTAACTCATATATTTGGTCACGCAGATTGGAACCATTTTATGAATAATTTTTTATATATTCTTTTAATTGGTCCTATGATAGAAGAAAAGTATGGTAGTAAGAATTTAACCATTATGATTTTAGTAACTGCTATTATAACAGGAATAATTAACATGATTTTTACAAACAAAAAAATTCTTGGTGCAAGTGGGATTGTATTTATGCTTATAGTTCTTTCTTCATTCGTTAATATAACAACTGGAAAGGTACCAATAACACTAATTTTAATTTGCATTTTCTACGTTATAAACGAAATTATTTCAGGAATATTTAAAAAGGATGACATATCACATACCGGGCATTTAATTGGAGCTTTATGCGGATTTATATTTGGATTTTATGTGTTTAAGTAAGTTAGAACTATTATTTTATTATTTATTCAAAAATATTATTTGCTGTTGTGGCTTTAATTCCTAATATTGTGAAAATAGTAAAAGGATATTACAAATATGAAAGTGATACACTTAAGTTTATTTTAAAGTTAAGAAGTAGTGCTTATGATAAGATGTCAATCGGAGAAAAAATCTGAAGTTCTTTCAATGACATCATATTAATCTGGATACAAAAAAACAGCCTTAACATTAAGCCTGTTACTTTGACAAGTAATATCATCGCTGTTTTTATTGAAAATATAATAATATTATCATAATTAGATTTTAGATTGTTTTATTATTCGGCATCATAACAATCGACATTATGTGACTTTTTGTATTCTTCACCAGTTATAGAAGATAATGTTTTTGAATATAATTTACCATTCTTATAAGTTACTTGTATTTCAGAAAGAACTACATTATCATTTGAACATTTAATTGCGCCATCGTTTCCTAAATCGTCTAAATAATATGTAAATGAATTTCCTTTTACTTTATATCCATAACATTCGCTTGATTTATAGTTGCTACAATATTCCATATCCCCATCAGTTATCATTAATTGTTCACCCTTGGTATTAACAACTAATAAATAATTAGAATCAATGTAACTTAAATCAATTATAGCAATATCATCAATTATATCAATACTTTCAATATTTGATGCCATAATATTTGGTATTTTTTTACCATAAACGTATATATCATACACATCCTCTGGAAAATCAGCATTTTTATTAAGTTTTAAAGTAACTTGTTCTTTATCAAACTTATTTGATGTATTTTTTGCAGTGGTAGTAGTCTTGTTTTTATTACTGTTATTACTGCCACTTTTAGAATCGTTTTTATTTTGTTTGTCATTAAAATAATATCCTATTCCAAATGCTATTGCTATTATTACTATTAATCCCATAACTTTCAAAACTGTTTTTATCATTATAGTTTTATTTGATGGTCTACCAACGTCATTTTTAAATACTCCCATATTTACTCTCCTTTAAATTATTGTAGATAAATATTATTTTATATCTACCTTATACGTTTATAATAACAAATACCCCCCTCGGAGTCAATTGTTTTTTTACTTGTTCGCAAAAAAAGAAGTTTAATTTGCTTCTTCAATATTTTCACTACTAGTTGTAGTTTCAAATGTAATCATTTTATCTACTAAGCTTTCAAAGTTTTGCTTTAGCGTGTTTTTTTCTTCATCAGTCATAATTTCTTCTGAATCAGAATTAATGGTATCAATATATACTGCCACAACATTTCCTTTGTTAACAAATATAACTGTTGGCGCCTGAATTCTTTTGTTCCCATCATCATCATCAGTTTTAATATAATCTGATAATTTATCTGCTAACTCCTGATATTCCGTAGTATTATTATCTCTCATATCTTTCAAGTATCAAAAAAACTAGTGATGTGTTTGTTACACCTATTGGTAAATTAATAAGTATAACATCAATAGATATTAGTTTGATATTAATAGTATTCTTAATAAACTTTATGGCAATATTTATTTATGAATTAATTAAGCCATTTTTAGCAAAATGGTTTAAATATTAGAATACATAAAATTGTAAGTATGCATTTGAAGTTATAATTACTACTTGTCTTTATAAATAGTAATTTTTATGTATTATGAGGTGTAGAAAAATTGTACAAAACTGTCGTTATAGAGTATTTTCCAAAGGCGGACACCATGGCAAAAAAAGTAGAAAAAATATCTAATGAGATGCTGTAAAATGGATATGAATTAATAACAATGTCTAAAAATAATATAGAGAAAGATAAATAGTAATTTTCAAAGCAAATGTTAAAACCCTTTGACAAAGTTCCAAAGTTATTTGGTAGATTACAAAAGTTTGCAAAAGTATAATTGTAGGTGAAAGGAAGGAATATGAATGAAATTAGGAGATAAGATTCAGAAGTTAAGAAAGGACTTAAAACTTTCACAAGAACAATTAGCAGAAAAGATTGATGTCACAAGACAAACAATATCTAATTGGGAATTAGGAGAAACATCACCTAATCCAGAACAATTGAAACTTTTATCTAAAGCATTAAATGTAAGCATTGATGAATTGCTTAATAATGATGTTAAATCAGTTATTATTGATAAAGTAAGCAATACGGAAAAATTGGCAGGAATTATTATTAAAATTTTAAAAGTTATAGGAATATTATTTGTTATATATTTCATAATAGGTATACTTGCAATATTTTTATTCAATGTGGAAAAAGAAAGTTCAACAGAAACAATTACTAGCAATCAAACTACACAATTAGAATGTACTATTGATAATAAAACATATCGATATATGGTTGAAACTGATAGTGATGATAATTTAATTGAGGCTAGTGGAAGTAAATATATAGAGAATATTTTAACAAATAAAAAATTTAATCGAGGAAAAATAATGATTGAATATATAAATTCTTATTTTAAGGATAATGGTGGGCATTGCTAAATAAATTACAATTTAGTAATTAGTTAGAAAAATAGTAAGTTATTGTTTAGATTAGTTTGAAATACAACTAATCTATTTTTATATAACTATTTAGAAAAAAATCTAAATAGTTATTGACATTAGAGTTACAAAATAGTATAATCTATTTAGATATATATCGAAATACTATAAGTGAGGTAATTATTTTGGGAATGTCGGAAACATTAAAAGCAATTAGTGATCCTGTAAGAAGAGAGATATTAGAACTATTAAAAGATGGTAGAAAAACAGCAGGAGAAATATCAAGTAGTTTTAATTTAACAGGAGCAACCGTATCATATCATTTATCAAATTTAAAGAAAGCGAATTTAATAACTGAAACAAAGCAAAAGAACTTTATATTTTATGAATTAAATAGTTCCATATTTGAAGATGTTTTAGTTTGGATTTATAAGTTGGGAGAAAATAAGAATGGAAAAGAAAAATAAAAGAACATTAATTTTAAGTGTAATTATATGTTTATTACCAATGGTATTAGGTATTGCTTTTTATAATAGGCTACCAGAACAAATGCCAATTCATTTTACGATAAATGATGTACCAGATAATTATGCACAAAAAAATTTTGCATTATTTGGAATACCAGTTATTATGGCTATTGTGCAAGCAATATGTATAATATGTACAACAAAAGTTAATAAATTAAAAAATAGTGAAAAACCTAGAATTGTAAAAATAATGGAATGGTTTATTCCAATTATTACAGTATTAGTATATATTATTATGATAGAAGTTCCGTTAGGTAGTGATGTTTATGTTGGAAAAAGTGTATGTTTGATATTAGGAATATTATTTACGATTATTGGAAACTATATGCCTAAAATGAATTATGAAACAGGAAAAAAACTTTTTCATCCAACTCCTAAAACTGAAAAATCATTTAGAAAAATGAGTAGAATTATGGGATATGGTTTTCTAGGTATGGGTATTATATTACTAATATTGATTATATGGGTATAACAATAAATTACAATTTTTAAAGGAGATATATTATGGGAGAATTTATAATACAAATAATAATAGGTTTAATTATAATAATTATAGGGATATTGAATATGAAAGGAAACATATCTTTACTACATTCTTATCATAGAAAAAGAGTAAAAAAAGAAGATATAATACCTTTTGGAAAAAAAGTAGGAATAGGAAACATAATCATTGGAATTACAATAATACTAGCAGGCGTATTCACAATTTTAAATTATACTCATATAAGTAATGTAGTATTAAGCATAGGAATTACAATGGGAATTACTATAATATTTTATGCAATGTTTAGATATAATAAGGGAATATTTTAAAATTACAAATTACAATTTATTAGTGAGATTGGTTTGAAATATAACTAGTCTTTTTATTTTGAAAGAAAGAATAATAACAAATATCACAGGGCGATGATTTTGTCATACATAATATAATAATATAAAGAATTAATATAATAAGAATATAAATAATAATTTAAATTAATATAAATATTTATATTAAAAAACAAGTATTAAGTTGTTACTTTACTTGTTTTAAAAATATTTTTATATAGCTGTGTTCCATCTGTATTTCTTATATTTGATAAATTAATAGTAATTACTCCGAGTTATAATTTGTTACTTTTAAACTTATCATTATCTTTTATAGGTATTATTCTTATTAAATCTCTCCAAGTTTTACCTAAAATATGTAGATGTTTGTAATTTTTTTTGTGGCTTTTACCTTCTAAATCTTTAAATGATATTTTGCTTTTAAAAGTATTTACATAAACGTCATCATTATGTATTTATTATTCTTAATAACTATAATATGTGGCATAACATAAGCAACATTTGTACCTGTAATATTTTTAATTGAATCATTACTTATAATTGGAGTAGTATTGTAAATCTTCAAATCATTTCAATTTTTCTTTTTAATTTATCGCTTATTTTTAATTCTTTTGTTTCTATATTTAACATAAAAAGGCTCCTTTACATAATAAAAAAACTAACTATTTCTAGTTAGCATTTATTACTCTCAGAAGTAAATTTTCCGAGTTTCCTATCAATCTGGAGCGGTTGTTGAAGATATCTACAACTTTTCACTTCTTAACGATTTGATATATAAAACATCAATCTCTAATAACATTTTAACATATATTTGTCAGTTTGTATCACATAATTTGAATTTTTATGTTAAAATAGTAAATCAAGAAGGTGATAAAATGCGTAGATTTCTTTATTTAAATAATGATTCATTGTATTCATACATTTCTCAAATCAATGATGGATTGCCAACTAAAGTTACTAAAACAAATAATTCCTCTGAAGAAAAAGGCAAAGAAATAAAAGCAGATGTAAATGGTAAAATAGAGGCTGATTTTAAACTTCTAGGAAAAGGTTTTGGAGCTAACTTAGATGCTGATATTGGAGATGTTGTTTCAAAAACAATTTTAAATCAACAAACTGATTTCATGGAGAAAAAAATTTATGATGAAGCATTTGATAAACTACAAAAACATTTAATAGACAATAGACTTTTAAAAGAAGATAATATTAATATTGGTGATTTTTTTGAAGTATCTGATGAAATGTTTATTGTTGATTTAGAATACTATAAAAATATTTTTTCAAACGATGATGTTTTAGATTTTATAAAAACTAGTGAAGTTGAAAATAAATATTCTGTTGCCAGTCAAAGTATTGTTAGTACAGGCAATGGAAATAAAGCAGAATATGAAAAAGAAAAATTAAAAAAAGAAATAGAAAAACAAGTTAATCAAGAATATGAAGGCGTAAAAAAAATAATTAACGCTATTCTTAACATTGTTCCTTATAATAAATTTGGAATAATGAATGATTATTTAATCGTGTTAGATGATGAATATTTTAGAGATAAAACAAAAGTTGTTGCTTATAAATACGGTGGTAAAATGACGATGCTAGGATATATGACTAATATTGTTAAAAATGATGTTATTTGTGATGATAGTAATGTTTTTAGAACTTTTCCAACATTAATAAATACATTTATGCTTGGTTTTTTCAACAAAAATGAAATAAAAATTATTCATCCTGTTGCAATTTATTACTAATAAAGGAAGATGTTTAATGAGTACAAAAGATAAATTAACAAATATAGAACAAGGATTAAATATTTGGGATAGAATTGAGATAAAGATTAAAAATTTACTTTTATATTTAAAAGATAAATTTTATAGAGTTAATTTAAAAAAACTAACTAAATTGGAAAAAGAAGTAATAAGTAAATTTTATAATTCAAATTTAAATGAATATACTTTGGCTTATGTTACAATACCAGAAACAGATGAAATTTATCCTATTGTTTTAAAATTGATAAATAGAAATATTCTTAAAGATCAAACTACAATGGAAAAAATAGACAATTATGATGGGTATGGAGTAAAACATAAATTAACAAGTAGAGCTTGGAAAAAACTAAATAAAAAAGTTGAAAAAAGCAAAATTTGTAATTTTAACTAATTTATGCTATTATATATAGCAATTGAGGGGGAGATTTAATGAAATCAATAAGTATTAGTAAAACATTAAATTTTACAAAAGGTAGTATCGAAGTAAGATTTAATGGTATACCAAATGATAATGCTGATTTAGATAAGATTGAGGCATTATTAGAAGATTTTATAAATAATCATAGACATAATTATATGATAGAAAATGTTAGTATCGTAAGAACAATATTAAAAGATTGTGAAGAAAAATTACTAGTTATTTTTTATCAAGATGAAAAAGGTTCAGAACTTGTTAAATATGATAATTCTAATTTATTCTTATATGAAAAAAGTAAAAGAGAAGAAAATAGTGAATATTATGATAGATATAAAATCAAATATGAACCAACTAATGGTATAAAATTAGATTATAATAATCATGAAACTGATGTCGCAGATTATCCAGGGATTGAATTAGTATCAAAAGAAATTACTGAAATGATGAAACAAATTTATTATTTAAAAAATGCTAAAGCGGTTGTCTTAGATACAGATGATAAAGCATTAATAGAAATATATAAATTATTCTATAATGAAAACCCTGATTTTAGTAGTAAAGACATTAATATAAAAGTTCAAACAATGATGTCTATTTTAGCAGAGTTTGGTATTTCTCTAGGAGATGATTATGGATTTAGTCTATGGGGAAAAGTAAAAATGCCAGTATCGTTAAATTTAGAACAAAGGGTTAATAAATTATATCCTTTAGGGGAAGTAAGTAGTCTTGAAGATAGTGTAAAATTAGCTGAAGAGCCTAAAAAGATAATTAAAATTGTTGGAGAAACTATAAGAGAAACAATTACAAATGAACAAAATCAAAATGAAGCATTGATAACAATTAGTAAGGTTATTCACGCAGGAAGATATTGTCTTTCTTCTAATAGTGATGTTAAAAAACTATCTGAATTTACTGAACGCACAACTAACGAAGTTGAATCAAGCATAAAGTTAGTAAAACGTATTGAAACTAGAATTGATAAACAAGTAAAATAAATTTAAAAAGATGATAAAAAGCATTAACGCTCATAATCATCTTTTTTATTTCAAATATAATTATTTAACTTATTGGTTAATAATATTGATAGCATTACTTTTTTACAATGATTTGTAAGATACAAAAAAATCATTCTTTCGAATGACTTATATATGTAAGTCCGGATTTTCCGAACAAATTCCTCAATGGAGCAGGTGAGGAGAATCGAACTCCCGTAGCAAGCTTGGAAGGCTTGGGTTCTACCATTAAACTACACCTGCATCAAGTAGGCATTTTTAATTATACTGATTTTTAAACTTATGTCAATAGTCTTCTAAGAAAAAAATGATTTTTTTTGATAATTCAATATTATTATATGCAAAGTAATATTTTATTATTCAAATAAATATGATAGAATTATAACAGAGGTGTTAAAAAAGAATGATTTTAAATATTTTGATTTTAGTTATATTAATTTTACTAAACGGAGTTTTATCCGCTAGTGAACTTGCATTTTTATCGATAGAAAAGTTTGAACTTGATAAGATGATAAGAAAGAGAAAGAAAAATGCAAAAAAAATAAGAAAAATATTAGAAAGTCCAAGTAATTTTTTATCAACCATTCAAGTTGGAATAACGTTAGCAGGTTTTTTATCTAGTGCGTTTGCAGCTTCTACTTTTGTAGACAAAATAATGAAAACTGGTTTTGTAATAATAAACCCTAATTTTACAAGTGGGTTTTTAATGGTTGTGATAACTATTATTCTATCTTACTTTACGCTTGTATTTGGAGAGTTAGTACCAAAGAAAATTGCTCTTTCTAATCCGTTTAAAGTAGCTAGTTTCTCGGTTAACTTAATAAACGTTATGCAAGTAATCTTTTTCCCACTTATAAAGTTACTTTCTCTTTCAACTAATCTTATATGCAAAATACTTAAGATAGAAGAAAAAGAAGAAGACTTTACCGAAGAAGATATAAAAAGAATAATACTTACTGGTACCCGTGATGGAATAATAGAAAAGAAAGAACAAGAATACATATTTAATATATTTAAGTTTAATGATACAACCGTAGATAAGGTAATGACTCCAAAGGATGAGTGTGAACTTATAAATGTTAATACTAAGTTTGGACCACTTCTTAAGAAACTTAAAAAAACTAAGTTTACTAGATATCCAGTCTATGATGGAGATACTAACAACATAATAGGTATCTTTAACGTAAAAGACTACATTATGTATAAAAAAGATAATGATGATTTTAAACTTAGAAACTTACTTTTTAAAGTAAAGAAATTTAACTATGATGAAAAGATAGATGATGTGTTTGCAAGCATGCAAAAAGAGCACATTCAAATGGCAATAGTAGTTAAAAAGAAGAAGTTTATAGGTGTTGTAACTCTTGAGGATGCAGTAGAAGAAATATTAGGTAACATATATGATGAATATGACTTAGAAGATGATAAATAATCATCTTTTTTTGTTGCTTTAACCCATACTAAGTAGCCTATAGATGTATATAATAGGCTAGGAGGTAAAAAGATTATGGAAAGTTACTCTAATTACAATTTAGATGACATTTTAGTTAGAACTTTTATGATGCCTGCGGTAATGCCAAAAGATAAAATAAATATGATTAATATGCCTAATAACACTTATCCTTCTAATCAAAATAATAGTACGATTAATAACTTTAAATTTTTAACACCAGAAGAAGGATTCTTAAGAGGTAATATGATTAAAGATGAATATGAACCATACCATAATATGACGTATTTAAAGCCTAATATAACAAGTGAAAAACAAATGATGCTATATGATATTCAAAAAGTTTCTTTTGCAGCTCACGACCTTAATTTATACTTAGATACACATCCTTTTGATACTAACTATATAAACTTATATAATGAATATAACAAAGAAGCTAAAAGACTAACTAATTTATATGAACAAAAATATGGACCAATTGATTTATCAGATGATGTTGGTCTTAGTATGACACCTTGGTCTTGGATAAATGAACCTTGGCCTTGGAATAAATAGATAAGAAAGGAGCTTAAAAAACATGTGGAAGTATTCTAAAAAACTTCAGTATCCTATAAACATCAGAAATAAAAATTTAAAAATGGCTAAAGCAGTTATTAGTCAGTATGGAGGAGCACAAGGAGAACTTAGCGCAGCACTTAGATATCTAAACCAAAGATATACCATGCCAGATGCTAAGGGAAGAGCCCTTTTAAATGATATTGGAACAGAAGAGTTAGCACACGTTGAAATGATATGCACTATGGTTCATCAAATGATTAAGGGTGCAAGTATAGAAGAACTTGATGAAGCAGGTCTTTTAGGACATTATACAGAGCATGGTTTCTCATTATTTCCAAGTGATCCAAATGGATATTCTTGGACAGCAGATTATATATCTACAACGGGAGATCCAATCGCGGACTTAGAAGAGGATTTAGCAGCAGAACAAAAAGCACGTGCAGTATACGAAAACTTAATCAATCAAACTGATGACCCAGATATTATAGGACCACTTTTATGGCTTAGACAAAGGGAAGTAGTTCATTATAATAGATTTAAAGAATTATCTGATGAGTATAAGAAAAAAGGATATAATTAATAAATAATTAACCAAGCTTACGATTATTAAATCGTGGGCTTTTTAAATGAAAAAAACTTATGATCATCTCATAAGTTTAATATTGCTTAGCCCAGTATATTTTTGTTTTAGCATCTTTCCCACAGCAGATACATTTTTTATCTCCGGTAGGTAAGTTATTATCAAAAGGCATACATCTTGATTTTAAACCAAGTTCATCTTTTATTTTGTTTTCACAATCCTTGCTACCGCACCAGTTCGTGTATATAAATCCATTTTTATTTTTAGCTATTTCTTTCATTTCATCATATGTATCAGCGTTATATACCATACTGTTTCTTCTTTCTAATGCTCTTTCATACATATCGTTTTGAATGTTTATTAAAAGCTCATTAACCTTCATAACAGCCTCATTAACTGGTATTTGCATCTTTTCTAAAGTATCACGTCTAACTATTGTTACAACGTCATTTTCTAAGTCACGTTTTCCGATTTCTATTCTAACTGGGTATCCTTTAACCTCAGCTTCTGCAAACTTAAATCCAGGAGATTTTAAAGAATCATCTACCTTGTAAGTAATTAGTGAATCACTTAAATCTTCTTTTATTTCGTTAACAGCATTTGTAACTTTTTCATCATCACCAATAGGTATTAGAACTACTTTAAAAGGTGCAATTCTAGGTGGAAGAACAAGACCTCTATCATCACCATGAACCATTATTATTTCGCCAATCATTCTGGTTGTACATCCCCAGGAAGTTTGGTATGGAGTTTCGTATTTATTATCTTTATTTAAGAACTTAATATCAAATGCTTTTGCAAAGCCTTGACCAAAGTAGTGTGATGTAGCACTTTGAAGAGCAACTCCGTCATACATCATAGCTTCAATAGCGTAAGTAGCTTCTGCTCCAGCAAACTTTTCTTTTTCTGTTTTCTTACCGGTAAAGACAGGAACTGCTAAAATATTTTTTTGAAAGTCTTCATAAACCTTAAGCATCCTAAGAGTTTCATCTATTGCTTCTTTTTCGCTAGCGTGCATTGTATGTCCTTCTTGCCAAAGTATTTCTCTTGTTCTTAAAAATGGCCTTGTTGTTTTTTCCCATCTTACTATTGTGCACCACTGGTTATATAGTAGTGGTAAGTCTCTATATGATGAAATTATCTTTTTAAAATGTTCACAAAATAATGTTTCCGAAGTAGGTCTAATACACATTCTTTCTTCTAATTTGTTATTTCCACCATGTGTTACCCAAGCAACTTCCGGTGCAAACCCTTTAACATGATCTTTTTCAAGTTGAAGTAAGCTTTCTGGAATAAACATAGGCATTTGTAAATTTAAATGTCCAGTTTCCTTAAATTTCTTATCTAAAATGCTTTGCATATTTTCCCAAATAGCATATCCATAAGGTCTTATAATCATACTACCTTTAACTGATGAATAATCTACTAAATCTGCTTTTTTACAAACGTCCGTGTACCATTTAGCAAAGTCTTTATCACGGCTTGTTATTTCTTTTACTTGTTTATCTATACTCATTTTTAACACATCCTTATCCTATAATTCCTTTTAATAACCCAAATGATAGTGAACCTACAATTAATCCTGCTAATAATACTCCGCAAGTTATTGCAAGCATTGCTTTTTTCTTATCCATATCAATTAATGATGCAATTAAACTACCAGTCCATCCGCCAGTTCCAGGAAGCGGAATACCAACGAAGAAGAAAAGCCCCCAAAATTCTGCCTTTTCTATTTTATCCTTTTTTGATAAAGCCTTTTTTTCTATTTTATTTACAAACCTACTTAAGTGTTTTGTCTTTTTTAGTTTGTTAAATATAGGTGTAATAAACCAAAGAATAAAAGGTATTGGAAGTAAGTTACCAATTATACATATTATAAATGCGGGGACTATATTAAGACCTAGCAAGGCTGCTGCGATAAGTCCTCCTCTAAGTTCCAATATGGGCATTAAAGAAATTAAAAAAACAATTAATTCCTTGCCAAACGGAATATTTCTTAATCCATCAAATAATCCTAAGAAAGTATGTACTAAACTTTCTGCCATAATATCACCTCATATGCATAATATTATATCATATATAATGAAATATTATGAAGACTTTGTTAATATCTGTGTAAATTAATGCAAAGTTTTTAATTAAAAAAACAAATAATCTAATTGTTATGATAAAATATATAAGTAAGGAATAATTATATGAAAAAAGAAATAGTAACTAATGAAAACGGAATAATTAAAAAATTAAATGAATTTGGTATTACAAAGCCTATTTTAGAGGAAGCTAGTAAAATGGATATTAACGTGCCAATGCTTTTTTATGACAAAATTATAAATAATCCAAGTGCGGAAAACATAGATAACGTAACTAAAAACCTTTTGGGAGTGTACGGAAATTATCTTGCAACGCACTATTTCAAGATGCAAGGATATGACGTTGAAAATGAAGTAGGTGTGTATGATAATGGAAATTTATTAACACGTGCGGATATCTCTTTTATAGATTCTAATGGAATAAGAAACTATTGCGAGGTAAAGGCGGCATATCAAATAATTGATAACATAAGAAACTATAAAGATAACTCTTTAGAGAAAACTGGTTATTATAAGAATTTAGATGCAGAGATAATTAAATATAAGAAAATAGGTGAAAAGTTAATCAAACAGGTTAAAAAACTATCTAAAGATGGTTCTTTAGTAAACGTTATAATATTTGATGGTTGTTATATGGATGAAATAATAAAGCAAGAATTAAAGAAATTGGGCGCTAATATAATTACCTTAAATGTTAACATATATGATTTAGAAGAAAACATAAAGAAAAACGTTCTTAGAATCTTAAGTTATTTTAGTAAGAACGTAACCACCAATATTGATTGTAAAGGAAAAAAGAATAGATAACTTTATGAAATATGAAGTTATCTTTTTCATATAATTACTTAGGTGATTAATATTTGAAAATAACGGTTAGAGATGTAGTAGAAAATACTTCTTGTAAATTACTTATAGGAAACTTAGACGAAGAAGTTAAAGAGTGTTTTATAGATAGCAAAAAAGTTAAAGAAGAAGGATGCTTTATAGGAATAAAAGGAAATAAAACAGATGGGTCATTATATTATAAAGAGGCCTTTAATAATAAAGCTAGCATTTGCATATTAAACAAGATATTAGACCTTGATTTAAATGGTTATGACGATAAAACGGTTTTAATTGCTAATGATACTAAACAAGTTTTAAAAGAACTTGCTATGTATAAAAGAAGCTTATTTAAAGGAACGGTTGTAGGCATAACTGGTAGTGTTGGAAAAACATCAACTAAAGAGCTTATTTATAATGTTTTAGAAAAAAAATATAAAGTTCTTAAAACAAAAGGTAATGAAAATAGTCAGATAGGTCTTCCACTTACCATAACAAGGTTAAAGGACGAAGACGTAATGGTTTTAGAGATGGGAATGAATGATTTTAATCAAATACATAATTTATCCCTTATTGCAAAACCTGATATTGCTATAATAACTAACATATATGATTCACACATAGGTATTTTAGGTTCTAGAGAAAACATATTAAAGGCAAAGCTAGAAATTCTTGATGGAATGGATTGTGGAACGGTAATAGTTAATAATGATAATGACATTTTAAATGATTGGGTAAAAACTTGTAATGAAGAAAAAATAATAACTTATGGTATTAATAATGAATCAGATTATATGGCAACTGATATAAAAGAACATGAAATAATAAACTTTAACGTTAAAAACATAGATAATATAAGTGCAAGTAGCACAGCTTTCATATATAATAAATTAGCTGCTATAATAGTAGGTAAGATATTAAATGTATCAGATAATGATATAAAAAAAGGCATAAATGAAGATATTAAAATAAAACATAGACTTGAAGAAATAAAATTAAAAGGTGATATCACAATAATAGATGATTGTTATAATGCGAGTTTTGAATCTGTTAAAAATGCTTTAAGTTATATAAATAAAAAAGATGGAAGAAAAATACTTATTTTAGGAGACATATTAGAACTTGGCAAAAAGTCTAAGCAAATACATAGAAAAATAGGCACGTTAATTTCTAATTGTGCTTATTTAATAACCATTGGAAAATGGTCAAAATATATATCAAAAGAAGCTAGAAAAAATGGTCTAAAGAAAAAATACGTAAAACATTTTAAAAATGTATCAATTGCAAAAAAATATATTTTATCCATAATTAAGCCAAGTGATAACGTTTTAATAAAGGCATCAAATGCCATTAATTTAAGTGAGTTAGTTAACTATTTAAAAGAATCTGAAATTGACAATTAGCAAAATTATGTGCTACTATGATTATAGTATTTAAGATAGGAGAAAGTAAAAATGAATTGTAAATGGTGCGGAAAAGAAGTTGATCAAAATTCAAAATTTTGTCCTAATTGTGGTAAGGAAATATTAGAAGTTAGTTCTTCTAACATTAATCAAGGTGAACCTAGTACTGAGCCTAAAGTTGTAAATTCTTTTAATCAAGAAGGTATAAATAGCGTTGAAGAAAAAACTAATGTTTGGCTTGTAATACTTTCATATTTTGTACCGATTGCAGGTCTTATAATTTTTTTAGTAAAAAAAGATAAAGAACCAAAAACTGCAAAGACAAGCGGAATATGTGCTTTAGTCAGTTTTATAATTAATATGATATTAATAGTTGTAATTTTTCTTTTTATGTCTTTTGTAGCATCAAAATCAACTGAACTTATAAATAATACTATTGATAAAGCAGGTGATATTATAAAAAGGTCAGAGGAAAATCAAAAGGATTATGATAGTAATGAAGCGTCTAACACATGGTCTGATTATGAGGTATCAGTTAATAATAAAACAATTAAGTTACCTTGTACTTATGAAGAACTAAAAGATGCAACAGGTTTTTCTATGAAAAGTGCTGACGAAAAATCATATCTTTCAAAAAATTACTATGCAACTGTTAATATGTATAAAAATGATAAACTTGCGTTATATACTGAAATATATAATGATACTAATGATGACATAAAATATTCTGATAGTAAGGTAAGCATGATTTCACAAACAAAATATCAAGTTTCAACAGGAGCAGACGTAATTACGTTCCCAGGTTCTTTAAAAGCGGGTGACCAAATAAGTGTTGATGAATTAATAAATAAGTTAGGTAATCCTAGTGATAAGTCAGAATATAATGATTCTAATTATAGCAGTACAACATTAATTTATAATGAAAACTTAAGCTGGAAAACTACTAAATTTTATAAAATAACCATAGTAAATGGTGTAATTGATGAATTATCATTAGATAATAGAAAGTAAAAAGAAGGCCTTATTTAAGACCTTCTTTTAACATATCTTCTAACTTTTTACATTTATCTTTGTCCATATCACTTACACCTTTAAGAGGGTAGCTAATTTTTAAATCATCATACTTATGTACTCCAAGTGTATGATATGGTAAAAATTCTATTTTTTCTACGTTTTTAATTGGTTTAATAAAATTTATAAGTTCATTTACGTATTCTTCTGTGTCATTAATGCCAGGCACTATAACAACTCTAATCCATAGTTTTTTATTTAGCTTCCCACATAGATTTAAGAACTTAAGTGAGTTTTCAATGTTAAAGCCAGTCATATTTTTATAATTATCTTTATTTGTACCTTTTATATCAAACATAACAAGATCAGTATACTTAAGTATTTCTTCTACGTTTAATATACTTCCTGCGGTATCAAGACACGTATGAATATTGTTTTTCTTGCATAATTTTAAACATTCTAATAAAAATTCTTTTTGCATTAAAGGTTCACCACCAGAGAAGGTAACACCACCATTATGCTTAAAATAAGGCTTGTAATTAATTATTTTTTTAATTAATTCTTCCGGAGTATAGCAATTTGCTTTACCATTTAAATCCCAGGTTTCCGGATTATGACAGAATTTACATCTTAAAGGACAACCTTGCATAAAAACAACAAATCTAACTCCAGGTCCATCAACTAATCCCATTGACTCAATACTATTTACTTTTCCAATCATCTTTAATCACCTAATGTTAATTATATATTAAAAAGTCATAATAGAAAAGAGTAAAAAAGAACATAGATAAATTTCTATGTTCTATAATTTAGCATCCTAATCTTTCGTGGAAAGTACGAGATATAACTTCTTCTTGATGTGCTCTTGATAATTTATCAAAAAGAACAGCGTATCCAGATACTCTAATAGTTAAAGTAGGGTATTTACCAGGATTATTCATAGCATCAATTAACGTCTCACGGTTAAGTACGTTTACGTTTAAATGGTGAGCACCTTTTTCAAAATAACCATCAAGTACGTTTACTAAGTTTTCTATTTGTTCTTCTTTAGTATGTCCAAGTGCACTGGGAACGATAGAGAAAGTATTTGAAATACCATCTTCACAGCAATTAGTGTATGGCATTTTAGCAACTGAGTTTAAAGATGCAAGTGCACCAGATTTATCTCTACCATGCATTGGGTTAGCTCCTGGAGCGAATGCAACACCTTTTTTTCTTCCGTCTGGAGTAGAACCTGTTTTCTTACCATACATAACGTTAGAAGTAATTGTAAGAACAGATAAAGTGTGCCTTGCACCTCTATATAGTTTGTGCTCACATAAATCAGCGTAGAATTCTTCAAGTAATTCTTTACCTAGATTATCAACTTTATCATCGTCATTACCATACTTAGGGAATTCTCCAGTGATTTCAAAATCTACTGCGATACCATCTTCATCTCTAATTGGTTTAACCTTAGCGTATTTAATTGCTGATAATGAATCAACAGCAACAGAGAATCCTGCAATTCCAAAAGCCATTAATCTATCAAGCTTTGTATCATGTAGTGCCATTTGACCTTTTTCATATGCATATTTATCGTGCATAAAGTGAATTATGTTCATTGCATCAACGTATGTTTTAGCAATTTTTTTCATTGCTTTTGAATATGCTTTTCTAACACTTTCATAGTCTAGATATTCATCTGTAATCTTATCTAATCCATCAACAACAAGTTCCTTTTTAACTTCGTCTATACCACCGTTTATTGCGTATAAAAGCGTTTTAGCAAGATTACATCTAGCTCCGAAAAATTGCATTTGTTTGCCAACTGTCATAGCAGAAACGCAGCAGGCGATAGCGTAATCACATCCATGAATTGGTCTCATAAGTTCGTCTGATTCATATTGAATTGCATCTGTATCAATTGATACTTTAGCACAATATTTTTTGAAGTTTTCCGGTAAATTATCACTCCATAAAACAGTTAAGTTAGGTTCAGGAGCTGATCCTAAATTATATAACGTATGTAAATATCTAAACGAGTTTTTAGTAACAAGTGATTTTCCATCTTCTGTCATACCACCTAAACTTTCAGTAACCCAAGTTGGATCTCCTGCAAATAACTCATTATATTCAGGTGTTCTTAAGTGTCTTGCCATTCTAAGTTTCATAATGAATTGGTCAATTATTTCTTGAGCTTCTTCTTCAGTTATTATTCCTTTTTTTAAGTCTCTTTCAAAATAAATATCTAAGAATGTAGATGTTCTACCTAAACTCATAGCAGCTCCGTTATTTTCTTTTATTGCAGCTAAATAACCAAAGTATAACCATTGCACGGCTTCTTTAGCATTATTTGCGGGCATTGATATATCAAAACCATATTTTGATGCCATGGATTTGATTTCACCTAAAGCTTTTATTTGTTCAGATACTTCTTCTCTTAACCTAATCATTTCTTCAGTTAATTCTTCTTTTTCTAATGATATTAAATCATTTTTCTTTTTTTCTATTAATCTATCGATACCATATAAAGAAATTCTTCTATAATCACCAATTATTCTTCCTCTTCCATAAGCATCAGGAAGTCCAGTAAGTAAACCTGCGTGTCTTGCTTTTCTAATATCTGTTGTATAAGCAGAAAATACACCATCATTATGAGTTTTTCTATACTTAAAGTATTCTTCAACGCTAGGATCTAGCTTATATCCATAAGCTTCTAATGATTGACGCACCATACGCATTCCACCGAATGGATTAACTATTCTTTTAAGTGGTGCATCTGTTTGTAAACCTACGATTACTTCACAATCCCTAATTAAGTAACCTGGGTTATATGCATCAATTCCTGATACCGTTTTAGTATCAACATCATATATTCCTTTTTCAATTTCAATTTTTGACATTTCTTGATATTTGTCATTTAATCTTTTTGTTTTTTCTGTTGGTGAGGCTAAAAAACTATCGTCACCAGTATATTCTGTATAATTGTCTAAGATAAATTGTTTAACGTCTATTTCGTTTTTCCATTTATCTCCTTTGAAACCTTCATATTGTTCCATTTTGTTACCTCCTTTGATTTTTACACAATAACAATTATAACAAACCATAAAAAAATATCAATGTTGCTTTTGCAACATTGATACATAAATTAATGTATTTTACAAATGTTTACTATTCGTAGCTTTTTAATGCTTCTACCATATCTAGTTTTTTTAATTCAAAGTGCATAAATAAGTTAACTATAAATAGGAATAGAAGTGTAATTATAAAGGATAATAAATAACTTATAAAATTAATATTAAAAGTAAACATAAATAAATTTGTTTCACAAATTTTTATTACGTAAAGTGTTAAAAAGCTTCCTAAAATAAGTCCTATAAGTGAACCTATAATAGTTAATATAAACATTTCTTTATAAATGTATTTAGTAACTTCTTCATCATAGAATCCTAATACCTTAATAGTTGCAAGTTCTCTTCTTCTTTCACTTATATTTACACTTGCTAAATTATATAAAACAACAAATGCAAGTGTTGCAGCGCAAACAATTAGTATTAAAATAACATAATTTAACGTGTTCATCATATCCTTGTAGTTATTTTTTGTATCGGATGATAAAAGGGTAGAAGTAACGTTATTAATATCAGAGATATTGCTTTCTAAAGCTTTTTCTTTTTTATTACTTAAATTTTTAGTAATGGCAATAATAGTGGAGTAATTAGCGTTTTCACCTGATAATTTTTTATAAAGTTTAGGTGAGATATATACGTAATGCTCTATATAATTTTCTGTTATGTCAGATACTTTTACGTTTACCTTTTTATTGTTTGGAAGCGTAAGCTTTACATAACTATTCTTTTTTAATTTAAGTAGTTTTGCAAGCTTTTCAGATATTATAATTCCATCGTCATCCATTTTAATATCTTTTTTATTTTTTCTTTGTCTAAGCGTTATATAATCGTTTATCTTTTCTTTGTTTTCAGGTACAATGATGTTAGAATTTTCACTTTTTTTATTATTTTTCAATAAAACGTTAGATTTATAAACATAAGTTATTTTCTTTATCTCATTTTCATCTAATATTTTTTCTTCTAAAACTTTCTTATCATTATTTGAAGCATTATTATTTATGCTAATTATCATGTCATATTTATCTATTTTATTATACTGGTTATCAGCTACTTTCATAACGGAGTCTTTTATTCCAAATGAAGCAAGTATTAATGCGGTAGAACCACAAATACCAATTACGGTCATAAATAATCTTTTTTTGTATCTAAATATGTTTCTTAAAGTAATCTTGTTTAGGAAACTTAAACTATTCCAGATTTTATCTATTTTTTCTAGGAATATTCTTTTTCCTTTTTTAGGAGCCTCTGGTCTCATAAGTTCTGCTGGTGTTTTGCTAGTATCTTTAAGGAAGACTAGTATTGTTGCTAAAACGGTAGATAAAATTGAAAAAACTAAAGAAAATAGGGCATAGTTAATTTGCATAGTAGCATTTATACTTGGCATATCGTAAAAGATATTGTAGCAATAACCAACAAGCATAGGAATTAACTTATAGAACAAAATAGTTCCTATTATGCTTCCTAAAATACTTGCTAAAAGCGCATATAAAACGTATTTAAAGATAACTGATGATTTACTATAACCAATCGCTCTTAAAGTTCCCATTTGACTTCTTTCTTCATCTACCATACGTGTCATAGTAGTTAAGCTAACTAAAGCCGCAACTAAGAAGAACATTAAAGGAAAGACCTTAGCTATGTTTTCTATTCTTTCTGTTTCAAGCTTGTATTCATAAAATCCGGCAACTTCACTTCGTTTTATAGAATATGCTAAAACGTCTTTTATTTTTGATAACTCATCTTCTTTTTCCTTTAGTTCACTGCTTACTTCCTTAATTGATGTATTAAGTTCGTCACTAGGTAAGTCCGTACTATTAAGTCTATTTAAATTATCTTTTAATTCATTTATGTCACTTTTAAGATCACTTACATTTCTTTCATGAGTTTCTTTAGCACTCTTTAAAATTTTTTCGTTAACTAATGTTTTATACTTATTAATAAAACTATCATACTTTTTACTATAGGTGTCATACTTATTAGCACCCTTAATTGTTACGTATCCTTCTGTATATAAATCAGATGCAAAATCGCCTTCACTTAAATACATAAAATAATCTACTTTTCCGTTTTTTAAATTACTAGTTCCTCTATCTTTTGAAGAGTAGTAGCTGCTTCTTACAACACCTACTATTTTTATTTTTTTAGCGCGAAGACCATTTTCATCTTCTGGTTTTAGCGTAACTAAATCATCAAGTGATAAATTATTATCGGTTAAAAACTTTTCTTCAACTAATCCTTCATTGATGGTTTTAGGATACCTTCCTTTAAGTAAGGTTAAATGATTTATATAATCATCACTTTTTAAGTCTCTATCTTCATTTATACTATTTAACTTAATTACGTAGTCGGAGTTATTAATCGTTGTTATAACGTCTAATGTTTTTGATAGGAAAACTCCTTTAACACCATCTACTTGTTTTAAAGAGTAGTAGTCATTTTTTGAAAATCCAGATGATGAAACTACCTTTAGGTCAAATAAATTAGTTTCCTTATAATATGCTTTTGCAGTTTCTTTCATGTCCTTTGGAGTAGATTTAAGGCCTACATAAAAGCCTGTTCCGATAACTATTATTAATAATAAGGAAATAAACTTTTTTTTATTAAGTGATATTTCTCTTAAAGCGTCCTTTAATATACTTTTTTTCTTTACCATTTTAAATCACCTACAGCCTTAGGTTTTTTATTTATTTTAACGCTTGATACACTTCCGTTTTTAAAGGTAATAACTTTGTTTGCCATAGGTGCTATTGCATTGTTATGAGTTATTATAACGACTGTCATTTTTTCTTTTTTAGCCATGTTTTGTAATAGTTTTAATATTTGCTTGCCGGTTTTATAATCAAGTGCACCGGTAGGCTCATCGCATAAAAGTAATTTAGGCCTTTTAGCAACTCCTCTTGCAATTGCAACACGTTGTTGTTCTCCTCCAGATAATTCAGAAGGGAAGTTATCCATTCTTTTTGTTAATCCAACCTTTTTTATGACGCTTGTAGCATCCATTGGATTTTTACATATTTGAGTTGCTAGTTCAACGTTTTCTTTAGCGGTTAGATTTTGTACTAAATTATAAAATTGAAATACGAATCCAACGTCTTCACGTCTGTATTTAATTAGTTTTCTCTCCTTTAATTCAGTTATGTTAACACCGTCTACAATTACGCTTCCACTTGATGCTTTATCTATTCCACCTAATATGTTTAAACAAGTTGTTTTACCTGCTCCGGAAGGTCCTAGAATAATGGCAAGTTCACCTTTTTCTATTTCAAATGATGCTTTTTTAAGTGCTTTTACTGTAACATCTTCATTACCATAATTTTTACATACGTTTTTAAATTCTATATAAGCCATAAAAACCCTCCTTTTCCAGATATTATATTACAGTTTAGAAGGTTAAATGTCAACTCAAGTTAAAATATTATTTTATTTTTTTTAAACAAATGTTATAATGAATTTATAAGATAGGAAAGAAAGTATAATTATGGGGTGAAAATTATGGAAGAAAAAGATTTCGAAACATTAGAAGATTTAGATATTAATGATGAAAATACTCGTGAAGAGAAAACTAATTTAGATGAAGAAAACAAGGAAGATGTAAACGTAATAAATGAACAGAAGATAGATGACATTCCAAAAGAAGCTAAAGTAGATGTTCTTCCAAACGAAATAGGAAGAGTAAGTGACGTTGGAGTGCAAGACGTAACTATAGAAGTTACTTCATCTTTAGCATTTGAAAAAAACTTAATTGATCACCACGTTATATTTGAAACAAATTCTAATCAAAAAATAGTTGGAACGGTAATTAGTTTAAATAGTGAAATGGGAAGTATTAAATTAATAGGAGAAATAAATGGTCCTAGATTTATTCCTGGTGTACTTGTAAAACCATCCATTGGAAACGTTTGTTTTGTTGCAACAGATGAAGAAGTAAGATTAATAATATCAGGAGATCAAAACAACTTTATGAAAAGGGTATTAATTGGTAATATGCCACTTTATAACAATACTCCGGCATATGTTCAAACAAATGCTTTTTTTAGTAATCACTTTGCAATTTTTGGGAATACTGGTTCAGGTAAGTCTTGCGGAGTTGCGAGATTATTTCAAAATATATTCTTTAATAATACGCAAACTCCAAGAAATGCGTGTATATTTATATTTGATGCTTATGGGGAATATGAAAGTGCCTTATCAGTTCAAAATAGTCAGGTGTTTTTTAAGAGATATTCAACTAACGTAAGGGAAAATCCTAACACGTTAATAAAACTACCTTTATGGCTTTTAGATATTGATGATTTTGCGCTTTTACTTGAGGCTGATGATCCAACTCAATTACCAATAATTGAAAAAGCTTTAAGATTAGTTACTGTTTTCTCTGGTAGTGATGAGGAAACTAAAATATATAAAAATGATATAATTGCAAAGGCTATACTAGAAGTACTTTATTCTGGTGGAGCAGCATCACAAATACATGACCAAATATTTGCAATATTAACTTCATTTAATACTGAGGATTTAAACCTTGAAACTCCTATTGTACAACCTGGTTATACCAGAAGCTTAAGACAGTGCTTAATAATTGATAAGGAAGGCAAGATAGGGGAAATGCAGCTTGTAACTGAGTTTATTAAAAAGTTCATCAACCCTGATTTAAAACTAGAACTTCCTGATGGAACGATACCTTTTACATTGGAAAACTTAAGAGAAGCTTTTGATTTTGCACTTATTTCTGAAGGAATACTAAAAAGTGATAAATTATATGATAAGGCAAACGTACTTAAAGTAAGACTTGATTCACTTATTAAGGGTGAGTATGCCCAGTATTTCAAAATGGATAGGTACGTTGATAAAAATACGTTTATAAAAGAGCTTATTACCGCTTCTAATGGTGCAAGAGCGCAAATTATAAATATAAACATAAGTTATTTGGATGATAGACTTGCAAAGACAATATGCAAAATATATGCAAAATTATTGTTTGATTTTACTTCTAAATTGCAGCAGAGAGGATCTTTTCCTGTTCATCTAATATTAGAAGAAGCTCATAGATACGTGCAGCAAGATTCTGATTCGAAAGTGTTAGGATATAATATTTTTGATAGAATTGCTAAAGAAGGAAGAAAGTATGGTGTTATATTAGGTCTTATATCCCAAAGACCATCAGAGATGAGCGAAACTGTATTATCACAGTGTTCTAACTTTTTAATATTTAAGATGCAACACCCTAAAGATGTATCGTTTATAAGACAAATGGTTCCTTTTATAACCGATGAAATAGTTGAGAAAATGAAAGGATTGCAACCTGGTACTTGCGTTGTATTCGGTTCTGCATTTAAGATTCCAACCATCGTTAAAATGGAAATGCCATATCCACAACCAATGAGCCAAAACGTCGATGTTTCAAGATTATGGTATTAAAGAAATCATAAAAGTGATTTCTTTTTCTTTATTCATTTTTTTAAATGTGTTAAAATATAAATATATAAAGAAAGGGTAACGATAATGAAAGAACAAACAAAAAAGATGATATTATTAATAGCAATATGCACAGTAACAATTGGAATACTTGTAGTTGCGCTTAAACTAAATCAAAACAGGGAAGAAAACTTACTTTCAGAATCCAAAATAAAGGATTATTTAACCGAAATTAAGTATGATGAAATATCAAACCACGTTATAGAGCAGCCAAGTTCTGTTATCTACGTATCAAATAGTAGTGAAGACAGCACCAAAAAGTTTGAAAATATATTTATACCTGTAGTAAAAAAATATAATTTAGAAAACGAAATTATATATATTAATATTAATGGTATAACGGTTGTTGATCCATTTTATCAAAGTGCACCAGAGTTAGTTTTTTATACTAATGGGGAAGTGTCTGACGTAATAGATGTTAGTACATTAAAAACTAAAGATGACGTAATTAAAGTGCTAAAGGAAAGAAGTGTAATAAATGATTAACGTAGTATTATTTGAACCAGAAATACCAGGCAATACTGGCAATATAATGCGTACTTGTGCTGCAACTGGAACTCATCTTCACTTAATTAAACCACTTGGTTTTTCACTAGATGAAAGTTATATAAAAAGAAGTGGTGCAAACTATATAAAAGACTGTGATTATGAAGTATATGAAAACTGGGATGATTTTAAAAGTAAAAATAATGGTACATATTATTATTTAACCAGATATGGAAAAAAACCTCATACATCATTTGACTATAGTAATAAAGATGAAAATATATATTTGGTATTTGGCAAAGAATCAAGTGGCATTCCTCTTGAGATACTAAAGGATGATTTAGAACATTGTCTTAGAATTCCTATGAATGATAAGGTAAGGGCACTTAATTTATCTAATTGTGCTGCTATTATGGTTTATGAGGTATTAAGACAACAAAACTATAATGATCTTTTAAGAACTGAGCCATTTAAGGGAGAAGACTTTATAGAAACAGGAATAGATGCTAGCAAATAAGCTAGTTTTTTGTTATATTAATATTTGAAAGGAAATAACTATGGATTCTAAAGAAAAAAAGATTAATTTATATTGTGAAAATTATATTGATTGGATAAAATCAAAATACGAACAAGGTGATGATATATTTGTATATTATAATTTAGAGAAATTTTATGATTTATGTAGTATTGCTTCAAAAGATTTTATGGATTTTGATTTTAATGATACATACGATGATACAAACTTTAAAAAGATAGACTTTTTTGAGAAAATTGATATGGTTAAAGATTTTTTTCAAAGTATTAATATGACTGTGGATGTTGATAAGTATATGAATGACGGAACATTATCACCATCTTATATTAATTTTGATAAAGAAGATAAAAAAAGTTATATGAAGGGAAAAGGAAAAGTAGATAATAATGGTAACGGGGATGTTACATTTCCAAATAGTGGTTTATTATTGGATAGTATAATAATGGCTCATGAACTGGGTCATATGGCAAATAGGCCTACAAATAATGAACAAATAGCTATTATGTCTGAGGCTGTTGCACTTTATACAGAGTTACAATTTTATGATTATTTACTTAAATTGGGGTATAAGGATGAAGTTTTATTTTTTAAAAATATTAGATTAAAAGATACAAGTAAATTATCTAAATTATATTCAAACTCTATTTCAATTTTGCTAACATATATAAAATATGGTGCTGTAACAGAGAAGAACTTTAATTGTTTATTTCCAGAAAAAAATTATTTTGAAGTATTAAACAGAATAGAGAGTAACGAGGATTTTTATACTATTTCTATGGGAATGAATTATGTATTTGGATTTGTAATGGCAACGTTTTTAAAAAGGAAAGTAGATGAAGATTTTTCTTATACAGAAAACATTAATATACTTAATAAAAGATTAAATAATTCTGATTTTACTGAAAATTTAAGAATACTTGGAATATCAAATTTTGATTACGAAAGTATTAATTATATATCATCTTATTTAAAGGATTATTTAGAAAATAGTAAAGGTTTAATAAATAAGATAAATTAAAAAAGACTAGTTAATGATATTTTTATCATCAAAAACTTAAGTCTTTTTTAATTATTTACTTCAAGTTTTATTGAGTTTATGTTATCTTCCATAATTGAGATATAATCTTTTTTATCTTTTCTATCACTAGCACTTAAGGTAGATATAGTATTTAGCTTTACGGTTGTAAACTCATAACTTTCTTTTAATTTTTTAATGGTATCATTTTCTTTTTCATCATCTTTTAAGAATATATAACTTATTTTCTTATTAGCTAAAAGTTTTCTTACTTCTGAAAGAGTCTTCTCATTTAAATTATTGTTTTCTTCTAATGATATAACGTTAAATCCATACTTTTCTAAATATTTAAACGTATCACTTGAAACAACTATCGTAGTGTTACTTGCGTTAGTTGCAATTTGTTTTAATTCAGCGTCTATTTCTGATAGATTAAGTTTTAACTCTTCATAGTTACTATCTATTACGTCTGTTTCTATTTTTTCATTAATGTATTCTTCAAGACCTTTTTTTATGTTTGAAGCCATCATTAAATAGTTTGATGGGTTAAGCCAGTTTTCAGCAGGATCACCTGAATATGTCATACCAAGTGATGCATCAATTACCTTTATGTTTTTATTTTTATTTAAAAGGCTAACAGCATAATCTTTTTCTTTTTTAATAGTTCCATTATAAACAAATAAATCTCCTTTACTATAATCACTTAATTGTTTATTTGTTAGCTTATAATTTTTATAGTTTATTCCATCTGGATAAATACTATATATGGCAATTTTTTCTCCGTATAAGTTATCTAGTATATATTCTGTTGGGTAAGTACTTGTATAAGCCGTCATGGAAAACGTAGTATCTTCCTTAGCACACCCAGATAACATAAATAGTGATACGATAACTCCAATTATCACAATAATTTTATTTTTCATTTTTATTCTCCTTTTTTGGTACGGGATCATATCCATAAGTTCCAAACGGATTACACTTAAGTATTCTTATTGTTCCTAAATATAACCCTTTAAAAACTCCATGAGTCTCTAGTGCTTCAATCATATAATTTGAACACGACGGAACGTGTTTGCAGTATCCGTGAAAACTTCCAGGAATTTTTTGATATACTTTAACAATCCCTATTAATATTTTTTTAATCATACTGATATTTTATCATTTTTTAGATAATAATGGTAGGGGTATATTATAAAAAAATAAATTTTATACTTTACGTAAAGTACTATTTTTGTAATATTTTTTAGTTTTTTTATATGGACAATTTATCTTATTATATGGTATCATAGTGGTAGCCAGTGGAATGAAGTGGTAGATTGTGGGGGATTAATATGTTCATGGGAGAGTTTCATCATAATATTGATGATAAAGCAAGACTTGTTGTTCCATCTAAGTTCAGAGTAGAACTTGGAGATACATTTATTGTTACCCGCGGACTTGAAGGATGTCTATTCGTTTATTCAAAGGAAGAATGGGAAAGATTGGTTGAAAAACTAAGAAAACTTCCATTTACAAAGAAAGATGCTAGGGCTTTCTTAAGATTTTTCTTGTCAGGAGCTGTGGAGGCATGCTTTGATAAACAAGGAAGAGTAGCACTTCCACAACCACTTGTATCTTACGCTAACATAGAAAAAGAATGCGTTATAATTGGCGTGAATGACAGACTAGAGATATGGTCAGAAAGTAAGTTTAACACCTTACTAGAAGAAAATTATGATAACATATCAGACATAGCAGAAGACTTGTTTGATAATATGGAGGTTTAAATGAAACATATAAGCGTTTTACTAGAACCTACCATTTCTTCTTTAAACATTAAGGAAGATGGCATTTATGTTGACTGTACTTTAGGATATGCTGGTCATTCAAGTGCAATCTTAAAAAGATTGAAAAAGGGAAAATTATATGCTTTTGATCAAGATGAAGAAGCAAGAAATTATAGTGAAAACATTCTAAAGAAAGTTGGAGATAACTTTACTATTATTCCTAGTAACTTTGTTAATTTAAAAGAAGAACTAGAAAAAAGAGGTATTTTTAAAGTAGATGGCATTATGTTTGACCTTGGAGTTTCATCTCCGCAACTAGATGATGCCACCAGGGGGTTTAGTTTTCACTTAGATGCAGATCTTGATATGCGTATGGATAGAAAAAGTAGCCTTTCAGCATATGAGGTTGTTAATGAATATTCTTTTAATGACTTATACCGAATAATAAGAGATTATGGTGAAGAAAAATACGCTAAGCAAATAGCAAGAGAAATAGAAAAAGTAAGAAGTACAAGAAAAATAAAGACGACGCTTGAACTTGCAGAGGTTATATCTAATTGTGTACCTGCTAAATATAAAAGGCTTACACATCCTGCTAGAAGAACATTTCAAGCGATTAGAATAGAGGTAAATAAAGAACTTAGTATTCTACCTAAGGCCTTGAATGATGCGATTGATATGCTAAAAAAAGATGGTGTAATAGCAGTTATTACTTTCCACTCACTAGAAGATAGGATATGTAAAGAAGTATTTAAAGAAAGGTCTAAAGAAAACGAAATATTTAAAGGAATGCCAAACGTTCCTGAAGAATATATTCCAGATATTAAAGTATTAAAAAAGATAAAGCCTTCTAAAGAAGAATTAGAAGAAAATAAAAGAAGTAGAAGTGCAACTTTAAGAGTTGCTATAAAACAAAAATAAGGGTGATAATATGGCAAAACAAAGAAAGAGAAAGACTAAATTTGAAAAAATGATGATAACACTTACCGTAACTACGGTAGCATTTGTTTTCGTGTCCGTATTTTTCTTTAAGGCACAATTATCATCTGTTAATATAGAAGTCGAAAGACTTAAAAAAAGCGTAACTAAACAAGAAAAAGTAAACGAAAGTTTAACGATGAAAGTAAACGAACTTATTTCATTAGAAAATATGCAACTTGTTGCAGCAAGTAACGGATTGGAGTATAATAATAATAACATTATTGTAATTCAAAAATAAGGGTGATTTAAATGAAAAGAGAAATGTTAAATAAAAATAAAAACGCAACTGCTAAAATTTTTACTTTAATATTTTTTCTTTTTATTTTTGTGCTTATTTTAAGATTAGGCTATCTATGTTTAACTGGAAAAGTAGATGGTATAAACCTAAAAAGTTTTGCAAATAAGAGAAACACAAAAAAAGAAACGTTATACGCTCTAAGAGGTAACATATATGATGTTAATGGTGACGTTTTAGCACAAACAATAAATTCATATACGATAATAGCATACTTAGATGAATCAAGAAGTAAGGATTCTAAAGTTCCTCTTCACGTTGTAAATAAAGAAGATACTGCAGAAAAACTAGCTACCGTACTTGATATGTCAAAAGAGCAAATTTTAGAAAGATTAAATAAAAAGGCTTATCAGGTAGAGTTTGGTTCAAAGGGAAAGGGCCTTACCGAACTTCAAAAAGAAGCTATTGAAAACTTAAACTTAAGTGGAATAGATTTTATAACAACTCATAAAAGATATTATCCTAATAACAATTTTTTATCATATGTAATAGGTTATACTTCAAGTGATGAAAAAGGTAATATGAAGGGCCTTATGGGAATTGAAAAACAGTATGATGAAAAGATGACTGGTACTAATGGCTTTGTTAAATATCAAAAGGATTTAAATGGCTATAAGTTTCCTAATTCTAATGAGATTAGAAAGGAAAAAATAGATGGAAATGATGTTTATTTAACAATTGATTCAAACGTACAAATGTCTTTGGAAACGGCTATTAATAAGGCTCAAAATGAATCTAGTGCAAACTGGATAGTTGCGGTAGTTGCAGATGCTAAAACTGGAAAAATATTAGGTTCTGCAACAAGCCCATCATTTAATCCAAACACAAAAGATATAAAAAACTACTTAAACCCACTTGTATCTTATACTTATGAACCAGGATCTGTTATGAAAACTTATAGTTATATGGCAGCTCTTGAAAATAATCCTACCTGGGATCCTTATAATACTAACTGTGAAACTGGTCCTTATGAGATAGGTGATGATACCGTAAGAGACTGGAACAAAACAGGTTGGGGACTAATACCTTATTCAAGAGGATACACGCTATCTTCTAACACTTGCGTTGCAAACATGATAAAAAATTATTTGTCAAAACAGAAACTTATGGATTATTATAAAAAGTTAGGATTTGGTCAAAAAACAAATATTGACCTTCCAAACGAGTATACTGGTAAGGTTAAGTTTAAGTATGATGTCGAAGTTGTTAATGCTGGATTTGGACAAGGTATTACAACAACTCCTATCCAGCAGATAAAAGCACTTACGGCGATTTCTAATAATGGCGTAATATTAAATCCTTATATTGTTTCTAAGACCGTTAATTCCTCAACCAAAGAAGTAACTTATAAGGCAGCGGTAAAAGAAGGGGAGAAAGTTGCATCTACTGAAACAATAAATAAGATAAAAGATTTAATGTACCGTGTTGTAAACTCTGATTCATCGGAAACAACTGGTAGTAAATATAAAATGGATGGCTATGATTTAATTGGTAAAACAGGTACTGCTCAAATAGCTAATCCAAGAACTGGAAAATATTATGATGGTAAGTATGACTATATAACTTCTTTTTCTGGAATGTATCCTAAAGATGATCCTAAGGTAATTTTATATGTTGCTTTCCAAAGAAGTTATAATTCTAACGTACTTCCACAAACGGTTCAAACAATAGTAAGAGATACTGCAAAATACTTAGGCATATTTGAAGAAGCTCCTGAAATAAATAAAGAAGTTACTACGTATAAATTAGGTAGTTATAAAAATAAGACAACCGAATCAGTTAAGCAGTCTTTAGATGCGTTGGGCGCAAGCTACGTTATTTTTGGGGATGGAAACAAAGTAATTAGTCAGTATCCAAATAAGAATTCTAAGGTAAGTACAAAAGATAAAGTATTTATATTTACAAATGGTACTATAACAATGCCAGATTTAACTAATTATTCTGTTAAAGAGGCTGACGTCGTATTATCTAAATTAGGAATTAAGCACACTATTAATGCATCAGGATATATAGGATATCAAAGCGTAAGCGCTGGAACCGTTATAAATAGTGATACGGAAGTTACGTTAAACTAATAAATTTAGAAAACTTTCTAAATTTTTGGAATTTTTTTCAGAAATTTATGTCGTGGAAAAACCTTTCTGATAAATATTTATATGGAAGTAAAAATAAAAGGAGGTATGATATTATTGATGCTAAACTAGATGTAACACTTTCTTATGTTTACCATCTGATAATATTGACATAATCGTTATGTATGTAAAAAGAGAAATAAAAGGAGAAACTTATCGTAAATTAGTTGAGTATGCTTTTAAAAACTGTGATATGGTATCTTTTACTGAGTATCCTGATCAAAATTCTAGATTTCACAAAAAAATATTAAATAAACTTTTAAAGTGTGAAAACTTAACTAAAGATGATTTAATAAAAAATTATTCTTATAAATACGTAGGATATATATTTAATAAATATAAAGATAGTAATATAATATTTGATAAAAAGTATTTAAGAAATAGAGAAACTACTGATTACGATACTTATGAATTGTTCAAAGAAAGCAAAGAATATCAAAAAAATTTAAAGAAAGAATACAGTGATTTTGGGATAAATATCTCCCTTGAAAATATGAGTTATGAAGAATATGTTGAATTTTTTGAGTATGAAAGAAGACTAACTTATTTACTTTACTCAATTGATTATTGTGTTTATGAATATTATGTAAATAAATTTTTAGAGAAATATAATGATATTATTTTAAGAAAGAAAAAAATATATTTTTATGAATTTTTCGGACTAAAAAGAACTCATATAAGAACAATTTATTTTATGAAGTTTAATAATGAAATAAAAAGGGAACTATTAAATAAAAATTCTATCTTTGATTGGGTTAGTCCACTATCAATTGAGAATGTTGGATTTTATAAAGGAGATAAATGTTGGTTATCTTCAATAAGTCATGAAGAACAATGTTATATATATTATATGAATGAAAAAGAGCATAATTATTTAAAATCAATTGGTATTAAGTTTAAAAATGAATAATACAAGTTATAAAAAAAGTTACTAATTTATCAGATGATGATATAAAAGCATTAAAATAATAAGAGACAGGACTAATTTAGTCCTGTTTTTCTATGTTAATTTATAGTATAATTTTACTTGGTGATGTGTATGAAAAAAGTAGAGTTGCTTGCTCCAGCAGGTAATATGGATTCTTTAAAGGCAGCTGTTATGGCAGGATGCGATGCGGTTTATCTAGGTGGGGTTTTATTTGGTGCAAGAGCGTTCGCTGGTAATTTTACAAATGAAGAAATCGTTTATGCAATTAATTATGCACACTTATATGGTGTTAAGGTGTATGTTACAATTAATACGATAATTTATGATAATGAAGTAGAAAGATTTTTAGACTATGTAAGATTTTTACATAAAAATAACGTTGATGCAGTAATAATTCAAGATATTGGTATGTTTGATTTGTTAAGAAAAAAGTTTCCTAACCTTGAATTACACGCATCAACCCAAATGAACATTCATAATTATGATGGTGCCTTGTTAGCTAAAAAACTAGGATTTAAAAGAGTTGTTATGGCGCGTGAAACGCCAATAGATGTTATTAAAAAAATTAAAGAAGAAATAGATATAGAAATAGAAGTATTTATTCACGGAGCTTTATGCGTAAGTTATTCTGGTGAGTGTCTATTAAGTGCGTTAGTTGGAAAAAGAAGTGGAAACAGAGGTACTTGTGCACAAATATGCCGTAAAAAATATGATTTTTATGATGATGATAAAAATAAATTAAATACAAATAATTATCTTTTAAGTACAAAGGATTTATGCACGTTAAAATACGTTGATAAATTAATAAAAATCGGTGTTGATAGTCTTAAGATAGAAGGAAGAATGAAAAGAAGTCCTTATGTTTATCTAGTTACAAAAACGTATAGAAAAGTAATAGATAATTATTATAATACAGGTAAACTAAAAATATATGAAAATGACATAATAGAACTTAAGAAAATGTTTAATAGAAATTTTACCAAGGGATTTATGTTAAACGAGGATAATAATAACTTTACATATGATAAAAGACCTAATAACATTGGAATAGAGGTAGGACAGGTTATATCAAAGGTAAAAAATGATTTAAAAATAAAGTTAACTTATGATGTATCAGTTCATGACGGCCTTAGAATACTTGATGATAAGGAAGATAAAGGACTTGTCATAAACAAGATGTTTATCAATAATAAAAGCGTTTTAGAAGCTAAAAAAGGGGATGTAATAACTCTTAAATATGACAAGTACGTAGAAAAAAATAGTAAGGTATTATTAACTTCAAGTAAAAAGCAATTGGATTCTATTTCTGAGGCAATAAAAAATCAAGAAAGATTTATTTATATAGATTTAAATTTTACTGCAAAAGAAAATGAAAATCTTAAACTAACCATAACAGATGGCTTAAATACTGTAACAGAGGTGTTAGATAAAACACCAATGCGCGCAATAAATAAAGAAACAAGTTTTGATGTAATTAAAAAGCAATTATCTAAGTTAGGTAATACAGTATATAAAGCTCGAAGCATAACACTTAATTTAGATGATAATTTATTCATAAATATAAAAGACATTAATGAAATAAGAAGACGAGCTATAAGTAAACTAAATGAAAAAAGACTATATAAAATAGATTTTGTAGAAAAAGATTATACAATTGGCGTACCAGACTTTCCTTCTATAAAACAAACAGCTGTTTTGGTGAACAAAGAAAATAAGAGTTTAAAGGATAAATATGACCTAATTTATACAGAAGATGAAAAAACGAAAGATGAAGATTCTATTATAGTACTTCCTAGAATAACAAATGAGCATCCTTTTGTTAAAAATGCCGTTATGATAGGAGATTTTGGAGGATTACTTAAGTATGATAATTTTCAAACTAACTTTTCATTTAACGTGGTAAACTCATATTCAGTAGCGTTTTTGCATAGCTTAGGTGCAAAATTAGTTACGTTATCTTATGAATTATCACTAAGTCAAATAAAAAACATGATAGAAATTTACAAAAAAAGATACAATAAAAATCCAAATACTTCACTAATTATCAATTCATATCCAGAAAGCTTTGTATCAAAGTTTAATTTAAATAAAAAGTATAACGTTAAATCTGGCTATTTAAAAGATTCTTACGGTAATTTCTTAAAGGTCAAAACAAAGGGTGATATAATGGCCGTTTATCACTTTAAAAAGGTTAATTTGTATGATATAAAGGAAGTATTTGAAACTGGCGTTAACTTATGTCTAGAAATTAAATCATATTAATCATAAATACTGGTTTTTAACTGGTATTTTTTTTTAAAATATAGTACAATTATTAAAGAATAGATTAGAAGGTAGGGATAATAATGGATAAAATGGAATTTTTAAGAAGTATGAACGTGGATGTAGATCAAGGGATACAAAACATGATGGACGTTCAAACATATGATGAAATGCTAGGAGATTTTTATGATAGTATTCCAGAAGAACTAAGCAAAATAGATAATTTTAAAAACGCAGGTGATATGCCTAATTATGCTATTTTAGTTCACGCGATGAAAAGTAATGCTAGAAGTTTTGGATTTATGAAACTTGGTGATATTTGTTATGCACACGAACTTGCTGGAAAAGCTGGTGATGTAAACTATGTCAATCTACACTATAACGAATTATTACAAGCTGCAAAAGAAACTATTAGCATAATTGAAAAATATAAAACTATGTAAAAAAAGGGGATGAAGCTAGTGGATACAAATTTATTAGAAGGTACCATTAAAGAAATTTTATTGGATGATAAATTAAAAGTTTATGTCTTTGATGTATTTGACGATTCTGTTTTAAAATATACTATCTCAAATGGCAAATTAACCAATTGTGGTAGTGATACTTTAGCTAATTATTTAGAAAACATAAAAACAAAAATAGATTCTCCTTATATACCTGGATTTATGAACTTGGTTTCTATTCCAAAAATGAAGGAAAAAGCGTTGTCTGGAAATTCAAAGGTAATGTTTGAATACCAAGCATTAGATAGCAAATGGTATAAAATTACCGCAATGCTTATTAATTTTTCTGGTAAGGAACTTATAGTTTCAGTAAGAGAACAAATGGATAATAATTGTGGTACAAAAGAAGCAAGCGATTCAAAATATAATGTTTTGATAGGCAGAATTGCGGATGCTATATTGAAAATAGATAATGTATTTAATTTAGACAACAGTAAAGCAAGCGTTAATAATATAGAAGATTATATTGATTCAATTTTGAAAAGTATAGTAAATTCATATCCAGACTTGAAAAATAGTTTAAATAAAAACGCCGCGAATGTTAGCGGAAGGGCGGATGATGTTATTTTAATAATAGATGACGATATGGTAATGCGAAAGATGATTAAAAAAATATTCGCTGATGAGTATAAAATTGTAATGGCAGAAAATGGGAAAGAAGCACTTGAATACTTAGAGACTAATAGCAATAAAGGTCTTACTGAATCTTCTGATAACATTCTTGGTATATTCCTTGACCTTACTATGCCAGTTATGGACGGGTTTGCGGTGTTAGAATACCTAAGTAAAAATAATTATTTATATAAAATACCAGTTATTATAATAAGTGGTGACTATGAAAAAGAAACAAAGGCAAGGGTATATAATTATGGTGTTGCAGATATGCTAGAGAAACCATTTGATTTTGAAGTTGTAAAGCATAGAATAGGTAATTTTATTAATCTTTATAAATCTAGTAATTCTCTGAATAATTTGATAAGTGATCAATCTAGGGATTTAAAAGATTTGATTAATCCATTTGTCGAAAGTTATAGATACGATTATGAATCTAATATTAATAGTGTTAATGAATATATGAAAAAATTAGGCACCCAAGTTATGAAAGATTTTCCGGAATATAATTTAGACGAAGAGAAAATAAACAAAATGGCAGATGCTTCAATGTATTATGACATAGGTTTTTATTCCATACCGAGAACTATTTTATTAAAAAAGGATTCATTTAATGAATCTGAGTTAAAGAAAATAAAAAATTATCCTATTTTTGGTGAGAAAATGCTAAATTATGTTCTTTCTCTAACTCAAGATGAACTATATAAAAAGTATGCTCAAAACATAACTAAATACTATCATGAAAATTATAATGGTAGTGGTTATCCATTTGGACTTAAGGAAAATCAAATCCCTTTGGAAGTTAGAATTGCATCAATTTGTATAAATTACAATAATTTATTAAAAAAATATGGAAATAGAGCATTCGATATTATAGTAAGTAAAGAAAACGTTTCTTTTTCACCAGATATTATTTCTAGTTTCAAAAAAATAAAGAATGAATTAATATAAAGGAGTTGACTACTATGGGATACAAGTTATTTCCCAGCATAGGTTTTTCGGTTTGTGCTTTAGTTTTCTTAAGTTTGGTCGGAATTATGTATTTAAGCAAGAAAAAATTTAAAAATCTTGAAAATAAAATATATGCCTTTATGCTAATCTTTACGATTTTTTTACTTGTTTTAGAAATAGTTTGTGTTTATACAATGAGTATAAGATTTAAAATACCACTTTTAAATGAAATATTGTGTAGGGGATATATACTAGGTTCAATAATCTGGGTAATGTGTTTAATTATATATACGTGGTCATTGGGAGATAAGAATAAGGCTAAAAGAAACATAAAGAAAACTAACAGAATAATTACGGCCATTTCATTTGTTGTAATTTCGGTATTATTTATCATATCATGCATGCTTCCAATAACTTATTTAGGTGGAAGAGGGAACTTATATGTTATTGGTGGCGCTGCTGTTAGCGTTGTTTATGTTGCTGGTTTTGCAATGGTTTTTGTACTTTTACTTTTCCTTTTAAGAAATAATCTTAATTTACCATGGCAACAAAGAGCACCAATTTATTTTGTTGTTGTATTTTTTGCAATAGTTACGGCATATCAAATTCTTACAGACTATGATTTTAATGATTTGACTTATATATTTGCTTTTTGCGTTACAGCACTTTATTTTACTATCGAAAGTCAGGATAACATTCTATTAAATAAACTTGAAAAATCCAAAGAAGAGGCTGAATTAGCTGACAAAGCAAAAACGGAGTTTTTATCTAATATGTCTCATGAAATAAGAACACCGCTTAATACAATAATGGGCTTTAGTGAATCATTATTAAATGAAAAGAGTTTAACCGAAGACGTTGTAAAAAGAGATACCAAAAGCATTCATGATGCAAGTATCAGCTTGTTAGATTTAATAAATAATATTCTTGATATATCAAGAATAGAATCTGGTAAAGAGTCAGTAGAAGAAAAAAATTACATGCTTCAAAATTTGGTTTTTGAAATAAACAGTGTTATATCATCAAAAATTAATAAGGAACTATTGGAATTTGAAATAGACGTAGATCCTAATATTTCTTCCGAATATTATGGAGATTATTCTAAATTATATAAAATAATAGTATGCACACTAGTTAATGCAATAAAATATACAAACTATGGCAAAGTAACATTAAAAATTAGCGGAACAATAAAAGAAGAGAATATTATGGATTTTGACTTTTCAATTTTAAACACCGGACATGCTATGAAAACAGAAGATTTTGAAAAGGATTTTAATGATTTTGTTAAACTTGGTAATAATGCTCAAAATAATATAGATAGTGTAACGCTTGGTCTTATTATTGCTAAGAGATTGGTAACTATGCTTGGTGGAGATATAAAATTCATTAATGAACCAGGAATGGGAACTCAGTATCATATACTAATAAAGCAAAAGATAATTAATTCAAAAAAGATTGGAAATATTTTTGAAGTAACTAATGATAATATACTTGATAATAAAAAATTGGTTGATTGTACAGGTAAGAATGTTTTGGTGGTTGATGATAACATGATAAACATAAAATTGGCCAAGAGATTATTAGAACAGTTCAATTTTACGGTTGATTTTGTAACTAGTGGTGTTAAATGCATAGAAAAGGTTAAAACGAATAAGTATGATATGATTTTTCTAGATCATATGATGCCAGAGATGGATGGAATTGCAACTATGAATGCATTAAAAAATTCTGGTTATAGCATACCTCCCGTTGTAGCTTTAACGGCAAATTCTTATTCTGGATTAAGAGAAAAATATTTAGAAGCAGGCTTTTCTGATTATTTATCTAAACCAATAAATTTTAGAGAATTAAATAAACTAATGAACAAATATTTTAATAATAAATAAAAAAAGGTGGTGATCTTGATGATAGAAGGCTTAATGCTTACCATGGGAAGTTTATTATTTATAATGCTTCTTTTATTGGTATACTTTTCTAAGCAAAGATTTCTTTCAATAAGAAATAAAATCTATAGATATATGTTAATTGTTGAAGTTATACTAATTGTGTCTGAATTAGTGGCTAACTTTTTCGTTGGTTATTGTAACAATAATTTTGTTAATTTACTTATATACAGAATTCACTGGTCAACGGGAATAGTTTGGTTTTCATTATTATACTATTACAGTGTTGTTTTCATAAGTGATATAGATGCACCTTGCTTGTTGGAATTAATAAGAATGAATAAAAAAACTAAGATAATAAGCATTGTATTTTTAATCGCTGCGGTAGGTTTTTTCTTTGTTCCTTTTCAAAGGCTAGATCCTTATGCAATTTCTTATATTCCTGGGGCAGCATCATATTATGTATTTGGTTTTTGTGCATTATCTGTTTTACTTATAATAATACATGTTCTTAAATATAGTAATGTAATAGATACTAGAAAAAAAGTATCCGTTTGGCTTATGATTGTTGAACTTATTTTAATATTTGTTCTTCAAGTATCTTTTCCATATATTGCAATGTCAGCTATTGGAGCAGCTGTTCAAATGTTTTTCTTATACTTTAACATAGAAAATCCTGATTTAAAGATTATAAAAGAGTTAGAAACAGTTAAGGATGATATAGAAAGATCAAATAGAGCTAAATCAGATTTTTTATCTAATATGTCTCATGAAATAAGGTCACCAATGAATGCAATAGTAGGATTTAGTGAAACCCTTTTAAATAGTCCTAATTTTGATGAAAAAAGTGCTAGAACTGATATATCACATATAGCATCCGCTGGTAATAACATGCTTGATATAATAAATAATATCCTTGATATATCAAAAATAGAATCTGGTAAAGAAACGTTAGAAATGAAAGAATACTCAATAAGCAGCATTGTAATGGAACTTTCTAGTATAATTGAGGCAAGAATAGGTAATAAGCCGGTAAAACTTATTATAGACGTTGATAAAAATATACCTTCTAAAATGTATGGAGATTCTACTAAGTTATTTCAAATTCTGCTTAATATATTAACTAATTCGGTTAAATATACTGAAGTTGGGAAAATAAAGTTAACCATAATTGGTGTAAAAGAAAATGATATGGAAAAATTATCAATAAAAGTATCTGATACTGGTTATGGTATAAAAAAGGAAGATTTTGATAAATTATTTGAAAAATTTTCTAGATTAGAAAATGCAACGTCAAATGAAATAGAAGGTACAGGACTTGGTCTTGTAATCACAAAAAAGTACGTTGATTTAATGAATGGTAAAATATGGTTTGAAAGTGAATATGAAGTAGGGACTACATTCTATGTTGAATTAAAGCAAAAAATTATTTCAGAGACAGGGATAGGAGAAATAAGAGAACCAATAAAAGAAGAGAAAAAAATAGATAAAATTGATTGTTCTTCTTATAACGTTTTAATTGTTGATGATAATAAATTAAATATTAAAGTGGCAAGTAGGTTACTTGGAACCTATAAATTCAACATTGATACATCAACAACTGGAAAGGATTGTATTTATAAGGTAAAAGAAGGTAAAAAGTATGATATGATTTTCCTAGATCATATGATGCCAGAAATGGATGGTATAGAAACTCTTCATATTCTAAGAAAATTAGATGGTTATAGTTTGCCTCCTATAGTTGCATTAACAGCAAATGCAATTACTGGTATGAAAGAAATGTATTTAAAAGAAGGCTTTGACGAATATCTTTCAAAACCTATTAATATTACAGAATTAGATAAATTAATAAACAAATATTTTAATAAATAACATTAAAAGCGATAAAAACAACTGCTTGATTTAGAGAGTGCAGGTAAAACTTTATCGTTTTTTTAATTTTTTAGTTTTTTTTAGAATTTTAGGGGGTATTTTGAAAAAGTGTCTAACTATAGATATGAGAGGACCTAATAGTTTGGGTAGTTATGCTTTCCACTTTTTATTTTTTAAATAGAAAGTGGGGTGATAATTATGAAGAAAGAAAATAAATTTCTTAAGATAATTATTCTTCTTTTACTATTAATATTAGTGCTACTAATATTTAAAATATAAAAGAAACAGCATATACCCAAATAATTTAAGGGAATATGCTGTTTCCATAAACAATACATGGAAAGCAAACTAACCTTTATTGTTAGGTTCTTTCACTAATTAAATTATACAACATTAACTTAGTTATGTAAATAATGGTGAAAGGAAATATTTATGTTAACACTTAAAAACATTAAAAAGATATATGAACAAGGAGACGAAGCAGTATTAGATGATATTAATTTAACTTTTAATAAAAACGAGTTTGTATCAATATTAGGATGCTCTGGAGCGGGGAAATCTACACTATTAAATATAATAGGAGGTTTGGATGATAAAACTAGTGGTAAATTACTTATAAATGGTAAAGATATTTATAAACGTGATGATTTAAATCTTGATTATTATAGAAAAAATAACGTTGGTTTTATATTTCAAAATTATAATTTAATAGAACATTTAACTGTTTATGAAAATGTTATGTTACCTCTTCTTTTAACAAACTCTAAAAACAAACACAAAAGGGTTTTAAAAATTCTTGATAAAACAGGTCTTAAGGGAAAGAAAAATAGCAAGATATGTGATCTTTCAGGTGGTCAAAAACAAAGGGTTGCAATATCAAGAGCATTAATTAATAATCCTGATATTATATTAGCAGATGAACCAACTGGAGCTTTAGATTATAAAACAGGCTACGAAATAATGAACCTTATAAAAAAATTATCTAAAAATAAATTAGTTATAATGGTAACTCATAACAAAGTACTTGCTAAAAAATATTCAAGTAGAATTATATATTTAGATAAAGGACGCGTTATAAGTGATACAAATCCGTCAAAGGAAAAAAACGAGTATTTTAGTACAAAATTTAAAAGTGGAAATCTAAGCATTAAAAACGCATTACTTTATAGTATAAAAACGATAAAAGCTAAAAGAAAATCATTTTTATTAACTTCATTATCATCAAGTATCGGTCTTATTTTAGTTGCTTTAATAATATCTGTTTCAAATGGTTTAAAAAAGGAAATGAATTTATATGAAAAAAACGTGTTATCATCTCTTCCAATTGTAATACCAAGCGTTAAAACAAAAATAAGTGATAAATCTAAAATACCTAAAAATAAACTTTATTCATATGACTATAAAGAAGAAAATTCTATAAATCCAATTAATGATGATTTTGTTAAATATATTAATAAAATGAAAACAAAGGATTTATGTGATATAAAATATGATAGAAATTTAAAATTTAATGTTTTAACGGAAGGTTATAATTTGCTTGATAATGTAGAATTTATCCAAATGCCATCTATAAAGTACATAAAAAAGAATTACACTCTTTTAGCAGGCTCTTATCCTAAAAATAAAAATGAACTTATGTTGGTTGCAGATCAAAAAAATAGAATAGATAAAAACATACTTGATGCTTTAAAATTTAATGGTGATGTAAACGTAAGTGATATATTCAAAAAGAATATGAAACTTATTTTTAATGATGATTTTTATATTAAGAAAGATAACGTTTATTTTATAAATAAAAATTACGAAAGTGTTTATAAAAACAAAAACAATGTAGCTTTAAAAATAGTTGGAATAATAAGGCTAACTAAATATGAGGAAGAAAGTTATAAAAATGATTTAGCAAATGAAAAGTCATCTTTAGCATACTTAAGTAATTTAGCAGATGATGTTATAGATAAAAATATAAATAGTGACATAATAAGTGATATAAATAAAAATGATAATATTATGGTAGAAGGCATAAACATGGCAGAAGGCGTTCTTAAAAAGAAATTAGGAGGCGATAAAACATCTGATTTGATTTACATTTATCCTAAAGATTATACCTCTAAAAACTTAATTATAAATTACATTAATAAATATAATAAAAACAAAAAGGAAAGTAAGAAGGTAACTTATATTAATTATTCAAAGGAAACCATAGAAGCATCTAAGCAGATGATAAACACAATAAGTGTGGTATTAATTTTATTTAGCAGTATTTCACTTATTTGCTCGTCCATAATGATAGGAATTATAACTTATATATCAGTTAATAACAGAGCAAGGGAAATTGGAATACTAAGAAGTGTTGGCGCTAGTAAAAAAGAAGTTGCTATGATATTTTTATCAGAAGTTCTTATAACTGGAGCATCTTCTGGAGTGATAGGAATTTTTATATCTAATATTTTGCTTTTCTTAGGAAATATAATTTTAAGAAACTTAGATATTATTAATCAAAAAATTACGCTTAATGCTGGTTATTCTGTTAGTCTTATTTTAATTAATGTAGTATTAATAATGTTAGGAAGTGCTATTCCGTCTTTTTCAGCTAGCAAAAAGAATCCTTCTTTAGCTTTAAAAGAATAATAATTTACTGTATAATAAAAATGGTGATGATAAATGAAAGTACTTACTGTAAAACAACCATGGGCTAGTTTAATTGTAAACGAACATAAAAAATATGAATTTAGAAGTTGGAAAACTAAGTATCGTGGAAAAATTCTTATTCATGCTGGTAAGTCATTAGAAAAAGATATGCTAAAAAGATTTGATAAATATAATTTAGATATTAAGCTTGGAGCAATAATTGGAGAAGCTTATCTTACAGATTGCATATTGGTAACAAAAGAATTTCAAGATAACCTAAGAAAGATAGATAGCACCATTTATGCTAGAAGCAATCATGAAGAGATGTATGCCTGGAAATTAGAAAATATAAAAAAATATAAAAATCCAGTTTACGTAAACGGTAAACTTGGGTTATGGAATTATGAAAAATAGTGTATAATTAATAAAGAGGAGTGTATAACATGAGATTTACAAATGAAGTTGTAAAAAAAGAATTTAGTAAAATTAAAAATTATTTATGGATAGGTGTGCTACTAATTGTTTTATCCTTTGTATTTTTATCACTAGGAGATAAAAGAGATAGTATGGATAAAAAGGATGCATTAAATATGCATAACTTAATAGTGGATAATCTAAAAGATAAAACTGGTAAAACGGGGTTTATAAACGCAAATAACATACCATATAAATTCGCAGTATATAAAGATACAACAGATGCATATTACTTTGTTACTGATGATAAGTATATATACGTTGTTTATATGGATAGTGATACATTTAATAGTCTTAATAATAAAAAAATAGAGAAAAAAGCAAAGAAGATAATTGGAATAACAAAAGAAACGCCAGATGATATTAAAAAACTTGCTGTTTCATCATATAACGAAATAGTAGGTAATCAAAACAAAATAACAATTGATGACTATGATGATTACTTTGGAAGTATTTATCTAGATATGACAAGTAGTAATAGTGGTTTTTATTATCTAATGTTTATAGCATTTTTACTTGTAGGTTTTATTTTGCTAATTATTTATGTAGCATCTAATAGAAAATTTAAAAAGGGAATAAAAAAACTATCAGATGAAGAATTAAAAAGGATAGATGATGAACTAAACAGCAAAGATTCATTTTATTATGAGAATGCTCATTTAGTTTTAACTAAAAACTACGTTGTTAATTTAGGAGCCTCTTTTTCTATAATTAAATATAGTGATATAATCTGGCTTTATCCTTATGTTTTGCATGCGAGAGGTATTAAATCTTCCGAGTCAATAATTGCAGTTACAAACGATGCGAAAAGACATAGTATTGCAAATATAAGTATGATTACAAAGGCAAAAAAGGAAGCATTTAACGAAATATTTGACACCATTGCATCTAGAAATCCTGATATGTTGGTAGGATATAACAGAGATACTTGTGATAGGGCAAATGTTTTAATAAAAGAAATTAAACAAAAGAAGAAAAATAGTAAATAGGCTGTAAAGAAATATATGTATTTCTTTATAGCTCTTTTATTATGAAAAACAGTTATGCTATAATTAAGTAGTTGGTGGGTCATATGAATTTAATAATTAATTATATAGCAAAAATGTTTAAACATTCTTTTTTATTTACGTGCTTCTATATTATTCTTAGATTTATAATTATTAGAAGAAATAAAAAGATAAACGTCAAAAGAGAAGTATTATTATATGTATTCTTTTTATTTTTATTAGGACTTTATATGGTTGCTATAACAGGAGACTTTAACATAAAAAACGTACGCATAGATGAAATTAATATAATTCCATTTAAAATAGTAAAAGATGTTTATATATCTCATAATTTAAATTACTTTCTAATAAGTTTTTTAGGTAATATATTTATATTTATTCCAGTTGGACTCTTAGTTTCTTTGATATGGAATATGAAAGATAAAAATGTTATTTTAATAGGCTTTTTAATATCTTTATCTATCGAATTAACTCAACTTTTTCTTAAAAGAACAACAGATATAGATGATTTAATATTAAATACTTTAGGAGTTATAATAGGTCTTTTAATAAGTAAACGAATAAAAAATAAGAGGTAGTATATGAAAAAGTGGTATAAGAATTATTTGAATAAGAAGCCTTCATTTGACAAAGAAAGATGGATTGGAATATTTTGTCTTATTTTTACAATATCTGGTGTGTTTGGATTTTTATATGAGTTTATATTTTATTATTTTAATGGAGGTATGGTAAAGTTTTACTGGCGTGGTGGAAACTTCTTGCCTTGGATAAACATATATGCAATAGGTGCAGGATTAATTTATTTTTTAACCTTTAAACTAAGAAAGAAACCTTATTTAGTATTTTTAATAAGTATGATATCAACTGGAATACTAGAGTTTTTCTCAGGTTATTTTATGGATATTATTAGGGGTGGTAACAGATGCTGGGACTATAATAACGAAATATTAAATTTTGGTAATATCGGTGGCTTCGTGTGCTTAAGAAGCGTTTTGGTATTTGGACTTTCAAGCCTTCTTTTAATGTACGTGGTAATACCATTTTGTTTTTATTTAGCTAAAAAAAGTAATAAGAAAACGTTTTTGATAATTAGCGTAAGCATATTTTCCATAATTATGATAGATGAGGTATATAATCTTTTAATATCAAGAATATTTAATTTACCAAGAGCATATGGCACGTATAAAAAATTAGGATTTAACTTTGTTAAATTTAAATAAAGAGCAATAAAAAAAGCAATCGCTTTTCTTTTTTTCTTACAAAATATTTAAAATGTTTAAACATATACTTATTACAGGTGATAGCTATGAATAATAAGAAAGTTGACAATAAAATAAAAATATTCGTAATAGGAGTGTTCATAGTATTTATAGTTGTAATTTTAAAAGTATTCTATATTCAGGTGTTTGAATATGATAAGTTAAATAATTTAGCATCCGATTTGTGGAGTAGGAATCTTCCGTTAGAAGCAGACAGGGGAAAAATATACGATAGAAATGGTATAGTTCTTGCGGATAATATAACCACAACTTCACTTGTTCTGATACCTAATCAAATAAAAAATAAAGAAGAAGTAACTAAGAAATTAGCAGAAATCCTAAACGTATCATATAGTGATATGAAAAAGCACGTTTATAAAAACGCATCAATTGATAGGGTTCATCCTTTCGGAAGAAGATTAAATTATAAAGTTGCAGAAAAAATAGAAAAACTAAAGTATGATGGTGTTTATTTAGTAAGAGAATCAAAGAGAAACTATCCTTATGGTAAAGAATTATCACATACGTTAGGTTTTGTTGGAATAGATAATCAAGGCCTTTCTGGGATAGAGCTTCAGTATGATAAGTATTTAACCGGAAAGTACGGTGCTATTAAGTATTATTCTGATGCAAAAGGAAACAAGCTTGATTTATCTCAAGTTTACGAAGCACCTCAAAACGGAGTTAACATAACGCTTACCATAAATCAAAAAATTCAAGAAAGCGTAGAAAGAGAACTAGACAATGTAGTTACAAAATATAATCCTGAAACAGCACTTGCAATAGCAATGGATCCAAATACAGGTGAAATACTTGCTATATCATCAAGACCAAACTTTGATGCTTCAAACTATAAAAATTATGATGCAGAAACTTTAAGTAGAAACCTTCCTATATGGGCAACTTATGAACCTGGTTCGACTTTCAAAATAATAACTTTATCTGCGGCTTTAAACGAAGGATTGGTTGATCTTGATAAAGACACTTTTTATGACTCTGGAAGTGTAAAGGTAGCAAATGCTAAAATAAAGTGTTGGAAAGCAGGAGGACATGGCGCACAAACATTTTTACAAGTTGTTGAAAACTCATGTAACCCGGGATTTGTAGAACTTGGAAACAGAATTGGCAAGGATAAACTTTTTTCATACATAGATAAGTTTGGTTTTGGTAAGAAAACTAACGTTGATTTAAACGGAGAAGCATCGGGTATTATCTTTAATTTAAACAAAGTAGGTCCAGTTGAACTTGCTACAACGGCATTTGGTCAAGGTGTATCAGTAACGCCAATCCAGCAAATCACGGCGGTTTCAGCAGCTATAAATGGTGGAACTCTTTATAAACCATACATTGTAAAGAGTCTAAACGATCCGGAAACAAACTCCGTAATAAAAGAAAATACTCCTATTAAGATAAGGAAAGTAATAAAAAAAGAGGCTTCTAAAAACGTAAGGAGAGCACTTGAGAGTGTTGTTGCAAATGGTAGTGGTAGAAATGCATACATTGAAGGATACCGAGTAGGAGGTAAAACAGGTACTGCACAAAAAGTAAAAGACGGGGCATATATGGTTGGAAATTATATATTATCTTTTATTGGCTTTTTACCAGCAGATGATCCTAAGATAGTAGTTTATGTTGCAATTAATAATCCTAAAAAAGTAGTTCAATATGGTGGCGTTGTATCCGCTCCCGTTGCAAAACAAATATTAACTGATTCAATTGAAGCACTTGGTATAAAAAGAAGGAAAACTACTTCTGAAAAGAAATATAACTGGGATGATAAAAAGTATTATACGGTAGAAAACGTTGTTGGAATGGACGTAAAAGAAGCTGTCAAAACACTTTCTAAATATAATGTTACTTATAGTGGTAGTGGAAATAAAGTAATATCACAAAGCCCTAAAGCTAATACAAGGCTAGAAGAAGGTAGCACGGTAAGGTTGATGCTGGGAGAATAAAACATATTATACATTTATAAATCATTTGATATAAAATAATAATTTACAACAACTTGAAAATATAAAGATTAATTGCTAAAATTATAAATAGGAGGATATTATGAATTGTATTAAGATATTAACGGATGAAGATTTTGGATTGAATAGGGTTGATTTTAATAATCCAAGAATAAGATATGGTGCGAGGGGAATTATTGTTAGAAATGATGGAAAGATTGCAATATTTAATAAATCTAATAAAAATGAATATAAGTTACCTGGCGGAGGCGTAGACGATGGTGAAAATGCAAAAGATGCATTTAAAAGAGAGGCTCTAGAAGAAACGGGCTGTGAAATAGATATTATAGATGAATTAGGTACTATTGAAGAACATAAAAGTTTGGATAATTTTAAACAAATATCATATGTATTCGTAGGAAAAGTTATTAAGGAACATGATAAATTAAATTTAACTCAAAAAGAAAAAGAAGAGGGTGCTAAATTATTATGGGTAGATAAGGAGGAAGGACTAAGACTAATATCTGAATGCATATCTAATTTAAAAGAATCAAAATACGAGAATTTATATCATAGTAAATTTATAGTATTAAGAGATAAAATTATTTTAGAATATTATCTAAATCAAAATGGTCAACATAAAGTTTAGTTATTGAAATGAACAAATATACCTGGAAGTGATACTAATTTAACGTGTTTTGCAAATTTAGAATATATTAAACTTAATAAAAAAGTAATATTGGACATATAATACAAAAAATAAGTATTGATAATCGGATAACTGAAAATTTAAATAGTATTTTTTAGGAACTAGATTACTAGTTTCTTTTTGTATAATTCTATGCTACTTTGAATAAAATTGGTTAGAGGCATATATAATTGATTTGATAATGGAGATATAAAGTTTGGTACCAATAGATTAATATTTATGTTAACTTTCTAAATAAGTGAACGTAAAAGAAGCTGTCAAAACGCTTTTTAAATATAATGTTACTTATAGTGGTAGTGAAAATAAAGTAATATCACAAAGCCCTAAAGCTAATACAAGGCTAGAAGAGGGTAGCACGGTAAGGTTAATGCTTGGTAATTGACAATTTACTAAAAAAGATTTAGACTACTTATACAATTAAAGAAAGAGGATTATTATGAAACTTAAAAATAAGAAACTATTATCTATTTTACTTGGTTTAGAAATGACTATTTCTTTTGCGGGATGTGAAGGCTTAAAAGATTATAATACCAGCCAAAATGACACTACTTATCATACTAGTCAAAATAGTACTACCTATTCATCCACTAGCCAATATACAACTTACAAATCACCCGTTTCAGAGACTACCACAGAAGAAAAGGAAGAACCATTTATAGAAGACGAGGGTTATGTATGTGCACTTGCTAATCTTAATTTAAGAAAAGCACCCAATTTATCTTCTGAAGTTTTAGAAGTTATACCAAAATTTAGTAAATTAAGAAAAGAGAAGACCAATGGTACGTTTGATTACATATCATATGATGGTATTTATGGTTATGTTTCACATAAATACATAGAAAAATTAACTAATCCGTACGTTGAAGTAGATATATCAGACCAAACTTTATGGTTATATGAAGATGGTGATGTAAAGTTAGAAGCAGACGTAGTAACTGGTAAAAAGGCTAAGTATGACACGCGCCTTGGATGTCATAAAATATACTCTAAAGAAAAAGGTAGATATTTAACCGGATCTAACTATAAGGTTTGGGTAGATTTTTGGATGCCATTTGATAGGGGACAAGGACTTCATGATGCATCTTGGAGAAAAACGTTTAATAAAGATGATTATTTAAACGGAAGTCATGGATGTGTAAATATGAAGTATACTGATGCAGAAGAAGTTTATAACGAAGTAAGTGTTGGTACTAACGTTTTAGTACACGAATAAAAAATAGTAAAGTTTTAATCAAGTTGGTATAAAAAATGTGTAAAAAATAAAAATATATAGTATAATTAACTAGGTAAGAAGAGGTGAATAATAAATGTTTGTTTTAACAAAATCTTTATTAGCACTTATGATTGGTTTTATAATTTCTGTTATAATGGGTTATTTTATGATACCTTTGCTAAAGAAATTAAACGTAAGTCAAAGAATAAGTGTGTTTGTTGGACCTACTCATAAAAAGAAAAATGGTATTCCAACGGTAGGTGGATTAATCTTTATAATTCCAACCTTTATAACGATTATGATAATGTATTTTACTAAGAAAATTAGTATTAACAGTAATTTACTTATAGTCTTATTCGTATTTGTTGCGTACGCCTTATTAGGTTTTATTGATGATTTTATGAAGATAAGAAAAAAACAAAATGAAGGATTAACGGACGTTCAAAAACTACTTGGACAAGTAATAATAGCAGTTGTGTTTTTCTTTATTTACATGAAAAGCGGTTCTGAGCCATTACTTTGGTTTCATGCTTTTAATTTAAAAGTTAACGTTGGATGGTTATACGGCTTCTTTATATTATTTATGCTTGTTGCATCATCTAACGCAGTTAACATAACAGATGGCCTAGACGGACTTGCTGGTGGTTTATCTTTTATTGCAACACTTGTAATGGGAATTATAACTTGGTCAACAACTTGGCTTTTAGGGTATCAAGATATAGCTATTTTTTGCTTTATATTAGCAGGTGCTATACTAGGATTTTTAGTTTATAATGCGTATCCTGCAAAAGTGTTTATGGGAGATACTGGTTCCCTTGCAATAGGTGGTGTGTTAGCATCTGTTGCAATACTAACAAGACACGAACTTACATTTGCAGTAATAATGGGTGTGTTTGTAATTGAAACGTTAAGTGTTATCTTACAAGTATTTTGGGTTTTAGTACTTAAGAAAAAATTGTTTTTAATGACACCACTTCATCATAACTTCGAAAAATTAGGATGGAAAGAACAAGACATTGTTAAGTTATTTTGGATCGTAGGTTTAATATTAGGAACTTTAGCAGTTGTTTATGGAGCTTGGTTATAAGCTTCTTTTTCTTTACATTAGATTTGAAAGTATTTGAAATATTTAGATTTATTTGTTAATATTAATATGCTAAAGATAGGAGATAAATAATTTTGAAAGAATTAATATTAAACGAAGATAAATTAAAATATAAAGAAATAGATGATTACGTAACAAGGGTAAAAGCGATTATAGTAAATGATCAAAAAGAACTTCTTTTAGGTTTTTCATACAATGATTATCAGTTCCCCGGTGGTCACTTAGAAAAAGATGAAGAACCCATAAAAGGACTTATAAGAGAGTTAAAAGAAGAAACTGGAATAGATATAGAAAAAGAAGAGTTAGAACCATTTATGATGATTAAGCACTTATCTAAAAATTATTCTAACAAAGGTAAAAACAGATGTAACGTGATTTTATATTATATTTGTACTACGAATAAAAAGCCAGATTTGTCAAAAACAAACTATACTGCGTACGAAGAAAAAGGTGACTTTAAATTAGTTTATGTTCCTTTAGAAAAGGCAGAAGAAACGCTAATAGACCAGGCGAATAAATGCCCATCATTTAGACCAATAGCATATGAAATGTTAGGTGTATTAACAGAGTATATTAAGGAGAACTTGTAGTTCTTTTTTTCTTTTCATAAAATAAACTTAAGTAGAAAGGTGATGCCTACTTATGAAAAGAAAACTAGATATTCCACTTATAATTACCGTATTTTTAATATGCATATATGGGATAGTTATGATATATTCTGCATCAAGTGTATGGGCAGAGTATAAATTTAATGATAAGTTTCATTATGTGTTAATGCAAAGTATATTTTTTATAATTGGAATAATCTTGATGATAATAGTAAGTAAAGTACCATATAAATATTACCTTAAAAAATCAAACATGATATTATTTATTTGTTTTATATTACTTATTCTTGTTTTAATGCCAGGAATCGGCAGTGTAAGAAATGGTTCTAGAAGTTGGTTTGGAGTTGCAGGTCTTGGTATTCAGCCTAGTGAATTTATGAAGCTTGCTTTAATCATTTTTACTAGTAAATACATATATAATAATCCAAAAGACATGAGAAGCGTAAAGAAAGGTGCTTTTCCAATTTTAATAGTTACGATGTTATCTTTCTTTTTAATTATGCTTCAGCCTGACTTTGGAACGGGAACTATTCTTGTAATGACAATTGTTGCAATGCTTTTTATATCAGGCGTAGATTTTTCATTTTTTATTAAAATTGGAATGCTTGGTATGGTAGGGGTGTGCGTTCTTATTGTAATTGCACCTTATAGAATGGAGAGGATAGTATCGTTTCTAAATCCTTGGAGTGACCCTTTAGGAACTGGTTTTCAGGCAATTCAGTCTTTGTATGCAATAGGTCCAGGCGGATTATTTGGAATGGGATTTGGCAATTCCATCCAAAAACATTTTTATCTTCCAGAACCACAAACGGATTTTATATTTTCAGTAATATCAGAAGAGCTTGGGATAATTGGAATTATTTCGGTTTCGTTTTTGTTTTTAGTAATAATATTAAGAAGTATAAAAATATCGATTAAAGCTCCGGATAATTTTGCGAAGTTTTTAACATTTGGAATTATATTTCAGCTTTCTTTTCAAACCCTTTTAAATTTAGCAGTTGTAGTAGGTCTTGTTCCCGTAACAGGAGTTACGCTTCCGTTTTTTTCGTATGGAGGAAGTAGTCTTATTATTACACTTATATCAATTGGAATAATACTAAACATATCAAGATATAGAGAAAATTAGAAAAAGTAAAAAAACGCTTGACAAAAACCATATAACTAGTGTATAATTAAACCATCCTAGAGGTACTATGAAGTTATTATTCATCAAAAAGGTGTTCTGTTTAAAGGGACATCTTAATGATGAACGATTAATAATTTTTATAGTCTATCTTGAGTTTGTTAAGATAGTGAAAATGGCTAAATTAAGCTAATCTTATTTAACTCTAGGACTTACAATTGTAAATGAGAAAGAAAACTCATTGGAATAAGATACTACATTAAATACTGATAATATTTAAAAATGAATTTGGGGTTTGCTTGAATTCAGAGTGGTTTTTCATTTCAAAACTAAGAAGATAATGGTTTTATCAGAGCCGTTATCTTTTTTTGTTTACAAATACAATTCTTTTTAATTTATTAAACTCATATAATTATGATATAATGAATAGTAGGTGAAGAATATGAGAGTAATTATATCAGCAGGTGGTACTGGAGGACACATATATCCGGCGCTTGCAATTGCAAATAAAATAAGAGAAAGAAATAAAGATGCTGAAATATTATACATAGGTACTAAAAACAGAATGGAAAAAGATATAGTACCTAAGGCAGGATTTAAATTTGTCGGGTTAAGTGTAGAAGGTTTAAGAAGAAGTTTAAGCCCGCGTAATATAAAAAGTGCATTCTTATTTATAAATGCTACGTTTAAATGTAAGAAAATAATAAAGAAATTTAAACCAGACGTTGTAATAGGAGTTGGAGGATACGTTTCAGCACCTGTTATTTATGCAGCTCATAAACTTGGTGTTAAATGCTGTATTCACGAGCAAAACTCATCTTTTGGAATAACTAATAAATTTGCTAGTAAATACGCTGATAAAGTTTTTGTGTCATTTAAAAGTCTAGAAGAAAAAATGAATGATAAAAAGTTTATATATACAGGAAATCCTTGTAGTGAAAATGCTATATCATCTAAAGAGGCAGATAAAAAAGAATTTGGCTTATCAGATAACAAAAAACTTGTTTTAATAGTTATGGGATCTCTTGGTTCAAAGACGATTAATGATAAAATGAAGGGCATGTTAACTCTTTTTAATAATAAAGATTATGAAGTTATGTTTGTAACTGGTAAAAACTATTTTGATGAGTATAAGAAAAATAAGTATACAAAAAACATAAAATTAGTTCCTTATATTGATGGTATGACATCTCTTTTAAAGAAAACTGATTGTCTAGTTTCAAGAGCGGGAGCATCTACTTTAGCAGAAATATCGGCGCTTAACGTACCATCAATTTTAATACCTAGTCCTTATGTTACTGAAAATCATCAATATAAAAATGCTATGGACTTAGTTAATTCTAATGCTGCTCTTATCTTAGAGGAAAAAGACTTAGAAGGTGATACCCTTTTAAGAATGGTAGAAAAAGTGCTTAATGATAAAGTTTATACTAATAACATAAAAAGAAATTTAAAATCGTTTGAAGTTAAAAACAGTGCATCATTAATATATGATGAGGTAGTAAAGTTAGTTGGTGATAAAAAATGAAAGATTTAATTACGTTTATAAAGAAAAATAGCATTGGCTCATATAAAGAAGACGTTAAATTAGAGAAAAATACCACATATAAAGTAGGTGGGGTAGCAAGTCTTTTTGTGTATCCTAAAAACACTGATAAATTAATTATTCTTTTAGATAAATTAAATAAAGAAGGAATAAAACACAAAGTATTAGGTTTTGGTTCTAACGTTATCTTTAGTGATAAAAGATATGATGGCGTTATAATAAAACTAGATAATTTTAATGACGTTAAAATAAAAGATACTACCGTAGTTGCGGGTGCTGGCGTAAGTCTTGTAAAACTATCTTATAAAGCACAAAAAGAAGGACTTACAGGTCTTGAGTTTGCATCAGGTATACCAGGAAGCGTAGGTGGTGCAGTATTTATGAATGCTGGAGCCTATAAATCAGACATGGGATACATAGTGTCAGAAATAAAAGTTTTAACGCCAGAACTTAAGGTTAAAACTTTATATAATAAAGATTTAAATTACAAATATAGATCATCATTCTTGCAACAAAATCCAAACTACATATGCTTAGAAGCTACGCTTGTTTTAAGGCATGGAGATAAAAAGGAAATTAAAGATTTGATGGAAAGAAGAAGACAAAAAAGATTAATGACTCAGCCTCTTTCTTTTCCGTCAGCAGGCTCAGTATTTAGAAATCCAGAAGGAGATTTTGCAGGAAGATTAGTTGAAGATTGTGGTCTTAAAGGTTTTTCTATTGGAGGCGCTATGGTAAGTGATAAACACGCTAATTTTATAGTAAATAAAAAAGATGCAACAGCATCAGACGTTAAAAATTTAATATATTACGTACATGATAAAGTAAAAGATGAAACAGGTGTAGATTTAAAAATAGAACAAGAATTTGTAAACTGGGAGTAAATTATGAAAAAGACGAAGAAGAAAAAAAGAAGGTTAAGAGTTGGTAGATTAATTTTATTGCTTTTAATTATTGGAGCAATTTCTTTTTCGTGCTATAAATTTATAGATGTTCCAATAAGAAGTATAGAAGTTACTGGAAACGAGATATTATCTGATTCTGAAATAATAAAGGCAGCATCTTTAGATAATGATCCATCATTTTTTAGCGTTATAAGCATGCTTGTTAAAAATAAATTAAAGGAAAATCCATATATAAAAGATGCTAAGGTATCAAAGGGATTCTTATCTATTAAAATAAAAGTAAAAGAAAAGAAAGTTTTGTACATAAAAAAAGATACTGGTGAAAAGGTTATGACGGATTCGGTAAGCAAAGATGAAAAGGAAGTTTGCGCACCATTTTTAACAAACGAAGTTCCAGTAAAAAAACAATCTAGATTTCTCAAGGCAATGAATAAGTTAAATAAAAGTATTATTTGTCAGATGTCTGAAATAAAATATGATCCTAACGATATAGATAGTGATAGATATTATGTTTATATGAATGATGGTAATAGTGTTTATTTAACGGTTAATAAGTTTAATAAATTAAATAAATATAATAAGATACTTGAAAACATAGGAAAACAAAATGGAACGTTATACTTAGATTACGGAGATTACTTTGAGGTAAAGTAGTCTTCTTTTCTTTACATAGAAAAAATTGTATGATAATATTTAATTAAGATAAGGAGTATATGATGAAGGAAAAGTCTAATAATAAAACATTAATAGTAGTTATAATTCTAATTATTTTATTTATTACGATTATATATTTATTTTCACTTTATAATAGTAATTCTAATGTTAAAAAAGACGTTAAGAAAAAAACTTCTGAATTAAAAAAACAAGATGATTGGTATGTTCCAAGTGGTGAGGCATCTAAAATAGAAATATATAAAAGTGATGCTAATAACTACCCGGTATTTATTAAAGATGATAAAGATACGTCTTATAAAACAAATACTTTATACAAGATGATGGAAACTTATAGATGCGATGTTTCATCTTGTAAAACGTATGGATATAATGATTATAAAAATGAAGTTATAATAAAAGATGATGGATACCTTATATATAATTACGAAACTAACAGGGCATTAAAACTTGATATGCCAGATGCAGAATATAACACGATAGATTTTATGTCATATGAAAATAAAGATTATGGTCTTTCAGTATCAAACATAAACGGAATGTACGCCTTTTATTCTTTAAAAAGCAATTCTTTTAAGACTGATTTTAAGTATACTAATATATTTGCATCAAACTCATCTTCTTTAGTGGATAACTGTTTTATCGCCGCAAAAGAAAGTGAAGGAAAAACTTACGTAGTAAACTATAACACCGGTAAAGAAATAAAAGAAAGCGAAGCTTATTTAGGCTCGTTTGGTAATGGAAAAGAAATATATTATTTTGAAGATTATGGTGATATTGAAAGAAATGCCATAATTTATGATAAAGATTTTAATAAGGTATTAGATGGTTCGTATGATTTGTTTTCATCTACTAAATCTGGTAATTTAGTTGTTAGAAATAATGATGAATCATTTAGCATTTATACAAAAGAAGGAATACTTGTTAAAAAAAGTAAGAACTATAAAAAAGTTTTACTCATCTTAAATGATTATGTAATTATAAAAGATACGGATGACTATTTAAAAATAGTTAATACTGACGGAAGTTTGCTAGCTAAATATGCTAAATTACAGGATAATTCATATTTAGATATGTCTTTAAGTGGATTTTACAAGTCAGGTGAAACTTTGATATACCTATTCGTAAATAAAGATGATGGTATAATAAGATATTCATATAATATTAAAACTAAAGAAACTAAGACAAAAGAGTATTCATCTATTAATTAAAAGGATTATTATACTTAAGTAATTCTTTTAATTTTGACTTTTAAAAAGTTAGTTTATATAGTATAATACTTTTATATGGTAGAGTTTAAAAGGGAGTATGAAGCCTATGAAAAAGATATACACATGTATTGATATTGGAACTGATACAATAAGAATATTAGTTAGTGAATATTATGGTAAGAAATTTAGAACTCTTGCGGTATCATCAGTTAGATCTAAGGGAATAAAAAGGGGCGTTATAGTAGATGAATCACTTGTTTTAGAAAGATTAAAACTAGCACTAGATGATATTTCATCAAGAATTAATATACCTATTAAAAAAGCTGTTATAACAATACCAGCTTATAATGCGGAATGTACGCTAGTACATGGTAACGTACCAATTGTAAATGAAGAAAAAATGGTTACTGAAAAAGATATATTAAGAGTTCAAAATTCAGTTGTTAATGACATACTACCTAACATGGAATTAGTTTCCGTAACTCCTATTGACTTTACTATTTATGAAAATGGTTCAGAAATAGAAACGTTAAAAGATCCTAAAAACAAGATTTGCGATAGACTTGGAATAAGGGCGATGATGGTTTGTGTTCCAAAGACTTCTGTTGTATCTTTTGCTAAAGTAGTAGAAAAATCAGGTGTAGAGGTAGTTGATCTTGTTTTATCTCCGATTGCAGACTTTGAAGAAGTTAAAACGGAAGAATTAGAAAGCGGTATGACAGCGATTATAAACATAGGAAAAACGATTACTACTGTATCTATGTTTAACAAGGGAATAATTACCAATACTTCGGTTTTAAAAATAGGAAGTAAAATAATAGATGATGATATATCATACATTTATTACACTACTAAAAAAGCTGCTAGAAAAGCAAAGGAAAACTTTGGTATAGCACATCCAAGATATGCAAATAAAAACGAGACTTATGAGGTTAGAGACGTTAATGGAAAATTAGTTAGGATTAACCAGTATGAACTTTCAAAGGTTATTAATAAACGTTTGGTAGAAATACTAAATGTTGCTAAAAATGAATTAAAGGTATTAACAAATAAGCAAATTCGTTATATAATGGTATTAGGTGGTATAACAGATATGCCAGGATTAAACTTTGTTTTGGAAGATGTTTTTGGAAATAATGCCAAAACTTACACGATAAATACCTTAGGAATTAGAAAAGCAAGGTTTATTACTATATCAGGTGCAATTAAGCACTTCGTTAAAAAGATAAAATTAAGGGGAAAAGAATATTCAATGTTTAGTAGTTATGATGAGGATGGCTTAGTTCACAGTAAGACTAGAATAGGAAGAAGCGATTCGATATTTGGAAGGTTTTTCAGCTACTTTTTTGACAATTAAGGAGGAAATAAGATGTTTGGTTTACCAGTAGATCAATTAGCAAAAATTAAAGTTATCGGTGTCGGTGGTGGCGGTGGTAACGCAGTTAATAGAATGATAGAATGCGGTGTTAGAGGAGTAGAATTCATAGTTGCTAACACTGACTTACAAGTATTAAATTGTTCAAAGGCAGAAACTAAGATTCAAATTGGATCAAAGATTTCAGCAGGACTTGGAGCAGGTGGAAGACCTGAGGTTGGAAGAGAAGCTGCCGTTGAATCTAAAAAAGAAATAGAAGAGGCTTTAAAAGGCGCTGACATGGTGTTCGTAACATGCGGAATGGGTGGCGGAACTGGTACTGGAGCAGCTCCTGTTATTGCTGAAATAGCTCAAGGACTTGGAGCTTTAACAGTTGCAATAGTAACTAAACCATTTAGCTTTGAAGGTAAAAGAAGAATGGCACAAGCTATTGAAGGCCTTTCAGAATTAAAAGCTAACGTAGATACTTTAATCGTTATTCCAAATGATAGATTAAGAGAAATAATAGATAAATCAACACCAATGGTTGAGGCTTTCCATGAAGTTGATAACGTATTACATAGAGGTGTTCAATCAATATCTGACTTAATCGCTGTAACAGGTTTAATCAACCTAGACTTTGCAGATGTTAAGGCCGTAATGGAAAAAAGTGGTAACGCACTTATCGGAATTGGTATGGGTACAGGTGAAAATAGAGCAGTTGAAGCAGCTCGTCAAGCAGTATCTAGTCCTCTTCTTGAAACAGATATTTCAGGAGCAACCGATGCAATTATCAATATTACAGGTGGCGCTAACCTAACTTTATTTGAAGCTGAAGATGCAGCAGAAGTTGTAAGATCAACATCAAATAATGATATCAACACAATCTTTGGTGCGGTAATTAATGAAAACTTAAATGACGAAGTAATCGTAACTGTTATTGCAACAGGATTTGAAAAAGGAGAACAAAAAGCAAAAGAAGAAGCAGCTAAACAAGCTCCTGTTCAAACTCCAAACATGCAGCAGAGAGTAAGTAACATCATTCAAGATGATGATGACGATGATGACATTCCAAATTTCTTAAAAAATAGAAGAAGTTTCTAAAGAGTGCTTTTAGTTAGCATTCTTTTTTTATTTATAAACATAATTAGACACTTTAATTAGTGTCTTTTTTGTATACTTAAAGTGTGGTGATACAAATGAAGATATACGTAGATTTAGTCTTGTTTTTAAACTTCTTTTTTGACTTTTTGCTGCTTCTTGCAACATCCCTTATTTTAAGAAGAAACGTTAAGATAAAAAGGATACTTTTAGGAGCATTAATAGGTTCTCTAAGCATATTTTTACTATTTGTTAGTATCAATTCTTTTACGTTGTTTTTAATAAAAATACTTATTTCTATTTTAATGACTTTAATTTGCTTTGGTTATAAAACAATAAAATATACTTTAAAAAACATATCATATCTTTATTTACTTAGCATAGTATTAGGCGGTGCTTTATATTTTATAAATTCATCATTTTCATATAAAAATTATGGCTTTATTTTCTTTAATAATGGATTTAGTATTAACATCATCATAATCATATTACTTACCCCTGTAATAATTTTTTTATACGTTAAAAAAGTGCGTGAGGAAAAAGAAAGGTTATCTAAGTATTATTCTGTTTCCATTACGTTTTTAAATAACAAAACAAAGACATTTACTGCGTTTTTGGATACTGGAAATAACTTATATGATCCATATAAGAAAAGACCAGTTATATTAATTAGTAAAAGCGCACTTTCTGGGTACAATCCTAGATGTATATTAGTACCATGTCTTACCGTTAATAAAGAAAGCTTAATAAAATGTTTTAAAATAAAGAAATTAATCGTAAATGGTAATTTAATAGAAGATGAGTGCTTAATTGGTATAAGTGACAATAATTTTAATTTTGATGATGTAGACTTATTACTGCATAATAAAATTGTAAAGGAGAGATAAATTATGAAGAAATTATTATGTTTATTAAAGAACTTATTTAAAAAAGTAGGACAGGTATTTTTTGTTGGTGCGAAAGATGTACTTCCAGAGCCTCTTTCTAAGGAAGAAGAATTAAAGTATCTAAAAGAAATGGAAGAAGGAAGTGTGGATGCTAAAAACAAACTTATAGAACATAACTTAAGATTAGTTGTTTATTTATCTAAAAAGTATGAAAATACTAAAATAGACTTAGAAGACTTAGTAAGTATTGGAACCATAGGATTAATAAAGGGAATAAATACTTATAAGATAGGAAAAAACATAAAACTTGCAACTTATGCATCAAGGTGTATTGATAATGAGATATTAATGTACCTAAGAAAAAATAAAAAAAGAAACGCTGATGTTTCGCTTGAAGAGTCACTATCATTTGACGCTGAAGGAAATGAACTTCATCTAGAGGATATTTTAGGAACTGATCCTGATTTAGTAACTAAAGAACTTGAGGATAATGATCTTAAAATGACTCTTCTAAAGGAAATAGAAAAACTTCCATCTAGGGATAAAGAGATTATGAAATTAAGATATGGTCTTTTTGGCTCCAAAGAAATAACTCAAAAAGAACTTGCAGAAAAACTTAATATATCGCAAAGTTATATATCAAGAATAGAAAAAAAGGTTATAAAGAAAATAAAGGAAACTATAAAAATTTAACTTTGTTCTTGTTAAAGATATAAATAAATGGTATTATTTATAATAGAGGTGATGATTGGTGAAATCATTTAATACTTCTTTAAAAAAGGATAATGAGGGTATAGTATTCATGGATTTTCCAGGAGTAGTTAAACCTACTAAAGAAAAGAAGAATAAACATGTGTTTCTAATAGCACTTATTATTATTTTAGTATGTATGTTATATGTTTTATCGGCGATGTTAAATGAAAAATACTTATATGGAAATAGTAATTATGTGTTTAATGTAGCAAATAAATTTGATGGAGACGTTGCGGTTATAAATAAAAAAGACAGAAAAAAATTATTTAGAAAGATTGGATTTGAGGATGTATCTTCTAGATATGAGGTTAGAAATAGTCATGTAATGGAAATTACGGAAGGCTCTCATTTTCTAAAAGATTGCGATGGTCTTGAAGACTTAATAAAGGTTTATTATGATAAAAATAACAAAGTTAATTATATAGATCTTACGCTTGTTTATAAGAAAAATAATTTTAATTCAACACTTGTAGTTGCAGATGTAAATTCTATATTAAAAAACTTTATTAGCGTTTCAACGTATAAAAGTTACATAGAAAAAGCTTTAAAAGATGGAAAGTATATGATTAATGAAACCAAAAGTAACATAAGATTATCTTATTTATTAACCAATGAATACGATGATTATTATTCTTTAAATATAATTGTAGAATAGGCCATTATATATGGTCTTTTTTCTTTTTATTTGAGTATAAAAATGTCATATTATTGCATAAACTATATTAGGTGATTATCTTGAAAGAAGAATTTAAAGCATTTGTAAGAACAAAACCAGAATTAGTAAGTTATGTATCTAGTGGTGAAATGACTTGGCAAAAGTTTTATGAAATATGGAATCTGTATGGAAATGATGAAAAAGTATGGGAAAAATACAAAGAAAAAAACATAAATGAAAGTAAAAAAACTAGTGATTCCTTTAGTTTTTCTTCATTAATGGATTCGGTAAAGAAAATAGATATGAATTCTGTTCAAAAAGGTATTAATAGCATGCAAAAAGCAATAGAACTTTTACAAGGATTAACTATAGGTAAGGCACCAAATAATGCTGCAAGCACATATCAGCCAAGACAAGTATTTAAGAAGTTTGAGGACTAATGGATACTAAAATAAAAATAATGATAGACTCTAATCCTGATTATAAAAGATACCTAAGAACTAATTCATATTGGTATAAAACTTTAAATAGAAATCCTTTGATGATAGATAATTTCATAAGAGAGGTAAAAGAAAAGTACAAATTAAGGACAACTGATAAAATAAATGATATAATGGATAAAGTGGATATGATTAGTAAGTTTATTAATGTGTTGAGGTGATAATATGGTAGATAAGGCTTTTTTAATAACTGATATGATAGATGGATCTAGTGTTAAACAAAAATTGGATAAAATAAAAGAAAAAATAAAAAGTGATTATGATGCTAAAGGTTTAATAGATAAATTTAATCATGCAAAAGAAAACTATGAAAAATATAATCTAAAAGAAGAATTCATAAAGGCTAAGGAAGATATGCTTAAAAACGAATTAATAAAAGAATATGTTATGATTCAAAACAAGATAAATATGCTTACTTTACAAATAAATAATAGAATAGGTAAAATAACAAAAAAACATTATTAAAAGTGATGTTTTTTTCATTTGTTTATTGTATACTTTAAATGGTGAAGAAAAATGAAAATAATTAGTGGTAAATATAAGGGAAGAATATTAAAGGGATATATGATAGACGGAACAAGACCTACAATGGATAGGGTAAAGGAATCGGTTTTTGCAATGATTCAAGAATACGTTAAAGATTCTTTATTCTTAGATTTATATTCTGGCACTGGAAACATTGGTATAGAAGCTATTTCTAATGGATCTAAAAAGGCTTATTTAGTAGATAATAATATGGTTGCTATAAAAACCATTAAAGAGAATATAAATATGCTTAAAATAGATAATGCTTGTATTATAATGGAAGATGCAGTAAAGAGCTTAAATAACTTCATAAATACTGGTATAAAATTCGATATTATATTTTTAGATCCTCCATATCATACAAATGAGCTTGATAAATCACTTACCATAATAAATGATAATTTATGCTTGTTAGGTGATAATGGGATAATAGTATGTGAAACAGAAATAAAAATAGATTACCAAAAATATAGTAATCTTATAATTTACAAAACCAGAAAGTATGGTTCTAAAGAAGTCACAATTTTAAAAAAAGTATAAATGTAAAATAAAGATGTATATTATAAATGTTATACTTAAAACAATTGACTTTATTAAATAATAATGATATCATTTAATTATAATAATAGGAGGAATAAGAAATGAAAAAGAATAACAAAGGTTTTACGTTAATCGAGTTGTTGGCGGTTATCGTAGTATTAGCAATTATAATGGTAATTGCAACACAACAAATAAATAAAACAATATCAAGAACAAGAGCAAACTCAATGATAAGTACTCTTAAAATGGCTGCTAATGGTGTAAAAACAAAACAAGCGGATGGGTCAATTGCAGCTTGTGTTACAGGAAAAAAATGCCTAGAAGATGTAGTTGATTATGATACAGATGATTATACTATTAATGTTAGTGGTGATTCTTCGGCATGGAAGGTAACGGTTACAGCAACATCTAGTGGTGAATTTGAAAAAGCTGATTTTAATTTAGTAAGTGGATATAGTAATGGTAATATTGGTAAAACACATGTAGATATTGCTAAAGCAAATGGAGATGATAAGCCAACAATTTCATGTTACGTTGATAGTAATGGAAATATTACAGCAACATCACCAACGACAGAATAATAATTTTGAGAATTGAAATTATTCAATTCTTTTTATTTTGATTTATTATTATAAATTTAGTATAATGAATTTATAAAATAAGAGGTGATTTATATGTTATTAATAGGCTCACATGTATCTTTTAAGAGTAATACGCAGCTTTTAGGAAGTACAAAAGAAGCATTAGGTTATGAAGAGAATACATTTATGTTTTATACGGGAGCTCCTCAAAATACTAAAAGAAGTAAGATAGACGATAATTTAACAAATAAGGCTTTAAAACTTATGAAAGAAAATAATATAGATATAAAAAACGTTATTGTTCATGCTCCATACATCATTAATTTGGCTAATAATGAAAATAAAGAAAAGTATTTGTTTGCAATTAATTTTTTGAAAGATGAAATAAAAAGAGTAGAAAAATTTGGCGTTAAAAAAATAGTACTTCATCCAGGAAGTTATACCACTCTTGATATAGATATGGGAATAAAGTGCATTATAAATGCCTTAAATGAGGTTTTAAAGGATGATTCTACTGTTTCAATATTACTTGAGACAATGGCGGGTAAAGGAACTGAAGTAGGCTTTAAATTAGAGCATATAAAAAGGATAATAGATGGTGTAAATAATAGTCAAAGATTAATGGTATGTTTAGATACTTGTCATTTAAATGATGCTGGTTATGATATGTCTAATTTTGATTGCTTTTTAGATGAGTTTGATAACATAATTGGAATAGAAAAGATAGGATGTATTCACGTAAATGACTCTAAGAACATTTTATCTTCCAATAAAGATAGACATGAAAATATAGGGTATGGTACGATTGGTTTTCAAAACTTAATTAACATTATATATAACGATAGATTAAAAGATGTTCCTAAGATACTTGAAACTCCATTTGTAAAAGATAGATTATACCCTCCATATAAATTTGAGATAGAAGAAATAAAAAATAAAACCTTTAATGTTAATTTGTATGAAGATATAATAAATTATTATGAAAAAAAGTAATAGACCTATATTATTTTGTCTATTACTTTTATTATTTCTTCTAATGATTTTTGATAATCAAAATTATCATACTCTTTATTATTAAGACTATCTGATACTACTTTTATAGAGTAGTATTTTTTAAATGGAAAATTAACTATAGCATTTAATTCCATATCGAATATAGCGTCTTCCTTTATGTCTGTTTTAAGTACAAAGCCATCTGATGTGTAACATATGGCACCCTTTATACCATCTATCTTTTCTAAGTTAAAGGGTGAGTTTAAAGCATGGTATAAAGGGTCTCCAAAAGGCGTAAGATTAAAGTGGTAACCAAAGCTTTTTGTTGCCATAACAACTTCTCCAACTTTTAAGTTATTAGATCCTACCATACCAATGTTAATTGCAATATAGTCTTTATAACTAATGTTATATTTACAATTTAAGTTAACAAGTGCACTTGTAATTCCGTTTCTTGATACATCTGTTATAACAAGCTCTAAATTATCTTTTTTATAATAATTATCATCTATTTTATCTAGTTTGTAGTGATTTATTATGTCATCAGCTTCTTTTTTCATTGCAATAATAAATAAATATTTCATAACGCACTCCTTTGCTTTAAACAATTATAACACAGTTTATTAAAAATTCTTGCATGAAAATTAAAAAGATAGTATAATTTACCTTACAAGGGGTGATTGTATGATAATTGACTTAACTAAGCTTATTTATAATAATCTATATAAATTGCCTATTAAAGGCGAAGTTATAGTACCCAAAGAAATGCTTAAAAATACAGATATTAGAAGAATATCGCCTGTCAAGGTAGAGGGTTATATATTTAATAATGAAGAAGAATATGAACTTTATATAACCATTAAAGGAACAATGATACTTCCTTGTGCTAGAACGTTAAAAGACGTAGAATATCCATTTAGTAGCGAAATAGATGAGATAATTGGTGAAAATGATGACAATTCATTAGAAATTAATCAAAATAGACTTGATATTTTTCCGATTGTATGGCAAAATATATTAGTGGATGTTCCTTTAAGAGTTCTTGCGCCTGATGCAAGTGATGAACCAGTTGAAGGTGATGGCTGGCGTCTTATTACGGAAGATACCAATGAGGAAGTAATTGATCCAAGACTCGCAAAGTTAAAAGATTATATCAAAGAGTAAGGAAGGAGTGAGAATATGTTAAAGTTGGATATCCAATTATTTGCAGTTCCATTCAGAAAAGTTAGTAAGACAAGAAAAAGAATGCGTCGTACTCACTATAAAATTGAAGCTAACGGAACAGTAAAATGTCCTAAATGTGGAGAAATGATTAGACCACATAGAGTTTGCCCAGAATGTGGCAACTACAAAGGAAAAGAAGTTGTTAAGAAAGAAGAAGCTTAAAATTAAGCTTTTTTTTAATCTAAAGTAAAAGGGTGTGTGGTTTTTTGGAGGAAATAAAATTTAAACTATTAATAAAAAATGATAAGTTTAGTATTTATGAGATATATCTAAAATATAGAAAACACTATGTTGGAAAGGTATATTTTGTAAGAAAAGAAAATAAAATAATGATTAAGTATAACTTTGATGATTCTGAGTTTAATAGTATGGTGGGTATGATTATGTTAAATGATGTTCTAAATATTGGACTAAGGGATTTTAAAGATGCAGAAATATCTAAAATAAAAACTAAAAATGATGTTTACATAGATAATTATTTAGATTCATTTGATGTAGAAAAGAAAGAAGATAAAAATGGAGTAAGTTACTATTTAAAAAATAGTTAAATACTTCATTTTTTTTGATATAATTATAAAGGATAGGAAGTAGATAATTCATGAATGATAAAAAAATAAATAAATTAATAAAAATAATAATAGGAATTGTCATTTTACTTGTTGCGGTATTTAAAAGTGATTTTTTAAACGATATTTCTAAAACGGCAGCATCTATAAATGATAGTACAAAAAGTGATAAGATAGATGCAAAAATAGAGGGGAATCTTTCTGTTTCGTTTGTTGACGTTGGTCAAGCAGATTCGGTGTTGATTAGAAATGGTAATTATAATATGCTTATAGATGCTGGTAATAATGAAGATGGAGAAAAATTAGTTAACTACTTTAAAAGTCTTGGAATAGGAGAGTTTACATACGTTTTTGCGACCCATCCTCATGAAGATCATATAGGTGGTATGGATGATATAATTAATAATTTTAAAATAGATAATTATTATATGCCTAATAAATTATCTACCACTAAAACGTTTATGGATGTGTTAGATGCACTTGATATGCGCAACTTAAAATATACTGTTCCAAATAAGGGAGATACTCTTAAACTTGGTGATGCAAATATAAAAGTTATATATTCTGGTGATGAGACAAACGACATAAATGATTCTTCGATAGTTTTAAAGTTAACTTATGGTAAAACTTCATTTTTGTTAACGGGTGATGCAACTAGTAACGTTGAAAAAGAAATATATGATGATGACATTAAAAGCGATGTTTTAAAGGTTGCTCATCATGGTTCTACGTATAGTTCAACTGATGAATTTTTAGATAGTGTTGGTGCAAAATACGCGGTTATTTCCGTTGGTAAAAATAACACATATAATCACCCATCTAATAGAACGCTAGATAAACTAAATAAAAGAAACATTAAAGTTTATAGGACTGATTTAGATGGTACGATAACATTTACATCAGACGGTAAGAATTTAAGCGTTCAAACTTTAGAGACGGATACTAACGGGTAGGTGATTTTATGAAATATGCGGTAGATAAAGTGGAAGATGATATCGTTTTACTTGAAAATATCTTAAATGGTGAAAAGATAACGGTTCAAAAAGAATGTTTTTCGTTTCCTATAAAAGAAACTGATATTGTAATTAAAAAAGATGGTGCGTATTTAAAAGATGATAAAGAAAAAGAAGATAGAATTAAAATGATAAAAGCTAAAATGGAAGCTTTAAGAAAGAAGGAGTAAATATGAAATTAATGCTAATTGGTGGTGGCGATATAGGAAAAAGTGAAACTAAATACGAAACAGGGGCGATAGATAAAAGAATTGTTAAGTTGTGCGGTAAGGAAAAACCTAACTTTTTATTTATTGGTCTTGCAAGTAATTTTGCGGATTCATACTATAAGTTAATTAAAGACATTTATAAAAACTTAGGATGCGAAACTGGTAAGATATCTAATAAAACGCTAACACATATAGAAGTCGTGGAAGAAAAAATAAGAAAAGCGGACATAATATATATTGGTGGCGGAGATACCGTTAAACTAGTTAACGTATTAAAAGAAAATGGTATTGATAAAATGCTTAGAGAAAAACTTGATACAAATTCTGTTTTAGCGGGAATATCTGCAGGAGCAATTGCGTATTTAAAAAGCGGTTTATCTGATACGGAAATAATAAATAACATCTCAGATAACTACGTTAAAGTAGATGGCCTAGGATTTATAGATTATATGTTTGTACCTCACTTTTCTAGTGATCCTAAAAAGATGGAAGATTTAAAAAAAGTATTAGAAGATAATAAAAATGAACTTGCGTTATGCGTAGATAATTGTGCAGCTATAGAATTTACTGATCAATTTATAAGCGTAATAAAAAGTAGCAAAAAAGCTAAAGCCTATAAGGCTTATTATAAAGATAGACTTTATTTAGAAGAAATTAATTAAATCCTTAAACTTAAGGATTTTTTTAATGTCGTAATTCGTCGAACGATTTATAAAAAAGTACAAAAAAGAAAAAACGGTAAGAAAAGATGTGACTATATAGAAAGTAATGATCCAATAATATATCACGTAAATTTTTCAAAAATAAAAGATATGTATTATAATAAAGATAAGTTAAATACATTTGAAAGGAAGCTTGCTTTAATGATATTAGATAATAAAAGAGAATTAAAGGAAGTATCGGAAGGTGATGATGTAATGGATAAAGCAAATGAAAAGATATGTAAGTTATCTGATGATGAGATATTACAAGGAATATATGTAAAAGAAGAGATGGACTCTTGGATGAAAAAAGTCGACTTAAAGTATGCTAAAGAAGAAGGAATAAAAGAGGGCAAAAAAGAAGGACTTAAAGAAGGACTTTTAAAGGGCAAGAAAGAAGCCAACATGGAAACTGCTATAAAATTACTTAAAAAAGGTATGGAAATTAAAGATATAATAGATATCACAGGTATTACTAAAAAACAAATTGAAATTTTACGAAAAAGCCTTTAATAAAGGGCTTTTTCCTTTTTAATCAATGTGGTAAAATAGGTTAGTAGGTGAAAATTTATGGAAAAAGAAAACATAAGAAATTTTAGTATAATAGCGCATATAGATCACGGCAAGTCAACTCTTGCTGATAGAATAATGGAAAAAACAGAAGCGGTTACAAAAAGAGAGTCTAAAGATCAGATGTTAGATAATATGGATCTTGAAAGAGAACGTGGTATTACAATAAAGTTAAACGCGGTAGAACTTACGTATAAAAGAAATGGCAAAGACTATATGTTTCATTTAATAGATACCCCAGGACACGTGGATTTTTCATATGAGGTATCGCGCTCTTTGGCAGCTTGTGAAGGAGCTATTTTAGTGGTTGATGCCGCTCAAGGAATAGAAGCGCAAACACTTGCAAACCTTTATCTTGCCTTGGAAAACAATCTTACTATAATACCAATTATAAATAAAATAGATTTACCAAATGCGGATATAGAAAAAGTAAAAGAAGAAATTATTACAACCTTTGGTTTTAAGGAAGAAGATATTATTTTAACTAGTGCTAAAACAGGATATGGAATAGATGAGCTTTTAGACGCCATAGTAGATAGGATTCCATCCCCTAGTGGTAATAAAAATGAAAAACTGCAAGGTTTAATTTTTGATAGTTTTTATGAATCTTATAGAGGTGCGATAATATGGACCAGGATAGTTAACGGGAAAGTATCTGTTGGTGATAAAATAAAGATGATATCATCTGATGCGGAATATGAAGTAGTAGAATTAGGAAAACATACTCCTCAAGAGAAAAAGGTTAATACGTTAAGTGCTGGAGAAGTAGGATATTTATGTGCTTCAATTAAAAGTGTTAGTGATATTAAAGTTGGCGATACAATTACCTTATCAAAGATGCCAGGAGAGGCACTTTCAGGTTATAAACCCATGAAACCAATGGTTTTTTGCGGTCTTTATCCAACCGAGTCAAATAAATATACACTTTTACGTGATGCTCTTGAAAAATTAAAACTAAATGATGCAGCACTATCTTTTGAACCTGAAACATCTGTTGCATTAGGTTTTGGCTTTAGATGTGGATTTTTAGGAATGCTTCATATGGATGTTACGGAGGAGAGAATTGAAAGAGAGTTTGGTATAAATATAATTGCAACAAGTCCATCCGTTGTGTATGAAGTAACTCTTACAAGTGGTGAAGAATTATTTGTGGATAACCCGAATGAAATGCCTGATAGAACCAAAATCAAGGAAATAAAAGAGCCTTATATAAAAACAAATATTTTTGTTCCTAGTGAGTTTATAGGACCTGTTATGGAACTTTGTCAAGATAAAAGGGGCGATTACATAAACATGGACTATATTACCAAAACTAGGGTAAACATTCACTATGAAATGCCTTTATCTGAAGTTGTTTATGATTTCTTTGATAAATTAAAATCTTTTACAAAAGGATATGCTTCCTTTGATTATGAATTAATTGGATATAAACCAAGTGATTTAGTCAAAATGGACATCTTAATTAACAAAGAAGAAGTTGATGCATTATCTATTATTACGCACAAAGACTTTGCATATACTCGTGGTAAAGCAGTAGTAGAAAACCTAAGAAAATTAATTCCAAGACAATTATTTGAAGTCCCTATACAAGCTGTTATTGGAACTAAAGCAATTGCTAGAAGTGATATTAAGGCACTTAAGAAAAACGTGCTTGCTAAATGCTATGGTGGTGACATATCAAGAAAAAGAAAACTATTAGAAAAACAAAAAGAAGGTAAAAAAAGGATGAAAAGAGTAGGAAATGTAGAAATACCGCAAGAGGCGTTCTTATCAGTTTTAAAAGTAGATAGTAATTAGGAGGATATTATGATAGATGTTGAAAGTATAAGAAAAGCAGCTTTATATTACATTAATAATGATGTTACGTTAGAAGATGCCGCTTTATATGTAGGCATAAAATCAAAAAAAACATTAAATAATTATTTTGCAAGATTATGTGGTTCTAAAGATGAAAAAGATAGATTACTTTATAAAAAAATAGTATTAAAAAAATATGAAAATGAACAAAAGGGAAAAGTAAAAGGTGGTCAAACAGGTGTTAGAAAGTCAAGTTATACAAGAGATGAAGCATTAAAAATATATGATTATATAATTAAAAATTGTGCAACATATAGACAAGCTGAAGAAGAATTTCAAATACCTCGTTCAACTATTTATGAAATCGTTCACTCTAATTTATTAACCGATGATGAAAAAAAGAAAATAGATTTAGTATCAGAATCTAATGTTCCATCTTCTATTGATAATGGACATATAAAATGAAATTAAAAAAAATAATTGAAATAAAATATCAAGATAATATAATAAACGTTGATTTAGATAATGCTACTATAATAGATGGTTATATTCCTATTTTATATATAAATAAAATAGGTGAAGATAAATATATTGTTATAACATCAGTTATAAAAGAAGATGGTACGGTTTTGGTTCCTTTTAGAAAAAGTATTGCAACAAAAGATGAAGTAGATAATTATTTGTTTGATAATGATATATCGGTATATAAAAATAATAAAGCAATATATAAAGTTTCTGATGATTTATTTTATGTAATTGATTTGGAAAAAACAGAGTTTACAAAGAAAAATGATAAGATAATTCCGGTTAATCCTTTACTTAAAATGGTATGTTATTATGGTATAGATGATGAGAAAATAATAGTATATAAAAAAGATTGCGCTTATTTATATGATATTGTAAATAATAATAAAATTAGTCCTAATTATGACTTTATAAAACCTTATGAAGGCTATGATGGTGGGCATTTAACATATTATGTATTAAATCATAATAAATATTCAAAACCACTTATTATATCTATGAGTATGACAGAGGATGGTGGTATATATAATCAGGCAATATTAAATCATGAACTAACCGTTATTCTTCCAATTAATATATTAGGTGATAAAGAAAAAATAATTAATTATTGTGATAGTTGTTATGATGATTATATTGAAAGTGAAGAACTTTCTGGTGAAAGAGTGATACTTCAATGATAAAAAGTTGTTACATACACATTCCTTTTTGCAAAAAAATATGCTCATACTGTGATTTTTGTAAGAATTATTATAATGAACTAGTGGTAGATGGTTATCTTGATAATTTAAAAAAAGAAATAAGTAAAAATTATAAAAACGAAGTATTAGATACATTGTATATAGGTGGTGGAACACCTAGTTCGTTATCTTCTAAAAATTTAAATAAGTTAATTTATATTCTTAAAACATTTAAATTAAACCATGATTATGAATATACGTTTGAGTGTAATTATGAAGATATAAATGAAAAAATGCTTCTCGCTTTAAAAAGTGGTGGTGTAAATAGAATAAGTATAGGTATTCAAACTTTTAATGAAAAGTATTCTAAAGTATTAAATAGGGACATTAATAAAAAGAAAATGATAGAAAATATAAACCTAGCAAAAAGATATTTTTCTAATATAAATATTGATTTAATGTATGCACTTCCTGGTGAAAGTATAAATGATTTAAAAAGTGATTTAGAAATAATAAAAATGCTAGATGTTCCGCATATTAGTACGTATGCACTTATAATAGAAGAACACACTAACCTTAAGTTGCAAAACATTAAAGAAACTTGTGATGACATTCAAAATAAGATGTATTATCTAATATTAGATTACTTAAAAAATAATGGATATAATCATTATGAATTAAGTAATTTTGCAAAAGAAAAGTATGAATCAAGACATAATTTAACTTACTGGAATAATGATAATTACTATGGATTTGGAGCGGGAGCCTCTGGGTTTGTTAATAATATTAGGTATGATAATACTAAAAGCGTATTTAAATATAATGCTGGTATAACCAGAGTTTACGAAGAAAAATTAAGTATAAATGAACTAATGAAAGATGAAGTTATGCTTTCGTTAAGGAAAATAAGTGGTATTAATAAAGATATCTTTTACAAAAAATATGATGTTTTATTAGAAGATGTATTTGATTATAAAGATTTAGTTAGAAATAATTTTCTTACCGAGACAGGTAAATTCGTATATATAAAAGAAGATAAGCTGTTTGTTTCAAATGAGATAATTATAATGATGCTTGATGCTTTTAAGTATTGAATAATTGTTCTAATTAATGTATAATACTTATATATTACGGAGGTATATATGGAACCTAATACTGAAAAAAAAGAAACGTTAAACGAAGATGCTTTAGAAGAATTAAATGAAATGGAGGATGTTTCAGATAGTGATGATCAAAAAAATAATCAAGCTATTGATGGTATTACGTCAGATAATAATGATATGATTCCAATATTAGATGAAACTCCATCGTTAGAAAATATTAATGAAGAAGATAAAGTTTCAGAGACAAATGATAGTGAAGAAAACTCTGATCAAACTGCTGATAAAGTTAAAGAAAGTAATAATTTATCACAGCAACAAGAAGATAAAAATGAAACGTCTAATTTAACTCCTGATAATGAAGAAGATGTTAAGCCTAAGAGTAATAGCAAAATATTAATAATTGTAGTTTTATCATTATTATTAATTTTGGATTTAGCAGCTTTAATAATATATCTAATTGGAATAGACAAAGTAATAAGCTTTATAAAATAATATGCAGCCTAAATAAGGCTGTTTTTTTATAAATAAATCTATTCCTATTGACACCCGGGGTGGGGTATATGATATTATAAACAATAGGAAGATAAGTTAATCTTGCAAGGTTATAAAGAATTAAAAAGCGTATGATAGACTAAATACGAGAGCATAACTAAAATGAGGTAGATAAGTATGAAATATAGAAAGATAAAAGTGGGAAAACAATATAAAAACAGAACCAATTTAATGTTGTTTTTACTTTTTACATGTTTTACATTATGTTTAT
>ENA-ORNP01000038-ORNP01000038.1-human-gut-metagenome-genome-assembly--contig:-NODE-38-length-124573-cov-7.413217_pt1 | contig 124573 bp, 121 predicted proteins | sample MGYA00242119_ERZ509030 | MGnify/ENA primary metagenome ERZ509030 (study PRJEB26280, sample SAMEA2338708) | human gut metagenome | biome: human gut; feature: human-associated habitat; material: faeces... | reverse complement strand
TAGTCTCTATGTCTATCTTTTTGAATTGAATTTGCGCAACTTATTATACGTCATCGCTCCTTACGGGTTTTTACACCCAGCTTGCTGTAGATATTTTTATTATGATATTTTAAGGTGTTTTCGGTGATACCCAGCTGACTGATAATATCTTTGGTAGAGCAGCCTTGTACATAAAGGTTAAAGATGTCCTCCTCCTTAGGTGTCAGCGTAGCCAGATTATCAATAAACATCTGATAGCTGTCGGGGTCTACGGATTCCAGCTTCTTTTCGATAGCTTTTTCCAGCGCAGCCTGAGCAAAGTTGAATTGCTGCTGTGCCTGCTCGCGTTCCTGCTGAGCCTGCAGCTTTTCTTGCTGCGTCTGCTCCATTTGCAGGCGTACCTGTTGAATTTCATTCTGCAGGGTGGCAAGCTGTTCCTCCAGATGAATATATTGGTTGGCGGTCTGCTTTTGCTTTTCCTGTGCCTCCTGCAGACGCATGGCAGCCAGTCCGTACTGCTTTTGTACCTGATTGTTTTCGCTTTGCAGCTGACGCAGCTTTTCGGCCTGCTGCTCGGAATGACTCTGCAGAAATTCAAAGAACTGGTTAAGCTCCAGCACATTGGCTTGCGGAGGGGCATCGGGATTTTGCTGCAGCTGCTGCAAATCCGCTACCAACGGGTCTACATATCTTTTGCTGAAATAACCGGCAGACAGCAATGAAAGCAGCAGAATAATACCCAGCATTATCAGCAGACGCATTTTTGCCTGCCTCTGCAGATGATAATAGCTGTCGGCAGGCAGCATGACTGCTACCCTGTGCTCCGAGGCACCGACTTTCAGGGGAGCGGTGAAGCCGATGAAGCGCTCCTGACCGGCAGTAAATAATTCGTGCTCGCCGTCAGAGCTGGTTTTTATAGTAGAATTGACGAAGGAGGCCGGATTGGAAAGCTGTCCCTGGTATTCGTTGTCCGCCTTTTTATCGAGAATAGCGGTAATCAGCGGATACCCCTTGTAATTGGCCTGCTTGGTGCGCTGTTGGAAGTAAACGCTGCTGATTTCAAAGCCGCAGATACCGATAATCCTGCCGTTATTACTGTTAATAGGCATCAGGAAAAGGCGAGACTGCTCCCAGCTTTCTTTGAGGTGGGTAACGTCTGTCAGGATATATTGTTGGGAAATATTATTTTCCTTGGCATGCAGCAGCTTATCGGCCTGCGGATAGGCGTGGACGTTAAGCTCCAGCTGCCAGGTGCTGTAAAGGCTGATGTTGTTATTGCGGGCAACCTGAGGGTTGCCGCGGAACATACATGTTTCATTGAAAAGGGTGTTTTCGGAATAGATATTGGTAAATTTGAGAAAAAGACCGTTATAGGTTGGTTCCAACAGATTCGTGTTGACGCTGGCGTTGAGCAGATACAGGGCGCCGCTGGCTGGAGCCTGCTGCATCTTGGCAGCAAGAGTCTGGTAGGTTGCTTGCTGAATCGCTGTCAAAGCCTCGGGATTGTTGTTCAAGGCATCATAATTATTGTAAATGCCCTGCTCCAGCATAACGCGGTCGATATCATTCTGCAGCTGTTGCGACAAATCGATATTGTGCGCAGCCAGCGCGTTCATCTGGCGTTTGATATCGTTGGTACGGGTGTTAAGCTCATATTCAAGAAAGCGGTCGATATCATGGCTGGGCGGCTGTACTATGCCGATAACGTTTAACAGGATCAGCATAGCAGAACCTGCCAGCAGCACCAGTGACAGCAGGTAAATAATGAAACGGCCGCGCATAGAGCGTTTGTTATGCCATATTTCCTTGCCTATAAGCAGCAGTCTTTTTATTTTGGTGAGCTTATTGAGCATTAAGAGCCTCCTTGGTAGGATTTTTTTGGCTTATTGCTTGTAATTCAGCAGCTTCTGATAACTTTCTTCTACTAACTTATCAAGCGTTTGCTGTGGATTGGCACCGCTGGCAATTTCCTGTAAATATTGCTGATGGGCAGCGCGCAGAATGTTTTTGCTTCCGTATTCCAGATTCTGCTGAATTTCGGCGGCCTTGTGCGGCAGATGCAGCCAGGTGCCTTTTTTGTATACCTGCTGCATGCAGGTATACAGCTTGCGATATTTGAAGTTATGCACATCTTGCGGATTATTCAGCAGTTTTGGCAGTGCTTCCTTATTGGTTGGCAGGTAGCCTGCCTGCATAGCAAAATTCAAATTGCTGTTTTCCTGTGCCAGCCATTTGGCAAAAACAACGGCACCAAGATTTTTGCGTTCGTCTGTGCTTTTGATGGCAAATAATCCTACACCGCGCTGCAGCAGTGTTACCTTACCACCGCTGAAAACAGGGCAGGGATAATAGTTGGTAACGATAGTTTCACGCGTGTTGTCGGGATTAGTGACGTAATCGCGCATATAAAGAATGGCGGCGGTAGAGCCGACGTTGCTGATTAAATCGGCTGTTTTCCAGGCATCGGCCGCATAACCCTTTTCAATGCCAAGACCACCGGCGATAGCAGGCTCGGCTGCGGCACGGAAGATGCGCTTGAAGTTGGAGCTGGCAAGGTCCGGCTTGCCGTCCTTGATTAACGGGTCGCCCAAGGAAGCCATGCTCGTCAGGTAATAGTTATAGAAATCATCCAGCTGGCACATGTTTTTGCCGCCGGTCCATGTATAATACTTGCGGCAGAGCGCAAAAAGCTTGTCATAATCGGCGAAATCATCGGTGCTGGCACCTGTTGCCGCAGCAAAGCGGTCAAAATATGTCTGGTTTACAAAAAGCAGCTCGGTGGATTTTGCTACCGGCAGCATCAACAGCTCCTTATCCTGATAGCCTTCGGCTAAAAATTCCGGTTGGTAAACAGCTAAATCTTCTTTATCAAGGTATTTGTCCCAATGCAGCAGCTTATCGTGCATTGCGGGGATAACACGCGGATATGCGGTAAAAAGGTCGGGCAGCGGCACAGCGCCGGGCTCCTGCTTGGCCGAAGCGAACAAAGCCTTGTCAATAACATTGGAGCTGCTTACGGAAGCAACCTTAACAATGACGCCTTGGGCCTTACCCTCAGAGGCATTGAATTTTTCGATTGTATCATTAAATGGGGAATTGGTCTGGTTGCCGTAAACGTGCCAGATGGTGAGCGTTACCGGCTTGGCCGGGTCGAGTGATGCCTTATTGCCGCAGCCACTGCTGAAAGCAGTAACAAGACAGAGCAGTAACAGCACCAACATACTGTCTAAGGAAGCAGAAAATTTTTTTGATACAACGGACATGAAAAAACCTCCTGAAAGAGTATTTTTAGAGAAAAAAGGTAAAAAATAAGGAAAATTTACCCTTATCCTACCCGAAATCGCCATTTGGTGTAGTGACTAAATGCAGTTTTTATATTAAACTTAAGGCAAGGAAGCGGAAAACTGCTTACCTGCACAGATAATTTGCAAAGATTGTCTAACAATTAGTTTATCACAAATCAAAGTGTTAGTGAATAGTTTTTTACTACAGATAAGGATAAGATAAATATTTTACAATTTCTTGGCTGATAAGTGTACAACTGTTTTATTCAAAGTCCTGTTAATATTAAGCGGGTTTTGATAAAATATAATTGTTAAATTTTTAGTGATACAAAAGGAGGTTGTATTATGGGTTTAATTAAAGCGGCAATGGGCGCTGTAGGCGGCGTACTGGGCGACCAGTGGAAAGAGTTTTTCTATTGCGAAAGCATGCCTCCCGAGGTTCTGGTAACCAAGGGTATGAAGCGTACGTCCAGCCAAGGACGCAGCTCCAACACTTCTGCAGAAGACAACATCATCAGTAATGGCAGCGTTGTTGCTGTCAACGAAGGTCAGTGCATGATTATCGTTGAGCAGGGCAAGGTTGTAGATATGTGCAACGAGCCCGGCGAATATGTATACGATACTTCTACTGAACCGTCTATCTTTACGGGCGATCTGAAGGATAATGTAAAGGCGATTTTCGGTCAGATCGGTAAACGTTTCACCTTCGGCGGTGACCCCGGCAAGGATCAGCGCGTTTATTACTTCAATATGAAGGAAATTTACGGCAACAAGTTTGGCACCGCTCAGCCGATTCCTGTACGCCTGATTGACAACAACTTAGGCATTGATTGGGAAGTAGGTATCCGTTGCTTCGGTGAATACAGCTATAAGATTACTAATCCGCTGCTGTTCTACACCAATGTATGCTCCAACATCACTGACGAATATCGTCGTGACCAGATTGACAGCCAGATGAAGAGCGAGCTCATGATGAGCTTGGGCGTTGCCCTCGGCACACTCACGGAAAACGGTATGCGTTACAGCGCACTGCCGCGTCATGGCAAAGAAATCGCTAACGCTTTGAACGAAGATTTGAGCGACCAATGGCGCGACCGCCGCGGTGTAGAGGTTTATTCCTTCGCACTGGCAAGCGTAACTATGTCTGAGGAAGATGCTCAACGTCTGAAAGATATCCAGATGCTCAGCAATCCGAACCGTGCAGCAGCAGCTATGGCTGGTGCTACTGCAGACGCTATGCGTATTGCAGCTGGCAATGAAGGCGGCATGGGTGCAATGGGCGGTTTTGTTGGCATGAATATGGCCGGAATGGCCGGTGGCGCAAATGTGGCTGGCTTGTTTGCCCAAGGACAACAGCAGCAGATGTATGCTCAACAGAATCCTTACGGACAACAGCCTCCTTACGGACAACCGCCTTATCCGCAACAGCCGCAACCTCCTACTCCGCCGCCGGCCGCCCCTGCCGCCCCTGCGGCAGCAGCACCGGCAGCAGATGCCTGGACCTGCAGCTGTGGCACTACCAACACCGGCAAGTTCTGCGCTAACTGCGGCGGCAAGAAGCCTGAGCCGAAACCGGCAGAGGGCAGCTGGACCTGCAGCTGTGGCACTACCAATACCGGTAAGTTCTGCGCTAACTGCGGCAGCAAGAAGCCGGAAGACAAACCGGCAGAGGATGGCTGGACCTGCAGCTGCGGCGCTGTAAACAAAGGCAAGTTCTGCGCTGAATGCGGCAGCAAGAAGCCTGAGGGAGCACCGCTGTTCAAGTGCGATAAGTGTGGCTGGGAGCCGCCAGATCCGCACCATCCGCCTAAGTTCTGCCCTGAGTGCGGCGATATTTTCGACGATAACGACAAACAATAACTTCATATATTAACTGCTTGCGTCAGATGCGAATGCAAGCATGATGTATGCTCCTTGGCTGCCCCCTTTCGCCTCACTACGTTCGGCACCTTCCCCAAGGGGAAGGCTAGAAGGTTAGCAAAAAACAATGGGTGAATCGAAAGCCTTAGTGAGCAATTAATATATCGTGTAAGGAATAGCAATTTTAGCAAATAAGTGTCCGGAACCATAGAAGCGAGGGTATGTAACATACTGTTACTATCTGACAAATTTTACCGAAGCTTCGTCCTGGTTCCACACGAAATTTGCGTTGTGCCCTTTGGGTACTGGAAAATTGCTTCTGACTGGAACGGTATTTAATTGCGATGCACAACTCCCTTCCGTCTCACTGAGGGGAAGGCAAGATGTCGGAATAGGTGGCTAAAGGGGGAGCGGGAGCAATCAAAATTGCATAACTATATTTTAACGAGGTGATATTATGGCTGAAACCTCTGTAGGCTATAAGTGCCCTAACTGCAGCGCGCCGCTGACGTTTTTGCCCGGTCATGATAAGGTGACCTGCGAATACTGCGGTACCGAGCTGGAAGTTAAGACTATAGAAGAAATGTATGCCGCCAAGGAAGTCGCTGCTGCCAAAGCGCAGGCTGCCAAGGAGGCAAAGTGGGACACCTCTGCTGCCGGCAGTGAATGGGAAGCTGACGAAGCAGAGCAGATGAAGGCGTTTACCTGCTCCAGCTGCGGTGCGCAGATTGTGAGCGATGGCAACACCATGGCAACAGAATGCTGCTACTGCGGCAGCCCGACCATGCTGCCGAGCCGTTTCGAAGGTATGCTGAAGCCGGACTTCATCATCCCCTTCAAGAAAACCAAAGAGCAAGCTGTTGCTGCCCTCAAGGAATTCTATAAGGGAAGAACCCTGCTGCCTAACTCCTTTACGGCCAACAATCGTGTGGAGGATATCCAGGCAATGTATGTGCCGTTCTGGCTGTTTGACTCCAAGGTTAGTGCCAGCGGCAGCTATCAAGGTGCCAAAGACAGTGTTTATGAAACCGATGATAAGGTTGTTACGACTACCGTTGTATATAACTGCGAACGTGAAGGCACCATGTCCTTTGAGCGCATCCCTGTAGATGGCAGCGAGAAGATGGACGATACCTTTATGGAAAGCATCGAGCCGTTTAATTATAAAGAAATGGTTCCCTTCAGCACCGCTTATCTGACAGGCTATTTGGCAGATAAGTATGATGTGGATGCCGAGGCTGCTGTAGCTCGTGCTGATGAGCGCGTTGTCAAAAGTGCCGAGGGCTGCCTTGAAAATACCGTTACAGGCTATACCCGTGTAACCAGCAATGGTGACTGCGCAGTTATCAAGGATGAAAATGCTGTGCATTATGCAATGGTGCCGGTATGGATTCTGTCCACACGCTTTGAGGATAAGCCCTATACCTTTATGATGAACGGTCAGACAGGTAAGGTTGTCGGCAGTCTGCCGATTGACTATGGCAAGCTGCGTAATTACACTGCCCTGACCTTTATTATTGTAACAATTATCAGCTACTTCATTGTGAAGTTCATGTTATAAGGAGGTGCCGGAATGAGAAAGTTATTTGCAATCTTAACCATGCTGGCAGCCCTTATGTTAGCCAGTGTAACAGCCTTTGCTGCGCCAAGCCTGGTGGATAATGCCAAGCTTCTTACACCGCAGCAGCGTCAGGCAGTTCTGGCAGAGCTGCACAAGCAGGAGCAGGCGCATAATGTGCGTATTGCTGTTGTAACCATGAAGACTATTGACGGTGCCGTTCCCGGTAAATATGCCAATAAGCTGCTCGATGATGTTTATAATGATGGTACCAAGGGCAATATGGTATTGCTGCAGGTTACCAACACCCGTAAATGGTATATTGCTACCGATAAACAGCTGAAGCAGGTTATTGTTGGCAATGAAGGCATTGAGTATATGAGCAAGCCGATGGTTGCTCAGTTCAAGAAAAATGATTATGCCCAAGGCTACATCACCTATGCTCAAAAAGCAGGCGAGCTCCTTGAGTATTACGAAAAGGAAGGCGAGCCGTGGGATCCTAATGCAGGCATCAACTGGTTTGCTTTAGTAATTGCTGTCGGTATCGGTGGTGCTGCAGCCTATGGCTGCCGTGCTCTGCTTATTAGTGGTATGAGCAATGTCCAAAAGGCTGTTAAAGCAAATGCTTATCTGGTTAAGAAAAGCTTTGAGCTGACGCACAGCAATGATACTTATCTGTACACCAACGTTTCTACTGTTCCGAAGTCTAAATCCAGCGGTGGCAGCAGGGACGATGGTTCTGTAAGCGAAAGCTCTGCTGATGATAATCATGGCGGCGGCGGTGGCAGCTATTGATATTATAATGAGCTGATACTTTTTGCGGCTGCGATTGTTTATCGCGGCCGCTTTTTTTAAAAGGGAGGTTATTATGCGCAGAACGACTATCAATTCAGGCTTTTTCATCTGCTTTATTGCCAACCTGATAGTGAACTGGGAATGGGGGTTTATTGCGGTGCTGCTCTGGGGCTTTAGCTACTGGTTCAATCTTTCGTGGTATCCGGCGGCGGTTATGGCTGCCTTGTGGCTCCTGATGGGCTTTTCTCTGACCTGGATGATTATTTGGGGCTCGTCGGCGCGCGATAATTTCCGTCCCAATCAGCAGTTGAAAAATATCAATCCTTATTCGTCCAAGAATGAGGATGTACTGCCTAAGAACAAAAAAGCAAATTAGCTTTGCAGCCTGTCTGACGATGCATGCTGCAACTACAAAAGCCGCGGCTGCAGCAGGTTTTCGACCTGTTGCGTAAGCCGCGGCGTTTTGCTGTGCGTAGATAATTTTGTTTGCTGCTAAGATGGCAGCCTTTTTATTTTTTCAAGCTTTGGTAAATAGCGTCCAGGTTTTCTTCCATGCGGGTAAGATAGGTTTTCTCGCCGTTGCTGCATTCAATAGTATATATCTCCTGCGTAGTGGCACCAACCTCGCGCGCCAGTGTTTCTGATGTTTTGGGGCTTACCGCTTCTTCTACGAAGATAGTTTTTACATTGTGCTCCTTGCAGTAGGCTGTCAGCTTGGCCAGGTTTTGCGCGCTTGGTTCGCCGCTGGCAAAAACATCCTCGATGCTTTGCTGCTGCAGGCCAAAGTCACGGCACAGATAAGCAAAGGCAGCATGGCCGGTGACAAAGTCCTTTTGCTCCAGCTTGCTGAATTTTTTCTGGTAGGTAACAAGCAGCGCTTGGAGCTTTTTGTTGTATTCTGTGGCGTTATGGCGGTAGAAATCAGCATTAGCCCTATCTGCAGCAGCCAGTGCTTCGGCAATATTCTTTACCTCTGTCTGCGCGCAGCTCAGGCTCAGCCAGGTGTGCGGGTCATACTGGCCGTGTGCTCTGATTTCGTCAGCCTCTGTAAGGCTGATGCGGTCGGTGCCCCTGGCTGCTTCTACAATGACGAGCTTGGGATTGGCGGCGGCCTGTGTTGCCTGCTCCACCCAACGCTCCATGCCGGTGCTGTTGTAAATTAAGATGTCTGCTTTGCTTAGGGCCTGCATAGTTTTAGTAGTAGGCTGAAAATCATGCGGCTCTGTGCCGTCGGGAATCAGGGAAGTTATATGAATTTTATCCTGACCTACGGCCTGAGTAAATTCTTTCATAGCATTAAAGGTTACTACAACCCGCAGCTTATGGTCTGTAGCAGGTGCAGGCTCCTTGCTGCCGCAGCCTGCCAGCAGGCAGCTGAGCAGCAACGTGCAAATACAAATAATAATACTGAGCTTTTTCATGAGCTGTCCTCCTCATTCTAATGAAAACAAACGCAAATGATTTGCATATTATAACGAATTTTATCATAACACCCGTGAACTTTCTTGTCAAGCTAAATGCAAATGACTTGCATATTTGCCGAGCGAGGGCTATAATATTTACTGCAACAAAAAGGCAGCGCAGGCTGCCGTGAGTAAATGAAGGAGCCAATATGATAGAACTGAAGCATATAGAATTTGCCTATGAATCAGGCAGCGAGCTGCTGCGCGATATCAATATGCAGGTAAATGACGGCGAATATATTGCTATTGTCGGCGAAAACGGCAGCGGCAAAAGTACGCTGGTCAAGCTGCTCTTGGGACTCTTGGAGCCGTCAAAAGGTGAATTGAAGAATACTTTTAGCAGCATCGGCTACGTGCCGCAGCGCTTTGAAACACTCAACAGCCAGTTTCCGATAACCGTATATGAGGTAATGGAATATTACCGCAGGATATTAAAAGTAGCGGATAAGCAGGCTGTACGTCGCTGTCTGGAGCAGATGCATGTTTATGACCTGCGTGACCGTTTAATCGGTACGCTGAGCGGCGGCCAGTGCCAGAAGGTACTCATTGCCAGAGCCCTGCTGGGCAGTCCGCAGCTGCTGATTTTTGATGAGCCTTCTACCGGCATTGATGTCAAGAGCCAGCAGGAGCTGTACAAATTTATGCAGGAGCTGCATGAGCAGGGTATTACGATTATTACAGTAGAGCATAACCTGAAATTTGCGGCGCGTAATGCCGATAAAATGTACCATGTCATGAACGGTCATGGTCATTTCTGCAATCCGCAGGAATATGTTCAGGAATATATGCAGCATAATGTAGGAGGTGCGGAATAATGCTGGAATACGCTTTTATGCAGAACGCACTGCTGGTTTCTGTGCTGATTTCTTTAATGTGTCCGATGATTGGTATGTTTTTGGTGCTGCGCCGCTATTCCATGATTGGCGATACGCTGGCACATGCATCGCTGGCCGGTGTAGCGGTAGGCCTGCTGGTTAAGGTAAACCCGATTATCAGCGCCTTTGCCGTAACCTCTGTTTTTGCCGTGCTGATTGAGGTTTTGCGTCAGCGCTTCCGCCGCTATGCGGAGCTTATACTGGTTATCATCCTGTCGCTGTCTGTTGGTATTGCGATTACGATTATCAGCAGCGGTATGGTACATACTAATGTAGAAGCATTTTTGTTCGGCAGCATTTTGACCGTAACGCCTGACGATGTGCTGGCGGTAGCGGTGCTGTGCGTAGTGTCGTTGGCTGCTGTTTACCTTTTGTATCCGCAGCTGGTTATGCTGGCCTTTGATGAGGACGGTGCTAAAATTGCCGGAGTAAAGACACGTCTGATTAATTATATCTTTGCTTTGCTGGTGGCAGCTATGGTTGCTGTTTCTATCCGTGTGGTAGGCATTCTTGTTATCAGCTCGTTGATTGCGCTGCCGGTGGCGGCGGCCCTGCAGCTGGGCAAGTGCTTTAAGGTGACAATGCTGGCAGCCATGGTGCTGAGCTTTATCGCAATTATCACAGGCCTTGTGACCTCCTACTGGCTGGGTGCGGCACCGGGCGGTGTAACCGCTTTGGTTTCGGTGGCTTTGCTGCTGCTGATTATCATTTATAAAGAAATACGTGCTGTCTTATAAAGAAGGGGTAGAAAGATGACTGATACAAAAGCTGCAGCAGATTATCGCGATTATCTGCATCGCTACGGATTAAAAAATACCCGTCATAGACAGCTTATTCTGCAGCTGCTGCTGGCGAGCGAGGGCGTGCTGACAGCCGAGGATATTTATCAGCAGCTGTGTGAGCAGGGCGCAGAGATAAATTTCTCTACGGTTTACCGTATTCTGGAAAATTTTACGCAAAAGGGTCTGACGGAAAAGAGTTTTCTGGCGGATGCGCGCAAGTACGGCTTTGTGCTGCATGCGTTGGGGCACCGTCACCGTCTTATCTGCCTGCGCTGCCATCGGATTGTGGAGGTAGACCATTGCCCGATTACTGATTTCGAGGAACAGCTGGCGGATAAAACGGAATTTGCCATCGTAGGACATAATCTGGAATGGTATGGCTATTGTCCGGAATGCCGCAAGCAGAAATAGCAGGAAATTTTTTCAAAAAAGCTTGCAAAGCAGCGTAAGCAATGATATAATTATTAAGCTTGTATATAACTATATATACTTCTTCTGCTCCCGGAGAGACGGGGGCCAAAGTCCAAAGGAGGAGGTGATTTCGTGAACGCATACGAAGTCATGTACATCGTTAAACCTGTTGAGGATGAGGCTTGTGAAGCAGTTGTTGCTAAATTCGAGAAACTCATCACTGCAAACGGTGGTAATGTAGAAAAAACCGATCGTTGGGGCAAAAGACGCCTTGCTTATGAGATCCAGGACCTGAATGAAGGTATCTATGTTCTCGTAACCTTCCAGGCTGACGCCGCTGCTGTTAAGGAACTTGATCGTGTTATGAAAATTACCGATGAAGTACTGCGCCATATGATTATCAGAAAGGGTGAATAATCAATGAACAAGATTATTCTGTTGGGCAGACTTACTAGAGATCCGGAAGTGCGTTATACGCCGACCGGTAAAGTTGTTTGTCAGTTTACTCTTGCAGTAGACAGACCTTTTGCCAATCAGGAAGGCCAAAGAGAAGCTGATTTTATTCCGGTAGTAATCTGGGGTAAACAAGCTGAGACATGCGGTAACAGTCTCACCAAAGGGCAGCGCGCGCTTGTTGAAGGCCGCCTGCAAATCCGTAGCTATGATGGCAAGGATGGCAATAAACGCTGGATAACCGAAGTAATCGCTGATCGCTTCGAGTTCATTGAGCGCAAAGCTGATGCCGTTGCTGCTCATAGCAATCCGACTCGCTCTGCTGCGCCGGCTCAAGACGGCGGTATGGGTGGTTTCGGACAACAGGTTCCCTTTGATGAGGAAATTCCATTCTAATTTAAGGGAGGTTATGCAATGAAACGCGAAAGAGGCAGAAGACCTAGAAGAAAAGTTTGCAGCTTCTGTGTTGATAAAGTTGAAGAAATCGATTACAAGGATGCAAATAAGCTGAAACGCTATATCACCGAACGTGGTAAGATTTTACCGCGCCGTATTTCCGGTACCTGCGCTAAGCACCAACGCCAATTGACCGTAGCAATCAAACGCGCTCGCTGCGTTGCTTTGCTGCCGTTCACCTGCGAATAATTCGCACGGCGGTTTAAACGAAACTTATACCCCGTAGCCGTTAGGCTGCGGGGTTTTCGTTTATGTAAAAATCACAAAAAATTTACTTATTTACGCAGGCATTAACATGATATAATATTAGTAGTACTATACATACGAGGTGAATTGCATGAAAACATCTTTGAGAACCTTATTTTTGACCTTTGTTTTTACGATGCTTTGCACAGCAATGGCTTTTGCCTATAATCCCGGTCAGCGTACCATCCATCTGTTGGGTGAAACCCTGAACAGTGACAAGCATCCTGTACATCTGGTTGTAACCCAGACGATTGATATGCGTGAGGTGCTGACTGCCGAAGCCTATGCCAAGCTGCCGACTGCACAGCAAAAGCGCACCAACCGTACGGAATACAATGAAGCCAACGGCATCAACGCCGAGCGCATTACTACTACCGATGGTGACGGCAAGGTAATCAAGGATACCGTTTCCTTTGTAAAGAACGGCTATTGGTACACTATTGACTATCTCAATAAAAACTATGACAGAGTTCCTGAGCTGCCGGGCATGAGCATGCCCTTTGCCGAAACCTTGATCAGCTGGTTCAATGTACGTCCGCAGGGTGGTAATGATGCAGTTACCGGCTATGATTATGACAAGATGACCAAGGGCACCAACAGCCTGAATTTCTATTATGCAAAGGATACCGCTGACTGGAAGGGCTACGAAGTAAGCTATCTGCCTATCTTTAAGGTTCTTGAGGTTTCCAATACCGTGGATGAGACAACTGCCTTTGCTCTGCCGCCTGCAGATTTCAAGGCTGTGGCAAATCCTTCTATGCGTGCTTACGCTAACAGACTTTTGGAAAGACAGTAAGTCTTGTAAGCTGATTATATTTTTTTCAAAGGGGGAATACCAATGTTTAAAAAATTATTAGTTTTGCTTTCTATGCTGGCTGCGCTGGCTATGAGCGCAGTAGCTTTTGCTGCACCGGCTAAAAGCCATCAGCAGATGGTTATTGATGCTGCACGCGCCGAGGTTCCTGCTGCTGCTGTATTTTATGGCTACAAGGAAGAAGATGGCGAAGCTGTTCTGAACTTCCGCGATAATGATAATTATCTGGAATACGAGGTAGAGGTTATTCTGGCAACTACCAAAGTTAAGGAAGTAGAAATCAAGGGCAGCAATATTGCCGGCAGCACGATGATGGTAAAAACTCCTGAGGATATCAGACAAATCGTTCTGGAAGCATATCCCGATGCAAGAAATATTGTTATCAAAACCGAAAAAGAAGGCAACAATGTACATTATGATGTAGAGTTCATTACTGCAAGATATAAAGTAGAAGCTGACATGAACCCGGTAACCGGTGCATTTGCCAAGAGAGAGCTGGAATATTTCTAAGCTTAAGTCAAAAATCAGAGGCAGTCTGCGGACTGTCTCTTTTTTATGCTGCGGAAAGGCGCTTTTTGCGTCTAAACATTGCATATCACAGCATATTATTGTAAAATATATTAGATATAGAGTTTTTAACGCACTAAATATATATGACGAGGAGCGATTTACGTGAGTACAAATTTAGAAGTCGGTATCGTTGGCCTGCCTAACGTAGGCAAAAGTACCCTGTTTAATGCTATTACCAAAGCTGGCGCAGAAGCAGCAAACTATCCCTTCTGCACAATCGAACCTAATGTAGGCGTTGTTGATGTGCCTGATAAACGCTTAGATGTTCTGAGCGATATGTTTAAATCCAAAAAGATTGTTCCGGCAGCTATGCGCTTTGTAGATATTGCCGGTCTGGTAAAGGGCGCAAGCAAGGGCGAAGGCCTGGGCAATAAGTTCCTGTCCCACATCCGTGAGGTAGACGCTGTTGCTGAGGTTGTACGTTGCTTTGAGGATGGCAACATCACTCACGTTGAGGGCAGCATTGATCCTCTGCGTGATATTGATATCATCAACACCGAGTTGTGCCTGGCTGATATGGAAACCGTTGAAAAGCGTCAGGAGCGCCTGGTTAAGCTGGCGAAGACCGGCGATAAAAAGGTTAAGCTGGAGCAGGCTGTAATGGAAAAGGTTATGGCCGGCCTGTCTGATGGTGTGCCGGCACGCCGCCTGGGTCTGACCGAGGAAGAGCAGGAGTTTTTGGGCGAGCTGCATCTGCTGACCATGAAGCCGGTTCTGTACATCACCAACGTTGCTGAGGGCGAGGTTGCCGATCCGTCCGGTAACGAGCATGTACAGGCTGTAAGGAAATATGCTGCAGAAGAAAATGCTGAGGTTATCGTTGTTTCCGCTAAGATGGAAAGCGAAGTTGCCGAGCTTCCGGAAGAAGAGGCTAAGGAATATCTGGAAATGGCAGGCCTGGAGGAAACCGGTCTGGACCGCCTGATTAAAGCAGGCTTCAAGCTGCTTGGCCTGATGACCTTCCTGACTGCGGGCGAAATGGAATCCCGTGCCTGGACTATTAAGCTGAACACTAAGGCTCCGCAGGCAGCAGGCAAAATCCATACTGACTTTGAGCGTGGCTTTATCCGTGCAGAAATCGTTTCCTTTGATGATCTGGTAGCCTGCGGCAGCAAGGCTGCAGCACGTGAAAAAGGCTTGGTTCGTCTGGAGGGCAAGGATTACGTTATGCAGGACGGCGACGTTGTTGAGTTCCGCTTCAACGTATAATTTATAACAGCGTAATATGAAATCTGAGCGCAGCAAGCGAAAGCGTGCTGCGCTTTTTGCTGTTGAGAGGCGCTGGAGCAGCGTACAGAGGCAAATAAACAAAAATTCTTTTCCCATGAGCACGTAAAGTGTGATAAAATAGAATAGATATACTATGACTACGAGGTGAAGCGAATTGGTAAAGGTAATTGCTATTGCCAACCAGAAGGGTGGTGTTGGCAAGACTACTACGGCGGTAAATCTGGCTGCGTGCCTGGCGGCGCTGGAACGCAAGGTACTTTTAATTGACATTGATCCGCAGGGAAATGCTACCAGCGGCTTTGGCTTTGATAAACGTGATATTAAGCAATGCATTTATGATGCGATTATCAGTGAAGTACCCATGCAGGATGTAATTAAGCATACAGCCTATAAAGGACTGGACCTGGTGCCTGCTACTATCCAGCTTGCCGGTGCGGAAATAGAGCTTGTTTCGCTGATGAACCGTGAAGGACGTTTGAAAAACTCTCTGGAAAGAGTAAAGCATAATTATGATTACGTTATTATTGATTGTCCGCCGTCTTTAGGCCTGCTGACAATCAACGGCCTGACAGCTGCCAGCTCGGTAATGATTCCTATTCAGTGCGAATTTTATGCGCTGGAGGGCGTTACTATGCTGATGAACACGATTCAGCTGGTACAGCGCAACCTGAACCCGGCATTGAAGCTGGAGGGTGTGCTGATGACTATGTATGACAGCAGAACGAATCTGTCGCAGGATGTTGTGAATGAGGTACAGAAGTACTTCAAAACAAAAATGTATCAGACGATTATTCCGCGTAACGTGCGCCTGAGTGAAGCACCCAGCCACGGACAGCCGGTTATCGACTATGACAGCAAATCTAAAGGTGCGCAGGTGTATATGGACTTTGCGCGTGAGGTGATTGAGGATGAGTAAGAAGGGCGGCTTAGGCAAAGGCCTGGGCGCAATTTTCGGCGAAAATACCAGTCCTGCCGTAGAAAAGGTGCAGGAACCCGCAAGTGCTGCACAGGAGCTGCTTATTAAAAATATCGCAGCGAATCCGTATCAGCCGCGCTGCAACTTTGATGAAGAAAAGCTGCAGGAGCTGGCTGCTTCTATTAAGGAGTTTGGCGTTGTTCAGCCGGTAGTGGTGCGCAAAAAGGGCAGAAGCTACGAGCTGGTGGCAGGCGAACGCCGTCTGCGTGCCGCAGGCTTGGCCGGACTGACCAAGGTGCCTGCTATCGTCAAGGATTATAACGATGCTAAGATGATGGAAATTGCGCTGATTGAAAATATTCAGCGTCATGACCTGAACCCGATTGAAGAAGCGCAGGGCTTGCGCCGCCTGATGCAGGAATTTAAGCTGACGCAGGAGCAGACTGCCGAAAAGGTAGGCCGTAGCCGCAGCGCAGTAACTAATATCCTGCGTCTTCTTAACCTGCCGGAGCAGGTACAGAAGCAGATTATCAACGGCGTGCTGACGATGGGCCAGGCCAAGCAGCTTTTGGGATTGCCGAAGCCGGAGCAGATGTGCGAGGTGGCGGAAGCGATTATTGCCAATGGCTGGAGCTCACGTATGACCGAAGAGGTTGTGCGTAAGCTGAAGGAAGGCAAGAAGCTGAAGATTGTCCGTGAGCTTATCGAGGAAGAAGCTAAAAATAAGGATAATAAGGAAAAGAAGCCTAAGCGTGAGCCTACCGAGAATGATATTTTCTGCCATGATTTTGAACAGCGCCTGGTAGAGTTTTTGGGTACTAAGGTTAAGGTTGTGCCTAAGCTGGATGAGCAGGGACGTCAGGGCGGTACCATTCACATTGAATATTATTCCGCTGAGGACCTGGAGCGCATCTATGAGGTGCTGCAGCAGGGACGCCATGAGGATAAGCCGCATAACGGCGAACCTAAGCGTTTGAATGTGTGATTTCAGACGTTTGACAGTGAGATGAAAAAACGGCCTTCAAGGGCCGGTAATTTAGATAAGCTTTGGTATGAGGGGGCTTTTATTGATGGAACAGGCCAATCTTTTGGTTAATACACATTCGGCAGCAATTATCATTGTTCTGTTGCTTATTGTGTTGGTTGCGTTGGGTATGTGCTTTAGTCTGCAGGGCAGATTGAATAAGCTGCAAAAAAAATATGATTTCTTTACTCAGGGCAAGGAAGCCAACATTGATGTCGTACTGACAGATACGCTGCAGGAGCTGCGTGCTGTACAGAATGAGCTGGCAGCTCTGCAGGATGAGCATCAGAAGCTGCATGCACAGGTACAGAACTGTCTGCAAAATATTAAGATTGTGCGTTACGATGCCTTTGACGCTATGGGCGGTGAAATGAGCTATTCGCTGCTGCTTACGGATGCGAATAATAAGGGTATTATTATGACTAGCATTTACGGCAGAGAGGAAAGCCGTTGCTTTGCTAAGGATATCGATAACGGAAAATCCAGCTATCCGCTGGCAGAGGAAGAGCAAAGACTCTTGTAATTTAAATAATGATAGTGTAAGAAAAATCCCGACAGGCTGCTGTCGGGATTTTTTGCTTTCAATTTTACAATTTAAGTATGGGTTTTTAAGCGCCCTCGAACAGCCTCAGCAGAATAAACATGCTCTCACCGAAGCAGAGGTAGCGCAGCCAGGTGCGGGGATAGACAAAGCCTTCCTCGTCCTCGTCATAGGCACCGCTGATACGGGCGTGAATAGCGAGCGATTCCAAAGCTGCAATAACGAGCAGCAGAAAACCAGGTGTCCAGGTATTGTCGTGCAGCATCAGCCAGATGCAGTATAACAGGAAGAATACATCCAGCAGAAAGTAAATTATAAAGGTGGTGGCACTGCCGTCGATAATAATGACCTGCTTGCGGCCAGGGTTGGCGCGGCGTTCATCTAAGATTCGGGAAAAGCGTTGCAGCAGATAGGCGATTCTGCGGGAATGAATGAAATGAAACATGCGCACGCACAAGAAAAATAAAGCAATAAAGTTCATAAATACCTCTCGTTCTATAAATAGGCTTGCTTATATTTGTAAAGCAAGTAATTCTTATGCATTATATTATACACTATCTGCAGGCAGAGTGCTATAAAGGCAACAAGAAGACACAAAAGCTACAAAGTTTGTATAGAAAGTACAAAAATACTAAAATGACAAACGCAAAAATTGAAAACATAAAAAATGTATCAGTTTATGTGTAAAATTCTTATGTATACAATGAACATGAAAAAATTCGTTGACAAAAGTGTAATACAACGGCTATAATTGGTTACATAAAGTTGCTGGGATAGTGGTTGAATCTGAGAACACTCCCGGTACTGTGTTTTATATTTTATTTTTAAGGGAAAGAAGGACTCAAAATGAAAAAATGGAAGAAATTAGCATCAGCGGCTATGGCTGCTATGATGTGCGCCGCATTGCTCACAGGCTGTGGCGGAGAAAAGAAACAAGCTGATACCGGAGATACTATTAAGGTTGGCGCAGCATTCGAATTAACCGGTAATGTTGCTAACTATGGTAAATCCATTAACGAGGGCTTCAAGCTGGCTGTAGACGAACTTAATAAAAACGGCGGCGTGAACGGTAAAAAAATCAGCGTAGTTGAAAGCGATAACAAATCTGAGCCGGCTGAATCCGGTAACGCTGTAACCAAACTGATTACCCAAGATAAAGTAGTTGCTGTTGTCGGACCTGCAACCAGCGGTTGCGTAAACGCTGCAACTCCTATTACTACTGCAAATAAGATTCCTCAAATTGCTCCGGCTGCTACCGCACCGAGCATTACCGTAGAAAACGGCAAGGTAAAGGATTTCGTATTCCGTGCCTGCTTTATCGACCCGTTCCAAGGTCAGGTAATGGCAGTATTTGCCGATAAAACTCTGAAGGTTAAAAACGTAGCTATTTTCTACGATTCCTCCAGTGACTATTCCAAAGGCTTAGCAGAGGTATTCCAAAAAACCTTGGAAGGCAAAGGCGGTAAAATTGTTGCTAAGGAAGCTTTCCTGGCTAAAGACGTTGACTTCAAATCCGCTCTGACTAAACTTAAAGCATCTAACCCGGAAGCAATCTATGTTCCCGGTTACTATGAAGAAGTTTCCAAGATTATCAAACAAGCTCGCGAAATCGGCATTACCTGCCCGATGCTGGGCTCCGATGGCTGGGAAAGCCCGAAACTTGCTGAAATCGCTGGTAAAGATGCTCTGAAGGGCTGCTACTATGTAAGTGCCTTCAATGCTAAAGACGAAGACAAATCCGTTCAGGACTTCATCAAGAAATTCAAAGAGAAATATCAGAAAGATCCTGATATCTTCGCAATGCAGGGCTACAATGCAGGCCTGATCCTGGCAGATGCTCTGAAACGTGCAGGCTCCACTGATGGCACCAAACTGGCTAAAGCAATTGCTGAAACCAAAGATTTGCCGGTTGCAAGCGGCAAGCTCACCTTTGATGCTAACCACAATCCGGTAATGCCTGCTCTGATTATCGGTCTGGAATCCGGTACTCCGACTCTGGTTGAAAAAATCAGCCTGTAATTGCTAACAAAAAAATAAACATAAAAAATTCTACAAGTAAATATCAGAAAGTACAACAAGACTTCTATTCCATGGGTTATTTATTAAGTTAGACCGGGCGCGTCTAATCGATGCGCCCTCTATAAAAATATTTTTTATTTATTTCTGAGGGGGAATAAACCATGAAAAGAGTAACAAAATTGTTATCTGTACTAGCAGCCGGCGCTATGTTTATGAGCGCGCTGACCGGTTGCGGAGGCGGCTATAAAGGAGCTGACGGCGATACCATTAAGGTAGGCGGCCTGTTGGAAATGACCGGCGGCAGCGCATCCTTCGGTATCTCCGGTAAAAACGGTATCGACTTGGCACTGAAAAAAATAAATGAAAAAGGTGTGCTGGGCGGCAAAAAACTTTCTTTAGTTGTTGCTGATACCAAATCTGAAGCCTCCGAAGCAACTAACGGTATGCAAAAGCTGATTTCTCAGGATAAGGTTGTAGCAGTAATCGGTCCTAACCAATCCTCTGCTGTAATCGCATCCGGTGCAATCAACAATGGTGCTAAGGTTGTAGATATTACACCTATGGGCACTAACCCGGACGTTACTGTTGATCCTAAAACTAAACAGGTTAAACCCTACAGCTTCCGTACCTGCTTTATTGATCCGTTCCAGGGTACTGTAATGGCAAGCTTTGCTTCTAATGAACTTAAAGTGAAGAGGGCTGCTATCTATATCGATAATACAAGTGACTATGCTAAAGGTCTGGCACAGTTCTTCAAAGAGAACTTTGTTAAAAACGGCGGTCAGGTTGTAATTGAAGAAGCATATCTGCAAAAGGATACCGACTTCAAATCTACTTTGACCAAAATCAAAGCTGCAAAACCTGATTTCATCTACATCCCCGGTTACTACCAGGAGGTTGGCCTGATTGTTAAACAAGCTCGTGAGATGGGCATCACCGTTCCTATGGCAGGCGGCGACGGCTGGGATAGCGCTAAGCTTCCTGAAATTGCCGGCAAAGCTGCTCTGGAAAACACCTTCTTCTCCAGCCTGTATTCTCCGGACGATACCTCTGATCTGAACAAAGACTTCGTAGCTGAATACAAAAAAGCTTACAACACCAACCCGGATGTATTCGCAGCATTGGCATATGATTCCACTCTGCTGGTTGCTAAAGCAATCGAAGACGCAGGCAGTGCCGATCCGGCTAAAATTGCTGAAGCAATGGCTAAGATTAAAGGCTTCAAGGGTGTATCCGGTGAAGTAACCTTTAACGAAGAGCACAACCCGATCAAGAGTGCTGTAATTATCGAACATAAAGATGGCAAACAAACCTTTAAAACTAAAGTTAATCCCTGATAGTTTACATTAGTAGTTAATCTGATTAAATCAACGAGGCTGTTGTTTTGCGTAGCAACAGCCTTTTCCTTTAAGTAAGCGTGTCCCGCTTACACAAATCTTTGAAATCTCTAGGGAGGTAAATTATGGAGACTTTTATCCATCAGTTTTTTCAGCAGCTGATAAATGGTGTATCTCTCGGCAGTATCTACGCATTGATCGCCTTGGGTTATACTATGATCTACGGCATCATTAAGCTGATAAACTTTGCTCATGGCGATATTTATATGTTGGGTGCCTATTTTGGCTTTTTCGCTACTACCCAATTAGGCTTGCCGTTTATTCCGGCAATTATTTTCTCAATGGCAGGCGCTGCTATCGCAGGTATTATTATTGAACGTGTTGCATACCGCCCCATGCGTAATGCACCGCGTATCGCAATTTTGATTACTGCAATCGGCGTATCCTTCTTCCTGGAATACAGCATGATTCTGCTGGTTTCTCCGCAGCCGAGAACCTTCCCCGCTGTATTCGGCGCTACAGTATATCACCTTGGACCACTGGTTGCTAACAGTCAGCAGATTGTTATCCTGTTGAGCGCTATTATCCTGATGGCAGTTCTTACCTACATCGTAAATAAAACAAAAGCCGGCAAGGCTATGCGTGCTGTATCTTATGATGCTGACGCTGCAAGGCTGATGGGCATCAACATTGACCGTGTAATTTCCACTACCTTTGCGCTTGGCAGTGCTTTGGCAGCAGCAGGCGGCGTGCTGGTAGGTGTTTACTATAACTCTATTGACCCGCTGATGGGCATGATGCCCGGTCTTAAAGCCTTCGTTGCTGCAGTTCTCGGCGGTATCGGTATTATCCCCGGTGCTATGATCGGCGGTATTATCCTGGGCGTTGTAGAAGCAATGGTCAGCGGCTTTATTTCCTCTACCTTCCGTGATGCGGCAGCATTCGGTATTTTGATTATCATCTTACTTTATAAACCTTCCGGCTTATTAGGCAAGAATGTTCGTGAGAAAGTCTGAGGTGACATGGTATGAGTGCAATTAGAAAATTTGATTTAAAAGCCATAGTTGCCTGCGTTATCGTTTTTGGTATCGTACAAGGCCTGCTCTTTGGCGAAATCATCGGGCCCTTCTGGGAGCTGAACATTATCCTTATCTGCATCAACATTATTCTTGCAGTCAGCCTGAACCTGATTAACGGTTATACCGGTCAGTTCTCTATCGGTCATGCCGGTTTCATGGCAGTCGGTGCTTATACCAGTGCTATTATGACGGTTAAGCTGGGTATGCCCTTTGAGGCAGGTCTGGTTGTAGCAACTCTGGCCGCCGGCCTGTTGGGCTTTTTGATTGGCTTGCCTACACTGCGTCTTGATGGTGACTATCTGGCAATCGCAACCTTGGGTTTAGGCGAAATTATCCGTATCTGCATCCTGAACATTGATTATGTCGGCGGTGCATCCGGTTTAATGGGCATTCCCCGTATGACCAATTTCGCGTATACCTTCTGGATTATGATAGCTATTATCTTCTTCATCAAGAACTTTAAAAACTCTTCCTATGGGCGTTGCTGCCTGGCAATCCGTGAAAACGAAATTGCTGCAGATACCATGGGTATCAACACTACTAAATATAAAGTAATGGCATTCACCTTCGGTGCTGCGTTTGCCGGTACTGCAGGCGCACTCTTCAGCCACTACTTCTTCCTGGCGCATCCTGCGTCCTTCACCTTCATGCGTTCCTTCGATATTCTGACCATGGTTGTTTTGGGCGGTCTTGGTTCTATGACCGGCGCTATTACCGGTGCGACATTGTTGACATTCATTTCCGCTTATTTGTCGGATTACCCGGAATGGCGTATGATTATCTATTCTGTTACTATGATTATCCTGATGCTGTACCGTCCGCAAGGCTTGCTTGGCAGCAAGGAATTGAGCTTGAAAATGTTTAAATTAGGAGGTAAGGACAATGGCAGAACTGCTGAAGGTAGATAATGTATCCATGGTTTTCGGCGGCCTGCGTGCCGTTTCCAATCTCTCCATGCATATCGACGAGGGAGAGCTGATTGGCCTTATCGGTCCTAACGGCGCCGGCAAGACAACAGCCTTCAATATGATTACCGGTGTATATACACCGACCGAAGGCAAGGTATATTTTAACGGTCAGCAAAGCAGCGGTAAAAAATCTTACCAGGTTACGCAGATGGGTATGGCGCGTACCTTCCAAAATATCCGCCTGTTCTCCGAGCTGAGCGTTATCGATAATGTAAAAATTGCTTATAATATGCACGTAACCTATAATCTGGCTGATGCCATCATCCGTGACGGTAAATATCTCAGCGAAGAGGAATTCATTACGCAAAAGGCGCTTGATTTGCTGAAAATCTTCCATCTGGAGGAAGAAGCACATGAGGTAGCCAAAAACCTGCCTTATGGCAAGCAGCGTCGTCTGGAAATTGCGCGTGCTTTGGCTACCGAGCCGAAGCTGCTGCTGCTGGACGAGCCTGCTGCCGGCATGAACCCGCAGGAAACCAAAGAGCTGATGGAAATGATTCGCTGGATTCGTAAGGAATTTAATCTTTCCATCCTGCTGATTGAGCATGATATGGGTTTGGTAATGGGTGTCTGCGAGCGTATTTACGTACTGGAATACGGTATGAAGATTGCCGAAGGTACTCCGGATGAAATCAAACAAAATGCACGCGTTATTGAAGCATACTTGGGCGAGGAGGTTATCAACTGATGTTAACTGTTGAAGATATCAATGTATATTATGGCGCGATTCACGCTATCAAAGGTATCAGCCTCGATGTTCCCGATGGTGAAATCGTAGCGCTGATCGGCTCCAACGGTGCCGGTAAATCTACCACATTGCGCACCATTTCCGGTCTGATGAAACCGAAAACCGGTAAAATCTTATATGAAGGTCATGATATTGCCGGTGTACCGGCGCATAAAATTGTCGGCATGGGCCTGTGCCAGGTTCCTGAGGGCCGTCATGTTTTTGCTAATATGACTGTTATGGAAAACCTGGAGCTGGGTGCTTATCTGCGTAAGGATAAGGATGGAATTGCCAAGGACATGGATGATGTCTTTAAAAAATTCCCGCGTCTGCTGGAACGTAAGGACCAGCTTTCCGGTACGCTTTCCGGTGGCGAGCAGCAGATGCTGGCTATGGGCCGTGCGCTGATGAGCCGTCCTAAGCTGCTGCTGTTGGACGAGCCTTCTATGGGTCTTGCCCCCTTGCTTGTAAAGGAAATTTTTAATATAATAAAGGAAATCAACGAGAGCGGTACTACCGTTCTGTTGGTTGAACAGAACGCTAATATGGCGCTGTCCATCGCTGATAAGGCCTACGTTCTGGAAACAGGACGTATTACTCTGAGCGGTACAGCTAAGGAGCTGGCAAGCAGTGAGGCTGTTCGCAAAGCATATCTCGGCGGCTGATTGATATACGAATTCGTCGGGTTGCTTCATAGCTGCCTTAAAGTGAAAAGGATTATATTAAAATGATTGTGTTCTATAGTCAAAGGAGGTAAAACTCATATGTTAGTAAAAGATATTATGACTGCACCTGTTGTTACTGCGCGTGAGGATCAATCCATTTTGGAAGCACGCGAAATTATGCGTGGCAAAAGACTTATCAGCCTGCCGGTTGTAGATGATATGCAGCGCGTACGCGGCATTATTACCAGTGATGATATCGGCAAAGCTTCTCCCAGTGACAGCAGCACCCTTTCCCGTTATGAGGCTAATTATCTGCTGGGACGTCTGAAGGTTAAAGACGTTATGAAACGTAGCGTTATCAGCGTTGAGGCAGATGATACTATCGAATATGTTGCCTACAAGCTGTATAAATACAAAGTTAACGCTCTGCCGGTTGTTAACCAGGAGAATAAGCTTTGCGGTATTGTTTCCCGCAGCGATATCTTCCGTTCTATCGTAGAAATTATGGGTATGAACCGCAACTGCCTGCGTATTACTATCGAAGCACCTGATAAGGTTGGTGTTGTTGCGGAAATTTCCAACATTATGAAGGAAGACGGCATTAATATTATTTCTCTGGTTACCAAGCAAAATGGTGATGGTACTGCTGAAGTTACCATTCGTGCCGCTCTCAATAATAATGGTATGGATATCATTGAACAAATTCGCGAAGCAGGCTATGAGGTCAGTGACGTAATGACTTTGGACGGTATTGAATAATGCTTTCCGGTAAGGATGTTAATGTAGGCGATATCGTCAAAATGAAAAAAGCTCATCCCTGTGGCAGTGATGAGTGGGAAATTACCCGTACGGGTATGGACTTTGGTATGAAATGCTGCGGCTGCGGACATTTTGTTATGTTGGCGCGTACCAAGTTCGAAAAGGCTGCGAAGGCGGTTGTGAAGAGCGCTGAAGCAGAAAAGTAAATAAACAGATAAAGAGAACGCTCTCTTGCTATCGGTGGGTAGTAGGGGAGCGTTTTTGAGTAGTATGTGATACTTTTTGCCCGGGGCGGCAAAAAGTATCCAAAAAACGCCCTGCGTAGCTGCTTCGCCGGATTCCGGTGACTAGATTAGCAGAATTTTTCACGTCGCTGAATTTTGCGAGGTGTGCTTACTGAGTGGTTCGTCAACGCTCCAGCGAAAAATTCCCTGTCGGTCCGTTGCCTGCGAGCTTGCGCGTAACAAAGACGTGCCGGTGAACTCGTCGTCCGTTCCGGTCTGCGTAGCGCGAAGGGTGGCGTTGCAAAAAATAGGCTGAGGTTGAACTGGAACTTGAACAATAAAAATAAGCTGTTAGCGTGTCTTGTGACGTGCTGGTAGCTTATTTTTCGTTTTGATTAATTTGACGTATTGCAGCATGGTGCAATCATATTCTTGCTCCAATTACGGCTCTGTGATATACTTATCTATATTAGTGTAAAGGAGAGAGTTCTTTGCAGTTACTGATTGATAGTACTAAACTTGAAGCCCTTTTACAACGAAAACAAGAAGATATTGGATATAAAAAGCTAGACCAAAGCTGTAACGTTGCTAATGCTTTATTCGTGATGTATGGTGGTTTTTCTGCCTCGCCTGAAACTTCCTTGTGGGCAAAAGTAATAGTTATAATTGTTGGTGGCTTTGGCCTTTATTGGAGTGGGTGCGCAATGGTAAAAGCAATAAAAAATACATATAATGCAGATTTACTGCAGCATGATATCGAAAATCTTAATGAAATTGAGCATCCTTTTTCACTTATCGCTATCAAAGATACATTTAATAAATATCCTCACCGCTATCTGCTTTATTATGATAATAGATGGGGGCTGAATCTGTTCCCTAATTATAAAACTCAGGTAGTAGAAGAGGATAATGTTGCTAATATCATTAAGCGCCTAAGTTCTGATTTACAGGTTGCTCCAGAGCTGATCACTGTTGAACGCAAGGGATTTGAGCTACGGACGAAATATTCTGTGAGCGATAAGGTACAGAAGGTTTATGCGCATACTTTATATCAGGCAAATATTAAGAAGCTGCCGAAAAAGCTTCAGGCAGATAGCTTTATGATAGGTGATAGGAAATATTCCTGGTGGAGTATTGATAAGATGGAAGCAGATGAAGACATCAGGAAACATAATCTCGATGTTGTTGAATTGGTAAAGCATAATATTGTTTAAAAATAAGCTGTTAGCGTGTCTTGTGAAGTGCTGGCAGCTTATTTTTCTTGATGCGTTTTACGTACTGCGTGAGCGCATATTTGATTTCATAAAGAATTCTTGGCGTGCCAAACATTCCGACCTTTAAGTCTGAAACTTAGTAAATACAAAAGTTTTAGGAAAATAATTCCTAAAACTTTACAAAAACGCCAAGTTTTGGGAAGAATCTTCCCAAAACTTTTTGCAATCAAAAACGAGCAGGCTTTAGTGTTGGTACTAAAACCGGCTCGTTTTGATATATGACGCATTTTACATTTTCAGCTTGCAGAAAACGTACTTGGCAATTCCTGCTTCAATGACAAGCAATAAGGCAACCAGTTCAAATACCGCGCTGATATTAATACCGTGGGCGACAAAGCCTAAAAGTGCGGGGCCTAGAATAACACCTGTATAACCTAAACTGGTTACGGAAGTGACCGCAGCGCTGATAGGCATGTCCTTCTGGTATTTTAAGAGCGAATAAAATACAGGGACAATATTGGCACAACCAAGGCCGATGAGAATGAAGGCGAAGGCGTTGAGATACAGGTTATCTAAAACAACTACGAGCGCAAAGCCTGCTGCTGTGACGATGCTGCCGCCGATAACAGCTTTTTGTTCGCCTAAGAATTGCACGGTTTTATCGCCTAAAAGACGCATGATGAGCATAGCTACGGAAAAGATAGCGTAACCTGTGCCTGCCAACGCTATATCCATATTTTTCACTTCGGTGAGCAGTACGCCGCTCCAATCCATAACTGCACCTTCAACAAGGAAGGAAATGCAGGCGAGAATGCCTAAAACGATAACAATGCCGCGTGGGATAGCAAAGGCCTTTTCGCCGCCGGGGCTTTTATAATCCAGTAAGTGGCGGCCGAAAACTGCCAGCAACGCTAAAACAATAGCACAGTGCAGTGTGGCGATGAGCGTTACGTTTAAGCCTGAAGATGCCAGTACGCTGAAAAGACCTGCGCTGGCAAAGCAGCCGATACTCCAAAAGGCGTGCATACCGCTGAGCAGTCTGCGGCCGGCAAGCTTTTCCACAATAACGGCATTGGTGTTCATGCTGACATCCGTTGCGCCCATGACTGCCCCGAAGAATGCAAGCGCAATGGCATAGCTCCAGATGTTTGGCAGGCAAGAAAGCAGCACGGAAATTAGTGCCATCAGCGTTGCACCTGTGATGACGACTTTTTTGCAGCCAAAGCGTTGTACGAGTGCGCCGACTAAAGGCATAAAGATAAAAGCGCTGATACCGATGCACAGAAGCAAAAGGCCAAGTACATCCGCTTCAAGGTTCAGGCGTGCTTTGACCATAGGAATCATCGGTGCCCAGGTGGAAATGACGAAGCCTGGCAGGAAAAAGGCTACGCGCGCTGCATTGATTTCTTTGTTGCCGACAGAAATATTTTGTAAAGTATTTTCGGGTTTGTTGATTTGCATTGTTAAAAACTCCTTTCGTTACCTAAGTAGCTATGAGAGCTTTTATGGGTTGAATGTTGCCATAATTTATCTAAAAAAGCGGGATGAAATTCGTTTGAATCCTATCCCACTTCAATAGCTTGAGCGCTACAATTCCTCTGATAAATTATGATGATTTTACCACGAGCATATTTTGTTGTCAACATGAGGTATTTAATGGTTGGTTTGAAGCATATTTTGATGTGTTTGTAAATTGCTGTTTAGCATAACTTAGCTAGACCGCAAAGCTTTGAAGAATCTTCCCAAAACTTTTTTGATTGTTGGATTAAATGCTGTAAAAAGGTTATCCTGTTTTTGTCATAGACTTTTAAAGCATTGTGCTAATGTTCAAAATGCAACAAATAATTTCCTTGTCTTTCATGATTGCCTATGCTATGATTTACTTAAAGCATTCAGATGATAAAGGGGGAATTATTTTGACTTATGGAATTGTTTTTCTCATTATTATTTTCCTGGTTTTATTTATTATTGCGGCTAAGACCTGTTATGTAAAGGCACCGCCAAACGTGGCGTATATTATTTCCGGTCTGACGAAAAATCCGCGTATCCTTATCGGTATCGGCGGCTTTAAAATTCCGCTGTTGGAGCGCGTGGATATGCTATATCTGGGGCAGATGTCCGTTGATATCAAAACCAGCCAAAGCGTTCCGACCAATGACTTTATCAACGTTAAGGTTGATGCGGTTGCAAAGATTATTGTTGATAAGGAAAACGGTATTTATCTGGCAGCGCGCAACTTTTTAAATATGGAGCCGGCGGATATTACACGCAGCCTGCAGGATTCTCTTGAAGGTAATATGCGTGAAATTATCGGTACGCTGGATTTGAAGAAGATTAATGTTGACCGTGATTCCTTCTCTGACGAAGTGCTGAAAAAAGCTGCTAAAGATATGGAAAAGCTGGGTATCAGCATTCTGAGCTGTAACATTCAGAACGTTGTTGATGATAACGGTCTTATTGTCGATTTGGGTGCAGATAATACGGCGAAAATTCGCAAGGATGCTTCTATCAGCAAGGCTGTTGCCGAGCGTGATGTGGCTATTGCCGAGGCTGCTGCCAAGAAAGAGGCTAATGATGCGCAGGTGCATGCTGATTTAGCGATTGCACAGCGTCAGAATGAGCTTTCTATTGCCAAGAGCGAACTGAAGCGTACTGCCGATATTAAAAAGGCAGAGGCAGATGCTGCTTATGCAATTCAACAGCAGGAGCAGCAAAAGTCGATTGAGGTGGCAACTGTAAACGCACAGATTGCTAAGGCTGAGCGCGAAGCTGACCTGAAAAAGCAAGAGGTGCTTGTTAAAGAGCAAATCCTGGCTGCTACCATTCAGAAGCAGGCGGATGCTGACAAATACAGAGTTGAACAGGATGCGTTGGCTGAGCAGGCCAAGCGGCAGCGTGAAGCAGAAGCACAAAGATATGCAATGGAGCAGGAGGCTGCTGCTATCAAGGCTAAAGGTGATGCGGAGGCTTATGCTATCAGAGTAAAGGGTGAAGCTGAGGCTGCTGCTATCAAGGCGAAGGGCGAAGCAGAGGCTGCCGCTATGGATAAGAAGGCCGAGGCTATGAAGAAATATGGTCAGGCTGCGATGGCACAGATGGCTATCGAGGTTCTGCCGCAGGTGGCTAAAGAGGTTGCTGCTCCGCTGAGCAAGGTGGACAAGATTACGCTGTACGGCGAAGGTGGTATGGGCAGTCTTTCCGGCAATGTTCCTTCCGTAATGGCGAAGGTTTTCGATACGGTGAAGAGTGCTACCGGCATTGACCTGCAGGAGATTGCTAAGGGTGAAACCTACGATGCTAAGGTCAATAAGAACATCAGCATTGACGGCAAGCTTCCGGAGATTCCTGTAGAAATCAGCAAGGAAGAATAAACATGAAAATAAGCTGTTAGCATCAGGCATGTTAGCAGCTTATTTTTACAATAACGGAGGAATGTTTCTTTGAAGATTCTCGTGAGTGCCTGCTTATTAGGCAAAAACTGTAAGTATAACGGTGGTAATAACTTAAATCAAAGCGTACTGGACTTTATCGAAGGACATGAAGTGATTGGCGTTTGCCCGGAGCAGCTGGGCGGGTTGTCTACGCCTCGCTTGCCGGCAGAAATTGTTGACGGCGTAGTGACGAACAAGGACGGCGTAAGCGTGGATGCGGAGTTTCGCAAGGGGGCGCAGTCAGCGTTGGCAGCTGCTTTGGAGAACAAGGTGGATTTGGCAATTCTGCAGTCGCGCAGTCCCAGCTGCGGCGTGAAGGAGATTTATGACGGCAGCTTCAGCGGCAAGAAGATAAAAGGGCAGGGAGTGTTCGCCAAGTTACTTTCTGCACATGGAATTAAGGTGCTTGATGCCGAGGATGTGGCTGAGCATAAATAACAGTGCCTGAAAAAGTTGGTTTATAAAAATTAAAAGGCAAGGTCTTAGGAGGTTTGTTTCCTAGGCCTTGCCTTTTTGTGCGTTATTTTTTATACTTTCTGATTGCCGCACCAATCAGCTTCGCTGTCTGCGACAGCTCCGCTTCGGTGTGCGTTGCCATGAGGGCAACGCGCAGGCGTGCAGTACCCTTTGCTACCGTCGGGTAGCGGATGGCGGGGGCGAGCACGCCGTTTGCCAGCAGCTCGTCTGCAACCTGCAGAGCGGACTTCTCGTCGCCGATGATAATAGGAATGATGGCGGTGGGTGAGTAAGCTTCTACGTCTTCAGCGTGCAATGCGTTTAAGAAAAACTCAACGTTGTGCTGCAGCATTTGCGCACGCTGCGGTTCCTCCTTCAGTACCTCAATTGCTCGCAGTGCAGCAGCGAGCGTTGCCGGGGTTTGGGATGTGGCAAAGATAAAGCTGCGAGCTTTATTTTTGAGATATTCGATAATTACCTTGCTGGCGCAGGCGTAACCGCCTTCCGCGCCAAGTGCTTTGCTGAGCGTATCCATGAGAATATCCGGGCGGACGGTATTGCCGAAATGTTCAACGGTGCCATGGCCTGTTTTGCCGATAACACCGGTGGCATGTGCTTCGTCAATCATCGTGAGCAGATGATATTTTTTGCCGAGAGCGACGAGTGCAGGCAGGTCGACGATATCACCGTCCATACTGAAAACTGCGTCGCTGACAATCAATCCCCTGCTGCAGGGGGTAGCAAGGATTTTCGCTTCCAGGTCCTGCATATCATTGTGCTTATAGACAACGATGCGCGCTTTGGAAAGACGTGCGCCGTCGATGATGCTGGCGTGATTGTATTTGTCGCTGAAGATAACGCTTTCACTGTTGCAGAGGGCGGAAATAATGCCGACGTTGGCCATGTAACCGGTGTTGAATACTAATGCTGCTTCCGTACCCTTGAACTGTGCCAGCTTGCTTTCGAGTGCTTCGTGCAGTGCGGTATTGCCGGTAGTCAGACGGCTGCCGCCGCTGCCTGCACCCCATTGAAGCGCAGCTTCGGCAGCGGCTTGCTTAACGCGGGTATCTGCTGCCAAATCAAGATAGCTGTTGGAGGCCAGCATTAAAACCTTGCGTCCCTGCATTTCAACGTATTTGCTTTGTTCGCTGTCCATAGTACGCAGGGAGCGGTAAAGATTCTGCTCCTTGAGCTGTTTCAGCTCGTCAGCAAAAATCTGCTCCGGGTTTGGATTAGCAGGCTTTTCAACGGGCAAGCCGCGCACAAGCACACGTTGTTTTTCCAGGTAATATATAGCATCTTCGGCTTTAGCCTTAGTGCTGTCAAAAATAAAAACTCGGCCGCCATGCGGATTGCCCATTTCCTTCATTGGCATGAGACGTACATAACCATGCTTTAAGGAAGCTAGGTAGCCGACGAGGTAATCGGGATCATCGGAAAGGCACAGCTCGGCGATGATGCCGGGGGCGTTAACAACCTTAGTGGCCAGTACGATGGCTTCACGGAAGTGGTTTTTGCCGCTGCAGTTGCTCGCTGCTCCTTCGGCATCCATATAGGTTACGCGGATACCGCGCTCGTGGTCAGGCTCAAGTCTGGAGTTTGTGGCAACGTCATAGAGTACGGCGCCGCGCATAGGGTGGTTGTGACGTAAAAGGTCGATTAATGCATCTGCCTTGGCTTCCAGTCCCATCTCGCAGAGCATTTCCTTCATGATTTTATAGGTTTCTTCTACCGTGTCTGCAGGACGTTGGCTGACGGGCAGAGCATCGAGGTATTCCAGCTTTTCAGGTGCTACCTCTTCCATTTTGACGTTGATGAAGTCGGCACGGCCAAGGCCGTGATGCAGAGCGCGCTCGGTAAGTGCGCTGACAGCGTTGCTGATATCGGATTGCAGGATAATGCGTTCTGCGCCGCTGACATGTAAATCACCTTTGGATGCGCGCATTTTGATGCTGTATAAAGGCATAGGGAATCTCCTTTGTGTTTTGAATTCGGTGTTTGGCAAAATTAGCTGATGAACAGCCTCTCCTTGGGGAGAGGTGGCATCGCTTAGCGATGACGGAGAGGGGTGTGCAAAACTTCACGTTATTCTTTAGCGCAAAGAATGCAGACCCCTCTCAGTCGCCCTGACGGGCGCCAGCTCTCCCTAAGGAGAGCCCCTTTTTGCTGTTATTTATCAGCCTCTTAGCAAAGCAACCTTGGTAAGCAGCTGTTTTGCGGGTTTATAGAATGCACCGGCGGCAACTGCGGTAAAAATCATACCGGGGAAGGCTGCGGCGGTGAGTACCATCCAGTTTACACCGGTAACCTGCCACAGTACGAGGCGGGCAGCGAAGGTTCCGAGCGGTCCGCTGACAGCAACAGTAAGCAGGTTGGTTCCGAGCAGGGCCATGGTGCCACCGGCAACAACGCGGAATACCATCTGTACAAGCACGTTGATGATGTTGTGCATTCCGAGCATCATACCAAGCATACTTGCAAGGATACCTGCGATAATGTAGCGTTTAAAGCCGAAGCAGGCGCAGATGAGTACGGCGATTGGTGCAGATAACTGGAATTCGCCACCGGCAATTGGCGAAGGGATTTTAAAAGAACCTGAAATAAGAATCAAGACACCTAATAAAGCGATAGTAGTCAGCTCTTTCATACTCAAATCTTTCATTTATTCGCTCCTTATTTTAAAACCTCATCCATGGATTGTTTAGCCAGTGCTATAGCCTTATCCAGATCTTTATTTTCGATATTCAGCGGCGGGTTGAAGTAGATGACATTACCCAAAGGACGCAGCAGCAGACCGTGGGTAAGTGCTTTTTTATAAATTTCGTAGCCTATACGCAGGTCGCCGTCGAAGCCGATTTTCTTATCCTTATCGGTAACAAGCTCCATAGCGTTAATCAGGCCGATATGACGGATTTCACCGATGTTCTTGTGAGCACCGAAGGTATCCATGAGGGCATTGTGGAAGTAGGTTGCTTTTTCCGCAGCATGCTCAAGAATTTTTTCTTCCTTCATAATCTTGAGTACAGCGAGGGCAGTTGCGCAGCCTATGGGGTTACCGGCATAGGTGTGGCTGTGCATGAACTGCTTGCCTTTGTTGTAGTCATCATAGAAAGCATCATAAATTTTATCGGTGGTGCAGACAATAGCCATCGGCAGGTAACCGCCGGTGAGTGCTTTACTGATAGTCATGATATCTGGGGTGATACCGGCATGGTTGCAGGCGAACATTTTGCCGGTTCTGCCGAAGCCGGTAGCAATTTCGTCGGCAATCAAAAGTACGCCGTATTCATCACAGAGCTTACGCAGCTTTTGCAGGTAGAGAGGCGGATAGATACGCATGCCTGCGCAGCCTTGAACGATAGGCTCAACGATGATAGCAGCTGTTTCTTTGGCATACTTAGCAAATGCTTCTTCTGCAAATTTGAAGCATTCGCATTGGCAGTGCTCGCGGTCTTTAGCAAACGGGCAGCGGTAGCAGTCAGGTGCTTTTACATGAATGTTGTTCATCATCATGGGCTTGTACATCTGTGCGAACAGGTCCATGCTGCCTACGGACAGAGCGCCGATGGTTTCGCCGTGATAGCCTTCGCTGAGACACATGAAGCGCTGTTTTTCCGGGTGACCGGTCTGCAGCTGATATTGGAAGGCAATTTTCAGTGCGATTTCTACGGAAGAGGAGCCGTTATCGGCAAAGTTGAATTTGTTCAAGCCTTTGGGGAGTACTTCGGTAAGCTCTTCGCAAAGCTTGATAGCAGGCTCGTGGGTGAAGTTAACGAAGATAACATGCTCTAATTGTTCAATCTGCTCTTTGATGGCAGCGTTGATTTTGGGATTGCAGTGACCTAAAAGGTTGCACCACCAGCTGCTGATGATATCGAGATATTCGGTACCGTCGGCTGCGTAGAGGTAGGGGCCTTTAGCGTGGTCAACGATGATAGGACGTAAGGTTTCGTAGTCCTTCATTTGGGAACAGGGATGCCAGATGTGGGCTAAATCTCTTTTTTGTAAATCTGCTACTCTATCGTTCATTTTTTCTTCCTCCTGAGTTTTGTGTCATTATTGTTTATGCCCCCTTCCGACTCACGTTGTTCGGCACCTGCCCCGTAGGGGCAGGCAAGAGCGTGTAATTGAGACTTTCTTGGTTCCCCCTCGGGGGAACTGTCGAACTTTAGCGAGACTAAAGGGGGCTGTTAATTTTTATTTGTATAATCCTTTGAGTACTTCTACATCAATATCCAGCTCGCTGGCGTTCGGCGGTACGCAGGCAAGTACGGGGACCGCTGTAATTTCTTCCATCATACGCTTGTTGTCGGCTTGCATGAAGTTACTGCCGTCATAGTTGTTAAGGATGATGCCGCGGACGGGAATGTTTTTTTGTTTGAGGTAGGAGATGGTCAGTACGCAGTTATTGATGGAACCGAGCGCTGCGTTGGAGATTACCAGTACACCTAAATCAAGCTTTTTGATGATGTCTTCGAGCAGGATATGCTCTTCATCCCAACGGATAGGGCAGATGATGCCGCCGCTGCCTTCCATGGTAACGTAATCATATTTTGCGAGAGATGCCTGATAGTCAGCCTCAATCTTTTCCATTTCTACGGGATTGCCCTCGCGCAGTGCTGCCAGATGCGGAGAAACTGCTTCCTTATAAATGTAGGAAACAAGGTTTTCCGGTTTTTCCGGGATGGTGGCAGTTTTGGCAACAAAGGCTGCGTCGCCCGGCAGCCAGGTACCGTCAGGCTGTTCTTCGGCGCCGCTCAGTGCTGCTTTGTAATAGCCTGCGTTGACGCCTGCATCGCGTAAGCGTTTAACAAGCAGGCCGGTAACGTATGTTTTACCGATATCAGTTCCGATTGCTGTAATGAAAAGACCTTTACTCATAATTTTCACCTTCGTAATTTATTTTGGTTAACTTAAGATTCCATATGGTTAACTTTAGTGTAGCTTAAGTATACGCTGTGAAAATTTCAATGTCAACCTAGCAAAATAGTATGGTTAACCATGGCGGTTGGGCATAAAAAAAGACTGACAGCTATATTTTGTGGTTATAGCTGTCAATCTTTGCTTATTTTGTGGTTAACGAAGAATCATCTTAATATGAGGGAAAAATTATTTTTTTGCTGCCGCGTTTTTACGGATTTCGGTTACAGGGACGCCGCCGATGCCCCAGTTATCTGTATCAACCTCGTCGATGGTGACAACGGTGGTGGATTTGTTTTTGCCTAGAACGTCGTGCAGAAGATTGGTTGCGCCTTCGATGAGAACGCGCTTCTGCTCAGGTGTAACGTTACCTTCTTTGGTGATTTTGATGTTTACATAGGGCATGCTGATGACCTCCTTGCATTTTTCTTTCATTATAGCATATTTTGCTTGCAAACTGCGCGTTTCTATGCTATTATAAGTGCGGTAAAATTTACTGATGCACAGTAGCATTTAGAATGAGCTGGAGCAGTTAACAGTAAAGCTTACTTCTGAAAAATTTTAAGTCAATACTCGCTTGGATCTATAAGACCGGGACGAAGACGCAAACAGGCTAACTATGCGCATTCCGTACCGGAATGCGCTTTTTTATATGCTTCGGCATTAATCGGCAATTCCGTAGCCTTGAATTTGCACAGCGTCTCCTGTGGTCAGAAGGGAGGGCAATCTTGAAGGTTGGTATTATTGGCGGTGGCCGCGTTGGCAGCCGTCTGGCTGCATGTCTGCATGAGGCAGGCGTGCTGGCCGGCATTACGGCTGCATCCGAGCGGCATAGCGCACAGCTGGCGCAGCAGTTTGGCGTACCGGTGACGGATAACGTTGAGCTGTGGCAGGCAACGGACGTGCTGCTGCTTACCGTACCGGATCGTTTAATTGGTACGGTAGCAGAAGAGCTGGCGCAAAGCGTGACGCCGGCAGCTAAGGTTGTGCTGCATGTGAGCGGCAGTGTGGGACTGGAGCCGTTGGCTCCGCTTACGCAGTTGGGAGCAAACGTAGGCAGCCTGCATCCGTTGCAGAGCTTTGCCGGCGGCAATACACAGCTTGCAGGTGTGTATATGGCGCTGGATGGTGACAGCGAAGCGCAGGACGCAGGCAAAAAGCTCGTAGAGCTTTTTGGCGGTAAAGCGTTCAGCGTACCGGCTGAAGAACGTGCGGCCTACCATGCGGCAGCGTGTATCTGCTCCAACTACGCTGTAGCGGTGGAGGCTATGGCGGTGCAGCTGATGGCGCGCTGGACCGGCAGCAATGAAGCTGCCTGGGAGGCACTGCTGCCCCTGTTTAAAGGTACGGCGGCTAATTTGCAGGCTACGCAAAATCCTGTGGCTGTGCTTACAGGACCTATTGCCCGCGGTGATGTCAGCACGGTAGCGAAACATCTTGCTGCCTTACCGGAAGCTGTAATTCCTGCCTATTGCTCTCTGGGCCTGGCGACAACCTCGCTAGCCCTTGCTAATGGTACTATTGACGAAAATGCAGCTGATGAGCTGAGAAATTTGCTTGGAGGATATTATGGCTAACAAACAAGTAACAGTCGCAACGATTAAAGAAATGAAGCAAAAGGGCGAACCTATCACGATGATAACCGCTTACGACGTAGCAATGTCCCGCAACGTGAACGAAGCAGGCGTAGATATGATTCTTGTAGGTGATTCCCTGGGTAACGTAATTTTAGGATATAATTCCACAGTCCCTGTAACGATGGATGAAATGATTCATCATACCAAGGCTGTTATGCGTGGCAACAGCACTGCTTTAGTAGTTGGCGATATGCCGTTTATGAGCTATCAGGCAAGCATTGTTGATGCAATGTATAATGCTGCACGCTTCTTGAAGGAAACAGGCTGTACCGCAGTTAAGCTGGAGGGCGGCTCTGAGGTAGTTCCTCTCGTAGAACGCCTGACACAGGCCGGCATTCCCGTATGCGCTCATATCGGTCTGACTCCGCAATCTGTAAATCAGCTGGGCGGCTTCAAGGTACAGGGTAAGGATATTGCCGCTGCACAAAAAATGATTGATGATGCCAAGGCTTTGGAGGCTGCAGGTGCTTTTGCCTGCGTACTGGAATGCGTTCCGGCAGCACTGGCTGCTAAGGTAACCGCTGAGCTGAAAACCATGGCTACCATCGGTATCGGTGCCGGCAACGGCTGCGACGGTCAGGTGCTCGTATGCAACGATTTGCTGGGAGTTTCCACCGGCTTCTGTCCGAAATTTGTTAAGAAGTATGCTAATCTGCATGATACAACCGTAGAAGCAGTAAAGGAATATATTGCCGATGTTAAGGCAAGAACCTTCCCTGCTTCGGAGCATACCTTCAAGATTGACGATGCTGTTTTAGAGAAATTATATTAATACTTTTATAAATAAAGTGAGGTAATTCAAAATGAAATTAGTACATACAGTTGCAGAGCTGCGCGAAGAGGTTGCAGCAGCTAAAGCTAAGGGTTTGACCATCGGCCTGGTGCCTACTATGGGTGCTTTGCATGAAGGCCATGCATCCCTGATTAAAGCAGCTAACATGGAAAATGACTTTGTTGTAGTCAGCGTTTTCGTAAATCCGACTCAATTCGGTCCTAACGAAGATCTGGATGCTTATCCGCGTACTCTGGAAGCAGACTGCAAGCTGGCAGAAAGCATGGGCGCTAACGTAGTTTTCGCTCCGGCTCCGAAGGAAATGTATCCGAGCGAGGATGCAACATGGGTAGAAGTAACCGGTGAGATTACCAAGGTTCTGTGCGGCCGTACCCGTCCGATTCACTTCCGTGGCGTAACTACCGTTGTTACCAAGCTGTTTAACCTGGCACAACCGGACCGTGCTTACTTCGGCCAGAAGGACGCACAACAGGTTGAGGTTCTGAAACGCATGGTAAAAGACCTGTTCTTCAATATCCAGCTGCGCATTATGCCGATTGTCCGCGAAGCTGACGGTTTGGCAAAGAGCTCCCGCAACACCTATCTGAATGAAGCAGAGCGCAAAGCAGCTCTGGTACTGAGCCGTAGCCTGAAGGCTGCTAAGGAGCAGTACGAAGCAGGTGAGCGTGACGCTGCTAAGATTACTGCGGCTGTTACCGCTTCCATTAAAGAAGAGCCTATGTCTGATATTGATTATGTTGAAATTTATGCACTGCCGGAATTGAAACCTGTAGCAGCTCCGATGGCAGGCAGCAACCTGCTGGCTGTAGCTGTTAAATTCGGCACCACCCGTCTGATTGATAATGTAGTTTTGGAGGAGAAATAATATGCTTTATACTATGCACCATGGCAAAATTCATCGCGCTACCGTAACCCAGGCTAACCTGGAATATATGGGCAGCATTACTATCGACAGCGAGCTGCTGGAGCTGTCCGGTATTCTTCCGGGCGAGCGTGTACAAATCGTTGACAACAACAACGGCAACCGTCTGGAAACCTATGTTATTGCCGGTGAGCGTGGCAGCGGTGTTATCTGCCTGAACGGTGCGGCTGCACGCAAGGTTCTGGTTGGTGATACTGTTATCATCATCGCTTACAGCCTCATGACCGAGGAAGAAGCTAAAACCTATGTGCCGAAGGTTGTAATGGTTGACGAAAACAACCATCCGATTAATGTTCGCGGTACTGAAAAGGAAGCAGAAATCGGCTGATAAATAAAAATAAAAATCCCCTGTATTCGTCAGTTTGGCGGATGCAGGGGATTTGTTATCATAAGCTTATGACTTTCTTTCCCAATTACTATAAAATTGGAAGAAAAAGAAGAGCGTTGAGAGAAAAACGCAAATCTTGTAGCGATGGCTGTGAATGAGCTTGTATTGCAATATAAATTTAAATGAAAATAAGGAGTTACTTCTTAAATTTTGTACATTTGCGTGCTATGAAGTAACTCCTTATTTTTTGTTGGTTAAGCCGAGAATATAATCTGTACTAGTCTTGTGAAATCGAGCTAAGGCTATGAGAATTTCGGTGGGGATATCACGTTCCCCTTTTTCGTAGTTGCTATAAACGCGTTGTGAGCAGTGTAATAATTCTGCCATTTCCCGTTGCGTCATATCCTTGTCTTCGCGTAAATCACGGATACGTTGGTACATTTTTATCACCCAATAGTATTATAAAAAGAGATGATAGAACTGCTTGCTTTTTAGCGCAAATTGCGCTAAACTGATATTGCGAACGTATTTAAAATGAAAGGATAGAGTGCTTGTGATGTATAGAAAATTTTTTGCTGCTTTAATGCTGTCCTTGAGTATTGGAACAAGCTTTTTATTTTATGGCTGTAGTACAGATACTAAGGATGTTAAAAATTTACATGATTCAAGCAGTGATACTTTATCATCTGCTGAAGCAATTAAAGCTTTATCTCCCTATCCTATTGATAAAACTCGCTTAGATGCTTATAGCGAACCGGCAGTAATTTCTTATATGAATCAGCAAAAAGAATTAGAACGAGCTAAACAAAAATCAGTAGATATTTATGCAGGCTATGATTGTCATTGTTCGCCTGCTGGTGTGAATAAAATATTGAATACATTAAAAAGTGCTATGCGTAGTGGAAATAAGCAAACATTATATGGTAGAGATGCTGCAGAGTTTTTACAGTATATAGAACTTGAATCAAATCCGATTACTGATCTTTCATTGGAATCATGTAGATTACTTGGGAATCTGTATCTGCAAAAAACACATTCTGTTGCTGTTCCTATTTACAAGGGCATATCACAAGTAATTGTTTTACCTGACAATCTTATGATTGTATCTGTTTTTGTAAATTATTTTACTGGCTATGGGACCAAGATTGGAATTGTAGATTTTTTGTTAGAAGAAAATAATGCTTTTAAAGGCACTAGTGCTTATATGTTAGGAAACACGTCGTATCATGTTGTGCGCATTTCAGCTGATAGAGGTATTCTTCATGGTGATATATTTCAATGCAATGGAAAAGGTGGCTATACAGTAGTTAGGTAATAAATTGTAATTTTATATTGGAGGCGGGATGTATGCTTATAACAAAGTTTAAATTATTAATCTCTATGTGTATTTATTTTGCTTGTATGCCGAGCGTTGTTGATGCAGAAACATATTATCCTGGTGCTGGTGGTAGAATGGGTATAATAGACTATTATACTGATGAAGAACCTAAGTCGGAGCCTGTACCTGCCGCCTATGGTGACGTATTTGAACCAATCAAATCAGTATGTAGTTGTAGTGAAAAGGCACTGCCTGTCATTGAACAAGATTTGCTGAAAAAAATGAAGGAAATAAATAATAATGAGCCGATAACAGGGAGTTTTGGTATGTATATGAATACTGATTCTATACAATTCCAAAAAGAATATGCGAAAATTGCTGATACAAATAAATTAGTATCTGATGAGGTTTTTTCGTTTGTCAATAAAAAGCTTGGGAATAATATAGAATTGGTTTCTTTGAAAAGTTCATGGGTGACATTTAATACAGAACCAGCTTATATGTTGGTTGCTTTAGATGTTGAGTATGATGATCATTCATGGAACAGTACAATAAAACAGGGGACTATAATATGCTTTTGTGAAGGATTAAGCGGTGATGATATAAATGCTAGAAAATCTGTACCAGATTATCCTTTGCATATAATGAAAATAGTTTCAAAAGATATATTGGGAAATAAATATTTACTGTGTTCAGGGGAAAATGGACAATATAGCCTTATGAATAGTAAGTAGGATGGTGAAATAATGATGCAAAAATTTATCCTTCGAGTATTATTGATAGCGTTTATTAGTTTTTCTCCTGTGTTTTGCGAAGATTTTGCTATAGGAAATGCTTTGAGCAAAGCTCAAGCAATGACTCTTGAGCAAGATCCTAATGGATTTAGTGACCTACGGTGGGGACAAACATTGGAAACAGTACAACAATCACATATAGTAACCTTTATGGGATATTATGGCGGTAGTGCTCACTATGAAATAACAATCAAGGATGCGCATGGCTCATTGTATTTTTCTGGACCTGTTGAGGTTCGTGGTATTTTTAGAGAGAATAAGCTTATTGGAATTCAAATACCATTTGCTGCAGAACAGTTTTCAGCGAGGTTATCTGCACTTACTAAGTTGTGCGGAACACCAAAGAACAATGGTAAAGGTGTATATATGTGGGATGGACCTAGCACGGCAATGCTAATGTTTCAAAAGGATTATTATGAAGGGGTAATTGTGCTTGCTGGGAAAATTTAAAATGTGCTTGTTAATTTAAGTTATACGTTAGAGAGGTGTTTGAGCATGAATAAAGATAAAATACTTCGCGGTATATTAATATTAGTTTATTTAGTTTGTGGCGCAAAGTTATTATTAATGTGGTTGGAACCAAGTCCGACAGAAAAATTAAATCAAGAGCTGAAAGATATTTCCTATGTTCAACAGACGGCAGTTGCAGAGGTTACGACAAAAGCAAATTTAAAATTTACAAACACTTCAAAATTTTTAGAAACCAATATTGGTTTATGTCATTGTTCTCCATCTTGGAGAAATGCTTTATTCGATGACATTAGAAGACAAGATAATATTGGTGCAGTTAATGTTATAAGGGACAGTCAAATAAATGTCTTCAATAGAGAATTTGCTGATATGTTTAAAGAAACAGAATCGCTATCTAAAAGAGTAAGTCAGTTTGTAACTTTTATTGTTATGTGCCAGCAAGGCTATGCTGATAATAATGATAATTATTTCCCGGTTTTAGTGCCAAATTCTTTGCCTACAATCAGATTTTATCAAAATGGTTCAATTATGATGATAACTCAAAAATGTGGACTACTAAAAAATACCAAATTTAAAGCTTATCGTGATGGAAGAATTAAAGCTGAGGATATAAAAAAATTTGAAAAAATTGGTTATGTTACTGTTTTAGCGGAGCTGTATCCAGAAACAATTCATCCAGGATTGATTTTAGGCAATTATCGATTTCATCCTATAAGAGTTGTATTTAAAGATTGTTTAGATAATGCTGTTTTTCAATGTAATGGAAACGGAAGTTATGGTGTAAGCAAGTTATAATGCTAATATATTCTTTTTATAAGTTCATGAGGTGTTGATTATGAACGAAAAATTTATTCAAAAAGTGTTAGAAAAATTTACTAAGCAGATTACTGATCAAGTTTTTCTTATGATTCAAAATGACAGGGATTTATATATTGAATATTGCAATCAATGTCATAGTCAAGGTAAGAATAAGCTAAATAGGGATTTAGGGAAAGTAGTTAAGGAATACTTTGACCTTGTTAATTTAGATGAAGCAAAGTTAGAAGAGGTGAAAAGTGTTCTCATAACAAGTTATACAAAACATAAAAAGTAAATTTGGCAAAACACAAAAACTTCGGCTAAAACGCAAGCGTGATTACGTTTTAGCCGAAGTTTTGCTTGCTTTTAGGTATTATATGGGATATACTTTGCATAGAATACAAGGAAAGGATGATGAGTATGGCTTATATTAATCGAGCAATGGAGGCGACATTTAAAAGAATGGCGCAGGAATTTTCTGTTGTCCTATTGACCGGTCCCAGGCAGGTTGGCAAAACAACTATGTTAAAAAGACTGGCTGAGGCAGAGGGTGTAAATCGCGAATATGTTACACTTGATGATATTACAGAACGCGAAATGGCGAAAAACGATCCTAAACTGTTTTTGCAACTGCATAAGCCTCCGGTATTCATTGATGAGGTGCAATATGCACCGGAGCTTTTTCCTTATATTAAGATTTATGTTGATGAGCATCAGCAGGCAGGAGATTTTTGGCTGACAGGTTCACAGATTTTTAAATTGATGGATGGTGTGCAGGAATCCTTGGCGGGGCGTGTTTGCTTGCTGCACATGTCACCTTTATCGCAGGCAGAGGCATGTGGCTGTACGTCTGAACCCTTTACAGTTGATTTTGAGCGCTTGTTGATGCGTAGCAAATCTGTTGCTCCTGCAAGCATACAGGAGATTTTTGAGCGGATCTGGCGTGGCGGTATGCCTGCCATTGTTAGTGGAGTAAAAAAAGAGCAGGCGGCAGTTTATAGCAGCTATATTTCTACCTATATTGACAGGGATGTCAAGGAGATTGCGGATAGAGTTGATTCTTTTAAATTCTTGAACTTTGTCACTGTTGTTGCGGCGCTCACTAGCCAGATGGTGAATTATAAAACTATAGCTGATGCAGTAGAGATTAGTGTGCCTACTGTGAAAAACTGGTTGAACATTTTAGAGCGCTTGGGAATTATTTTTTACCTGCATCCATACAGTAATAATTTGCTGAAGCGTATGGTGACAAAGCCGAAGCTATATTTTTATGACAGCGGTTTAGTTGCCTATCTCACGAAGTGGACAGACAGTGAGACATTGATGAATGGCGCAATGAGTGGGGCAATTTTAGAAAACTTTGTGGTGTCTGAGATTGTGAAAAGCTATCAAAATGCAGGTTTAGAGCCGTTTGTTTATTATTATCGTGATAAGGATAATAAGGAGATTGATATTGTTCTTGAACGCAATGGTACATTGTATCCGCTCGAAGTAAAGAAAACCATGATGCCGGATAAACGTTGGACTAATGTTTTTGGCTTGCTGGATAAAACAAGCTTAAAGCGTGGTACAGGAGGAATTTTGTGCTTGAGTGATAAGTTTACGGCATTTGACAGAGATAATTTGATAATTCCTGTTTGGGATATTTAGATTAAAGCAGGTGATGTTCATGCGTATAACTGGGTTAGACCATATTGTTATCACAACAGCCGACATTGATAAATGTATAGCATTTTATGCAGGTGTTTTAGGTTTGCGTCATGAGTTGAAAAATGGCAAGCATGCTTTTTACTTTGTTGTGTAGAAGATTAATATTCACTGCAGACCGGCAGAATTTTTGCCGGCAGCGCAGCATCCTACATACGGCAGTCAGGATATCTGCCTGCTTGCTGACGGGGATATCTGCACAATTAAAGCAGAAATAGAAGCCAAGGGCTATCCGATTGAGGAAGGTGTTGTGGCGCGTCATGGTGCCCTTGGAGCAATGCAAAGCATTTATCTGCGGGATGCGGATGGTAATTTGATTGAAATTGCAGTTTATGAAAAGAACAGCAAATAAAAAACTTCGGTAGAACGCTAAATATAATCGTTCTACCGAAGTTTTTGTTTCTATTCGCTTTTGTCGTGGCAACAGCAATGCTCTGCTTCCACAGGCTTCATGGAGCATTCCGGGCAGATGCCTTCGCCCTCTAAAAGCTTGCTGCCCCAGGCATACATGGCCTGCAGGATGGGGAAGAGGCTTTCGCCCCGCGGCGTCAGGCTATACTCAACCTTAGGCGGTACGACGGCGTACACCTTGCGCGCAATCAAGCCGTCACCTTCCAGCTCGCGTAATTGCTGGGTGAGCATTTTGGGTGTTGCCTCGGGGACGAGGCGGCGCAGCTCGTTGAAGCGCAGGATTTTGCCGGATAGGTGCCACAGGAGCAGTGCTTTATATTTGCCGCCGATGAGCTGCAGTGTGGCAGCGACGGGGCAGTTGACGTTGATAGTGTCTTTCATTTGAATTATCCTTTCTGTATGGAGCAATGAAGCTAAAATGTTATTTTCACAGTATCTTTTTGTATACTATCTACCTAAATAGTGCATTCTTGAAATAAAGGTAGCGTTTGCTATAATAATAGCAGATAAAATTTTTTACGTCAAACAGATAGCAAGCGAAAGGAGTCACGATGAAAAAACAGTTACTTGATATAACGGGCATGAGCTGCAGTGCCTGCTCGTCACGCATAGAAAAGGTTGTCAACAGGATGCAGGGCGTGGAGCAGATGAGTGTTAATCTGCTTAAAAATAATGCGCACGTTACCTTTGATGAAAGCGTTGTAGATGAAAAGGAGATTATTGCCCGCATTGAAAAGCTGGGCTTCGGTGCAAGTGTGCATGCCGCAGGAGCTGCCGCTGCGCCTGTGCCGCAGCAGGATACGGCGGCGCAGGAGATGGCGGAGATGAAGCAGCGTCTTATCGGCTCGCTGATTTTTGCCGGCCTTGTTTTTTATCAGCATATGGGGCGCATGTGGGGCTGGCCGCTGCCAGGCTTTATTCTTGGGCAGGAAAACGAGCTGATTAACGCTTTGCTGCAGATGCTGTGGTGTATTCCGGTGCTTTTTATCGACCGCAAGTATTTTATCCACGGTGTGCGTAATCTTTTAAGCGGTGCGCCTAACATGGATTCGTTGATTGCCGTAGGCAGCGGTGCATCGTTTATTTATGGTTTGTATTCAGTATTTGGCATGGCGTATGCCTTTGGACACAATCGTCTTGATTTGCTGCTAGGCTTTGTCGATGCTTTGTATTTTGAAGCGAGTGCCGTGATTTTGGCGCTTGTTACTGTCGGCAAGTTTATGGAGGCGCGGGCAAAAAGCCACACCTCTGATGCGATTAAGGCACTGATGAACCTTACACCAAAAACTGCGCTTGTCGAGCGTCACGGTCTGCAGGGAGAAATTCCTGTGGAGGAGGTTGTAACAGGTGATGTGCTGATTGTAAAAAGCGGTGCGTCCGTGCCTGTGGACGGCAAAATCATTGAGGGCAGCGGTGCCTTGGACGAAAGCGCGCTGACAGGTGAAAGCCTGCCGTTAGATAAAACAATCGGTGACAAGGTTATCGGCGGCACTATTAACAGAAGCGGTTACTTTAAGATGGAAGCGACTGCGATTGGCGCTGATACTGCTTTAGCGAAGATTATTGCGCTGGTGGATGAGGCAACATCTTCTAAAGCGCCTATTGCCAAGCTGGCGGATAAGGTGAGCGGTTATTTTGTTCCAGCAGTTATAGGCATTGCCGTGCTTGCGGCGGCTGTTTGGCTGGCGCTGGGCGCAAGCTGGCATTTTGCGCTGACGATAGCTATTTCGGTGCTCGTCATTTCCTGCCCCTGTGCTTTGGGATTGGCAACACCGACAGCGATTATGGTAGGAACGGGGCGTGGTGCCAAGAGCGGCATTTTGATTAAATCGGCAACAGCGTTGGAAACGGCACATAAGGTTGATACCGTTATCTTAGACAAAACAGGCACCATTACAGCGGGCAAGCCGGTAGTGACGGATATTTTGCCTGTAAAGGTTACGGAAAATGAATTGCTGGCCTTTGCCGCAGGACTGGAAAAGCTGTCGGAGCATCCCTTGGGTGAAGCTATTGTTGCTGCTGCCGAAGCAAAGCAGCTTGTTTTGCCGGAAGCCGGCAATTATAAGCAAATTTCCGGTCAAGGTGTTACAGCTGAACTTGCGGGAACTGAATGTGCAGCAGGTAATCTCAAGCTGTTGGAGGCGTTGAATGTTGATGTCAGCAGTTTGATGGACCAATATGACAAGCTGGCATCACAGGGTAAAACACCGTTATACTTTGTGCGTGCAGGTGAGCTTTTAGGCTGCATTGCTGTTGCGGATACCGTAAAGCCGACAAGCAGGGAGGCTATTGGCAGGCTGCAGGCGATGGGTATGCGTGTGCTGATGGTGACCGGTGATAACCGGGCGACGGCGGAGGCGATTCGCACACAGGTAGGCGTTGATGAGGCTGTTGCTCAGGTGCTGCCGCAGGATAAGGAAGCTGTGGTACGCAAGCTGCAGCAGGAAGGCCATATTGTCGCTATGGTAGGCGACGGCATCAACGATGCGCCTGCGTTGGCGCGTGCCGATGTAGGTATCGCTATCGGTGCCGGTACGGATATTGCGATTGAGGCGGCGGATATGGTTTTAATCAAAAGCGACTTGCTGGATGTGGCGAAAGCAATTTGCTTAAGCCGCAGCGTGATGACCAATATCAAGGAAAATCTTTTCTGGGCCTTTATTTATAATGCCGTTGGTATTCCGTTTGCCGCAGGTGTATTTTATACAGCCTTCGGCTGGCTGCTGAATCCGCTGATTGCTGCAGCGGCGATGAGCTGCAGCAGTGTTTCTGTTGTTACTAACGCACTAAGACTGCGTTTTATAAAATTGTAATTGCAAAGGAGATTTTATTATGACTAAGACTATTGCTATTGAAGGTATGCATTGCCAACATTGTGTTGGCGCCGTTAAAGAAGCACTTGCTGCTGTAGCAGGTGTAACAAGTGTTGTTGTTTCCTTGGAAAACAATAATGCGGTTGTTGAGGGCACAGGCCTGGATGATGCAGTTTTGAAGGCTGCTGTTGAGGATACCGGCTTTGATGTAACCGGCATCAACTGAAAATAAGCACAAAAAAACGCCGCGTAAAGCGGCGTTTTTGCTTGTAAAAAGGTCGCTGCGCAGCGGCCTTTTTCTTATGCAAATATTTCTGCTATAGCAGGCGGAAGCATATCAAGTGCGCTTGCTGTCATAAATGCGGCAGCAATGGCTACAACGATAAAGGCAGCAGCGTGCGGATAATCCTTTTTGCGTACGGAAGAGAAGATGGCACGCAGGGATAAAAGCAGAATCAGACCCCAGATATAGGGACCGGTTACTTCATGGAAAAATTTTTCAAACATGATAACACTCCTTGCTGGCTGAAAAATGTGTTTAAGCAGATATAGATATACAGATAATAAAAAAACACCCGCAATAGCAGGTGCTGTTTTTGGATTGGTGCCTCAGCACAGAATCGAACTGTGGACACAAGGATTTTCAGTCCTTTGCTCTACCAACTGAGCTACCGAGGCATGATTGGCGACCCGGATGGGACTCGAACCCACGACCTCCGCCGTGACAGGGCGGCATTCTAACCAACTGAACCACCGGGCCAATCAACTACGAATTATATTATACAGGCTTGAGCCTATTTTGTCAACATCTTTTTATACTTTTTTTAAATCTTCCAATGCAGCCATCAGTTTTTCCTCTATATGCACCTGCAAAGCCTGCAGCTTATCCTCCGCCGGCACGTTGCCCAGAACGTCAAAAGCGTCTGTGGTCAAGGGCAGGTGATTCTTGCGCATTTCTGCAAACAGCTCATCACGGAAAATATTATAGGAAAAGTATATCTGATTGCCATGTTTAAAATCAGTATAATCCAAAAAGATAAAGGAACCATTGATATAAGGCAAGGGATTATCGGGCGTAATATACAGCTCATAATCGCCTACTTGGGCAGGCAGCGAGCGCCAGTAGTCCCACTGCTCAAAGTGCAGCGCTTTCGCTTCATAAGGCAGCTTATGCACGGTTTTCTTATCCATGCTGGCCAGAATATCCGGCAAACTCTTGCGCATCATGTCGGCAAAGTGCTCACGGTCACGGCAGAAGAAGCGCACGTCGCGAAACGTATGCAAGCCTACGGTTTTTACCGGCACATAATCAAAGGTTTCTTTTGTATAAGTCAAATCAAGACGGCAGTGTGATGCTTCGTGCACATAGGCTGCAATATTCAAAATCTGTCCGTCGATGCCGGAACCCGGCACAAGGGTATAATCACCTATAGCAGCAGGCAGATTTCGCACAAAGTCCCAATCCTTAAGTCCTGCCTCTATTTCTTTGATATCAGGCTGTCCCATCTCAACCTCCGCACTTTTCCAGCAGCTTACCGATTTTACTGTAAATCCTTACTGCATTGTTATAAAACACATCCTCGTGATAGCATTCGGGAACAACATGGCTGATCATCCAGATATACAGAGGAATATTTACAAGCGGCCAGTCGCTGCCATACATAATTTTTTCATAATCGCCAAGATAATTCAGCCAGGTATGCAGCTGACGCAAAAAGCCACGCTGTCTTTCGAGCAGCATCAGCGGTTTAGGATTGCCCTCCATCAAACCGGAAAGGTCAATACATACGTTGGCGTTCTTGCAGGCCACCTCTGCCGCATCGGCGAACCATGGGCAACCACAGTGCGCTATAACAAAGGTAACATCAGGAAACGCCACTGCTGCTTCATCAACAGTCAGCGGATGCGAATATTTCAAAAGACCGCTGGGCCAGGCAGTATCGCCTGTGTGAATTGCAACAGGCACATTATAGGCACGTGCCAGCTCAAACAGTGGCCAATGCCTTTTATCGTTGACATAGACAGCATTATAACCGGGATAGAGCTTTATGCCCAGACAATGCGGGTCCTTAATAAAGCGTTCAAATTCCTGCGCCGTTTTTTCCGCATTTGCTTCGGTTATAGCCTCGCTGTTTACACCCATGCAGTAACCCATGTTCTGCGGCTGATTGTAATGCGCCTCGTCAAAAGGCGCTACAAGGTCAATCATACGCGGTGTAACACCACCGTATTTCGAAGACGTGTAATTAGTGTTGCCCATAGCTACGGAAAAAACGATATTGTTTTCTTCGCATATTTTCTGCCAGCAGGCCGCTGTATTTTCATAACCTGCATTGGCTGCAACCTGCACAAAACCATCAACATTGTAATAATGCATATGGGCATCAATAATCTTCATTTATAACCCCTCTTTATTTTAAAACACGTATCGTTATTCTTCTTCCTCTTTAGGCAGAATGATATTTAACACCATAGCCACGATAAAAACTACGGCTACACAGTTTTCTGCAAAAACATTCTTAATCAGATCCGGGAAAATCTTAAAAATTGCCGGTGTCTGAGTAAAGCCGATACCGATGCTGAGTGCCAGAGAAGCAATCGTTACATTACGGGAATTGTAGCCGCAGTTGGCAGTCATCTGCACGCCGCTGACTACGATAGAACCGAACATCATCAAGGTGCAACCGCATATTGTTTTTCGCTCATTACGCTTCCTCATGTCTGAACACTACTGTGTTGGTTTTTGCATCCATCTTATCAATAATAGCTAAGGAATGCAGGTTGTAGCCGGCTTTGCGCAGCTTGTCGCCGCCGCCCTGGAAGCCTTTTTCTACAGCAACGCCAACGCCTTCAACAGTAGCTCCGGACTGACGTACAATATCGATAAGTCCTTCCAGTGCACAACCGTTGGCCAGGAAGTCATCAATAATCAGCACATGGTCTGTTTTGGACAGGAATCTTTTGGAAACAACAACGTCGTTTGTTTTGCTATGGGTATAGGAATAAATTTGAGTGAAGTAAACATCCTTATCCATATTGCTGCCGCTGGATTTCTTGGCAAACACTACCGGAACGCCAAAATACATTGCCGCAACGCAGGCAATACCGATACCGGAGGCTTCAATAGTCAGGATTTTAGTAATATTCCTGTCTGCAAACAAGCGCTTTAATTCTTTACCAAGCTCCGCAACAAACGGCACATCAATCTGATGATTTAAAAAGCTGTCAACCTTCAGGACATTACCGCTTTTGATAACACCGTCATTAACAATTTTTTCTTCCAATAATTTCATCGTCAAGCCCTCCATACATTTTGTTTTTCAACTGCTGCTACGAACATGTCAGCAATCAATTCGCCTTTTAAGTATAAAGATTATTTTATCACACTGACAATCTATGGTAAAGTAATTTTCTGCTTCCGCAGTGATATTTTTGCCTTAATCTACCACCAGTGCGACTTCGCTGCCTGTCCCCTGCAGGCCGCGTTTTTTCCTGACGAGAATTTTTTTATCAATCATTTCCTGCAAATCATGTACATGCGAAATTATGCCTACAAGGCGATGGCCTTCGCTGAGGCCCTGCAGCGTAGCAATTGCCTGCTGCAGACTGCTGTCATCCAGCGAGCCAAAGCCTTCGTCGACAAACATCGTATCCAACTGAATGCCGCCGGCACAGGACTGCACCTCATCCGCCAGCCCCAGCGCCAACGCCAGCGATGCCATGAACGATTCGCCGCCGCTTAAGGTTTTGACGCTGCGCAGATTACCGCTGTAGTAATCCTTGACCTCCAAATCGAGGCCTGTTTTGCTGTTGCCCGTCTTGCTGTCCGCATCCTGCATTTTGTCACGGCACAGCTCGTACTGCCCGCGGCTCATACGCAGCAGCCTTACATTAGCGCGCTGCAGAATTTTATCGAAGTAGTGCATCTGTACATAGGTTTCCAGATTAACGCGTTTTTTGCCTGTCAAGGTTCCGTTCAGCGTTGCAGAAAGGCTGTTGATCAAGCTGTATTCCGCTTCGCAGGCTGCCCTGCGCGCTTCATAGCCGCTTACCTCCTGCTTAATCCGCTGATTATTCTTGATTGCAGCATACAGCCGCTTATCCTGCAGCTCCAGCTCACGCTGCTGCGACAGCAGCTTTTCATGCTCCTGCTGCAGTTCCTGTTCATCCACATCCGTCAGCAGCTCATTCTGCTCGGCAAGCTGCTTTTTCAACTCCTGCAGCTGTCCTTCGGCACCTGCCAGCTGCTGCCTCATGCTCTGCGCCGCAGCCTCCGCCTGCTTGTCGGCAGCCTTCTGCTGCTCCAACGCTTTCGCCAGCTTACGGTATTGCTCCACCTTTTCCTGCAAAAAGCCCATTTTCAGGCGCAGAGCCGTAATCTTATTGTTAACATCCTTCAGCTCTGCCTGCGCTCTTTCGGCAATCAGCTTCAAATCATCACAGCCAAGTAGCTCCACGCCCTTGCCTAGCAGCAAGGTTTTGTCCAGCTCCAGATGTTCCTTTAAAGCCTTGCCTTCACCTATAAGGCCGTCCCTTATCTTCTGAGCAGCCTCAGCTTTATCGCGCGCCTGCTCAACATCATTTTCGGTAGGTGCGTCCTGCGCCAGCTGCACAGGCTGCGGATGCTCGCAGGAACCGCAAACCGGGCAGGGCTTGCCGGGTTTCAGCTTATCGTGTGCCAAAAGTCCCGCCTGCGCGCCCAAAAATCTGTCAAAACAAGCGTCGCTCAGCTCATTAAGATGATTGAAATTATCGCAGGCCTGCTTATACTCCTGACGCTTCTGCAGAAGTGCAACCTCCTGCCTTTGGTAACGCTGCTGCATATCCTGCAGTTGCAGCAGCTCTCTTTGGCGTGCAGCCAGCTGCTGCCTTTCTGTTTGCAGCTGTGCCAGCTCCACCTCGCCCTTTTGCGCTTCATTGACCTCTGCCTCAAGCTTTTGCAGAGCTTCCTGCCTTTGCACCGCCGCAGCTGCTTCCTGCTCAAGCTGCTTTTGCATGCCTGCTATTCTCACTTCTGTCGTCTGCATATATTTTTCAAGCTGCTGCTTTTTATCAATAGCGCTCAGGCTGTCCTGCAGCGCAGTCAGATTTTTCGTCACAATAGCCGCCGCTGCCGCCACCTGCTGCTGTTCCTTTTCATCAAGAACAATAATTGTGTCAACCAAGGCCAGTACTTCTTCAACACAGCCTTCATAGTGACGCGCGGCAAAGCTCTGCAGCTTTTCCGTATAAGCAGAATAAATACAGCTGATGCCGTTCAGCGCCTGCTCGCTTCGGCGCTGCTGCTCGATAAATTCATTACGCTTAGCCGCAGCATCCTGCTTCAGCCTATCCTGCAGCTGCTGGAAGAAGTATGTATGAAATAAATCACGGAAGATTTTACTGCGCTCATCCGTATTGGTATCCAAAAATTTGCGGAACTGCCCCTGAGCAATCATCGTTATCTGCGTAAACTGCTTGTGATTAAGCCCCAAAAGCTCCACAATGCTCTTGTCTACGTCAGACATTCTCGTCACCGGTACGCGTCCATCAGGATAGTACAGCTCGGCGCCGGCTTTTTCCTTCGTCATACCACCGCCACGCTTCGACGGACGGCGATACTCAGGATTGCGTCTTACTCTGTAGCACTTGCCCCGGAAGGAAAACTCCAGCTCCACAAACGTCGGTGTATCCGCGTCCGCATATTGGCTGCGCAGCATATTGGCATCACGCACGCCGCCACTTGTCTGTCCGTACAAGGCATAGGAAACAGCATCAAAAATTACGGTTTTGCCGGCACCGGTATCACCGGTAATCAGATACAGTCCCTGCTCTCCGAGCTGGGAAAAATCTATCACGGTTTGCCCCGCATACGGACCAAACGCACTCATAACCAGCTTCAGCGGTCTCATAATACGTCACCTCCCATTTCCGAAAGCAGATTCGTCAGATACTGCTTCTGCTCCTCGCTCAGCTCCTGATTGTTCTGCAGGCGATAAAAATCATCAATAAGCTCTAACGGTGTTTTCTCTGCTAAATCTTCCGTTATTTCCAGTTCTGCATTCGCCTGCGTGCGCTTATTGTCATAATCAAGCTGCAGCAAATTCTTATATACAGTCTGCAGGCGTTGCATAGCATTAGTTACATCGTTTTCATCCGTAAGCGTCAGATAATAAAAATCCTGCAGGAAGCCATTTTCATCCATCGGAAACATGGCATAATTCGGTCTTGCCATTAAATTCTCAAAGGTATCCTTTAAATAGCGCACCTCACGCAAAGGCGTCAGCGGCAGCTGCGTAACCTTCATATTGCCTTTTTCGGCAAGCTCCACCAGCGTCACGGATTTTTGCTGCTGCCATTCGCTAAAGGAATATTTCAGCGGTGTACCGCAATAGCGGATGCGCTCATTACCGCCGACGTTTTGAGGATTATGGATATGCCCCAAGGCCACATAATCAAAAGCAGCAAAAACCTCCGCACCGATATTATCCAATCCGCCCACATTAACAGCCTCACTGCCTGCGGTAACAGCACCGGTAACAAACTGATGCGCAACAAGCACATTGCGCTCGTCCTGTGCCAACTGCAGCTGCGACACAGCATATTTCACCGCATCATGGTAGCCTGTAATCTCAGCTGCAGCCTCCTCCGGTGCCCAATGCTTCACAACAGCAGGCTTTAAAAAAGGCAACAGGAAAATATTCACTCTGCCGAATTCATCCTCCAGCACAAGCTTCTGCTCCTCACCGTTGTAGCTGCCCGCAAAATGAATGCCGCTGCCGCTCATCAGCTGCGCGCCGAACGCCAAGCGCTCTGCCGAATCATGGTTGCCGCTGATGATGCACACAGGCACCTTAAGCTCCGCCAGCTGATTGAGAAAATCATCAAACAAAACGACAGCTTCTGCCGGCGGTACCGGTTTATCATAAATATCTCCGGCAAGCAGTACGCAATCAGGCTGCTTGGCGCAAATCATCTGTACAATACGTTGTAAAATATATTTTTGGTCCTCATAAAGAGAAAATTCATTGAGTTTTTTTCCTAAATGCAGATCCGACAAATGTAAAAGCTTCATGCTATCACTCCCTGTCACGAATATTTATTCACTGTTATTTAATCGTTGTATTATCTTGATTTTATCATGCTAAAGCATATGCGTCAATCTATACTTCAAACAAACGTTGCCGGTCCTCCTAAACTTTCTGGAAAAAATTTCTACTTTTTTTCAAAAAAGTACTTGACCAACTGCTATCTATCTGCTATAATCGTTATTGTTCTGATGAGCGTGCTCAAAAAGAACTGCTACTCCGGGATGGTGTAATGGTAGCACAAGTGACTCTGGATCATTCGGTCTGGGTTCGAGTCCTAGTCCCGGAGCCAAATGGCGCTATGGTCAAGCGGCTAAGACGTCGCCCTCTCAAGGCGAAATCAAGGGTTCGATTCCCTTTAGCGCTACCACGAAAGGCAAAACGCTGAGATTCAACTGAATTTCAGCGTTTTTATTATTTACAATTACTTTGACATCCAAGGAGTCAAAAAACTTCTTCAGGAAGGCGTCAGAACCCCCTACTTCAGCAATGAACGAATCAATGAAAGCTTCCAGAATATCTTGATTGATAGCAGAACAGTCATTCTTGTTCAACTCAATAAGTTTTGCTTCCATCATATCTAAAGTTTTCTTAGCTTCTTTATAAGCGTTTAAAACCATATCATCTGTTCCATCATACAAGGCAAGAAGGTTCTTAGCCTTTTTTTTTTGTACCCCGATTTTTTTACGCAGTTCATCCGCACGCACTTTCTCCTCTCTATTCTCAGACTGATTTAGAAACTCCGTAATAATAGACTGCTTGTGAGCCTTTATGTAGTCAACAATAGCAAGATAAACAACATATTCTATTTTGTCTTTGCGCACCATAGAAACGTCACAATTACCATGTTTATTTTTCTGGTTGCTACAAGCATAATAAATGTATTTATTTCCTCTGGCTCCAATTCTAGTTCCAGACATAGCTGCTCCACACTCGCAGAAAATACGGCCACTAAGCGCATATATTTCTTTCGCATTTGTTGCGCCATTACGACGTCTAGCCATAATATTTTCTACAGTCAAAAAATCCTTTTTTTCTATAATTGCAGGAAGAGCATCTTCAATTTGCATATAGTTGTCAGCCTTCTTTCTACTATTATGCCTTGAACTCTTGCCAAGTTCCAAGACACCTATATATTTGCGGTTACATAGTATCTCATGTATAGAACCTTTGCTATAAATTCCACCACGCTTGGTTTTATAACCATTTGCTTTTAACCAATCAACTATTTTTCCATAGCCTGCACCTTCAATCTTCATAAAAAAGATTTTTTTGACAGCTATAGCCTCATATTCATTAATAACATACGTTCCATCAGGCGCTATGTCATACCCCAAAGGAGAAATTCCACCATTATGCTTTTTCTGCAACAAATTCTCTTTTTTACCACGTTTTATCTTGATAGATAAATCACGGGAATAAAAGGCTGCTACAGCCACTTTAACGCCCTCTGTAAGCTTGCCGTTAGCTGTCGATACATCTATACCCTCTGCACTGTATTCGTAGCGTACACCTAATTTCAGAAGCTTATTGACGCTTGCGTAATAATCAATTTCATTACGTGCTGTGCGATCAATCTGGTAAAAGACTATAACATCAAATATACCGCGTGATGCATCCTCAATCATCTGATTGAATTGTTAACGCCCTGCTACTGTTGTGCCACTTTTAGCTTCATCGTAATAGTAGTGTACAATATCATAGCCCCTTCTTCTGCAATACTCTTCGCTGCAATGAAACTGACCGGATATAGATTCATAACGCTGATTATCAGAAGAATATCTTGCATATAATACTGCTCTCATTACTCTCACCTCTCGTTTTTAATTTCTTTTGCACTTAAAACGTTATTTTGTTATAATAAGAACGCTGTGACTCTTTCCGGTAGGAAGGAGGTGGGAATGTGTTCCAAGCAGTTCTTTCTTTCGTTTCTTCTGTCGTAGCAGGTATTGTTGCCAACATTATTTGCAAGTGGCTGGATAGAAGATAGGTTCACAGCCAGCACAAAAAAACCCCGAGTGCCAGCTCGGGGTTTTCTTTTTTTGCGTGGAAACATGCTCCACAGCTCTTTCTTTTGTCAACAATATAGTACCACGAGCATTCTGGATTGTCAAATTTTATTATTAGCTGTTTTATGCAGCTCTTTTTTATTTCACAAAGAAAATATAGAGCAATAGTTGTAGTGGTCAAGCATTTTTGTAACACTAATGGCTAAAAAAATCATGAAGCTATTCTGGCTTCGTGTGGTGTAGCATAATTGTTATAACTATGTGGCCTTACGTAATTATATTCAACATAAGCAAAGTCTGATACAGCTTTATACAGAGCTTCTTCAGTCTTAAACTCATACAGATTTATACACTCATTTTTCAGCGTGTTGAAATATCTTTCCATCGGAGCATTATCATATGGATAGCCAGACTTGCTCATACTTTGAGTTATATTATTTTTTGCAAAATTCTGTAAATGCTTTTGACGTAAACTGTACCCCTTGATTGCTATGCAAAATCAGCTCTCCTTGTATCTTGGGCTGGGAATCTAATGCTTTTTTCAAGGTTCTTATTGCCAAATCGCTTGTTATATTGCGGTCTGTAATACTAGCTATTACACTTCTGTCATGTAAATCTATTATTGTACAATTATATCGTACTTCATTATTTGCTAGAAACAAATATGTAAAATCTGTACACCATTTATTATTGATTTCTTTAGCTGTAAAATCCTGATTCAGCTTATTATCAAATGTCGTATGAGCTTTTCCGTACTCATATGCTGGCTTTTTGGGTCTTACATTTGATTTTAAGCCCAGTTCTTTATTCATGTACTTATGTACTGTTAAAGTGCTGAGGCAGCAGCCCTGCTTTAACAGGTAAGCCCTGACAGCTCTATAACCAACAACGCCGTTATGAGAATGATATATGTCTTGAATTTGTTGCTTAACAGCTTCTTTATGCGCATAATAAGCTGACTTTCTGCTGTTAATATAGTTATAGTAAGCATTAGGACAGATATGTAGTCTGCGCAAAAGCTAGCGCAAGCCAAATTCTTGATGACTGTTAGCAATAAACCGATAAGCCTCTAATCGATTTTCTTTGCAAAGAATGCCGCTGCTTTTTTTTAAGAATAAATTTTCTTTTCGAGCTTCTTCAAGTTCTTTACGCAGACGCCGATTTTCTTGCATAAGTGTATATTCATTTACTTCTGTAAGATTGGCTTTGACTTTTTCTTGGCATTCTTTGCGAAACTGAGTACACCACTTGCTGATGGCAGCTTTAGACACACCATATTCAGTAGTGATACTTTTACATGTACGTCCTTCTTCTTCATGAAGGGTAACGATTTTCTTTTTAAATTCTTCTGGATAAATTTGTGGCATGATATGTACTTCTTTTCCTTTTGAAGTTATTATATCTTATTAGCCACTAACGTTACAACTATATTATAGCACTACAAAATTCACTCTTTAAAGAAAAAATGGCTAGAGCAACACGCTCCAGCCATTAAACCTATTAGCATGGGACTAGATTGACCACAAAAATTATACTAATGCCTTTTCTAATTTTAGATTACAAAGCATCCATTGGTTAATACCATTTTTTCAATAGAATGTAAGAGATTACTACAGTAAGAACAGAAAGAGCTGCCCACACAGTTAACATTGAACTATGCCACAACATTTTGATAACCTCCTCTTATTTCTTAGCTAATTTAGCATCACGAATCGCTTGAGCTTTTTTAGTATCTTCTTTCCACATACTTGCCAAAACATACATTACAATAAAGCTAACTATAACACCCCAAGCACCAGCTGCCATTACAGAACGCTCAATATGAGCAATCAAATACAGATAGAAATATACACCTTCACCTACGATAGCACCAATAATAGCGGCCTTAGCATTTGCCAGTTTAGGCATAAACAGAGCAAAAATCAAAGGTGCCAGAGTAGCCGCGGATACGCCCGAAATACCAATCCAAACCATAACACCCATAAATGGAGGTGGATTAAATACCAGATAAAGAGAAAACGCTCCAATTAACGCTGGTAAAACCTTTGTCATGCGATAAGCTAATTTCTCAGCTTCATCTTGCTCCATAGGAATAATTCTATGCTTAACAAGAGTCTGCAAAAATAAATCATTACTAATACAAGTAGTAATAACAAGAATCAGACCGCACGCAGTAGACATCAATGCTGCCACAATCGCTACTGACAATATCGTACTAATAATCGGATGGAACAACTTTACATATTCTATAACAGCCATATCTGCTACTTTCAGGTTAGGATCAATAGCTCTCATATATAACCCGCCAAACATTACTAAGAGGCAGCAGAAAGATGCTACTATCCATGTCCAAATCATCTTGGACATATCCTTAGGATTCTTCAGTGCCATAATTTTGTTAAGCAACTGTGGTTGTCCGGCAAAAGCAAATTCAATAAACATAACACCAAATACTGCTGCATAGCTATACATATGAAGAGAGTCAGGATTAAGCACTGTTACAAAGTTAGGATTTTGAGCAGCCAAAAGATCAGAAACTTCTGTCAACCCTCCTTTAAACATCATTATACCGGATATGAATACGAATACGCCTGCGAAAATCATGAGGCACATTTGACCGATACTAGTATAGATATCAGCAAACAGGCCACCAACAGTTACATACAAAACAGTAATAACGGTTACGCCAATGATCGCAGTAGTATAGTCAAGACCTTGAATCATACCAGACAACAAACTGCCACCTGCTGAAAATTGACCGGCAATGTAAAAAATTTGAATGATAAATACTATGGAACACAAACCACGTAACACATCGCTATCATAGCGTTTTGCCAACCAGTCGGCCATTGATATAGATTTAAGCTCTATATTAGTATTACGTACGCCCTTAGCTAACAGAATAAATCCCAAGGTTGATGCCATAAAAATAGCAAGAAAAATCCACAGTCCGGTAGCTCCCCAAGCATAACAGAAGCCAACATACCCCATAAACGTTGCTGCAGAGAAGAAGGATGCTGCAAAAGCAAGTCCTAAAGGAATTGGTCCCATAGATTCGCCAGCTACAGCAAAATCACTTAAACCCTTGATTTTTTTTGCTCCTAAGAAACCAACGTATACTACAAATAAAACATATAGTGCCAGTCCGCATATCATCCAGGTATTTAATGACATAATTACAGACCTCCTCTCTTAAATATAATCAAATTATACTTTTTCCCACTCAGATTTAACTAAAGCTTTGTTTAAATCACGCAGATATGGAACCGTCCTACGAGCTTCAGTACACTTATCAACGTCTATTTCCGCAACAAGTACCGCATCGCTATCTCTATCAGCTTCACACAGAACTTCGCCATTTGGAGCTATAATACGAGAATGACCACCTAAGAAAACTGTATTATCATCGACGCCTGCACGGTTAACAGCGACTACATAAATACCATTCTCTAATGCTCGAGCTTTAGATTGGATGTCCCATACATAATAACGTGCTCTACCAAAAGCAGACGGATAAGCAATAACATTAACACCTTTAAGTACCATCAAACGAGATAATTCCGGGAAGCCAATTTCATAACAAATTTGGTGCCCAATCTTCAAATCACCATATTCTACAGGAGCAGGAACTTCGCATCCATTTTGGAACCGTAGCTCCTCATTATCCCAAAGATGAACCTTGTCATATTTACCCATCAGACCATTTTCATTTACTGTCAAAGCGGTATCTGTAACAATACCTTTGTTTTTTGTAGTAGCTATAATGCAACCAGTAACAAGAATTTGGTATTTTTTAGCTTGTTCAATCATCCATTTAGTAGTACGACCATAAGGAATATCTTCAGCTAATTCCACATCTTGTTTGGGAATCCAGTAGCCCGTATTAAAAAGTTCTGGAAATACCACCCATTTAGCACCTTGATCTACTGCTTCCTTCAGCAATTTTTCTGCTCTAGCGAGATTAGCATCAACATTTGCCAACTCACAATTCATTTGGATAGCTGCAACCTTAATTTTCATAAAAAATCCTCCTTTACACTCGTAAATATATATTGTTTTTCGACCTTTTTGTTCGCTAAAACCTGTGATAAATTCAGTTATATTACTTATTTGTATTATAGCATACAAAAATAACTGTATTTCATTTTAGAAGTAAGTTGCGGAAAATCCTGCCTAAGATACTGTAGGATAGTCATGGTTTAAAGTAACATATTTTTATTTTCTATCTGCCATTCAATAAGACAACAAATATATATCTAACATATTTTATAAAAATGAAACTTTTTCACTGTTGCTCTAAGTTAAAAGTTTATAATGAATCAAATGTATATTTTGTAAATATTATATTTTTAAAGTATCAATGCATAAATCATCACTTGTAGAATTCTCTTGTTAGCAGCAATATTAGAATTTTATCATCATAGTCTTTTTGCCAAATATGTATTTAAGTCTCTATTTTTTAATCTTATCCCAGAAAGTTGCATTATAATTCTCTCACATGCATGTTAGAGATATTTTCCCGTATCTTGTTTTTTTTATTATTAATGAGAGATTTTTGTGTTAGAATAATAACATAGATTGTTGTTTATCTAACTACATTTAAGGAGTTTTCTATGCTTTGGTATAATGTTATAATTAATCTATGTGCAAGGCTATTCTTTGCTACTATCCTATTCTCTCTCCTTTGCCGTACATCAGTAATCAGGAACACAATCAACACCCTTGCAAAAAACAATCTAAGTAAACTAAAATTCATTGCAATCTTTGTAGCATTTTCCCTTGTAGATGCTTTTTTCGGAGCTCAACTAGTTACTCGCTGCATTAATAATCAACTTGTCTTTGTTATGGTCTCAGGACTTATCGGCGGGCCAATCGTAGGTACAGCTACAGGTCTTATCAGCTCTATCCTTGCTTTTTTTCTTGTACCTTATGCTCCGTTTTCATATCACTATATATTGGTAATTTTAATCGGTCTTATTGCAGGCTTTTTTGCTAACTGGCTTCAGAAGCAACATGCCATTTATGCTGATGCCTCTATATTAGGTTTAATGTTCACTTTTTTCTACATTGTCATTAATATATCATTCAACACTACTACGTTGCCTAACAGTTATACTGTTGAAGATCTCTTATTCCCTATTCTCTTTAGTTATTCTATAGGTGCTGGCGCATTTATGGGTATATTAGAAGATTTTTATAATCAACAAGAAAAAATAGAAGGAATCAGTGCCAAAACAGCGTTAAAAATCACTAATAATTCTATCTCTATTTTACAAAACGGCTTAAATACTACCAGTGCTTCAGAAACTGCTGATATTATTCTTCAGGAAGCAGAAACATTTGATTTTGTAGCTATTACATCGTTAGATGAGATACTAGGCTTCTCTTCCTACCGCACCGAAGCCCCCTTCGTCTCTTTTTTAGTAGATGACTTTCAAAATCTTTTCAAAACTTCTTTCAAGCAAGATACGAAGAGTCTAGATGTTATTCGCTCCTATATTAATGTTCCTATTTATAATGATAAACACCATGTCGGTTACTTCTGTGTCGGCCATATTCTAGACTCCGAAACTACTCCTTTTGAAACCACATTAGCTCATGGCCTTGGTACTATGATTACCAACCAAATCACTGTTCATAGCATTAAAGAAAAAGCTGGTCTATACGATAAGGCAGAAATTAAAGCTCTACAATCTCAAATTAATCCCCATTTTCTTTTCAATGCTTTGAGTACTATCAGTTTCTACTGTTCTCAACAACCTCAAACTGCTAAATCTCTTATCAATGATCTCGCTAGCTATTACAGGAACAATTTGACAGATGGAAATACCATGATTTCTATTCTAAACGAACTTCAGCATATCAACGCTTATATTCATTTAGAACAGGCACGCTTTGGTGACAGATTAAAAGTAGATTATGACATAAACATCGAAGAATCATTCCTAGTCCCAGCTCTCATACTACAACCTATTGTTGAAAACGCTATCCGTCATGGACTGTATCAAAAACTTGAGGGCGGACGAATTATTATTCGAATTGACAAGCAAAAAAATTCTTTCCGTATTGCTGTAATTGATGACGGGCTAGGTATGACATCAGATAGATTGAAACATATTTTTGACAACACGAAGCCTAAGAATTCAATAGGACTTACTAATGTAAACCAACGCTTAATTACTCTTTATGGTCCAAAAAACAAACTTAAAATCTATAGTAGCATGAATAATGGTACCATAGTTATTATGAAAATTCCTTTTCAAGAGGTGAGCGAAAACAATGATTAGAACTATAATTGTAGATGATGAATACCCAACTCGCCAAGAGCTAGCTACCATTCTAAGCAATATCAGTGATATTGAAATTGTAGCTCAATGTGCTATAGGTCAAGAACTCCTTGATTATCTTCAAAACAGTACTGTAGATATTGTTTTTCTCGATATCGAAATGCCTCAAATTAACGGCTTAGATATTGCGCGTATTATACGCACCACCATCCCTAACCCACCACAAATTGTTTTCTCTACTGGTTATGGTCAGTTCGCTGTCCAAGCTTTTGATCTACAGGCCTTTGATTATGTTTTAAAACCATATACTCAGGAGCGCATCCTTATTACAATAATGCGATATAGAAATTTTAAAAAGCAAACTAATAATATTAAACATAAGGATAGTTTTAAACTTCCTATTTGGCATAACGATAAAATGATTCTGCTAAACCCGGAAACTGAGATAAGTCTTATACGAGCACAAGAACAAAAAATTATTGTTTCTACTAATAATGGTGAATTTGAAATCAATACCCCTTTAAAAGATTTAGAGCAAAAACTTAAGGATCATGGCTTTCTTCGTACCCATAAATCATATATAGTTAATATTGGTAAAATCAGAGAGATAATTCCTTGGTTCAATGATACCTTTATACTCACTTTAGAAAACTGTGACTATAAAGAAATTCCTGTTTCACGCCATTATTTACCAGACTTCAAAAAATTCTTAAATATCTAACGAACCTCTAGATCTATCGTAAGCGTCAAATCTGTCATGTATGAGTAAATTACGCCACAGAACCTAATGCACTTTCTGCATCCTTTGACAGAAACCCTACTCACAAAATATTTCTAAATAAAGCATAGATTTCTGCACACAAAACAGGCAGCAAATCCGCTGCCTGTTTTACTTATTCCATATGCTTATTACAATCTGCGCATAACAAATCCTTGCGCAGCATCATCCCACAAAAGCTCCAGCTGCAAATCCGTGCAATATTTTCTCTGCATGCCGAAGGTAGCTTCCGGAGGCATATATTCATATTGGCTGAGCAGAATAAAACGTCCGCTGCCATCCGTATTAATCTTGGTCACAATTTGCCGCCATTGGTCAACGGCATAGCCGTTTTTCGCTAAATCCTCCAAGGTTACATAAGTCAGCCATTGTCCGTTTTCCTTACCGATAAGCCAATAACCGCAGTTCTGCGCATGAGCGCCGATAGTGGCATTTATTTCAAAAAATATATTTTCGGGATTGGCGGTAAAAACATCCCGCACCCTATAGCCAACCATTCCATTCTCCGCAGGAACAAAGGTCTTATAAACATCTTTAGTATTCTTGTTCATCAACTGCAGAGTGCCGTCATCGGCAAGGAAGAATTGCACGCCTTCTTCCTCATCACTGATTGCCAGCTCTCTGCTGTTCATATAAAGAAATGTTCCGTCATCAGCAGTCAGGAATTCCGCTGCCCGAACCTTGGGAGCATCCGCAAGCAAGCACACGATGCAAAGTAAAAATAAGGCTAAGCAGGAAAATAATTTCTTAGCAATACGCATATTCATCAACCTCCTAAATTAGTTTCTGTCATTATAATTATAGCAATAAGAAGCTCTTTTTCCCCCACCCCAAAGCATGATTTCGGGTGGGACGGAAGAAATTTTCTTGTGCTAACAAGCAAATTTCCCAAAGCTCAAATTAAAAAGCTGCAGCCTGCTCCCGTACTCAGGAGCATAGCTGCAGCTTTTGCTTTTATTCTATTGTTATAACAGAACTGCTCTCTTGTGCTTTACACCAGTTCTTCTCTGGACTCATGAATTTTCTTCAAAAGCTCCTTGCCGGCAATACCCGGTCTTGTCATTTCCGCAGGAGCAAGGATAACATCCAAATCCTCTTTACTCAGCACCTTGCGTTCAATGAGCAGGTCCTTAATATTTCTGTTGGTTGCCAGCGCCTCCTTCGCCAAAACGGAGCAGGTTTCGTAACCGATATGCGGCAGCAACGCCGTAACAATGCCCACGCTCTTATCCAGCCATTCCGCGCATTGGGCACGATTAGCCTTAATTCCGTCTACGCAGCGGGTGCGCAGAGTATTAACGGCATTGGTCAGGAAACGTAAGGAATTGAAAATATTGTAAGCCATAACAGGCTCCATAACATTGAGCTGGAACTGGCCGTTTTCTACGCCGAAGGCTACAGCCAAATCATTGGCAATTACCTGATAGCAGGTCTGGTCTACAACCTCGGGGATAACGGGGTTAACCTTACCCGGCATGATGGAGGATCCGGGCTGACGCGGCGGCAACGTAATTTCGCAGAAGCCTGCCCTCGGACCGGAGGCCATCAGACGCAGGTCATTGGAAATTTTAATCAGCGACAGTGCCGATGTTTTCAAACTGGAGGATAAATCGGTGAAGATATCCGTGTTACTGGTAGCATCAACAAGATTGTCCGCGGTAGTGAAGCTCTCGCCGGTAACCAGCGTAAGCTGTTCGCAAACCTCTTTGATATATTCGGGATCGGCATTCAGGCCGGTGCCTACTGCTGTTGCGCCCATGTTCATGGTGTGCAGCAGCTCGCAACTGCGGCGGATATAGTTACTGCGTCTGCGCATGGAGGAAGCAAAGGCTTTGAACTCCAGGCCTAAGGTAATAGGCACAGCATCCTGCAGATGGGTACGGCCGATTTTCAGCACATCCTTGAATTCCTCGCCCTTCTTATCGAAGGAATCCGCCAGGTTTTCCAAGGCAATAATAAGCTGTTCGGCGCGCATCAAAGCGCAGACACGGATGGATGTAGGAATAACATCGTTAGTGGACTGCGACATATTGGCATGGTTATTAGGGCTGATATAATTATAATCGCCGCGCGGACGACCGAGAATTTCCAAAGCACGGTTGCAGATTACTTCGTTCGTATTCATATTGAAGGATGTTCCGGCACCGCCCTGAATCGGATCGGTCGGGAACTGGTCGTTCAGCTTGCCGCTGATGATATCATCGCAGGCCTGAACCATAGCATTGCCGATTTTTTCATCCAAAAGACCGATTTTCATATTGGCCAGAGCAGCAGCCTTTTTTACCATACCCAAGGCTTTGATAAAAAGCGGATCGGCAGTATAGCCTGTAATCTGGAAGTTTTCCATGGCACGCATGGTCTGTACACCATAATATGCATTATCAGGAATTTCTAATTCACCTAAAAAGTCGTGTTCTTTACGCATAATACATTTGCCTCCTTCTTCAAAAGCGTGTAAAAGCTGCTTTTAATCGAAATCTGTATTATGTATACATAATACATTCAAGCCACAATTCTGTCAAGCGCATTATTGTGAATTTTGAGAAATTAACTTACAAAAAAGAAGTGCCTCAAGACGCTAAGCTCAAGGCAGCTCAAAATAATCTGCTTTAGATAAAATCTACCAGACCGTTCTCCAGATGATACATGGCACCGACAACGCGCAGGCCTTCCTGATGCTCAACCTTTTGAATCTCCAGGCTTGCTTCGATTTCCGCTTCACAGCTTTTGACATTCAGGCAGGCAGCCTTATACGGGTCGCACTCGTCGCCAATCGCTGCTTTGATTTTATCCGTAATAAATTTGATATAGCCCTCCGGATCATGATTGATTGCAGCATGCACCGCACCGCAATGCGTATGCCCCATAACAACAATCAACGGTGCGCCCAGATGACTGGCAGCGTATTCAATACTGCCCAGCTGATGCTCATCAATCACATTACCGGCAATACGGATAACAAACAGCTCGCCGATACCTGTCATAAAAATATTCTCCGGAATTACGCGAGAATCAGAGCAGGTAATAATAATCGCATAAGGCTTCTGACCGTTAACCAAGGTATCTGTTCTCTTTGCCTGCGAAATGTCCTCACTGTTGACCTTGGCATCAATATATCTGGCGTTGCCTGCTTTTAATTTTTCTAAGGCCTTTGCCGGTGTTGTTGTTATATGCTTAATCATAAAATCGCCCCTCTTAGAACATACTTTGCAAAAAAATCATTCGGTAATCGCTATCTTTATAACTCCGTCTAATCTGTTTTCGAAAATGCGGTAAGCTTCCTCAATATCCGCCAGCTTGAAGCGATGCGTAATCAGCGGCGTGGTATCAATTTTGCCTCCTTCAATCAGGCGCAGAATCTCCGCACAGTCGCAGCCATCCACGCCACCGGTTTTGAAAATAAGATTCTTGCCGTACATATCGGGCAAAGGCAGGCTCTGCGCTTCATCGTAGAGCGCCACAACCGTTACGATAGCATTCGGACGCGCGCATTTCCACGCCAGCTGGAAGGTATCGCGACCGCCGGCAACCTCCAGAACAACATCCGCACCGCCATGGTCGGAATGCTCCTTAACAAACGCTTCGCACTCCTCAGGCTCGCAAAGCAGTACATCGGGATAATGCTTGCTGACAAACTTCGCTCTGGCAGCATCCTTCTCGCAGATGATAATGCGCTTCGGCTGCTTCAGCATAACGCACAGCAGGGTGCAAATACCCGTCGGACCGGCACCGATAATCAGCACGGTATCCTCCTCGGTGATTTCCGAAATGCGAGTTGCCCAAAAGCCGGTAGCAAGAATATCGCCTACAAAAAGCGCCTGTTCATCGGTAACGCTGTCGGGAATTTTGTTCAACCCCTGGTCAGCGTAAGGCACGCGTACAAATTCCGCCTGTCCGCCGTCAATGCGGCAGCCAAGCGCCCAGCCGCCATGAGGATCGGTGCAATTATTGACAAAACCCTTCTTGCAGAAAAAGCATTCGCCGCAGAACGTTTCTACGTTTACCGTCACGCGGTCACCGGGTTTAACGGTTTTTACGTCAGCTCCGACCGCTTCCACCACGCCCACCATTTCATGGCCCACGGTAATTCCCGGCACGGCACGAGGTACCGAGCCATGCTTAATATGCAAATCACTGGTGCAGATGCTTCCCAGCGTTACGCGCACAATAGCATCGCGCGCAGAAACAAGCTGCGGCTTGGCCTTTTCCTGCAGAGCAAACTTACCGTGTTCAATATAAGTTAATGCTTTCATAAATTTGCAGACCTTCTTTCTCTATTTTTTGCTTCCCTGAAGCTCATATCGCTTCCCTCATTATATCATAATATTGACGCTGTAGATAATGACATAAGCAACATGTCACGCAATACTATCTTCGCTGTTAAATTCAATAAGCTTTCTGAATAAAGAAATCACAACTTTTTCGCTGATAAAAACACCGGAATGTGTTAAAATATTAGTTAGATTTTTTAGGAGGCCTTATTCATAATGCATCAATATCTCTTTTTTATCGGCGATTTTCCCATACGCATGTATGGTCTGATGCTCTGTACAGCAATATTTTTAGCTACCGGCACTGCCTACTTTTTAGCTAAGCAGGACGGACGTTGGCACGAGCACATTTTAGACATCGGCATCTACGGCGGCTTTGCCGGTCTCATCGGCGGCAGGCTGTGGGATGTTTTCTTCTTCGACTGGGATTACTACAGCCATCATCTGTTGGAAATCCCCTTCGTCTGGCAGGGTGGCATGGCCGTGCAAGGCGGTATGCTGGCAGGTATTGCGGCAGGCATAGTTTACTGCAAGCTGCATGACATCGACTGGGTAGCTCTGGCGGATATCATTTCGCCTTCTCTGCTTATCGGTCAGTCCATCGGACGCATGGCCAACCTGCTCAACGGTGACGCCTTCGGCACACCTACCGGTGGCAGCTTCGGTATTCTGTACCCGGAAGGCACGCTGGCCTACAAAACCTACGGCCCTGTTCCCCTGTGGCCGGCAGAGGTTTGGGAAGGTCAGCTGGACATCGTTATTTTTGCCCTGCTGCTGTTGTTCCGCACCACCAAGCACGCGCGCGGTCAGGCTTTATGTATGTACGCCATGCTTTATTCCGTAGTCCGCTTCTTTTTGGAAATGCTGCGCGGTGACTACGCCGAGCCCTGGATGTTCGGACTGAAGTCCGCTCAGGCAACCAGCTTAGGCTTCTTCCTCGTTGCCTTAGGCTTCTTCATTTACTGCGGTTGGCTGGAAAAACATCAGCCTGCTGCCAAAGAAAAAGCTGTCGGCAAAAAATCTAAAAAATAATTGCAAAAAAGTGTTGACAAGAAGCGTACTTTTCGCTATAATATCATTGTTGCTTGAAACAACAGCAACGCTGATGTGACTCTGTAGCTCAGTTGGATAGAGCGTTTGACTACGAATCAAAAGGTCGCAGGTTCGAATCCTGCCAGGGCCACCACTTGAAACTAAACTCTGTAACTTCGGTTACAGAGTTTTTTGTTTTTGCGGATAAAATATATTCTTCCGCTAACCGGTACTCCCCCGCTTGTTAGCACCACCATTCAGTCTTATAATAATGATATATAATCAAAACCGTGAGGTAACTTTATGAACGTAAAATATTCTAAAATAGCCTGCATCATCCTGGCGTCCGGCGCAGGCCGCCGCTTCGGCGCCAACAAGCTGCTGACAGCCATCGACGGAGCGCCCATGCTGCAGCACATCCTTGATATCAGCCAAGGACTTTTCCCCAAGCGCATCGTTGTAACACGCCATAAGGATGTTACGGATATATGCGCGCAGCAGCAAATTCCCTGCCTGCTCCACGACAAGCCCTATCTGAGCGACACCGTGCGCTTGGGCACATCATATATACAGCAGCAGCTGCCACAGGCCGAAGGCCTGCTTTTTGCCGTTGCCGACCAACCGCTTTTACAGCAGACAACACTCATCCGCCTTGCCGAAAGCTTTTTAGCGCAACCGCAAAAAATTCATCGCCTGTATTACGAAGAAACTCCCGGCAATCCCATTATCTTCCCTGCAAAATTTTCCGACGAGCTGCAACAGCTGCCGCAGGACAAAGGCGGTTCCGTACTGACAAAAAAATATCCTGAACTGGTAGTAAAAGTACCGGTTCAGGATATCAACGAGCTGCTGGATATCGATACCCAACATGATAAAACTAAGCTTGAGCGTCTTCGCCCCTATTCAGAATAACATTCAGCAGAATTGCTACAAAGGCTGCCGGAACGATACCGGATTCACCGAACATCATGCGCATAGCCTCCGGGCAGTGTGCCAGGATGCCGGGTGTAGCGCCCATGCCGTAGCCAACGCCTAAAGCAACAGAAATAATCGTCAGGCTGCGCGGATTGAGCTTCTCTTTAGTAACCAGCTGAATACCGCTGACAACAATAGAGGAGAACATCATTACAGCAGCGCCGCCCAGAACGGATTGCGGCATAATGGAAACCAAAGCACCAAGCTTAGGAATCAGGCCGCAGAGAATCAAAAATACCGCACCGGTTGCCAAAGCAAAACGGTTAACAATCTTCGTCATAGCAACCAGACCTACATTCTGAGAGAAGGAAGTATTGGGCAGTACGCCGAAAACAGCAGCGATAGCAGAGCCAATGCCGTCACAAATAACGCCGCCGGACAATTCCTTGTCCGTAGCTTCACGGTTCAGACCGCTTTCGACAACGGCAGAAATATCACCGACAGTTTCAACTGCAGTAACAACAAACATAATCAATACCGGCATAATAGCACGCATATCAAATACGATATCAACCGGCATAAACTGAGGCACAGCTAACCAAGAAGCATTCGCTACCTTATCCCAATGCAGTACCCAGGACTTGGTATATTCCACACCGTCGGGAGTAACTGCGGTTGTAGGCAGCACAAAGCCCATGAAAATCGCAGCGATATAGCCTGCAATAATACCAAGCAGAATGGAAGAAGAGCTTAAAAAGCCCTTAGTGCCATGCTTGAAGAAAAGGATAACACAAAGTACAAACAGACCAAGCAGCAGGTTTTCGATAGAACCGAAGTCCTTAGTCTTGAAGCCGCCGCCAAAGGAATTGATACCTACAGAAATCAGCGACAGACCGATGGACAGTACAACAGTACCGCAGACAACAGGCGGGAAGAAGCGACGGATGTGCTTGAGCACGAGGCCGAGCACCGCTTCAAAAACGCCGCCGATAATCGAAGCACCCATAATAGCGCCATAGGCGACAACACCGCTGCCCAAGGTTGCAACGATACCGGCAAATACACCGATAAAGCCGGAGCTTGTACCCATGATAATAGGCACCTTGCCGCCGCAGGGACCAACTGAATATAACTGCAGCAGAGTTACCAGACCTGCAACAATCATCGCATTCTGAATCAAAACAACCTGCAGCTGTTCAAAACCGGCACCGCCGACAATACCGCAGGCACCGCCAATAATCAGAACCGGCGTAAGATTGCCGACAAACATAGCCAAAACATGCTGCAGACCTAAAGGAATAGCCGAGCTCAAAGACAGCTTGCCTTCAAACTTGTAGGCTTCCTCAGACAGTTTAACAAACTTAGACATATAAGCACCCCTTCATTTTTTCATGCATATATTTTATCGCATATCAGGCAATATTGTAAAGAAAATTACAGAGAAAATCCGTATAAATTTTATCAAATAGCGTTTTTCGTTCGCAGTTCAAAAGAGAAATTTAAAAATGAGCACCGACGGCGTACTCCCGGTACGTTGAGGTGCTCTTTTTTATATAGATGAAGTATGTGGTACAATACCTTTACCTCATCAGCAGAACGCGGAGAAGGTATCAGAGACGAAGAAGGAGCACCGATGTGATGTCTTTAACTTTAAACAAAACGTAGAGAAAATATTTGATAACTTTACCATTTAAACAGAACACGGAGAAAGTATCAGAGATGCTTACTCTTTAACCAGAACGCGGAGAAGGTACCGGAAACGAAGAAGGAGGCCCGACGGCGTACTTCCCAGTACGTCGAGGCCCTCCTGATGAAAGTATATGATGTCTTATACTTGATAATCAGCAGAACGCGGAGAAAGTACCGGAGACGAAGAAGGAGGCCCGACGGCGTACTACTAGTACGTCAAGGGCCTCCTGATGAAGTATACGGTGCTTTATACGCGTTCTGAAACGCGTTCTGCTCTAGTTTGGATCAACTGTGCTGCCACACTCACCGCAATCTCCGCCGGCGTCTCACTGCCTATATCGATTCCGATGGGCGTAATCACACGTGCGAGCTGCTGCTCGCTGTAACCGTCCGCCAGCAAAGCGGCTCTGGCCATAGCTGCTTTATTTTTACTGCCCATAATGCCGATATAACCGACAGGCGTAGTCAACAGATAGCGCTCCACATTGGCATCATGCACATGACCGCGCGTCATTACCACCGCGTAATCCTTTGCCGTCAGGCTGCAAACCTCCTGCAGCTTAGTAAAATCAACCTGCTGTACATGCTCCGCCTGCGGAAAGGCTGCCGCATCCGCAAACTCCGCCCTGTCATCCAGCACGATGCATTTAAATCCGAGATGACTCAAAAGCGGCACCAGCTCACGCGCAACATGACCTGCGCCAAAAACATAAACCGAACCGTCATAATCATACTGCTCCGCATAATAAGCGCAGCCATCTATATTGATTACACCTCTGCGACCTGCAAGCTGCAGGTCTTTTTTTATTTGCGGCAGTGCGTTGCCTTCACCCAAAGGCAGTAAAAACCACCAGGGAGCACGCTGCTTCATTGCACTAAGAGCTTCCTCTGCCAAATCCCCCGTTTCTTCCCCCACAGACAGGTAACAGAACTGCACCTGACAGCTGCCGCCGCAGGCCATGCCTGCTGCCGGAGAGAGGTCAAACGTTTTGACAAAGCTGCCGCCACCGCAGCGCAGACGCTGCTGCGCCAGCTGCTGCGCTGCGTATTCCATACCGCCGCCGCCGATGGTTCCGTAAAGCAAACCCTTTTCTCCGACCAGCATATAGGCGCCGCTGGTGCGCGGAGTAGAGCCTTCACTCTCAATCAATGCAACAAGATAGCAAGGCTGCGACTCCAAAGCCTGCGCCTGTATTTTTTTCATTAAATCCTTCATTTTTGTTTCTCCTGTGCATAACGGCAGACTAATTCCAGAACGCTGCCGGCAATGCAACGCGCCTTATCCGAAATTGTAAAGCAGTTGGCCAGCTCCTCCTTGCGCGGGTCAATATCAGCAATTTTAAAGCCTTCGGTAACAGCAAAGCCATCGCGAATCATGCCGCGAATAAGTCCGGAGAGAGTTGCCGTAACAGGCACCTGATCACCCTGTTCGGTTGCAATCAGGGCAATAGTTTCGCCCTTTTCCACAATGCTGCCTATATCATGAACAACGTGCAGAACACCTGCGCAGGGTGCGTGCAGCACACGCTCCTTGCTATAGCCTGCGATATTACCTGGCACACCGCTGTTAGGTGCAGCACTGCCGCTGCGGATAATGCGTCCCAGGTTATGACCGCGCTTCGTTTCTACAATTACGTCGGCATCTGCGCCCACGCTGAAGCCGGGGCCTAAAGCAATAACGAGCGGTGCCATTGCGCTGTTCGTACCCAAATTACGCTTGGCGATAATCGCATCAATCACAATATCAGTCGCAAAAGCACGCACACTGTCCGCTGCTTCGTCAACCAGCACCGGTACTTCATCATGCTCCCAGACAGCGTCTGCCTCAGGAAGTGAATTTATCAATCTTGCAGTCAGGCCTTCTACCTGAGCGCTGCCCTGATACACCGCTTCGCACAGCGCTACCTGTCGACGAATTGCCGCAGGCTTGGCACATTCCAACACCAGCACCTTAAAGCCTGCGCCCCACAAGCGATGGATAACGCCTGTTGCCAGGTCACCGCCACCGCGTACAATAATCTTCAGCATTTGTTATTCTCCCCTTTCACGAAGCCATATTCTTCGCTCGTCTATGCCTGCTCTCACTAACAGCCGAAGTATTTTCTCCTGCTGCGCCACAGGCAGCAAATCACATTTATTCAGAACGATATAAAAAGTGCGTTTACCTACATTTTTGCGTGCCCCCTGCTCTGAAAGCAGCAAAGCAGCCAGCATTTGCGCATCAATGATTTTTTCTGCGCTGCAGCCTAAAAGCTCTGCCGCCAGCTGCGGACGCTGGCAAGCCTGCTGCAGCGAATTTCCCAAAGCATCCATGCCTGCAACAGCAAGTACCATGTCACAGTCAGGCAAAAACACAGGCTCATGCTCCGCAGGCACCTTGCAGGGCTGATGTCTGGAGCCATCAGCCTCACACAAAATTACGTCAGCCTGCAGCATCAGCGCTTCATATAAATCTTGCGGCGGCGCCGTCAGCTTACCAGTAGCAAACTCCGGTGTACCGATAACGGCATAACGCCGCTGCTGCCACAAATTATGTACTGCTACTGCGTCCGCAGCAAAGCTGCCATCTGCAGGCTGCAGGATATGCGTACTCGTCAGCGCCAGCACCTTGCGCCCACAGGCTGCCCAGGCTGCTGCCAGTTCATACATAACCGTCGTTTTACCGCCGCCGCCAACAAGGCAGATATTATGTTTCTTTCCGTCAGTAAAAAAATCAAAAGGACAGTGCGCCATCAGATTCACCTCGCCTAAAATTACTTATATTATAACACACTCACTGAAAAAGGCTGTCGCTTACCTGCGACAGCCTTCAATAACATTAGTCTTTATTTGCCTTGAGCAACAGCAGCGATAACTTCTTCAGTCAGATCCTTGCCACCGAATACAACAGCACTGGCATCAACTACATTAGCAATACCATGAGCTTTTGCTACCTGGCCGATAGTTTTGCGGATTTTTTCACGGATAGGATTCAGCAGGGAAGCTTCCTTCTTATCTACCTGAGCGGATAATTTTTCGCCCAGCTCGCGTCTGCCCTTGTCGTCAAGTTTCGGAGCCTTTTCGTTGAATTCATTTTCAGCCTTTTGGCGCTCCAGATTGATAACGCTCATAGTAGTCTGAATATCAGGATAGCTGCGGAAAACACGTTCAACATTTACATAACCCAAATCTTCCGCAAAAGCACTGGTTGCGCAAGCTAAAGCCATAACCAAAGCCATAATCAAAGTCAATAAGCTCTTTTTCATTAAAACAGTAACCTCTCTTCTTAAGATTTTAATACTAATATTATCTTACACTATTTCCTATAGAAAAGCAAGCTGTTTATAATTGACCGCACTGCCACGTCCTTTTACGCAGCGGCGGTGCAGGATAAGCCTTGCGGCTTGTTTTGAGCCCCTGCCGTACAAGGCATTCCGCCAGCGCCACAGGTGCCACCGCCGGGTCAACAACAGGAACGCCCAGACGCTCACTGAGCGGGTGCGCCAAACCTAAAAAGGATAAGCAGCCCAAAAGCAGTACCTGCACTCTGCCTGCCGCCAGCAAATTTTTGCCGGCTTCCGTAAGCAGGTCCAGAACACGCTCACGCTCTGCCCACAAATTGACACCGCGGGCCTCAATACCACCAATTGCAGCAATACGCGCAGGATCAACACCGCATTGAGCAACAAAAAGCTGCTTTTCCGCATAGCGTGTCGTATCTGCCAACAAAAGCCCTGCCTGCCTGCCTATCAGCGGTGCCAGAAGACAGCTAGCCTGACCGCCGCCTACTACAGGTATGCTTACCACCTCACGGCAGGCATCCACCGCGGGATCACTGAAGCAGTACAGCACGACTGCATCATAGCCTTCGCTTTCCGCACGCACAGCCATTTTGATAATCTCAGGTGCAGCAAGCGCAGCATCAAGAGCAGAATCAATTTCGATATGATTTTCAACAAGGCACTCCATGTGCAGCTCCACATCCGGACCTACATGCGCACTGAGCAGATGACAGCGTGCTGCCATCTGCTCAGGAGTAACCCCAAAGTCAGGATTAATTATAAATATTTTCATTCGTATATCCTTATACCAAAACAGAAGCAAGGAACTTCTTCGCGCGTTCCGTTTTCGGATGATTGAATACTTCATCCGGCGTACCGCTTTCAATCAGATAACCGCCGTCCATGAAATAAACTGTATCCGATACGTCCTTGGCAAAACCCATTTCGTGAGTAACAAGAACCATGGTAATACCGGTATTGGCAAGCTGCTTAATAACGTCTAGTACCTCCTTGACCATTTCCGGATCAAGTGCGGAGGTAGGCTCGTCCAAAAGCAGTACCTTCGGCTCCATCGCCAAAGCACGCGCAATCGCTACACGTTGCTTCTGGCCGCCGCTCAGACGGCTGGGATATTCATTGGCTTTGTCGGAAAGATTAACCTTTGCCAACAGCTTCATAGCCTTTTCCTTGGCCTCCTGCTTGGACAGACCGTTGACTACGCGTGGAGCGTAGGTCATATTCTCCAGAACAGTCATATTGGCAAAAAGATTAAAATGCTGAAACACCATGCAGGCATTCTTGCGGATATCTTCAATTTTAATTTTGGAATTTACGATGTCCTTACCTTCAAATAAAATCGCTCCGCCGGTAGGCTGCTCCAACAGATTGATACAACGCAGAAGCGTAGATTTTCCTGAACCGGAAGAACCGATAATGGTCACAACCTCACCTTTTTTTATTGTCAGGGAAACATCCTTAAGGACCTCTAAATTGCCAAAGCTTTTAGACAGGTGTTGAATCTCAATCACTGACGCGCACCTTCTTTTCTAACAAACCACCCAAAAAGTTCAGGGCCATAACCAAAACATAATAAACAGCAGCAGCTACGATAAAGGCTTCAAACGCACGGAAGGTTTTAGCCTGAATCAGATCCGCCCAACGCAGCGTATCGGCAACACCGATAACGGAAACAAGGCTGGAATCCTTAAGCAGCATAATGCTTTCGTTTACCAGAGAAGGCAAAGCATTCTTAATAGCCTGCGGCAGAATAATATCCAGCAGGAAGCGATGCTTAGGCACACCCAAGGACATTGCGCCCTCCCACTGACCTTTGTCGACAGCAAGAATACCGCCGCGCAGTGCTTCGGAAATATATGCGGCACTGTTCAGGCCGAAGGAAAGCACGCCTGCCTCCAAGGCAGAAATAGTATAGCTCGTCAGCTGCGGTGTCGCAAAGTAAATAAGCATCAGCTGTACTAAAAGCGGTGTACCGCGGAATACAGAGATATAAACCTTCGCCAGGAAGGAAAGTACTCTGTTCTTGGACAGGGTTATCAGCGCCAGGATAAAGCCGCCGAAAAAGCCCATAATTGTGGAAAAGAAAGTAAATTTAAGCGTAATCCAGACAGCGGTTGCCAAAAGCGGTATATAAGGTTCCAGAACGGAAAAATCTAACATCTGCTAATTCACCTCTTACAGCTTAGCAATATCCAGGTTTGCAATTGCAGCTTCGTATTCTTTAGTGCCTTCTTCACCCAGATGAGCTACGAGAATTTTGTGCAGCTCGCCATTGGTGCGCATTTCTTTCAGGATTTCATTGATTTTTTCAACATCCTTGGAATCCTTAGGCAGTGCAATAGCAAAGGTATCGTCTTTTACTACAGTTCCCTGCAGAACGTGCAGCTCCAGATCAGGATTTTGTTTTACGAAAACAGCAGCTTGGGAAGAATCAAACAGACCTGCAGCCAGACGACCGTTTTTAATATCCTGAACAACCAGCGGAGTAGTATCCATTTCAACAACTTCGATACCGCCGACAGCCTTCAGCTCTTTAGCATAGGTAGTACCCATAGAAGCACCGGCTTTTTTGCCCTTCAGTTTATCCATAGCGTCATAGCCTGCACCCTTTTTGCAGAGAATAGCCTTCATCGGGAAATAATAAGGCTTGGAGAAGGATACAACCTTTTCACGCTCGGAAGTCGGAGAAATTGCGGAGATAATAACATCAGCACGGCCACTTTGCAGAGTAGGTACCAAAGAAGCGAATTTCATATCGGTGAATTCGATTTTCTTGTTCATCTTCTTGGCGATGTAGTGAGCGATATCAATATCAACACCTTGGTAATCCTTGGTGCCTTCCTTTACGGATTCAAACGGCGGGAAGGTGGAGTTGATAGCAACAACCCATTTGTCACCCTTGCCTGCATCAGCTGCAGCATCTTTTTTCTCGCCACCGCAGCCTACCAGCATCATAGCCAGCATTGTAGTTGCCAGGAAAGCAAAAATACTTTTCATTGTAAACTTTTTCATTAGAAAAACCCCTCTCAATTTTTAATATCTGTTTACTCCGTACATTTAATGAGTAAACTTGCTCATATAATGAATTATTATACCATAGAATCAACGACACTGCCAACAGATTTTTTTCAATCAGTAATGCACCTCAATATCATAACCCTTCTGCTTTAAAACATGTTTAGCGCAGGCTTCGTCAGTAGTAATCCAAGCTCCATTTTCTTTTGCATAATGAATAAATGAACGCAATGCACGAACATATCCCGGACGACCGATAAACTGCGGATGCATAACAAAGTTAATGATGCGGCCCTCGTCTGCCAAGCCGTCAAACTCATCCTGCCAGATCTGCACCATTTCGCGTCCGCTGCGCAGGTAATAATGCTCCGGATGCTGCAGAGTATACATATCATAGGAGGTATCATCAACAATGCCGTCCTTCGGCAGCTCCACAATAGGTATTTCCTTGCCGTCTATTTGCAGCAGGAAAGGACCGTCATTGTTGCGCCAGTTGGAGGAATAGATGCAACCGCGATCCAGCCACAGCTGCTTATGAAAATCATGCACGATACCATCAGGCATACGCACACCTACAGGACGTTTGCCGGTAAGCTTGCGGAAGATGGCGTCAACCTTATCCATCAATGCATTTTCTTCTTCATAGGTATCCTTTACTTCATGCAGATAACCGTGATAGCCGATTTCATGTCCCTGCGCTGCAATGTATTGAATGATTTCCGGATGAATCTCCGCAGTATAGGCGGTAGTGAAAAAGGTTGCTTTAAGACCTTCCTCCTCCAGCATCTTCAAAATACGCGGCAAGCCCTGCTTCGTGGCATAAAGACCACGGGACATGTGCACCAGATGACGTTCATTGATATCGTTGCGTGTGAGCCACAGAGTTTCCGCATCGATATCAAAGGAAAGCAGTAAAGCTATGCGCTTATTATCAGGCCAGTTCCAGTTCATCATGCTTCGCCTCCTTCCGCACGTTTAGCGTAAAAGTCCTTTACGTAACGCGCTACCTCTTCGCAGCTTGCAAGCCATGCGCCGTTCGCCTTCATATAGGCGATAAAGCGCTCCAGCATGCGCACGCGGCTGCTGCGGCCGATAAGCTGCGGATGCAGCTTGAGGACAAAAATTTTGTCGCCCTCATTGGCAAGCTCATCAAAATTATCCTTCCAGATATCGTAAACATAGTCCACCGGATAACTACAGGTGATAGTAGCTTCATCAGCATAGGAAAAATAGAACCAGGAGAAATCATCCAGCGTCGGCTCAGTAGGAAGCTCCACAAGCGGATAGTCCTCATGCACATACGCCCAGTCGCAATCCTTAAGTGTAGACCCGTATAAATATCCACGTTCAGCCATCAGCTGCATTGCACAGTTAGGCAATAAATCCAGCGGACCGCGATAGCCGACAACCTTGCGGCCGCTTATTTTTTCCAGAAGCGCCTCGCTCTTGGCCATATTCTCTCTTTCCTCGGCAGCAGGCATATCTACAGAGGCTTCGTGCAGATAGCCGTGATAGGCAAGCTCATGTCCTGCATCCGCTATTTGCTGAACTTTATCTGCATAAAGCTCCGCAATGCGGCCGGGAACAAAAAAGGTAGTTTTGAGCTGTTGCCGTTCAAGCATATCCAGACAACGCTTCAAGCCCTCATCAGGACCATATTGACCTCTGCTTGTATCGGAAAAGCCGATTGTTCGCTTGCCGATTACAGATTTACGCAGCAGCTCCGCATCAAAATCAAAGGTAACCATCACGGCGATACGCTTGCCGTCAGGCCAAACCATACCGTCACCATTTTTTAAAGTAAACATTCTTGCCTCCTTGGTAATTATTCAAACTTATTCAGTGAAATGAATCCATATTCTTGATAACTATTTAATTATGTCACTATAAGCAGATAAATGTCAACTCATAGAATTAAAAACGCAGGCCTTTCGACCTGCGTTCACTTCGTTTTGCTGATGTAAGGTATTGGTGGGCCCAGTAGGGTTCGAACCTACGACCAGCCGGTTATGAGCCGGCGGCTCTACCACTGAGCTATAGGCCCATGCAAGCTACCAAACAGTATTATTTTATAATAGATACAGTTGTTTGTCAACTATTATTCCAAAAAGTCCTTCAGCTTTTTGCTGCGGCTGGGATGACGCAGCTTGCGCAATGCCTTAGCCTCAATCTGACGGATACGCTCACGGGTAACGCCAAAATGCTGGCCAACCTCTTCCAAAGTACGGCTACGGCCGTCCTCCAGACCAAAGCGCAGCTCCAATACCCGTTTTTCACGGATAGTAAGCGTTTCCAGAACCTCCTCCAGCTGTTCACGCAACAGAGTGAAGGAAGCAGCATCGGCAGGTGCCGGTGCATCGTGGTCCTCAATGAAATCGCCCAGATGCGAATCCTCTTCCTCACCGATAGGAGTTTCCAGAGAAACAGGCTCCTGCGCAATTTTCATAATCTCGCGCACTCTGTCAACGGAAGTATCCATTTCCTTGGCAATTTCTTCCGGCAAAGGCTCGCGTCCAAGCTCCTGCAACAGCTGACGGGAAACACGGATAAGCTTGTTAATGGTTTCCACCATATGTACAGGAATACGGATAGTACGTGCCTGGTCGGCAATCGCACGGGTAATCGCCTGACGAATCCACCATGTAGCATAGGTACTGAATTTAAAGCCCTTATTATAGTCAAATTTATCTACAGCCTTAATCAGGCCCAGGTTGCCCTCCTGAATCAAATCCAGGAACAGCATACCGCGACCGACATAGCGCTTGGCAATACTTACTACCAGACGCAGGTTGGCTTCGGACAAGCATTGCTTAGCTTCGTCGCCCTGATGCGCAACTGCCTTCAACAGCTTTTCGAAATCCTCATCCAGATTGCAGTAGGCTTCAACAACAGCGGAATCCTTTTCTCTGCCGTCACTCATACGCTCTCTGAGCTCGTTGAGAATAGCCTTAATCTGATAAAGCTTGTGATCATCTAAATCGCTTGTTTCACGCGTTACTACGAACTGCTCGCAGCCAGGAATCAGACATCTTTGTTCTGCCATCAGGCGCTGCAGATGCAGACGCTCATCTTTGGTAAATTCAAAAATCAGGTCCTCGTAATCATCAACAGTATAAGGCTGACCTACGCTCTGACGCTTTTTAATCATCTGCGCTACACGGAAAACAGAACGCATATTGGTAATCTGCCATTCCTCTTTCAAGCTCTCGCGCAGCTTTTCAACCAATGCGCTGCCGCTGTCCTCAGCAGTAAAAGCAGGCTCCTCCAGCTCAATCATTCTGCCGCGCTGAATACGCTCTGCCTGACGGCCCTTGTCCATACGCTTAGCGAGCTTAACCTCATCCTCACCGATAAGCAGCGGTACTCTGCCGATTTCCTTAAGGTACATGCGTACAGGATCGTCAATGCTGATGCCTTCGGGAACGCTCATGTTTTCCAGCTCGCTGCTGCTGGGCTCATCATTATCTTCGTCGTTTCCTACCAAAGGCAGTATATCTTCGTCGGAGGCATTGTCATCATCAACAAGCTCCAGACCTTTACGTGTAATAACCTCATAGATATGCTCAACATCTTCGGGCGTGATATCTTCCAAAGTATTGGTGAGGTTCATTACATCGCCATAGGTGAGAACACCCTTATTAGCTTTACCCTTGCGGATAAGCTCATCAATTTGCTCCTGCGTTATTTTAGTAGCTGCAGCCATGGTGTCCCCTCCTTCCTTATTTATTTTGGTTTCCATAGAGTTTTTTGATTTCATTCTTTATCCTTTGACTTTCCATTAATTCACTGAGAAAACGCTCATCTGCCGATCTTTCGTATTCATCCGCCAGCAGACGATGCTTTTCATATTCTTTTTCCAGACGAAGCCGCCGCATCTGCCTGAGGCAGTCCTGCATAAGCTTATCCATATCTCCCTCCGGAAGCTGATGTGCCAAAATACGCGCCAACGCTGTCTGCGCCGCATCGTCCAGGACATTATTCAGCTTATCCGTTGTATAAGCGGTGCCAAGCTCGCACAACCTGTCAAACAGCTGTGCCAGCACAGCATCTTCAAAGCCTGTTTCCTTTACCTCCGCACGGCATTCGTCACACAGCTGCGGCTGCTCCAAAAGCAATCTCAGAAGCAGTTCTTCCGCCTGCTGACCGATACCGGCGCTTTTTTCCTCCGGAATCACCGTCGGCTGCCCAGTCTGCTGTCTGCCGCCTCTGCGTGCTGCCTTGCGGTATTCTTCCGCAATCAGGCCTTCATCAATAGTCAGCCGCTGTGCCAGCCTTCGGATATGCTCCGACGCTTCAATTTCATTTTGACATTCTAATAGGAATGGTAGTATATTCGACACAGCCTCTACTTTTCCTGCTAAATTAGCAATATTATTTTGCAGGATAGTTTCATCTATTTGAAAATCAATACCATTCTGCGCCGCCGCCAGCACCTCTGCAAAAGCAGCGCTGCCATGCTGACGTACATATTCGTCGGGATCCTTGCCGTCAGGTACACCTGCTATGCGCACCTTCAAGCCTGCTTCCCGGGCAATGCTTACTGCCCGCACCGAAGCCTTGCGGCCTGCGCTGTCGCTGTCATAGCAGAAGATTACTTCATCCGCCAGACGCTGCAGCAGCTTAGCCTGCTCCTTGGAAAAGGCCGTTCCCATAGATGCTACAACATTATCAAAGCCTGCCGCATGCAAGCTGATAGCATCCATATAACCTTCGACAACTACAGCCCGACCGCTTTTGCGGATAGCCTTCAAAGCTATATCCAGACCAAAAAGCAGCCTTCGCTTATTAAACCACTGCGTTTCCGCTGTATTCAGATATTTAGGCGTGCTGTTGTCCAGCACTCTGCCGCCAAAGCCGACTATACGTCCACGCGCATCGCGGATAGGAATAATCACGCGGTTGCGGAACTTGTCATAATAGCCGTCGCGCCCACGGGCCGCCAGTCCGGCAGCCTCCAGCACCTGCGGCTGACAGCCGCGCTTAGCAAGAGAGCTGACAAGCGCGGTAAAATTATTCAGCGCATAGCCTATGCCAAAGCCGGCAATAATTTCTTTGCCGATTCCGCGCCCTGCAAGATAAGCCAGGGCAGGTTCACCGTAAGCAGTTTTTGTAAGACAAGCCTGAAAAAATTTTGACGCCAGTTCATTAGCACTATAAATGCTGTCCCTTTGTTTCTCGCGCGCAATTTCAGCGGCCGTCTTCTGCTTTTCCGGTATCGGAATACCGTATCTGCCGGCCAACAGCTTTAATGCATCCATAAAGCTGCAGTTTTCGATTTTCATAATAAACTTAAAAATATCTCCGCCCTCATGGCAGCCAAAGCAATAAAACATGCTCTTGCCGGGGTTCACCGAAAAGGACGGTGTTTTTTCTCCGTGAAACGGGCAACAGCCCCAGTAGTTCTGACCTTTCTTTTTCAACGGCACGTAACCGGAGATTATTTCTACCATATCAGCTGTGCTTCGCACCTGCTCTTTAAAGTTTTCAAAATCTCCGTTCATTACCCTCTCCGCCTCCAACTACTATATCACACATAATTTATATTCAATGTATAAAGGAAAAATCCTCTTTTTTTCTAAAAAAATCTTTTTTAACGCTTGCGCCGATTCTCTAAAAATACTATAATAAAGAGTACACTTAAAATTTCTCCTGTTTTTCATGCTACAAGAGGTGATTTATTCATGAAGAAATTACTTTTAATATTAACTATGCTTGTTATGATGCTGCCTTCTATGTGCTTTGCCGATCCGGTAATCAAGAGTGACAGCCGTACCTTTAACCCGCTCACCGGTGTATATGACCTGCAGGGAAATGTTTTTGTACAATTCCCCGCACATGACACTACCTTAACCATTACCGGCGATGCCACTAAGGTATATCTTTATGCTATGGAGGTTCACGGCCAAGGCAATATTCGTCTGAGCTTCGGCGATATGAGCTTTGCCTGCGATAAGGTAGATGTATATCATTCCGACAGAACTGCCTATGTAAACGGCAATCTTGTTTTTAATGATAACAGCAATAAAATTACCGCAGACAGCGGCAGCTACTGCTGGAAAACGAAAATTGCAGCCTTCCATGGTAATGTAACGGTCAATGGTCAGCCGCATGACGGTGATGTAGCCTATAACGTTATGGAAAAACAAATTACAGCACAATAAATTCTGTACAGACAAAAAATCAGCCCATGCTTTACGTTAAGTAAGGCATGGGTTTTTCTGTTGAAAAAAGACCGCTTACCCAGAGGCAAACGGTCTGTAAGCAAATAGGTTAGAACTTTTTATTAACTTCGACAAATAACTTCTCAAAATAATTTAAGGTTTCCTCAGAAAAAGTCAGTGTGCCAATGTTCTTTGCCATATAATTTGCGGGTGCATAATGGTTAAATGACTTATTGCCATTCATGCGTTTTAGCTGAGACATAATAGGTTTCTCTGCCTCAAGGTCAGTTGCTTTTACTGATGCGCCAAATGCTCCATTATAGAGAGCTACATACTCATCCTTTGTGAACATATCCTCGATATCTGCGAAAGATTGTTCAAGTACAGAATGGTAATAAATGATTTTCTTTTCTGTAATAATTTTTTGCTCTACCATTTTTTCAAACGAGTTTTCGCACTCTGGTCAGTAAAGGTGTCGAGCAAGCACACGGTAGAAAGTTCATTTCCCCGCATCAGAGAAATAAAGGTCGCAATTTTATCCGCACCACCAACAGGAACGATTGTTACATCATCAGACAATCCTTCTCGGCCCATCTCTTTGAGAACAGTGGAAAAATGATTTAGATATACCAAATCTGAGATGCCTTCAACAAGAAGATTGTTGGGGGATACATACAGATTTTGAGCTATAGTATATCCCAATGCTGCTTGTAACGGAAACAGAGTATCGGAATCCCTTTCTTCAACTGCATCCGATACAACACTGCCGATTTTGGGGTTCTGTGTATCGTAAACAGTTCTGACTTCATTGAGCTTTAGAGAATCAATCATAAACGGAGAGTGGGTTGTATATATAACTTGATATTCCGGTGCCAACTTCTCGTCAATAAACCGCAAAAGATCATTTTGAGCAGAAGCATGGAGACTGAGGCCAGGCTCATCCAACAACAAAATATATTTACTGTTCTTGTTTCCTTGAATCTTGCTAAACCATACAAGGAAAGAGAAAAACCACAAGAACCCTTTGCTGCGATTTTTCAGAGGAAGTGTTACCCTGTGCTTTGAATTGTAAATTCTGATATTTAGATAACGAATGCCACTTGAAGTATGCTCAATCTCAAAACGGATTTCAAGGTTCTGATTTGTTGTCCAATACTCGAACATATCATCTGTGATAGCATTTGAGGTTGCTTCCAGTTGAGCCTTGAATGCTTCAAAATTGTTTTCATTCTGAATATCTGCAATTTGAAGTCCGCTCAGTTCGAATAGTGCCTTTGCGATTTTGTACTCCTCGGCGGATAAACTTCCTGTTATTGTTCCCGAAGCAAATTCAGACAAATTTATTCTACATGGCATGCTGAAATAATCGCTAAAATACCAAAGCTTAGGGATTCTCGGTTCGATATAGGTCTTATATATAAACCCGTCAAGAGGGTCGTCCCAGTCTGCAGAACCAGCCACTATTTTGGTTAACTCAGCTTTTATTTCTTGCATAGCTGGTAGTGTTTCATTTTCTCCAACAGAAGATTTAAGCTCAGAAAACGTACTTGCCGAACGAATAATATCTTTTGCTTGGTCACCCACTCCGAAAGTGGTAATTAACCATTCTTTAAATACCTCAAAACTAACTTCAACGCCAGATGTTTCTTTGGTGTTATCATAATAAGTTGTTTCAGAAAATGTTTTATCGACAATGATTCCTGCTGCGAAATCGGTTTCAACTGTTATAATATCTTCGTCCGTCAACTCATAAAAGCAGGTAATTGCTTTTGGATTTTGACTCCGAGCCTTGATTAATTCACTTCGAGGATAATCCAAATCCTTGTTGAACTTGAACTCTGAATTATTTTCAAAATAGTTAGATTTCGCCAAAGCTTCAAGCAATGCTGTCTTTCCGGATTCATTTTTTCCGACAATTCGGGTAATCTGATTTTCAACATCGTATGTCTGCTCTGTCAGAAAGCTCTTATATTTATGGATTGTAACTTTCTTAAGTACCATATGCTCCTCCAGTTTTTACATAATTATTCGTACAAAGAGCGTCTAATAGCATCTCGGTATACATTCTGATCAGGTAAATCAACAGCCGAAAAAGCTTCCTGCACCTTATAAACCGTAGTACAATATTCTTCAACAACTCCAAGAGGCCTAATTTTCCCATCCTCCATAGGTACATCTGCAAGATAGTCATATGCCACAAAATGAATTGCAGCAGGCTGAGTAGGAAATTGAGGAAGTTTCTCCTTTCCTCCTAATCGCTCAAGCACTCTATCATAGACAGGCTTAGGGCACACAAAATACAGACCGCTCCGGCACAGTTCTTCACGCTGAAGGACTTGGCCCTTATAAATAATCTGAGGAATAATTCTCTTAGAGACATTCTCCCAGTTCAAACCAACAGTGTCTTTTTCGATTTGGTGCCTTTCAAGCAATGCCCGTCGAGCATTTTGATAGGTGCCTGTTGTATCAATAGTTTGTACTTCGATAGCGGTAAATTCAATTAGTTCGCCAGTACCATCTAATCGTGCTAAAATCCAGTCCACATAATAGGAACCCCTGCCTTGACGTTTTGGCAGAGGCAGTTCGCCTCCCCATCCATGACCAAAAACAGCAACTGCACCGTTTTCCTCTTTAGCCTTAGAAACCGCCAATCTACCAGAATACAGATTATAATCTGCGACAAAAGCCTTCCGTGCAATAGTAGAAAGCATCTTGTAATTCTCAGCATAAATTCTATTAGGGCAGCAAATCACATTGGGGGAGCCAGATGTCACTTGCCTTACCGCACAAACACCAGAGAGCGTTCGATTTGTTCTATCTCCAAGCGCTTTTGTACAGTAAGATGACAAAAAGGGACATACTTGCTTAGACGTATTCTGCAACGCAGTATCAGAAGAATCTTCTGCACGATAACCGAAAAATTCAGAAATATAACCAGACATAAAGTTAATCCTCCGTTTCTAAAACCGAGCGCAAAGACAGTCCGACGGCTTGTGCTAACAGTGGTGGGACAGCATTTCCGACCTGAGCAAATTGTTCTGCAAGATTTCCTATAAATACGAAGTGATCCGGGAAAGACTGCAATCGAGCTGCTTCACGAACTGTAAAAGAACGATTTTGCTCATAGTGGAAGAATGCTCCCCAGTGCGGATCACATTTTGTCAAAATAGTAGAAGCTAATCCATCAGGTAAAACTCGACCATATCTTTTTGTGTGGTCAGACTTTCTTGCTTTCTGCATCCCCTTTGGTAATAGCTCATCAGGAATATCTGTCCAGTTCCCACCGGGTTTGATATATTCCAATCGCTTTAAATTAATTGGTGACAGGCGTGGAGCTTCATGGTTCAGAACACCTACAGATCCAATTCGTGACCTGCGTTGGTAGTCACAAAAAGCATCACAACGATAATCTTTAACCGAATTTCCTTTTTCACCACTTGTTAATGGAGGTAAGTCTCCAATTGCTTCATAGACTGTAACAAAGTTTGCATTAGCTTCTGGCGATGGTGCTTTAATAATGGATTGTCCATCGAACGTGCTGGTAAAGTTAGCCCGTATAGGAGCGTGATAAATCGGCTCAGGGTATGCGCCGGAAGGCAATGAGCGTCCACGAACACCCAATACAATAGTGCGCCAGCGCATTTGCGGCACTCCATAATACGGTGCTCCCAAAATTCTCACATCCGCACCGTAGCCTAATTCCGCCAAAGCATCTAAGATTGCATGAAGTGTTGCACCATGTTCAAAAGACACCAAGCCGGGAACATTTTCAATCAATACTGCTCGTGGAGCAAATGCATCAACAAAACGAAGATACTCTTTGAACAAATGATTTCGTTCATCCAAGATTGTCCGAACAGGGGCGTTGATTGAAAATCCTTGGCAAGGAGGGCCGCCAGCAATTAAATCAAGTTCTCCTCGCTCGATACCAAGATTATCCCGAACTTCATTTGCATCCAATTCTCGAATATCAGCAGTAAATACCGCCGTATTTGGATGGTTCCGTTGATATGTCTGCGCATATACCGGGACGATCTCAGACGCAAACAGGCTGTGAAATCCGGCTTCGGAAAGCCCCTCAGAAAGACCTCCTGCCCCGGAAAACAAATCTATCATTTTTAATCTATCAGAATTCATAGTCATTTCCTTCTACATTTTTCGAACTGCTTATAACGCACATTATTTGCTGATTGACTGCAACTCCATAATATCAGACAGATCACATTCTAAAACAGAACAAATCCTGACAAGAATATCAGTCGTAACATTTTCATTTTTTCCGAGTTTCGCCATCGTTCCCGAACTTAAATGTGCCTGAAAGCGCAAGTCCGTCTTGTTCATACCTTTATCAATCAACAATTTCCACAGTTTGTTGTAGCTAATCTCCATTTTGCACCTCGCTAACAATACGATTATATTATACCACAGAGATTGACAAAATGTAATTTATATTCACTAACGTGAATTTTATTTTTCCAAAAAAGAATTATTGGCCTTAGCAAAAATACTCGCCGCTCTCCGGCGTTCCTCACTATATGGCGCAGTCAGCCTAAAGGAAAGCCGTCCCTTTGCAATCTCAAAAGGCTTGCAGCCGATCACCACATCGTCCTCGGTCAGCTTGCATTGGTCGGGGTACTGCTCGGCGTAGGCTGTCAGCCTGTTCTTCAAATCAGTGTTGTGGGTGCAGATGTAGATGGTCGGTGTTTTCTTGTCAAACCAAATGTCTGTTGTTTTTTCCTGCTTGGTCAGTCCTGTTCTCATAAAAAGTCCTTTCTGCGCTTCGTTCCGCAATGGCGGCATTTTTCAGGCGTTTTCCCCGGCTCTTGACTTGGGAAATTTCGTGATTTTGGAATAGAAAACGCTCCGGCGACCCATTCCTCGTCCAGCGTGTTCCTGTTGGCTGATTTTCATTTTTTACTGCTCTTGACCGTTGGTATGGCGTTTCATCCACGCCAGCAAATCCTGCTTCGTTACCAGCTTTCGACCACCGATTTTCAGTGTGGGAAAGTCCGGCTCTTTTAGCAGATTGTAAGCCCCAGCCCTCGACAAATGCAGGGCTTCCGCAAGCTGCTGCACATTCAGCACATCAGAATAGTTCTCAAAGGGTTCTTTGTTCATGGCTGCTCCTTTCTTGCATGAAAAAAACAGGCTGCCGGATTACCAAGCAGCCTGCATAGCTTTAAAAATATTCGTTATTGTACGTGCGGCATTTTGTGAAAAGCTCATCGAGCAGCTGCAGCTTCTGCATATCGCTGCATTTGATGCGCCCTGTTTCCCACAGTTCGCTGGCACTGAAGGCACCGAAGTAAAGCTGGGTAAAGGTACCCATGTCCATGGTGGCCTCTTCCTGCTCCAGCGTGCTGACTGCCTCCAGCTTACCCGGTGACGTGCGCAGCTGCAGCAGATGATTATTGCGCTCAATCATCTTATCCGTAAGCAGTACGACAACACTGCCGCTGCTCATGCTTGCTGCTACCGGCAGCTTGGCGAGCGCTAAACGCGCATCAAGGCAGCGCGCCATCATAAACGGCTGCAGTCTGCCCGTAAGCGCCTGGTCCGCAAAGCCCAGATATGTTTTATCCCACGGCTCCGCCAGCCAGCAAAGCTCCCGCGCTTCGCTTCTGTGTCCTGCGGCATATTGCAGCAGACGGTTCTTCGCTGCAGCATCCTGTGCCAGCAGCTCCTGCACGTTGAACGTGCCGTCGCTCAAAGCATAAAGCATATAACCAACTGCTTCTCCCGCACGATAGACAACAGCGCACATCACATTTTCCTGCGTAACTACCGACAACAGCTTGCGCCATTGGAAAGCGGTGCGCTTAGGCACACCGTTCCACGCTGCGGTAATCCCTGCATAAAGCTCTGTCAAAGGATTGCAAGGCTGAGCTTTTTCCTCAGTCACAGACTGCAGCAAAGAAGCTAATTCCAGGCGTTCTACCGAAAGGTCATCACCAATTGCAGGAAACTGCAGCTGTGCCAGCGGCAGCTTATACTCGTGACGATAATAGCAATAAGCAAATTCATACGGCAGATAAATTCCGGCGCTTATCGGCATCAGCGTCACAAAGGGGAAGCCCTGCGAGCGCAACACTTCAAAGGCAGTTTCCAAAAGCGGACGCAAAAGATGCTGTCCACGTGCTTCCGGAGCAGTGGCAATGCCCACCAGATAAGGAACCAGCATCTCCTGCCCGCGCAAACGCAGCATATACGGATTGACGTGCAGCATTGTGCGTAGCTTTTCTTCCTCGCCAACCTTGTCAAAGCCACCGATAACCATATTGTCCTTGCCGCAGTACTGCTCAAAATAGTACTGAAAGAAAGGCTCTGTCTTTTTTTCAAAGCAATAGTCCCAAAGCTCCTCCGCCTGGTACATACGCTCCTTGCTCACGACACGGTAAATCATAAGCTACCTCACCCAATAATTACATTATATTTTTGCACCATAAATTCCGGATGCAGCGCCATTTTTGCCTCACGCAGACCGGGATGTCCCATATCCTCCTCACGGTTGAGATATTTTACATCCGTCCAGGCATGAGCGGCGAACTCCTTGGTAATAGCAGTATACAAACCGCGTACATCATGACGCGCCTTTTCTACATGCAGCACCGCTGTATCGTCGTTAATCTTCTTGCCAAAGCTGAAGGCCTGAATTTTACCGTCGAAACGGATTGCACCGCCGCGCAGCTCCAGCTGTTCAAAGCTCAGGAAGGCCTCCTGAATAGCATATTTTTCGCACAGCAGCGAAGGATCCTCCGCCATATGCTCATCGCACCAGCGCTCGCCGAAGTTCAGGCATTCCATCATATTATCCATGGTAATCGGCTCATAAACGAAATCCGGATGCGCCTTGACGAAGGCATTGTAGTGATTCTTCTGCCCATGCAGCTTACGGCCGGAAAGCGTTGCCAGCTTTTCCTGCAGATATACATAATCCCAGTTATCGCGGTCTTCTTCATATGTCAGACCCGGCAGCACGCGCTCAAAGCGCTCCTTGGTAAAATCATAGATACCATGCATCTCAAACGGCTTGCCCTGGTGCTCCTCCTTCAGCTCCTGCATCAGACGCGGCAAATCCTCATCGCGTCCGCCAAACGGCTGAATGTAAAAATCAACGTTGTTGCGTTTAACCTTCAGCAGCAGGAAATCGTGCGCTACGCACCAATAAATATGATAGCAGTCACGCCATATAAAAAGATTGGAAAAGGCACATTCGCTGCCATTTTGATGTGATTTTGATATATAGCTTTCAAACAAAGGCTTTTCCGCCAATGTTACAGGTTTAAATTCTAAAATACTGATAACCCCCTAAAACTCATTACTGCTTGTATATTATAGCATATGAAATATAGCTTGCGGCACTGCATTGGCATTTTTAACATTAACTTCACAAAATAAATAACTACTATCCATTGCCTATATTATAATATGCTGTTTCAGCTTTTCTGTAAAGTATGCACAAAAAAGTGCTTCAGTTACCAAAAGGTTACTGAACATTCTTAAGCATAAGCACAAAATAACCGCACAGCTTTTATACTGGCGGTTATCTTAGCTATCGAACAATTCGACACGCATAAACTCGTTATATTATTACAAAGTCCTGCTTAATTAAACTGACACAGGCGCTTTTTGACCTGCTCTGCCAGCAAAATACCGGCAACAGCCGTCAGCAGCTGCGGTACGCTCATCGCAAACATAACCGTCTTGCGCAGCGCAGGATTCGGCAGCGCCAAGAAGCTCAGCGCAGCCCAGGCTGCCAGCAGCATAACACAGGCCTTCGCCACAGGCGGCACACATAAAGCCAGCTTATGCCTGCCCTTAAACTGACGCACAAGCAGCACAAAGATAAAATTGCCCAGCCAAATTACAGGAATCAGAAACGGCAGCAACACCTGCCCCTGCACGTAAGCAGTCAGCGGCAGCAGAAACGCCAGCAACAGTGCTGTCTTCAGGCCGCCCAGCTGCAACGTGAGCACCAGCATCATATGCACCAAAGTACCGATGATAAACGTAGAAAGCAGCTGCGGCATCGGCAGCACCAGACGCAGCGATTGCAGCGCCAACGCCAAAGCCACCAATAACGCTCCACGCACCAGCTTGCTGTTATTCATGCTTAGCAGGGCATTCCTTAGCTACAAATGCCATATATGCATCCTGCAGCTTTTGTGTCAGCTCGCCAACCTTACCGTCAGCAACGAAGCTGCGGTCGATTTTGGTAACAGGCATAAATTCGCAACGCGGTCCGCAGAGGAAGGCTTCGTCCGCTTTGAGAGCGAAATCCTTATCAAAAGCTCTTTCGATAATCTGCAGGTCCAGATCCTTGGAAAGACGTTCCATCAGCAGACGGCGGGTAATGTTTTTATGAATAAAGTTGTTTTCGGGATGAGTCCACAGAATACCGTCTTTATAAATGAAGAAGCTGGCTTCCGTGCTTTCGGTAATTTTACCGTCGCGAACAAACAGGGAATCAAAAGCATTGCCGATAACAGCCTTCTGTTTAGCCATTACCTCCGGCAGACGGTTCAGAGTATTGATATCGCAGCGCGCCCAGCGCACATCCTCAACAGTGATAACATTTACGCCATTAGCACGCTTTTGCGCCAGTGCCTCGCGGTCAACCGGTACAGCATACATAGTCAGATGCGGAATGCTCTGCTCCGGATAGGACAGGGCATAAGCACCGCTGCCACGGGTTACCTGCGTATAGATTTCGCAGTCCTGCAGACCGATTGCGGCCAGCAGGCTTTCATGGAACTCTACCAGCTCTTCAATCATGTAAACGCCGGGGATTTTTACCGCGATTACAGAATCAAATAAATTGTTCATATGCGGCAGCAAAGCAAAGCAACGGCCGTTATAAACCGGTACAATTTCAAAAACACCATCGCCGAAATTATGGCCACGGTCGTTAACGTCAATAAACGCTTCAGCTTCCGGCATAATCTCGCCATCTACCAAAACTAATTTTTCTTGTTGATTTTCGTTCATCTTTATTCCTCCAATTGCGCTTGTCACAATAAATTAACATAATAAAGCATTATTTATGCAATAAATTCAGTCAAAAATATTGTATAATATATGTTGAGATTATTTGTTTTGCAGTCTGCAGAGCTTGTAAAAAGCTAATGACTACATTGCAATTATTATACACCATTTAAAGCCATTTTGGCAAAAAATATCGCAAAGGAGATTCCCATGACTCATCTGCCTACTATTATTAATGATTTAGCAATGATTTTGCTTGTAGCCGGCGTCACGACTATTCTTTTCAAGAAAATTAATCAGCCGTTGGTGCTTGGTTACATTGTTGCCGGCTTCATCACCGGTCCGCACTTCAATTTCTTCCCGACGATTACCGATAAAGCCAATGTCCACGCCTGGTCCGAAATCGGTGTTATCTTCCTGCTGTTCGCGCTGGGACTAGAGTTCAGCTTTTACAAGCTGAAAAGCGTAGGCAGTACAGCCTTTATCGCCACTGCGGTAGAAATCGGCGGCATGCTGGCCGTTGGCTACTTCGCCGGTACGCTGCTGGGCTGGAACCATATGGACAGCCTCTTTTTAGGCGGTATGCTTTCTATGTCCTCCACTACAATTATCATCAAGGCCTTTGATGACTTAAAGCTCAGAGCGCAGCGCTTTACGGAAATCGTTTTCGGCGTACTGATTATTGAAGATATCGCCGGCATCGTAATGATGGTGCTGCTTGCAACCATGGCTGTAGCCAGCGCCGACGTTTCCACGATGGAGCTGCTGCTCAGTATAGGACGCTTGATTTTCTTCCTCGTTTTATGGTTTGTTCTGGGTATGTATCTTGTCCCCAGCTTCTTTAAATGGGCTAAACAGCTGATGAACGAAGAAACTCTGGTAGTTGTTTCCATCGGCCTGTGCCTCGGTATGGTTGTGTTGGCAACTCAGCTCGGCTTCTCCTCCGCTTTGGGTGCCTTCATCATGGGCTCCTTGATTGCCGAAGCACCTAACGCCGAAAAAATCGAGCACCTCGTTGCTCCTATCAAGGATTTGTTCGGCGCTGTCTTTTTCGTATCCGTCGGCATGATGGTAGATCCCGCTATCCTGCTGGAGCAGGCACTGCCTATTTTCGTGCTGGTAGTAGCAACAATTATCGGCAAGCTGATTTTCTCCACCGGCGGCGTGCTGGCCTCCGGCCAAAGCCTCAACACCTCTGTGCACTGCGGCTTCAGCCTGGCGCAAATCGGTGAGTTCTCCTTTATTATCGCTTCTTTGGGCATGAGCCTTGGCGTAATCAGCAGCTTTTTATATCCGATTATCGTAGCGGTATCCGTAATCACTACCTTTACCACACCCTTCTGCATCATGGCAGCCGAGCCCTTTTACCAGCTGGTGCTGAAGCTGTTGCCGCCTCAGGCCAAAAGCTGGCTTGACCGTTACACCGGCACCAATACCGATGATGACAAGGATCAGGACTGGAAGAATTTGCTGACAGGTTACACCATGCGTATGCTGATTTTCACCACTCTGCTGGCAGCTATCGCTTTGGGTGCGGAATATTACCTGCTGCCCTATTTGGGCAACACCTTAAAGCTGCCGTACAGCAGACTGCTGACCGCCGCAGCCACCTTTATCATCATGTCGCCGATTTTGCGCGCTGTGCTCGTCAACCGCGCCGGTAATGGTGATTTGTTCTCCAAGCTTTGGTTTAAGAAGCGTGCTAACCATCTGCCGTTAATGTTTCTTGTGTTCGGCAAGCTGCTTGTAGCATCTGCTTCGCTGTACTTCATCTTCCACACTCTGCTGAATCTGCATGGCTTCCTGGCCTGCGTTTCTATATTGCTGGCAGCCTACTTCATCTCCTCCTCCGACTGGCTGATGAGCGAATATCTGCGCATCGAATCACGCTTTTTGGTAAACCTTAACGAAAAGCACATGCGCAAGCATCGTGAAAGTGCTCCCGATGACAGCCGTACCTGGTTCGACGAGGATTTGCAGCTTGTCTACTACGATTTGCAAAAGGATTCTCCCATCAAAGGACGCAGCCTGCGCAGTCTTGGCTTCCGTGAAAGCTATGGCTGCAACGTGCTGCAGCTTTTGGGCAGTAATCGCACTGTTGATATGCCCGGCGGTGAGCAGATAGTAGAGCAGGGAGATAAGCTGCTGCTCATCGGCACCGCCAGCCAGCTGCAGGTTTTTGATGCTGCTGTAAGGCAGCGCAGCTTAGGCCTGGAACGCTGCGACCTGCCGCAAAGCCTGCGTGAATTCATGCTGGATAACCACCAAAATAAACCGGAACAGCAATTCCTCTCACTAGCGATTACTATCGACAAGCATTCGCCTATTTTGGGAACCTCACTGAAGGCTGCGGATTTGCGCAACAAATGGAGCTGCCTCGTTGTCGGTCTGGAGCGTGGCGCCTTTACGATTACTAATCCCCACGTTTCACTTGTTTTCGAAGAAAACGACCTGCTCTGGGTATTGGGCAAGCAAAAGATGATGAACACCTTAATCAGAGAAGAAATTTTGTAATATTGTTTCACAGTTTATCTGTATATATTAAGCCGCTGTTTTTCGCAGCGGCTTTTTTTATGCGATTATTCCTCGCAGCTGCAAGGCTTTTACCGAATCCTCCATCGTCTGCATGCCGTAGCGCGCACCGGTCTGCAAATAGGACTGCAGCTGGTGCGTGCGCCCCTCACGAATTAAATTGCGCATAGCAGGCGTTGCAACGAGCACCTCAAAGGCCGCTACTCTGCCGGCTCTGTCGCAACGGGGCAAAAGCCTTTGGCAGCAAATCCCCAGCAGGCAGTCAGCCAACTGCGTACACACATGCTTTCTGTCTGGCAGCACGTCAAGAATGCGGTTCACTGTGCCTGCAGCATCCTGTGTGTGCAGCGTTGCCAAAACAAGATGACCTGTTTCTGCCGCCGTCAACGCTATACCTATTGTTTCCGCATCTCTGAGCTCGCCAACTAAAATAACATCCGGGTCCTGCCTGAGCGCGCTGCGCAGACCGCTGGCAAAGCTCCTTGTATCACGCCCCACCTCGCGCTGGTTAATCAGCGCCAGGCCCGCAGGATAAACATATTCTATCGGGTCCTCCAGCGTCAGCACGTGTACAGCGCGCGTTTGATTTATCTGCTGTACCAGCGAGGCCAGCGTGGTGCTTTTGCCGCTGCCTGTGGCACCTGTAACGAGCAGCAGACCACTGCTGCTGCCCGCAAGCTGACTGATAATTTGCGGCAGGCCAAGACTGTTGCAGTCAGGAATATCCTTCGGGAGCAGACGAATCGCCGCCGCATAGCCGTTGCCAAGGCGGTAAATATTGAGCCGGCAACGCTCCTGTAGTCTGTCACTAAAAGCAGTATCAATCTCACCTGTCTGCAGCAGCTGCTGCTTTTCCTGCTCCGGCAGCAAGGCAAGTAACGCTTTCTCCAGCTTTTCCCGGGAAATAAATTCGTTTCGCAAAGGTTGCAGACTACCATCTACGCGCACCATCGGTACGCTCGCAGGCGTAAGATGCAAATCGCTTGCTCCCATATGCCGTGCCAAAAGCAGCAGCTTATTAAGCATAATCAGCCTCCTCGGTTATACCAACGCGCCACAATTCTTCAACCGTAGTTGCACCCTGCAGCACCTTTGCAACCGCATCGGCGTACAGACTGCGCCATCCCTGCTTGCGCGCCTCCTGCAAAAGCTCTGCTTCATCGGCGCCGTTTACCAAGAGCTGCTGCATACGTTTATCAAACACAATCAGCTCATGCAAAGCCAGACGCCCTCTGTAGCCTGTGCCGTGACAATGCTCACAGCCGTAAGCCTGCACCACTTGCAGCCTTTCATCCGCTCTGCGCCCCAGATACTGCAGCTCCGCTGCCGTAGCCAAGCGCCGTTCGCCGCAATGGCGGCACGGACGGCGCAGCAAACGCTGTGCCAACACGCCGCGCAACCCGGCAGCCAGCAGATAATCGGCAATCCCCATATCCAGCAGACGATAGACCGCACCAATGGCATCGTTCGTGTGCAGCGTGCTCAAAACCAAATGACCTGTCAGCGCAGCATGCACCGCCATCGCCGCCGTTTCCTCATCTCTGATTTCACCCAGCATGATAACATCAGGATCCTGACGCACAACAGAACGCAGTCCTGCGGCAAAGGTAAGCCCGCTCCTGCGGTTGACCGCCACCTGATTAATCCCCGGCAGCTTATATTCCACCGGATCCTCCAGCGTTATAATATTGCCGGCCGCAGCATCCAACTCCTGCAGCGTCGCATAAAGCGTGGTCGTTTTACCGCTGCCAGTAGGTCCTGTCAAAAGCACCAAGCCGTTTGGCTGATGAAAAAGCTGACGGTAACGCTGCAAATTACTTTCGCTGAACTGCAGGTGCTCCAGCTGCAGCAGATTATCCTGACGCTGCAGAAAGCGTATAGCCAGCTTTTCACCGTTCACCGTAGGCAGGCTGGCTAGGCGCAAATCCACCTCGCTGCCTTCATGCTCAAGCAAAAGACGCCCATCCTGCGGCACTCTTTTTTCGGCAATATCCATACCGCTCCACACCTTCAGCTGCGTCAGCAGCGTGCTTTGCTGCGTACGCGGCAGCACACACAGCTGTTGCAGCAGGCCGTCAACACGGATGCGCACACGCACTCCCTGTCCGTCAGGCTCGATATGCATGTCACTGGCACCCTGAGCCAATGCAAGATGCAGCAAATTCTCTGCCAGCTTATTATTACGCAAAACTTCCATTGCACCACCTCATTTTTTCTGTGTTGCATTCATTGTAGCATAAAAAAAGCGAAATGCAATACGATAATTTAAAATTTTCTCTATTTTCTAAATTTTCACTTGAAATTATTCTCTGCTTGCGCTAAAATAAAAAATGAAATTTACTATGCAATGCTTGTTGTCGTCATCTTAACGGATAACACTGAAAGGAGCCATTATGCTAAAACGATTTTTCCCGTTAATACTCAGCAGTCTGCTGCTTGCCTTAGCTCTGCCCTGCAACGCTCAAAATAAGCTCACCAATCCCTTTTTGCCTTCCCCCGCCAACGTCGGCCAAACTGTTGCAGTAAACGTTCCCGCACTGCCGCAGCCCTTCAGCGAACGCCTAGCCTGCTATTCTCTGAGCTACGCCCGCGTCAAGGACGTGCAGGAAGCGTTAACGCCACATTTCGGCACCAAGCTGGGGCTAGATACTATCACCAACAGCCTCATCCTTTTGGGAGATGAGCAAAGCCATGCACGCTTAAGGCAGCTGCTGCCCAAGCTGGACGTAGCAACAAGACAGGTAACGTTAGAAGCCAAAATCATCGCCGTCAGCTGCGAGGACAGTAAAAACCTGGGCGTACGCTGGGATTGGGACACTATTCCCCAACGCAAGCAGGAAACAAACGACAGTAACAGTGACAGCAGCAATTATGACGGCAGCTTTAAATTCTGGCGTGGGTTTGCCTTCCGTTTCAACGCTACGCTTAATGCCCTCATCAATAGCGGTAAGGCGCGCATTTTGGCAACGCCGCGCATCATCACTATCCCCGGCAAGGAGGCCAGTATTTTCATCGGTGACCACATTCCCGTGCAGACAGAAAAGCATGACAGCAGCGGCAGCTATACGGCAACGGAATATCTGGACGCCGGCATCAAGCTGCAATATGCGCCTATCATCAGCGAAGACGGCAAAATGGTGACCGCCAGCGTCCACACCGAGGTAAGCACGCCGGTACTTATCAGCGAACTGAAAAATTACCGCATCACCAGTCGTACCGCCGACACCAACGTGCGCATGTACAGCGGCGAAACGCTGGTTATCGGCGGATTGATCAGCGAGGAGCAGCAGCGTACTATACAGAAGGTTCCCTTTTTGAGCAAGATTCCCCTTTTGGGCGAGCTGTTTAAAAACCGTTCGCGTTCACACAGCAAGACAGAGGTTTTGCTGCTTTTAACGCCGCACATTACGGAAGCAGGCGCTTCACCGGCAATTTATAACGAGGGGCTGATGAAGGAGGAAGGGAAGTAGCAGACAGACACGTTGGATGCTTACAACCTGTTTTAGCTGTAATCTGTATTTTGTCAACCACCATTCCTCAAAAAGAGCGAGTAAACTCCATGTCGTTCTCACATGGAGTTTAGCCTGTAGACAGTAACTCCAGATGCTAGCGGAAAATAGTATATCCGTAACCAGAAATTCCACAAAAAATAAGTGATTGAGGCAATTTGTTTACCCGCTAATGTTGATCAAGAGCAAAAAAAGACCACCGCCAGTGGTCTTTTTTTCATGTAGGGACGTTTTAACGGTTGACCGTTTGACGCTTACGAAAGGATTTAATTATACAAATCAGCCAGCGTCACAAGCGTCACTTCGCCACGCTGCGCTGCTTGCAACAAGCCCTCAGTGAAACCGCCTTTAGAAAAAATATAAAAATAATACTTTGTTCCCTTGCCAAAAACTCTTGCGTAATCGCGTAAAAGCTCCAGCTCATCTAAACCGATTTTCTCATTACGATATTTACAAGAACCGATAATATAAGCATCCGGTGTAATTCCTGTTGCGACAATATCAATCTGCACCTGCTTCTTCTTTTGCGCATCCGTCCCCCACCATTGCCCGATATCAACAAGCTCAATAGGCAAGCTCTTCGCATAATACAGCAAGTAATCCTGACACATTTTTTCAAAAACAAGGCCCATGTAATCTGAAAAATAGCGTTTTACCGTTTGCGAATAAATCCTAGCAATCCTGCCAGAATCAATGGCATTCGCATTATTCGGCACAAACTTATACCAGAAACGGAAAAAATTATCTGCTAAAAGATAAATCGTCTTGCGCCCTGCTTTTTCTGTGAGCGGCGTTTCCTTTTTGACTATTCCTAATTCCATCAATGTTTTTAAGTACTTTAAAACAGTTGTGCTTGTCTCCTGCACTTTACCGCAGATATCAGCAGCTCGCGATGAACCTTCAGCAATAGCTTTAATAATAGCATTATAAATTGCAGGCTCACGTAACTCCTGCTTAAGCAAATTAGCTGGTTCTTCATACAAATAGCCCGAACGATCAAATAAAGTGGTAAGCAACGCTTCATCAATATCTTTCTTTACGCCCAACTTGTTAATATAATGCGGCACGCCACCAGTAATACCATAAATCAAAGCATTGTCTTCATACGTCAGCTCAGGATGGAATACGGCGGTCTCTTTATAATCCAGCGGCTCAATTTTAAACTGACCTGTTCTTCTGCCATATAGCGGACTTTCCTGCCCCAGCACCTGATTTTCCATGAAGCTCATAGATGAACCACACAAAATCAAATAAAGTTTTCCCTGGCTCCATTGGTGATCAATTAAATGCTGAAGCATTGCTGAGATAGCAGGCTTGGCTTTTGCTAAATAAGGATATTCGTCAATAACAAACACAAGCCTCTGCTCACGCGCCAACTCCGTTATCTCTGCTAAAGCATCATCATAACTTTTAAACTCCGGCGCAACCACAGCGTCAGGCTTTTCGTAACTCATAATTGCTTTTGATAAAGCCTTTAAATTTTCTTTCCCCGTTGTATTGAGCGCAGAAAAAAATATCGTTGGCTTGTCTGCACAAAACTTGTTAATCAAAGCTGTTTTGCCTACACGAGTGATCCCCCGAGAGCCACATCTCTCCCAGATCCTCAAATTCTTCATTTTCATAACGTGCATTAAGCTTGCGCAATTCCTCTTCACGGCAATAAAATTTTTCCATCTGCTTCACCACCATTCAAAATTATATAACTCACGATTATGTTACTCATAATTATATTACTTACGAGTATTATAATTTAGAATGGAAAAATTTACAAGGGGGCGGACTTTTAAATTTAAAACTTGCGCACGTGATAAAGGCAGGCCGGTTCATACTAGCCTGCCTTTAAGCATTATCCTCTGAATATCTGTACCCAATAATATTCATACTCAGTATTTTCATCACAACAATAGCCAACACCCAGCTCCTTAAATACAGGATTTAAAATATTAGCCCTATGTCCTTCAGAATGCATCCATTGATCAACAACACCTTCGGGAGTACCTCTTCCCGCGGCAATATTTTCACCTAGAGTATTGTTTTTATTTTTCACAACAGAAAAGCATCTGCTGCCGTCAGGTCTTGTATGCGACATAAGCTGCGTTATTTCAACAGCTCTGATTGCCGCACTATCCTGCAAATCAGCTGCAAGACTTAAGGGAGCAACCCCAACCTTGCTGCGTTCGGTATTGCAAAGCTCCAATACTCTTACAGCAAAAGTAGGAGCATTCAGCGCCGGTTCGCCATGAAATTTTTTATTCTTGTGATGAGCAAAAAGCTCAGCCAGCGGATTACGTCTTTTCTGCCAATCTCTCGCCTGCTTTTCCAAGGCATATTTACGCTGATTTACTATGCGATCACGTTGAGCAGCCTGTCTTTGTCTGGCTGCCATCGAATGCTTGGCAAAATCATTACTGCCTGCTGCCGCAGCACTATTTGTCATTGATATGACAGCGATAAAGCAAAACGCAATTAAATATATTACAGTAAAAAACTTTTTCATTTCTCTCTCCATAAAATAAATTTATTATTCTGCAGTAAAGCTATGATTGTTCTAAATACCCCATTCATCAACGGAATATAACAGGAAATCCTTTTCTGCATCTTCCTTACTGCTCACGCGCCACAACCATTGGCCGTCAGCAGCCAGGCGCTCATATTCTTCCGCCAAAGTATATGCCGGTGAATATTTTCCGCAAATACTGTTTATACGCTTTACTGTCCTTGCAGCCGCATCATAGTCCTGCAAAAGCACATAGGCCAATAATCTCGGAAGCAAAGTATCTGCTTCACTATATTGGTTTTTATTCTGTTCCAACAGCTTTAATGTCTGCTTCGCATATAAACAAGCTCTGCTTTTATAGTCCTCATAATCAGGATAATAGCGGGCATCACCGGCATAGCAGGCTATAGCATACTGCAAATTTAACGTTATGCTGTCAGGATAATCTTTTAGCTGCTTCTCATACAACGAGCACGCCTGGTTAAAATAATTTTTTGCGTAACTCAAACCGCCGCGATGACGATAAATCTGTGAAGCCAACAGCCTATATTCCGCACTTTCCGGAATAATCGCCAACGCAAGATTAATATTTTTTATTGCTTTCGTATATTTTGCATTTGCAGTCCGTTTATCTGTTGTCGCTCTGGCCTCCCTGTAAGCTGTCAGCGCCGTCCCTGCGTACTCATACGCTTTATTGCAGCTGGAAGCATAAATTACTCTTCCCTGAGCATCATACAAGCAATTATAGGCTGCAGCAGCTTCAGCATCCGCTTCGACATTATCAGCAATATTATTGGCCAAGCAAGTATTCATAGCGCAAGCACAGGATAAAACCAATACCAACTTTTTCAGCATAGCTCTCACCTTCTATCATTAAAAAAGGAATGCCCTTTAATGCGAGCATTCCTTTCGTCATTGCCGTTTATTTTACAAAGGCAACTGCTTTATTTTCCAGCATACCGGATTTTTCATTAGCATATAAAATTTTATCGCCATCTTCTACACTAACAACAACGTTAACCGGATTTACGGAATTAGCACCACCGCGAACACTCACAGCCTTCACAACCAACGGATTTGCACCGGCACGGGAATTAACGGTTGCGGTCTGCAAATCGTTATAGTATTCTACCTTGCCCTTGCTGATAGCAAAGTCCTTATCAATGTTACGCATGCCGTAAATCGCACGGCCGTTGACATCATAAATAACAGGAGAGAAGATACCCTCCAGTCCTAAGCCGGCAGCATCTACAACAACACCGGTATAGGAAGCAGCTTCAGCCTGTACCTCCGGAGCAGGAGTATAATCTTCGCTTATTTCAGGCGCTTCTTCAGGCAGAATTGTTTTTTGTGCTTCCGGTACAGCAATTGTTGCAACACTCTTCACGCCATACAGAGGAATAGCCATTCTGACAGTGTAGCTGCCGTCATCATTAGCATATTCCTCAACTATACGAGCGCCTTGTACCAATGCTTTGATTTTGGTATTTACAATATCACTTTCAATTGCTAAATCACGCATAGATGTTTCCGCATCAATCTGAACGCCTTTAATAGTTTCTGCCAGCTGACGATAAGCATCAACAATAGCAGCACGACGCGCAAGCGCAGTACCGCGGGCAGCAGGCATGTTTTCCGGAGGCAGGCCTACACCCAATGCTTCAACATCAGCCTCAGCACCCTTTTCCCAGTTTACAGAGCCTTTAACATTTTCCTGCACATTTACCTGTACGGATACATCATCCGCACTTGCCATAGCAGGTGCAACACTTGTTAAAGACATGGACAGACCAAGTACGACAGCAGCGAGTAAATTTTTCTTTGAATACATTGTTAACATCTCCTTTTAAGATTTCCTTCATAAAACATTTATTTAGGGTGAATAAACCAAGTATAATTATCAAAGAAACTTTTTGCTTCTTTTCTCACTTTCAAATCAGTTTTATTATTAAAGTTAGCCTCCGTAAAATAAACATATCCACTATTGTCTACATATTCAATGAACACAACATGTCCAGCACCACCACCACCAGTCATTCTAACACCAACGCATTTAGAAGATATAGTTTTATTAACTATTACATTATTATCGCTTTTTTCAGCATCCCCCCATGTCTTAGCATTACCACTAGCTTTTAATTTAATCCCGCAAACTTCTTGCATTCTACCAAAAGCATACCAAGTACAATTAGTAGGATGATAAACACCTTTATCATCTGTATATGATTTTTTAAATGGATTATATGTACTTTTACTCCTATAGCAAAGATTACTTAAATTAGCTAACTGTGTATTAACCTTGCCATCCCAATAGCTAGTTGAATCATTATCTGAAGGCTGTGGTTTTTCGTTCAGCCCCTTCACAGCAGTTCGTTCTACGTAGCGTTCTCTCGTTGCACCATTGTCGGCCCAGTAACGAATATAATATGACTTCGCATTTTCTCCCAATACTTCTATATCAGAGCCGCTGGTTACCCTGCCTGCTCTCGCACCTCGCAAATCAGGATTGTCATATGTATTTGCTGTGTATCTTGCTGTTGCTTTCCACACTCCGTATGAAGACGACTGCTCCTGCTTTTTATCCTCTCTTTGCACAGGCTTCACAATGGGATTCTTATTAATCACATTGTTATTTACCTGCTTTTTATTCTCCTTGTTTTTATTCTCCTTGTCTTCATTCAATCCCTTCACGGCAGTTCTTTCTACGTAGCGTTCTCTCTTCGCACCGTTGTCGGCCCAGTAACGAATAAAATAGGACTTCGCATTTTCTCCCAATACTTCTATATCGGAGCCGCTGGTTATCCAGCCTGCTCTCGCTCCTCGCAAATCAGGATTGTCGTATGTATTTGCTGTGTATCTTGCTGTAGCCTTCCATACTCCGTAGGAGGTTTGCTCCTGCTTTTTATCCTCTCTTTGCACAGGCTTCACAACGGGATTCTTGTTAATCACATTATTATTTACCTGCTGCTTACCCGCCTGCCGTGCATCCCAGCAATCCCAATACGGAGCCCAAGCCATTTTATAGCCACCGTTGTTTAATTTATAAATAAACTGCCTGCTTTCTCCGGATTCAGACACCACAAGAAGCGTTTCATTATCGTTAAAGGAACCAAACTTTCTGCTATGATCAGGGCCGGTATATGTATTGGTATTTGCTTTTGGTGAATAACGCTCCTGATTAGCAAAGCCTATATTATTTACCAAATCATCTGCTCTGAACCATCTGCTTACTCTGCCGTTGCCGACAGGATAAGAACCATACGCCCAGCCATCGCTTCTGATTTGCGTTACCACAACATAATCCCCGGGATCAATCCAGCCTTTTTGTACACCGTTAGGCTGTAAATAACAATTCATTTTTTTACGGCATAGGTTTGCAACGGTACTCTGTCAGCAGGAATACTTCCGGCTTCAGCAACTACGCCAAGAGCCAACGCCAAGCCTAAGGCCAATAAGCCTATTTTTTTCATCTGAAGCAACTCCTTTGCAAATTATTCCAACGCACTTACCAGGTATGACGATAGCCGGCGCTGATTGCCCAAGGTTTTTCAACCCTGCTTCCAAAATCTCTTTCCAAATCAATATAGAAGCTGTTGTTTTTGCCAACCTTTGCGCTGGTGCCGACTGCAAATTTCAGCCAGGTTCCGCCCATATCTGTATATGCGGCAGTTTTGGTTCCCGGAACATTCATATACATTTCGCCGTCAAAATCGTGTACCAGATTCATGCGATAGTAAATATCATGCTTGTCCAGCTTCTTGCCAACCTGAATACCTATGTTTGCCATTTTACTGGTAACGCTGTCGCCATGAATATTAAAGCCACGAGCATCTTTAAAATCTACATCACTAATCTTGCCCCAAGTTAAGCCTGCAAATGGTTCATAGTACCAATCATTACGCATTTCGTAACGTCTGCCATATTTAGCTGCGATGCTCAGTACATCTTTAGAATAGCTGCCAGCAGCAAAAATATTATTTATATCCAGACCGGCATAAGTTTTATCCATTTTGCCATATTTCATGATAACATCAACATAATCGTTATTATCTTTGCCTAACCAGCTACCGTACAGGTTGTAACCAGTGCTCTTCGTGTCGCCAATAATACCTGTATCACATTTGTTTACAGAGTGAGTAATACCAAAGCCACCAAACAAAATACCTGCATTATTTTCATGTTTCCAATCGTGACCACCACTAGTCAGGTTATAATCATAGCCATAGCCTTCAATTTTCATCTTACCGGTTTCGCCACGAATCCATACGCCTACTTCACTAGGATCATTGCGGATATCCATTACACGTTTAAATACGTTATCAAGCTCATTAGTGTTGATATATGGTTCGTTAGACGGAAGCTGTTTGTCAAGAACATCGCCAGCAGATGAGCTGCCCCAGCCAACGAATTTATAGTCACGACCAGTAATAATTGTTCCGGAAGTAAGAGCTTCTTCCTTGATGATAGGAGTATACAAGCTCAAACTATCATCACCGTCTGCAATTTCTAAATTATAAAACATCAGACCTGTTTTCAGATTAACCTTGTTATCACCATCTACATGCACAACAGTTACACTATGACCATCGGACTCTTTAATGGGCACGCCTCCGTTATCATCCTTGTTCTTAATTCCTAACTGCAGTGCAGCAGGAACAGTACCGGTTAAAACAACCTTATCACCTACATCATTAAGCAAATCTGTTGATACACAAATAGCGCTCTTCTCATTAGTCTGCAGGTTCGCAAAGGTAACAGTCTGGAAATTTGTATTCCAGACATCACTTGAACCATAATTATAGTAGTTAGGTGTATTTACATACACCACGCCACCATTCAGTTTTAAGCCATAAACTACATCTGTCTGATCAGCCGGCACACTCCAAAAAGTATTCTCGCCCAATGTCATGTGAAAGTTTGCATTACTGCCCTTGATAGCCCCCCAAAAAGCACCTTCTAATATATGTGAACTATCAAGACTCTTTTCATCGCCTTTCAAATTGATATTTGTCTGTGCACCGCTAAAGTGCTCAATATCGCCGTAAATATAAGTTGCCCGTGCAATCCCATCAACATTCAAAGTAAAATTGCCATTGTTGCTGATTGCATTATAACCGGCAGCATAAGGTTTATCTCCTGGAAGATTATCAGCCGAAACATTAAATACTACTTCTCCATTTATGGTCATATTGCCTTCGTTTTCTATAACAGAACCGCTAAATTCGTTGCTGGAAGATGTATCTGATGATATAGAAACATCCCCAATTATATTTAATGTTGCACCAGCTTCATTTATTAAAGCAACAGTCTCAGGTATCTTATTATTAAGACCGATTTTCAGGTTGCTTTTTACATTCAAAGTTCCTGCTTCATTCATTATCGCAATTTGAGATTTAATAGCATCTGCACTGGCATGTCCGGAATAAATATTGTTTACAATCCATATATCTTTATCACTGTTTATCTGTACATCGGCACCGGCACTATTATTCAAAATACCGATACTGTGACCGATACCGGTATTATAATCAATCGTCAAGCCTGATGTTTTGTCATCGCTTCCGATAGACACAAAATTAATGTTTTTATTATTATTACCAAAAATGTTGATTGTAGCACCTGTATCATTAGCATCCGTAAAGCTCGGAGCAGTTATTTCACCAACCTCAGGAGATGTACTCGTTCCAGAAAAATTTGATGTTTTATAAGTAATGTCTTTATCGGTGTTAATATCAATCTTGGAATGAAAAGCTGCCTGTACTCCCATATTTATAGAACATACACTCAGCAAAACTCCCGCAATCAACGCTTTCTTTTTCATCATCACAACAGTCCTTTCCTTGTTAAATATAATTAGCAGCCATTTTTCCCGCTATATCTTCGGCAGCTTTTGCAATAGCATTATGTACACTGTCCATCGTTACATTAACAGTACCTATTTTCAACACCTTTACACCGGTAAGTCCGTTACCTGCATGTAATTTAACAAAGCTGCTTTTAGATTTGCCGTCGCCTTTGACAGCCATAAGAATATCACCGGTTTCTACATCCATAACTCTGGCAATCATGTGCGCTTTTACAGTACAAATATTAACGCCGCCACCAATATTGGTCATAATCTGCGTACCAGTATCACTAATGCTCACATTAGTAACATTGCCATAAATTATGTACCGTGTATGAAGTAAATCTCCTATGCGTTTAGCTGTGTCCGGATCAATCAAACCCACAGTTTTTAATTGTTTCTCCTGCAAGCGGTGCATTACCATATCTTTATCCATAATATTAAAGCAATGCTTATTGACGAGTCCGTTGATTATATACTCGCTGGATGTATACTCTGCATTATTGATACTGATTTCCGAGGTTGTAGCCCCCGGTCGCGTTCCAAAATCCATAACAGCTACATTAGCATCTTTAGCTATAGCAGCTGCAAAACAATGACTGCTCCAAAGCATTGCCAAGCCGAAACCTAAAAAAAATTTTTTTAACATACAAGCCTCTACTTAACAAACATCTTGCCTGCATCCGCATCAGCAATCAAAGCATCGGCAATAGACTGCGCAGTATTTTCCATTGCCTTATAATACATATCATTGTTCAGCTTATCACTGCCTATTTTAATACTGCCAAGCAGAGAAATCTGCTTTTGGGTATCCTTGCCGATTACTTCCTTTTGCCAGATAACCTCACCGGTAGACGCTTTAATAACCTTCAAATCAGCCTGCACGCCAATGCCTGTCTTTTTAACATTAATAGAACTTGCTAAAGAAGATAATGGTCCTAAAGGTCCCATCATATTTGCAGCACCTGATCCACCCATCATACTCATTGCCGTATTTGCATATTGTGCTGCGTCTGCAATTTTATTTTCCATCCAGTCACCGCTACCAAGGTTAAGAATAGTTCCTTGAATTAAATATTCAGCATTATGCTGTCTGCCAATACTGCTTACAATGACAGGGCTTACAATTTGTCCTAATCTGGCACTAGCAATGCTTTGTGCCCATTTTTCGTTAAAGCCTTGTCCTTCAAACAATGTATTATAATCACCATAGTTCATAGCATAACGCGCATTTTGAAAAACGGCAGCCTTTTCATCATAAAGCAGCTTTTCCAAATTCTTGTCTATTACCCTAGTTTCTTTAAAATTAAACTTGCCGCTATTAAGCAGCTTTTCCATAACTAAATCAGATAAGGTTGCTGCTGATTCAACCCTGTCATAGCGAGTGTCATCTGTAAAACGCATTAGCACACAAGAAGGATTAGCAAAAGCGGTTAATGTTACTGTACTGCTGAAAACCAGAGTAACCATTGTAGAAGCTAATACTTTTAAACTATTTCTCATCAGTTCTCACCTTCATCTTTCTTTGGCTTTTTGGTAGCATCCTTTACGCCGGCAGGTAAACTTAAATATTCTTTAGCCGGCGTGGGAGAAAATTCATTAACTTTAATAATGCAGCGTCTTGCCTGCAATTTACCTTGATCATCATAAATAAACTGCGCCGAAGCAATTTTTGTCAAAGTGTAACCATTAAAGTAATATCTGATTGCTTCCATATTCTGCCCGTTAGATTGATAATCTACGTAATTCAAACCATTAGACAACCAACCAGAGCCTACTTGTCTATAGCTTGGCATCTCGGAGCTTTTCATATTATCAGGCAACATGGCATTTAAAAGACGTGTCATATCACCGCCACCAAAGGCATCTCCTTGCAGCATATAAGCAATATTATTAGTCCGGTTAGCAACAACAGTATTTTTCTTAGTACCCCAAATAGAAGTCTTTTGCCCTTCACTATATTTTGTATATACATAAGTCCCATTTTCATTTTGCAAACGGCAATTTATAAAGCCATTATAACCAACCTCTTCGTAGCGATTACTGCCATCACTTACAACAATACATTCCAACGGTTTATACATTAATTTACTAACATTACCATTGCTCATAGTGTTATTACCTGTCAGAGTAATTTTATCTTTATTGGTTATACGCTCCTCCGGGGTAATATTTACGTATTTGATTGTATACTTCTTATTCATTAACAAATTACGATACGTATCAAGATTACTTGCTTCTGCAATAGCAGAAAACATTGCCCCTACAGCAACACAAGAAACTACTAAAGCTTTCCACACTTTATTCATCGTTTATTCCCCTTTCTTGCCATAGTCTTCCACTAAAACTTTCTTATCAAGCAAATCATCCATATCACCAATACCAGCTGCATACACCTTGCAGCCATCTGGTATTTTCAAAGCGTTTTCAGGTAACTCCTGCGTAATTTTTTTCACCTTCATAGTATTAATCAATTCTTCTTCACCATTACCACTTTTTACGTAAGTCTTAATGATTTGCAATTCGCCATCCTTGTAATACATATAAAAAATTTTGTCAAAAAGCACTCCGCCAGCTTTATTTTTAACAGAGAAAGAGTATTTATCGTAATCTAAAGGAGCTTTATCGTCAGCAGTTTTACCACTGCCCACATAACTCGGAGCTTTAAACTCCGTAAAGGAATTAAAAACATCGTTAGGTGCAAAAGCTACTAATTCTTCCGGTAAAGCCAAACGATAACGCACACTACTCCATCCCTCATTAGGGTCAAGGTTTTCATCATCAAGTTGATTGTAATAAGCCATGATTGCTTTCTTTTTGCCCTGGAACTGATAATATTTACCATCAGCATATAGCGCAGAAGGTTCTTTAGTATCTGATTTGATAAAGAATGAAGCTAAACCAATAATCGGTACAGCTGCTAAAAACGGATTACCCATAGATGTATAAACAGTGTAATCCATGCGCTTACCATCTTTTACAGCCAAGCATTTTTTTACATCATTCAATTCATATTCAACATAAAAATTGCCAGATGACATCATCTGCTTATATTCCGCTGCCTTAGGCTGCTCTGCAAAAGCAGAAGCCACAAAAGTGCTTAAAGTTAGTGTCAGTGCTAAAATTTTTTTCATCGTTTCTCACCCCACAAATATTTTAGAAACCTGTTTTGATTTTCAGCTTTTTGCCGTTGTTCAAGGTTGTCATAATACCCATATTACCGTAAATAGCATCACGCACAGCCTTACTGATTGCATTACGCACCTGAATATCAGAAACCTCAACAGTACCAATCCTAATGACATAATCTAATGTTTCACGCTCATAGGAAATATTTTTGTTATGAGTGGATACCGTATTAACATTATCAGCTTTGGTAATACTTTCATCTATAGTACTGCTGTTATTTTTTTCGGTATGCTCTGTTTCTGTTGTTTCGTTTATATCAGATGAGGTTGCACTGCTTGTATGGCCTTTATTTACAGATTCCGAACTGCTATTATCAATGGTATCTGTTTTAGCTGTTTCTTTACCGACACTATCTGTCGTAACGGTACTGTTTACGGTTCCTTTTGTATTTTCCTGATTTACGACAGTATTTTCCCCATCTGTTATTAACTGAGGATAAATTGTATGATTAGGAGCATTATCAACCAAAATTTTCAGTTGATCTAAATCCGTAATAGTAATTTTGCCATCTCCGTTCATGTCAGCATAAAAAGCGTCATAATCAACATCCTTATCAATTAACACCTCTTTTAAAAGCTTAACATCATCATAATTGACAACACCGTCATAATTGACATCCCCTTTTAAATTAAAAGCCGGACTTTTATTAACATTAGCTTGTGTGTTGCTGACAGTATTGTCGGTAACCTGATTATTTTTTTCTGTTGTGGTATTTCTGTTATCAGTAGCTTTAGTTTCAGTCTTTTTATTTATGCTGTTTTCTTTACTGTATGTATTATTGGTTTCATCAGTACGGGTATTGTTTTTAGTGTTGTTCTTATTTTTGTCATAGGTACTGCTTTGGCTGTTTGTAGTATTAGTATTCTTACTATACTCATTTTTCCGGTCATGATTAACAGTATTGAAAATGTCCTCGGTTTCTATTTTTCTGTTACGATATTTAGTGAAGCTCAATTCGTTGTATGTACTTGTCGAACTGCCCTTACCTAACCCCGCAACGATAATACGACCTGTTTTTATATCAACAATACGTACCGCAACATTTGCTGTAACTACATGCTGTGCATTATCAAAGGAGCCTTTATCACCATGCTGGTAGCCCAAAACATTTTCTTTAGTTGTCAATCCGGTAAGATAGCCTACAACCATATATTCCGCACCGGCAAATTTGCCAATTTCTACTGTGGTAGAAGGGTCAACCAGTCCGGACATATTTATGCTATGCATATTGGCAATTGTGCTCAGCTGCTCATAATCTATCAAATCAAACCAGCCGCTGGCAGAAAGCTGATAAATAGCATATTCTGTAGCAGAGCTGAAATCCTGATCTCTTAATCCTTGGCTGGTAATAGCCTTATTACCAAAATTCATAACAGCCACACGAGGAAAATTCTTAATATCCGTAGCCTGTGCAACAGAAGCACCAACCATTAAGCTGACTAAAGCAACTCCACTGAACAATCTTTTAAAATTCATCTTTATTCCTCCACATTATTCCGCCGTTATAACAATATTATTTGCGGTAACATTTTTTATAAACAAATTGCATTTGCATTTCTCTTTGAGCATTCTGAAAACTGTTTGCGGCTTAAGAGTTGTTTCAATTGTCACCGTTGCTTTTCCGTTACTGAAATTTTTCTCTTGAACATTGCTCACGCCTGCGGTATGCTTCAAAGCTGTGATAATTTCTGATACAAATTTATAATTGTCCGTTTCAATCTCTACCTGTATTTGATTATCTGCAGCCGAAGCCTTATTTGCTAAAACAGACTTTATTTTTGTCGCAACAATTTTGGAAAGCTGAACTACCGCAGTATTCTCAGAGCTATTATCGCTGTTATTTATAGCCTTCGTTTCACTTCTAAACGTATTGACTACTTCACCGGTAGCAGCCTTGACAACTTCAACATTGATTTCCGCAACACTATTTATCAGATTAGTAGAAAAATTTTCTACTAAGTCGCCACTGCCCAAATCAGTATATCTCGGCAGGCTTATATTACCGGTATGCAAATCTAATTTACCTATAATAAGGTAATCCATCTCCGGATTAGGCAGTAAAGCAGAAGCGTCCAAAGCCATACCTCTGTCAAAATTTTTTTCATTATATATCAATGCCGAATCAATAACATGAGAAAAACCCAATTCTACCAGTTTTCTGTTTATAGCAGCCTCGCACATTAAAGGATATTTTTCTTTGGCTGCGTTATCTGCATCACTATAATATGTAACCACTACACCAATCCGCGGATCTCCCAAGGCTTTTATCATTTCAATGCGATTCATCAGCTCCGAATTCGGGTTGGTATTGACATCAATCTTCGCACGGACATAATAACTGCCATTTCTTTTGCCTTCATCAATTACACGCACATCCGTAATAAAGCCAAAGGATTTAGCATAAATTTCATCGCTTACCACCGAAGCCTGACTCACCAATGTTTCGGAATTAATATATGTACCGACAACCTGCTCCACTGCATTACGTTTGGCATCGCGCAGCGCACTGTCCCTGTCTTCACCAACACCGGAAACATCAGCAATCTGCGCATAGGTAATATTATTCAATGCCAACAAAAGCATAGCTGTTACAACATTCCATCTCATCATAAGCCTCTCCCTCTAATGTATACTTCTAATACCCATTTTACCCCCCCACTACACAATAGCGTTTCTACGAAGTACTTGTCTATTGGTTCGCAAAGCATCGCCATATAGGGGTATCTTTTATCAATGCTTGTATATATCATTATGAAATTTCCATTATACTTTTAATTTTAACCAAATTGACATATATCTGACACATGTGACAACTTTTGTGACAATCTTTTTGTCAATACAAGACTTTATTATTGTCACAATTTAGACTATAATATAAATATTAATTGATGAACTATCTTAGGAAGGGTTTTGCTTATGACATTATTTGCGGATACGCTCAAAAAGTATCTGGATACAAAAATACAACAATTTACACTATTTCAAAAATTAGCGGTGTAAACAGAACAATGATACAGCACATGAAGGTTGGTAAGCGTATGCCTGCGAATATTGCAGACGTAAATGCCATCGCCAAAGCCATGATGCTCAATCCCAGTGAAACAGCAGAATTACTGCGTGCATATCATATATCACATATGGGAGAAGAAAACTTTTTCCGTCGTGAGCACGTCAGCAAAATCATCTCCGGTTTTTACGATATGAATTCTGCCGACGAGCTTGTGATTCCCACAGGCGTACAGGATATGCTCGATATGCAGGAACAATTAAAAACTATAAATGGTCAGGCTAATATCAATCGTATTTTGAAGGCGGTTTTGGAAATTGAAGCCAATAAAAAATCAGGCCACATCAAATTAATGGTACAGCCTGAATATCAATATATTTTTGATTGTCTTACTTCCATTGATTTTAACCGCAACAATACGCTTGTGGAAGCTATCATCGTTTTTGACAAAAACGAAGGACATAAAAGCACCACCTATAATCTTAACATCCTGCAAAAGCTTGTGCCTATTTTATTCCAATGCGAGGTTTTCCATCCTTACTATGTTTATGATAATGTTGATACGTTGTTCAACAACACCAGTATGCTGCCGTTCAAGATTATCACCAGTGATTTCGTGCTGGCAGTGTCCTATGAACAGGATAAGGCTGTGCTTTGCAATTCGCAGGATATGGTAGCACTCACCGGTGACACCTTTCAAAAAAGCCTCAGTGTTGCCAATCCTATCTGCCACACCTTCCATCCTACGCCAGAGGAATATTTGCAATCTACCTTCCTCAGCGACGAGGAAATAAACGCTGAAGAAGTGCATGAGCTTTTCTACCAGCCTTGCTTCCCCAGCTTCTGCCCGGAAAGTATCCTCATGGATAGATTGAACACTGACATTATCCCGCCAGAAATGCAGGGAGTTATTGCCGATTACTTTGCTAAAATCCGCTCAAAATATGGCTCTCACAGCATTTCCTTTACGCTTGAAGGCTTAAACCTCTTTATGGAAACAGGACGCGTAACAGAAATCCCTGATTTTATGTACACCTACCTGACGCCGCCGCAACGCTTGGCGCTTTTAAAGAATATTATCAACAGTGTAGAGGACGGCAGCTTCACGCCAAGGATTGTGCGCAGCGGAAAGCTCTCCGTGCCTTCGCCTATTTGCATTTGCGCACCGAGCGAGCAAAAGGTTGTTATTTATTACTTCAGCCCCAATAAAGGACAGTATATCTTCCATCTGCAGGAATTAAGCTTGGTGCATGCATTCCATGATTTTCTGGTTTACCTGCCGGAAAGCAGTATGGTTTATTCTGAAGAGGAAAGTAAAGAGCTGATACATTCTGTCTACGAGAAATACAAAAATCTTTATAATTGATAAGTAACATCAACGAGGTTGAGGCAAACCAACTTCACAAATTAAAGAATCGCTAGAGTTAAGTATTTTTTAATTTTTTGCACTAAAAAACCAGTGGGAATTTACCTGACGGTAAACCTCCACTGGTTTTTCTGTTCAAGGCTGGTTTTGTCCCAGCCTCGTTTGCTATAACCTATGCAATTTTACATTTCCGAGAATTGGTCCTTGCCTACGCCGCAAAGAGGGCAAACCCACTCTTCCGGTACATCGTCCCAGGCAGTGCCTGCCGCAACGCCGTTATCAGGATCGCCAACCTCAGGATCATACACATAACCACAAACATCACATACCCATTTTGCCATTAGCTTCGTCCTCCTCTTGCCATAGCCTGCGCTTTTAAGAAAAGCTAAGCGCGAGCTACATAATAATTATTATTTTTGACCTATAATTATTATAGCATAGTGTGCGATGATATTCTGCAAAATAGCTGTGAACCTTTTTACTGCAGCGCCTGCTGCTTTTCCGGCAAGTCCAAGCGGAAGAAGTCGTACAAAGTCTGCGCCGCCGCATGATTCATGCCTTCTACCGCAGCCAATTCTTCAACACTTGCTGCCCGCATAGCGTCCAGCGTTTTAAACGCCTTCCACAGCTCCTGACGTCGCTTAGGCCCGATGCCATCCACATGGTCGAGCACGGAAACGAGATTGCGTTTACCGCGCAGCTTGCGGTGGTAGGTAATAGCAAAGCGGTGCGCCTCGTCGCGGATGCGCTGGATGAGGTGCAGCGCAGCGCCGTCACGATCCAGCATGATGCTTTCGCTCTGGTGCGGCTTAAAGATTTCCTCCTCGCGCTTGGCAAGGCCTACTACCGGCAAATCGTCAAGGCCAAGGCCGCGGATAACCTCCAGCGCCGAGCTCAGCTGTCCCTTGCCGCCGTCTATAACCACCAGGCTGGGCAAATCCTCATAATCTCTGTAACGGCGGTAGACAACCTCCTGCATGGATTTGAAATCATCAGGCTTGCCTTCTGCCGAAACTATTTTATATCTGCGGTAATCCTTCTTGCTGCTGGTGCCGTTGCGGAACACAACCATTGAAGCAACCGTTTCGCTGCCCTGCGTATGGCTGATATCGAAGCAGTCCATGCGCTCCAGGGGATGCTCCAAGCCCAAGGCCTGCTGCAGCTCTTCGGCTGCCTGCAGGTCATTCTTCAGCGACAGGCTGCCCTTACGCAAGCGTTCGTTCAGCAGCTTGACGGCATTTTCATTCGCCAGCTTCAGCAAATCCTTTTTCACGCCGCGCTGCGGCAGCAACAGCTCCACCCTTCGCTGTGCCTTGTCCGCCAGCCAGGTTTCAATAAGCTGCTTTTCGTCCTCCTCCGGCAAATACGGCAGCACTACTTCCTTGGGAATAAAGGTTGCCTCGTTATAATACTGCTTGACGAAGGCTGTCATAACCTCCTGCGGCGTATCGCCGCCGTCGGGTAAGAAGAAGTTATCTCTGCCGATGAGCTTGCCCTTGCGCACGAAGAACAACTGCACACACAGGCCTGTCATATCCTGCCCCAGGCCGAAGATATCCATATCCCCGCCGTTATTGGTAACAGCCTTCTGCGCCTCGTTAAGACGTGCCACAGCCTGCAGCTGGTCGCGCAGCCGGGCAGCCTCCTCAAAGGCGTAGTTATCCGCTGCCTCCTGCATCTGCTGCTTCAAATCGCGCTCCAGCTCCGTGGTGCGTCCGTCCAACACCATGCAGACGGATTTAATCATCTTATGATAATCCGCCTTGCTGATGTAACCGGCGCAGGGCGCAAGGCAGCGCTTAATGTGATAGTTAAGGCATGGTCTGTCCGGGTTCATTTTGCGGCAGGTGCGCAGCGGGAACATGCTGCGCAACAGCTTTACCGTGGCATGCATAGCGCCGGCGTCGGCATACGGTCCGTAATAACGGGCGCCGTCACGCAGCTGTCTGCGCGTCACATATAAACGTGGGAAATCCTCCTGCATGGTAACCTTAAGATAGGGATATGTTTTGTCGTCCTTCAGGCTGATGTTGTAACGCGGGCGATATTTTTTGATTAAGTTGCACTCCAAAATCAGTGCTTCTACCTCACTGGAGGTTACAATCGTTTCAATCTCCGCGATTTTTGCCACCATCGCCTTCACCTTCGGCGTATGGCTGGCCAGATTACGGAAGTAGCTGCGCACGCGGTTTTTCAGCACTACGGCCTTGCCTACATAAATAACCTTACCGGAAGCATCGTGCATCAGGTAAACGCCGGGCTTTTCCGGCAGTACGGCCAAGGCATTTTTTATATTGTCGCTAAAACCTGCGGCTAACTCTGTCATACATACCACCCGTTCTTTTTCGCCTTCGCCAGCTCCTGCTTGATGTACTGTCCGGTGTAGGATTTTTTGACCTTCGCTACTTCTTCCGGCGTACCGCTGGCCACCAAAGTACCGCCCTTGTCGCCGCCCTCAGGACCTAGGTCGATAATGTAATCCGCCACCTTGATAACGTCCAGATTATGCTCGATGACGATAACGCTGTCACCGCCTTCTACAAGACGCTGCAGCACATCCAACAGCTTGTGTACGTCCGCAATATGCAGGCCTGTCGTAGGCTCGTCCAGGATATACACGGTGCGTCCCGTACTGCGGCGCGAAAGTTCCGTTGCCAGTTTCACGCGCTGCGCTTCGCCGCCGCTCAGCGTCGTCGCTGCCTGTCCCAGATGGATATAGCCAAGGCCTACATCCTCCAGCACTGCCAGCTTGCGGTAAATGCGTGGCTGGTTTTTAAAGAACTCGCCGGCCTCGCTCACCGTCATATCAAGCACCTCAGCAATGGATTTTCCCTTATAATGCACCTCCAGCGTATCGCGGTTGTAGCGTGCACCGTGGCAGACCTCGCAGGGAACGTAAACGTCCGGCAGGAAGTTCATTTCTATCTTATTCATGCCATCGCCCTTGCAGGCCTCGCAGCGTCCTCCCTTTACGTTAAAGCTGAAGCGGCCTGCCTTATAGCCTCGCAGCTTGGCCTCATTGGTCTGGCTGAAGAGCTCGCGGATAAAATCAAAGACGCCGGTATAGGTTGCGGGATTGGAGCGCGGTGTGCGTCCGATTGGGGACTGGTCTATATTGATAACCTTATCCGTATATTCTATGCCCTCAATGCTGTCATGCTCGGAAGCACGCAAGCGTGCACCGTTGAGCTTGGCAGCCAGGGAGTTGTAGAGAATATCATTTATCAATGTTGATTTGCCGCTGCCGCTCACGCCTGTTACTACAGTAAAGACGCCGAGCGGAATGCTGACATCAATATTTTTGAGATTGTTGGCGCGGGCACCGTGAATCGTAAGCAGCCTGCCGTCGCACTCACGGCGATGCTTAGGAACCGGGATAAATTTGCGGCCGCTAAGATAGGTACCGGTAACGGATGCAGGCACCTGCTTAATTTCTTCCACCGTACCCTGTGCCACCACTTCACCGCCATGTTCGCCTGCTCCCGGACCGATGTCGATAATCTGGTCGGCAGCATACATCGTTTCCTCATCATGCTCGACAACAATCAGCGTATTGCCCAAATCACGCAAATGCTTGAGTGTTTCCAGCAGCTTACCGTTATCGCGCTGGTGCAGACCGATGCTCGGTTCGTCCAGAATATACAGCACGCCTGTCAGGCCACTGCCTATCTGCGTTGCCAGGCGGATGCGCTGCGCTTCGCCGCCGCTCAGCGTACCCGCGCTTCTGTCCAGCGTCAGGTAATCAAGGCCTACATCGTTGAGGAACTGCAAACGCGCCATAATCTCCTTCAGCACCTGATGCGCAATTATTTGCTGCTTCGGCGTCAGCACAAGCTTTTTAAAGAACTGCAGGCAGTCGCGCACCGTCAGCGCCGTAACCTCGCAGATATTTTTACCGCCGATAAGAATCGACAGAGCCTCCGGCTTCAAGCGGCTGCCATGGCAGGCAGCGCAGGGAGTGCTCGTCATAAACTCCTCCAAATCCTGACGCATAGCATCGCTGAAGGCTTCACGATAACGACGGCGCAACACGTTCAAAATACCGTCAAAGGTTGTGTTATGCTCCTTGACCTCACCCTGCAGATTTTCATACAGGAACTTAAACTTGCTCTCTCCGGCACCGTCCCACAAAAGCTGCTGCATCTCGGGCGTCAGCTCATTCCATTTGGTGTCGTAGCTATAGCCATAGGCAGCAAGAACAGCGCCCAGCTGCTTCATAAAATAGGAATTCAGATTGTTGCTGAAGCAGGCAATGCACCTGTCAGCAAAGCTCTTGTCAGCATCAGGCACTATCAAAGCCTTGTCAAACTCCATATGCATGCCAAGACCTGTGCAGTCCGGGCAGGCACCGAAGGGATTATTGAAGGAAAACAGACGCGGTTCAATCGCCGGCAGGCTGATGCCGCAGTCATTGCAGGCAAAATGCTCGCTGAAAAGCTGTGTTTCCGTTGCTTCTCCCAGCGTTGCCACCTCCGCAAAGCCGTCTGCCAGCTTCAGCGCCGTTTCCACGGAATCCGTCAAACGCTGCCTGATGCCTTCGCGCACTGCCAGACGGTCGATAACTACAGAAAGGCTGTGCTTCTTATTTTTCTCCAGACGGATATCCTCGTCCAGCGTGCGCACCTCGCCGTCGATAAACATACGCACATAGCCTGCACGCCGCATATCGTCGAGCACACGCATATGCTCACCCTTGCGCCCCCGCACCAGCGGCGCCATCACCATAAAGCGGCTTCCCTGCGGCAGCTCCAGCACCTTGTCGACTATCTGCTGCACGCTCTGCTGCTCGATGAGCTTGCCGCATTTAGGGCAGTGCGGTTCACCGGCGCGTGCGAACAAAAGACGCAGGTAATCGTATATTTCCGTGACCGTACCTACGGTAGAACGCGGATTACGGCTTGTTGTCTTCTGGTCGATGGAAATTGCCGGACTCAGGCCTTCGATGTAGTCCACATCCGGCTTGTCCATCTGTCCCAAAAACTGGCGGGCGTAGGCCGAAAGTGATTCCACATAGCGACGCTGGCCTTCAGCGTAAATTGTATCAAAGGCCAGGCTGCTTTTGCCGCTGCCGCTGAGACCTGTTATAACTACCATTTTATTGCGCGGTATTTCTACAGTTATATTTTTCAGGTTGTGCTGTCGCGCACCCTTTACAATTAAAAATTCTTGCATATTTTTTACCTCTGTTAACAAAAGGCAGAAGCTGCTCCAGCTGCTGCCGGCGATAGTATGTTTATATTATAGCACACTGCTAGGATAAACGCAGTAAAAATGCTTTTCCGGAAAATTACGCTAAAAGTTAATTTTTATATTAGGTTGCACTAAAAGCAAAACCCTCGGCTTACAAATTCACTGCAAACCAAGGGCCTTCTTTGTTTTAAATTGTCATTATTTCAGGCACTTTTCTTATCTGCCAGCTCTCTTACCTGGGCCTCTGTTATCTCCAACAAGCTTGCTATCTCATCTACCGACATACCCTTAGCTGAAAGCTTTACTACTATTTTCTTATTATTTTCTCTTTCTGCTTCTGCAACAGCCTTTTGTGCCCTTTTCTCTGCATATTCTTCAATAATATCCCGCATGTCGGCTTCACTCTCCTTTGTATTTTGCAAATAGCAGCTTAGGCACTGCGCTTACCTGCAAGCTCTCTTACATGAGCTTCCGTTAAATCCAACAGACGTGCTATTTCTTCTACCGACATTCCTTTTCCTAGAAGCTTCTCAACAACCTTCTTATCGTTTTCTGCAACAGCCCTTTGTGCTCTTTTCTCTGCGTATTGTTCAATAATATCCTGCATGTCAGCTTCACTCTCCTTTACATTTTTCAAATATCCGCATTTGGCAGCTAATTCACTATAATGCATCCTTGCGGGATCCTTACAGTAAAAATCCTGCATCAGCTTTCCTAACGGTGTATCATCCTGTACTTTACTGTTTACATATACGATATGCGTACCATCGCCAAAATCAGCACCGTTTTGTTTAATTACTCTATCAATATCATATAAAGGCAGATTCCCTTGAAGCACATCATTTTCAGTGATAAAAATTACATAGGTAACCGGCAGCTGCTCGTATTGCTTACCGGCCTTCAGTAAATTACTGTCCAGCAAGCTGCTGTAAAAGCGTGCTCTTTTGGCTGGCGCACCTTCATCACTGCGTTGCACCTCAACATTGAAGTATACTCCTGCCTCATCCTGTGCCAGAATATCCATTTGTGCCGAATGCCCATAAAGATTTTGGATAAAATTCTGCACCTTAACTTCTTTCACTTTGATTTTATCATTTTTCAAAATAATGCGCAATAACAATTCTGCTGCAGGAATATTGTTTTCAAAGACCTTATTCATAAACTTATTATTCATTAAGCACAGCTCTTGAACTATTTGCTGTACCTCAGTCAGCTCCTGTGTCGGCACCTTACCAGCTCCTTATCTTTGTAATTTTCAGATTTTTCTACTTATTAGATTATAAAGCATCAACATCCGGCAGTCAAGTTATTTTCTGAAAATTATGTATAATTAAAGTAAAATAAAAACCACCTCAGCCTCAAGCCAAGGTGGTTGCAGTACGCAAATATTATTTTACCTCTTCATACAGCGCACGCACGCAGGCATCTGCCAGCGCACCGATGCTGGAAACGCTGCGCTCCTGCGGCAGTCCGGATGCATCATAGCCAAGCGGCAGCTCGGTGCAGGCTGTCATTACAGGAATATCACGCTCAGCCCACAGCTCCTCTACCAGCTCTTTCATAATAGCGCCGGCCTTTGCCAGCTGGTTAGCCTTAACGCAGTTGATAACCTCCTGAGATTTATCGCTCTGCTCCTCATTCGGAATGTACAGAGTCAGTCCGCGCTTTTCGGCATATTTCTGATACAGTCCGCAAGCACGTGTGCCTTTGGTGGACAGCATCCAGGCACCCTTTTCCGGAGAAAGCTCTTTAGCAGCCTTAACGGTTTCGTCAACGATATGCATCAGCGGTACCGGCAATTCATCAGCAAACTGGTCGATAAAGAAGTGTGCGGTATTGCAGGGAACAGCAAGCACATCTGCGCCCATATCGCACAGCTGCAGCAAATCAGCCTTCAGCTTCGGCAGCGGAGATTCACCCTTGCCGAAAATTGCTGTGCCTCGGTCCGGAATATCGCAGTCACCGATCATATATACAACAGGATGCTCCTGGTCGCAGTTCGCCGGGCATCTCATAGTGAACTGACGCAAGAACTCTGCAGCGGCTGCAGGGCCAAGTCCACCGACAACACCTAATTTTTTACCGTTTTTCATCATTTTCTTTTCGCTCATATATACCTCTTCTTTCCTATTCAGTTTCGCTTATAAGATTAGTAAATTTCTTATCATTTTAGCACACCGGGCTGTTATTTGCAAATATCATCAGCCTATCTGCGTACACAAAAAGCCGTTGCCGGCCACCCCGCAAGGTGACAAGCAACGGCTAACTTTTGTTATTTATTTGCTAAGCCAGGAACGTACATTAGAAGAAGTTCTTGCTTCCTCTTTATTAACCTGCACCTGTTCAGGCGCATAAAGCAGCAAATCATCGTTAATTTTTTTCACATCGGCATTAATGATGTAGCTTACACCGTTCAGATAATCGAAAATACGATATCTGAGTGCTTCGTCAACTGCATCAAAGCATACCATAATGGCACTGCCGTTCATCAGCGAATCAGCATATTCACGCACGTCCGCAAAGGATTTCGGTGTACGCACCATAATATTCAGATGTCCGGATTTCAACAGACGCGGACGAGTATATTCCTCCTGCTGCTCTTCCATTTCATCAGACCAAAAGAATTTCATTGCTGTATTTTTTAAACCCATGGCCATCAGCCTCCAAACCAAAACAGTTATTTAGACTATTATTCGCTGCCTATAGGCAAAAGTCCTGCTTAGTAATATTAATTGTAGCAGATTTTTAACAGATTGTCAAAAATTATGCCTGAACATTCTTCATACGGCCACGCATCTTGCCGCGCTCCAGACGATCCAGAACCTTCTTACGCATACGGATGCTCTTCGGAGTAACCTCAACCAGCTCATCGTCATTGATATGCTCCAGAGCCTGCTCCAGAGAGAAGGTCTGAGGCGGAATCAGACGGATAGCGTCGTCACTGCCGGAAGCACGCATGTTGCTGACATGTTTCTTCTTGCAGGGGTTAACATCCATGTCGTCCTCACGGCTGTTTTCGCCAACCAGCTGGCCTTCGTAAATCTTTTCTGCAGGAACAACGAACATGGTACCGCGCTCCTGAGCGTTGCCGATACCATAGGAAGTGGTTTCGCCGGTTTCAAAAGCAACCAGGCTGCCACGGGTACGGCCGGGGATTTCACCCTTATATTCTTCGTAACCGGCAAATACGTGGTTCATAATGCCGTTACCTTTAGTATCGGTGAGGAACTGGTTACGGAAACCGATCAGGCCGCGAGCAGGAATCTTGAATTCCATACGCAGATAGCCTGCCATTTCGGTCATGTTCTGCAGCTCAGCCTTACGCAGGCCCAGGCCTTCCATAACAGCGCCCATGAAGTCCTGCGGTACATCGATAGTCAATGCTTCCATAGGTTCCATCAGCTTGCCGTTTTCATCGCGGTGCATAATAACCTTAGGTTTACCAACCTGCAGCTCAAAACCTTCACGACGCATGGTTTCAATCAAAATGGACAGATGCAGCTCGCCACGGCCGGCAACCTCATAAGCATCCGGGCTTTCTGTTTCGGTAACACGCATGGAAACGTTGGTCTTAACCTCTTTGAACAGACGGTCACGCAGATGACGGCTGGTAACAAATTCACCTTCACGGCCGGCAAACGGACTGTTGTTAACGTAGAAAATCATAGACAGGGTAGGTTCGTCAATCTTGATGCCCTTAAGAGCTTCCGGATTTTCGCTGTCAGCGATGGTATCGCCGATGTTAGCGTCCTGCAAACCGATCAGCGCAACGATATCACCTGCTTCAACCTCAGGCACTTCTACACGCTTCAGGCCTTGGTAGGTGTACAGACGGCCGATTTTACCGTTACGGTTGCCTGCTTCGTCCATCAGAATGATGTTTTCGCCGTTGTGGATGGTACCGCGAACTACACGGCCTACAACGATACGGCCTACATAATCATCATAGTCCAGGGTGTTAACCAGCATCTGCAGCGGTGCATTAACGTCAACATCCGGAGCAGGAATGTTTTCCAGAATTACTTTGAACAAAGGCTCCAGAGAATTGCTTTCCTCGTCCATGGACAGTTTGGCAATACCGTTACGGGCGGAAGCCAGAACAACCGGGAACTCCAGCTGATCTTCATCTGCATCCAGCTCAATGAACAGGTCCAGGACTTCGTCAATAACTTCATCAACACGTTGGTCGGGGCGGTCAATCTTGTTGATTACAACAATCGGTTTCAGGTGCTGTTCCAATGCTTTACGCAGTACGTATTTTGTCTGCGGCATCGGGCCTTCATAAGCATCAACCAGCAGCAGTACGCCGTCAACCATGGTCAGTACGCGTTCAACCTCGCCGCCGAAGTCAGCATGGCCCGGGGTGTCCAGAATGTTGATTTTTACGCCGTTGTGCATAACAGCGGTGTTTTTAGACAGGATGGTGATACCACGTTCGCGCTCCAGAGCATTGGAGTCCATAACACGTTCTTCAACGCGCTCGTTAGCACGGAAAACGCCGCTTTGCTTCAGCATAGCATCAACCAGGGTAGTCTTGCCATGGTCAACGTGGGCAATAATTGCTATATTACGAATATCGTTTCTAATCATTATTCCTTTTCTCTCCTTCATAAAAGACAAGAAAAAGGATGCTTGTCAAGTGCATCCTTTCACAGTATTACTAAACTATTTTATTATATGCTTTTTCCGTCATACTGTCAATAAAATTGTCTTGAAAGTTACAGAAAAGCTTGTAAGATGCAAGGTAAAGGGATTAGCGACAAAGCCTTGCATAAACTATTTGCTAATAAAGTAGTATCTTGCTAAACGCAGACATGAGTAAAGATCCACCCGCCTAGCGGGTGGCTTTTATTTTTCGGGCATAGCCCTATCTTCAGCAGCCACACATAAATGTGTCTTTTAT
>ENA-ORNP01000030-ORNP01000030.1-human-gut-metagenome-genome-assembly--contig:-NODE-30-length-135453-cov-25.929733_pt1 | contig 135453 bp, 120 predicted proteins | sample MGYA00242119_ERZ509030 | MGnify/ENA primary metagenome ERZ509030 (study PRJEB26280, sample SAMEA2338708) | human gut metagenome | biome: human gut; feature: human-associated habitat; material... | reverse complement strand
GCCATACACGACGCGGCGGATGCCGGCCTGGATGATGAGTTTGGCGCATTCGATACAGGGTGAGGCGGTCACGTAGAGCGTGGCGCCGTCGGAATTGTTGCCGGAACGGGCTATCTTCGTGATGGCATTGGCTTCGGCATGAAGGACGTAAGGTTTTGTCAGACCATTGTCGTCCTCGCAGACGTTTTCGAACCCTGATGGCGTACCGTTGTAGCCGTCGCTGATGATCATCTTGTCTTTCACAATGAGCGCCCCGACCTGACGGCGGACGCAGTAGGAATTCTCAGCCCAGATGCGTGCCATCCGGAGATAGCGTAGGTCGAGCGCCTGTTGTTTCTGCTGTTCCTGCAAATCCATATCTTACGTTGTTTTAACGTGTTATGCCGTTCCGTCGAAGCAGAGCTTCTATCGTAGGCCGGCGTCCCCTGAAACGTACATAGAGATCCATTGGCGGCTCTGTTCCTCCGCGCGATAGGACATTCTGGCGGAAACTTTGCGCCGTCGCCCGGTCAAAGATCCCGTGCTCCTTGAACAGGGAGAAAGCGTCAGCGTCGAGCACTTCGGCCCATTTGTAGCTATAATAACCTGCGGCATAGCCTCCGGACATGATGTGACCGAATTGGACAGTCATGCATGTGCCATCGACCTGCGGAAGAAGCTGGGCACGACGCCAGGCCTCGCGCTCGAACGATGCGACGTCGGACGTAAACGGTCGGTCGAGCGTATAGTAGGCCATATCGAGCAATCCGAACGAAACCTGACGCATGCAGGCGTATGCAGCGTTGAAGTTGCGGCTGTCTACAATACGGTCGATGAGTTCGTCGGGCAAAGGCTCGCCCGTCTCATAGTGTGTGGCGAAAGTACGGAGGAAGTCGCGCTCCATGAAGTAGTTCTCCATGAACTGCGAGGGCAGTTCGACAAAGTCCCAATAAACGTTCGTGCCGCTAAGGGAGCGGTAACGCGTACGGGCGAACATGCCGTGAAGCGCGTGGCCGAACTCGTGAAGGAACGTTTCGACCTCATCAGGAGTGAGCAGGGCGGGCTTGGTGGGCGTCGGCTTTGTCAGGTTCATCACTACCGACACATGTGGACGGCTGTCAGTGCCGTCGGGCTCGGTCCACTGCTCCTTGTAGCTCGTCATCCAAGCTCCGCCTTGCTTGCTTGGCCGTGGGTGGAAGTCGGCGTAGAAGACGGCAAGAAAAGAGCCGTCGGCATCGAACACGTCGTAGGCCACCACGTCGGGGTGGTAGACGGGAATGTCAGGATTGCGACGGAATGTAATGCCATAAAGGCGTTCGGCCAATCCGAAAATGCCCTGCTTCACCCTCGACAACTCAAAATAAGGACGGAGCATCTCGGCGTCAAAGTCATAACGTTCGAGCTTCAACTTATGGGCGTAGTAGGCAAAATCCCACGGCTGGATTTCAAAACCGGGCTCCTCCATCTGCCGGGCCTTCGCCGCAACAGCCTCCACGTCAGCCACGGCGGCCGGACGGTAAGCATCGATGAGTTCGTCGAGCAGGCGATAGACATTACCGGTCGTACCGGCCATACGACGTTTCAGTGCATAGTCGGCATACGTAGGATATCCCAACAACTGTGCCAGTTCTCGCCGCAAGTTGACAAGACGGCTCACTATTTCAAAGTTGTTGAACGCATCGTCGTGCGTACACTTCGTGTTGTAGGCCATATAGAGGCGCTGCCGCAGTTCCCTGCTGTTGGCATACATCATAAAGGGAACGTAACTCGGCGCATCAAGCGTGATGACCCACCCGTCAAGCCCTTTCTCCTTGGCTGCCTGTGCAGCCTGCTCACGCTGCGATTCGGGCAGACCGGACAGCTGTGCTTCGTCGGTCAGGTGAAGATAGAAGTTTTGGTTCTCCTTCAGGTTGTTCTGCGAAAATTGCAGAGAAAGCCGCGACAGCTCAGCGGTGAGGGCCCGCAACCGGGATTTTCCGGCCTCGTCGAGCAAGGCACCTGCGCGGCGGAAGCCTTCATAAGTCTTCTCCAACAGCATCCTTTGTTCGGGCGATAGATCTGCCGGCGAGGCATCATACACAGCTTTCACCCGTGCGAAGAGATCCTCGTTGAGCATGATGTTGTTCTCATGCTCAGAGAGCAGGGGCGACATGCGCTGTGCCAACGCATCGAGGTCGTCCGTGGTCTCCGCGCTGAGGAGGTTGAAAAACACGGTCGTCACCCGACCGAGCATTTCGCCGCTCCGGTCGAGCGTTTCAATGGTGTTCTCAAACGTGGGAGGCTCTGGATTGTTCACTATGCACTGTATCTCCTCGTCCTCGCGTTGCATACCTTCGCGCATGGCCGGCTCAAAGTCTTCGAATTGGATGCGATCGAAAGGCACAGTAGCGTGGGGCGTATTATATGGCTCAAAAAAAGGGTTTGTGTGCTCCACAGTCATACGTCTCGTCTGATAAGTTTCATTCTTCCTGCAAAAATACGACTTTATGCGCCACCTACCAAATCACACGGCCCGTGCGACGGGGCTGACAGTATTTATTTAGTGCTTTTTAGTAGGGGAGGCAACTCTCCTACCCTACGTGACTATACGCACAGGCTGCTCGGCACTCGCCCAACAGACCGGACCACGTCGCGACGTCTGGGAGAGAAAAACGGGATGGCTGACAGGAAGAACAGCCGCTGTGACTGTTCTTCCTGTCAGCCATCCCGTTTTTCTCAGCCGTATGACCAGAGATTCTATTCCGGTCACGAGCTATTTAGCAATCATTCAAAAACAGTTTTCTTAAAAATCACAACTCACTAAAATTCTTTACTTTATCACTATTTCCGTAATCGGTTGTTCTCTCGATTCATCCAGCAAAACGGAGCGATAAGCCACGCGCCCGAAGTCAATCGTCCGCAAGTCGATTAACCTGATCGCACTGTTGCGCATAGTGCGGAAATAGATAGCTCCGTGGACAGGGTCGGTCACCGAAGTCCACTGCGTGGCACTCGGGATGTCGGCCGGCACTTTGCCTCCGGCAAACTCAATGCCCACAGGGATGTCAAAATTATTCAGGATTTGGAAACACTGCAACACAGCAGCCCGGGTCGTTGCTGGGCGGGGTGCCGAAGCCTGAAAGAACGCTGCCCTGACGAAACGCGACGGCGGTGTTACGTCGCCCGGCAAACCGAGGAAGCCGCTCCCAGCTCCAAACGGTTGCAGGGTGAGCGAATCGAGCTGCTGCACCGGAGCGGAACCAGAAAATAGATTGACGTAATTGTTGAGATTCGTCAGTTGCCACTCAAAACCGGGTGAATTTGTCAACACGCCGATTTTATTTTCGAACACCTGCACACGACCTTCGACAATCTCGACAACCACTTGTCGCCCAGACGCGTCGGCAATGCGCCAATGTACAGTAGAGGCGCGCGGATCAATTGCCGTCACACGCACCTGCTTCAACCCGTCGAGCGCCTCACCGACGGTGCGGAACTGACTCAGCAACCATGGAACGAGTTGCAGGTCAGCCAGGCTCTTCGAAGCCTGCAAGGAATCATAAGGTGCATAATTGCCATAACGGGGAAAGTAGAAAAGCCCTGCCGAAAGACCGACTTCGTTAAGTCCCTCAGCCACAAAGTCTTCCTGCTCCACCGAAAAGCCCACATAGCCATACCGTGCCTTGAATTCAAGGCCACCTTTCACACCACCAGGCACGTAGGAACGCTGCGTATAGCCCCGAGGTACGACAACATAACAGCTATTGAGGTCGCTGCCTCCCCACTCTATCGTCCGGGCCAGGATAGGGCAACCCGAAGGGTCGCGCAAGGTGATGCCCGTACAGGCTTGTGACGGCAGTGAAGCCGCGCTGGCCAAAAGTGAGAGGCCAAAAATAATGCTCTTCAATTGCATGACTAAAAAATTTAGGAGATTAGGGGAAACAAAAACGGAGGAACGACCCTACAAAAGGTTCGCCCCTCCGTTTGCTGGTATGTAACTCTCTTTTACTTTGCTTTGGCTACTATTGCTTTGAAAGCCTGCGGGTTGTTGACAGCGAGGTCAGCAAGCACCTTGCGATTGATCTCGATGCCAGCCTTGTGCAGACCGCCCATCAATTGGGAGTAAGAAAGACCTTCAAGACGTGCTGCGGCGTTGATACGCTGAATCCACAGGGCACGGAAGTTGCGTTTCTTGTTGCGGCGATCACGATAAGCATAAGTAAGTCCCTTTTCCCACGTGTTCTTGGCAACGGTCCAGACATTCTTACGTGCACCGTAATAACCGCGTGTTAATTTGAGTATTCTTTTCCTTCTAGCTCTTGAAGCTACGTGATTTACTGATCTTGGCATGACTTTTAATCTTTAACGAGGGATAGCGCCTCATGGTCTGCTGAGGTCTTTGGGCTATCGGCTCAATTTGACTTTAATTCTTAACGGGCTATTAACGCAAACGAAGTAATTCCTTGACCTGACGTACGTTAGATTTGTCAACAATATCAAACTGCACGAGATTGTGCTTCTGCTTGCGCGACTTTTTAGTCAGAATGTGGCTGTGGAAAGCGTGCTTTCTCTTCAACTTACCCGTTCCGGTAAGAGCAAATCTCTTTTTGGCACCGGAATTAGTCTTTACTTTTGGCATTTTCTTTTGTATTTAATTGTTTTATTAATGAGCGGTTACGTGATACCAGACGCAACGCGCATCTTTCTTCTTGCTTAATCCTCTCCTTCAAGCTTGGGGCCGGTGTATTCCTTCGGAGCCTTTACCTTAGGTTGGGCTTTGACAGTCTTCTCAATCTGCGCGGCCGTTTCTTCACCTGCCGCAGTTTCGGTTTTCTTCTTAGCGACAGTTGCGGTCTTCTTAGGTGCTATGAAAAGGATCATACGTTTCCCTTCGAGCACAGGCATCTGCTCGACCTTTCCATACTCTTCCAAATCATTGGCAAAACGCAAGAGAAGCACCTCACCCTGCTCTTTGAACAAGATACTGCGACCTTTGAAAAACACATAAGCCTTCACTTTATTCCCTTCGGAGAGGAACTCTTTCGCGTGTTTGAGCTTAAAGTTATAGTCGTGGTCATCGGTCTGCGGACCAAAGCGCACTTCTTTCACTTCAATCTTTACCTGCTTAGCCTTCATCTCCTTCTGCCGCTTCTTCTGCTGGTAGAGGAATTTAGAGTAGTCAATCAAACGACAGACCGGCGGGACGGCATTGGGCGAGATTTCAACCAAGTCAAGGCCTTTCCGTTCAGCGATTTGCAGCGCTTTGGCAATCGGCATCACCTGGGTTTCCGTGTCGTCTCCCACAATCCGGACTTCACGCGCATGTATTTGCTCGTTCACCCGGTATTGCACCTTCATTTTTTCATTCTTCATGCAGTGGTCTTTTCGCTTCTTTCGTTTGAGTTAATACAGTAAACGGCGCAAAATTAGTAGTTTTTCGTCATTTCAGCAACCTCTTCGTTGATTTTCTTTGCGAAATCATCGATTTTCATGGTGCCTTGATCGCCTTCACCCTGTTTACGCACGGCCACAGTGCCCTCAGCTGCTTCCTTCTCACCTACGACAAGGAGATACGGCACGTGCTTCATTTCGTTGTCACGTATCTTACGGCCGATTTTTTCACTGCGATCGTCGACATAAGCACGCACGTCTTGCTCGTCAAGCGCTTTGCAGACTTGTGCGGCATAATCATTAAACTTGTCGGAAATAGGAAGAACAGCCACTTGGTCAGGTGTCAGCCAGAGCGGGAAATGACCTGCGGTGTGTTCAATAAGCACAGCCACGAATCGTTCCATCGACCCGAACGGCGCACGGTGGATCATGACGGGACGGTGCTTTTGGTTGTCGGCACCGGTGTATTCCAGTTTGAAGCGTTCTGGCAGGTTGTAATCCACCTGTATCGTTCCGAGCTGCCAACGGCGACCCAATGCGTCCTTGACCATGAAGTCGAGTTTCGGACCGTAGAATGCAGCCTCTCCATATTCGATGCGCGCGGGCAGCCCCTTCTCCTGACAAGCCTCGATGATGGACTGTTCTGCCTTTTCCCAATTCTCTTCCGAGCCTATATACTTCTCACGGTTCACCTTGTCGCGCAAAGAAATCTGAGCTTCAAAATTCTCGAAATGAAGTGCGCGGAAGATAATCATAATAATGTCCATCACACGCAGGAACTCGTCTTTCACTTGGTCGGGACGGCAGAAGATATGAGCGTCGTCCTGCGTAAAACCACGCACACGCGTCAAGCCATGGAGTTCTCCGCTCTGCTCATAACGGTATACCGTTCCGAATTCTGCCAGACGCAGGGGCAAGTCTTTGTACGAACGTGGCTTCCACGCATAGATGGCGCAGTGATGCGGGCAGTTCATCGGTTTGAGCATGTACTCCTCACCCTCTTCGGGCGTGTGGATAGGTTGGAATGAATCCTTACCGTATTTGGCATAATGCCCAGAGGTCACGTAAAGGTTCTTGCTGCCGATATGCGGCGTAATGACCTGCTGGTAACCAAAACGTTTCTGGATTTTCTTCAAGAAGTCTTCAAGGCGAAGGCGTAATGCCGTACCACGTGGAAGCCACATAGGAAGGCCTTTCCCGACGAGGTCGGAGAACATGAAAAGTTCCATTTCCTTGCCGATTTTCCGGTGATCCCGTTTTTTTGCTTCTTCGAGCAGTTGGAGATACTCGTCGAGCATCTTTTTCTTCGGGAAAGAAATTCCATAAACACGGGTCATCTGCGGACGCTTCTCGTCGCCGCGCCAATATGCAGAGGATACCGCCATGATCTTCACGGCTTTGATGGGTGCGGTGCTGACGAGGTGCGGGCCACGGCAGAGATCCGTATAGTCGCCTTGGGTATACGTTGTGATATGGCCGTCTTCCAGTTCCTCAATCAGTTCGTTCTTGTAGGTCTGTCCACGGTCAGCGAAAAATTTCAAAGCGTCTGCTTTCGAGATGTCGCGGCGCACAAGGGACTCCTTACGTTGCTGGAGCTCGGCCATCTTCTTTTCGATGGTCTGGAAGTCGCTTTCCTTGATGACAACGCCCTCGGGGGGCATCACGTCGTAATAGAAACCGCTTTCAATGGCCGGTCCGATGCCGAACTGAATGCCGGGATAGAGTTCTTGCAAGGCTTCCGCCATGAGGTGGGCCGAAGTGTGCCAAAAGGCATGCTTGCCTTCCTCGTCGTCCCACTTGTAAAGTTGGATGGACGCGTCGTCCGTGATGGGACGGTTCAGTTCCACGGTTTCACCGTTGATGCCGCACGCCAAGACATCCTGTGCCAGGCGTGGCGAAATGCTTTCTGCAATCTGCAAGCCAGTCACGCCGCTTTCGTATTCACGGACCGAACCGTCCGGAAAGGTGATCTTTATCATAATGGTTATTTTTTGTTCGTCGGGCAAAGGTAAGGATATTTTTTGAAGTACAGGCCGCGAGGCCGGGTTAAGAATAAAGATGTCGTGCCTTTATGTAACGAAGCACTGCTGCTGGCACAAGCCCGTCAACTGCCGCCCCCTCATGAAGCAACTGCCGGATGCGGGTGGAGCTGACATCGTAAACGGGCGCCCCGAGCAGGTCGACGCCCTCGGGAAGCGTCGACACATCAAGCGGATAGCCTGGCCGGGGATAGACCAACAGCCTGTGATGAGCACGAATGTCGCCGGGACGCACCCAGCGGTCGAAATGCAACCAATTGTCAGACCCGATGATGAGCGAAAAGGACGCTGTGGGATATGCCGCACGCAACGCTTCAAGCGTCCGCCAGGTATAAGACGGCCGTGGCAGGCTGAATTCGAAATCGGACGCACGGACGCCGGCCACTTCATCGGCAGCGAGGCGTGCCATGGCAAGTCGCTCGGTCTCAGGCAACAGCGCGGCTTGTGCTTTAAGCGGATTGCAAGGCGAAACCATCAGCCACACCTCGTCTGCCCAGCCGTGGCGGACTATCCACTCCGCCAAGCGAACGTGCCCCCAATGGACAGGATTGAACGACCCGCCGAAGATGCCAACCCGCCTCACCGGCCAAGAAATTCGCGCACACAAGCCGTGACTTCGGCCACGGCGGCAGTGAGGTCATCGTTGACTACCACCACGTCGAACTTCGGTGCAAAACTAAGTTCGTACTCCGCACGGGCAATGCGCTCGCCGATAACCTCGGGAGTGTCCGTAGCTCGTCCTTCGAGCCTGCGTCGCAGTTCGGCGAGCGAAGGTGGCTGGATGAAAAGGCTCAGCGCCCGGTCGCCATAGTGGCGCTTGATGTTCTGCCCGCCAAGCACGTCGACGTCGCAGACAACGTTTTCACCCCGGCCAAGTTGGTTATCGACCTGCGAACGGAGCGTACCATAAAAACGGTTGGTATATACCTCTTCATATTCGAGAAACTCGCCTGCGTCGATCCGTGCCTTGAAGTCTTCCGGCGTCAGGAAGAAGTACTCCACCCCGTCACGCTCCGTGCCACGCGGCGGGCGGCTCGTAGCGCTGACCGAGAAGTGAAGGTTCAGTTCGGCATGCTTCATAAGTTCGCCGATAATGGTGCTCTTCCCGCTACCACTTGGTGCCGAGAAGATAATGACTTTCCCGTTGTCCATAGCTATATATAATATAATGTGTAGGGGCCACCGGGCACACGGCCTCCGTGGCGTAAAACATTCCATCCGGACCGGCTGGTCACGCCGCGCCCGAGTGTGGGCAAAGTTACGTAGTTTCGCCGTCACGCCCGCCCGTTCGTCCCGGAAAATCGCATTTCCCGCCCCGAAAACAGCCATTCACCGTTTCCGAACCCGGCTGGCAAGTTTCTCAATGCGGGGAGCAGTGGTGATGTAACAGCTGCAGCAAAGGGCGGTACGCCATTTCGGCAACGGGCATCTTGAATGACGCTTCCACGCCTTGGCCTTCCCTCATGCGCCTCGTATACTTGAAATCCTGAGCCATTGCCAGAAAAATCATTCGGGGCGACCGTTGTTTTGCGCCCATGCCGTATTATTCCGTCCGGACCATACGAAAATTGGGATTTTCTGCTTATCTTTGCGCCATCCGCCTGCGGAGAAACTCAAACCTTAACACGACACTCGAAAACAACTATGGCAGCCACACACCGCCGGACTTCTGTCCACAAACCTCACCACCCAAGCACCGCAAAAGACCGCCACGCCACGCCCGACCTCCACTCACGCCGCACCGGGCGCTTCCGGTGGATGATTCTGTGCCTGTTCGTGTTCCTCTGCGGGGCGGTGCGGGCCAACGACGGCAGCTACTTCACGACCGGCAACCAACTGCTCCCGCTCGTGGAGAGCGACATCCGCGTGCAGCGGGAAATCCTCACCCTCAGCTGGGGCGACGACGGCACGGCGGACGTCGACGTGTACTACGAGTTCTTCAACCCCGGCGCGCAAAAGACGCTCCTGATGGGCTTCGAAGCCGACCCGCCCAGCTATATGGACAGCCTCGACCGCAGCGGCGCACATCCCAACATCTCGGACTTCACCGTGGTGATGAACGGCAGGCCGCTCGCCGTGGCCACGTCCGTCGTGCGGAGCGACACGCTCTATCTCGACAAAGGCCACGTGCGCGGCCTCGACCTCAACGAGTTCGAGGTAGACGAGTCCAACGCAGGCGATTGGATTTGGAGCCCCCGGCTCAACGACGGCGTGCCCATTTCGTTCGTCTATCACTTCGAGGCCACATTCAAACCCGGCGTCAACGTGGTGCGCCATCGCTACCGCTACGACATGGAAGAGATGAACTACCGCTACTACGACCTGAGCTACAAACTGACACCGGCCTCACGATGGGCGGGCCGGCAGATCGACGACTTCACCCTGCGCATCAAGACGCGCGATGTGCCCCTGCATTTCTTCATGGAGGACAGCCTGTTTACCCAGCCCCTCTACCCTCACATCTACGGCACGGGGAACAGCCGCCGGCGCACCATGAAGACCAGTGGCTATCCCGAACAGGGGAGCGTGTCGGTCTACGAAATTTTCCTGCGCAACGCCACGGCGGAATTCAAAGCCAAGAACTACCGCCCGGGCAATGAGCTGGAAATCTTTTCTGCCGACGGCACCGAAACGGGGAACATCGACCATGCGTCCGACTACTATGCCCATCGTCATCATGTCAGCCTCAGTCACGACTTCTTCGAAACCCCGCTCACCCGGGAGCAGTACCGACGGATACGCAACCTCCCCTTTGCGCTCCGGGGCTATGTGTTCAAGGACAAGGGGCTGGACCGCTACTTCCGTGAGCGATGGTGGTATATCCCCGACCCGGCCTATCAAGCCACGCTCGACAGCCTGACGCCCGAAGAGCGGAAGTGGCTGCGCGAGTTCGACAAGAAGTACGGCACGCCCGGCCGGCGCTAAGCCCTATGCCGCCGCCCGGACAGCTCATCTGTGCCTCCATAAAAGAACCGTCGGTCTGACCCTAATAAGGTCAGACCGACGGTTCCAACTGCTGGACGACAGGGTCACATCACGTTGAGCACCTGCTCCTTGATTTGCTCCAATTCGTCTTTCATCTTCACCACAATGTTCTGCATCTCAGCTTGGTTGCTCTTGCTGCCGGTGGTGTTGATTTCCCGGCCCATCTCCTGGGCGATGAAACCGAGCTTTTTGCCCTGCCCGTGACCGTCGGCCATCGTCTCTCGGAAGTATTTAAGATGATTGGTCAGGCGTTGTTTCTCTTCGCTGATGTCGAGTTTCTCGATGTAGTATATCAACTCCTGTTCGAGTCGGTTCTTGTCGTAATCCACACCCGTCAGTTCTGACAGGCGGTCAGTGATGCGGGTGCGGATCTTCTCGACGCGCGCCGTCTCATATGGCTCGATGCTGGCCAGCAGGGCTTCGATGTTGTCGAGCTTCTCGGCGAACTTCCGTTCGAGCGCGGCTCCCTCTTGACGGCGGAAGGCCACAAGCTGGTCGATTGCCCCTTTCACGGCCTCGCGCGCAGCAGTCCATTCCTCATCAGTCAGTTCCTCCACTGCGGTAGTGGCCGTCACTTCGGGCAGGCGCACAATGACGTCCCACAGGTGCTCCGACGGCGTCTCGATGCCCAGTTCTACGCTGATCCTGGCTATCTGGTCGACGTAGTTCTTCACCACGGCCGGGTTGATGGAAGCCCCGGCCTGCGTCTCGTCCTTTTCGACCCACAGGTTGAAATCCACCTTGCCACGTTCCAACGCTTGCGTGATCATGGCGCGAATCTCCATCTCCTTCTCGCGATACAGCGGCGCGATACGTGTCGACAGGTCAAGGCTCTTGCTGTTGAGCGATTTGATTTCTGCATGTATTTTCTTTCCGCCCCATTGGGCACAGGCTTTTCCGTAGCCCGTCATTGAGAGTATCATGAGCAAAAGTTGTTAAATTTTCTGCAAAGATAGTGCAAACGAGCGGTAAGCGGACGAAAAGACGAAGGATTTTCGTCCGCCCATACCCAAATGCAGCCGACATTCTCCCCCGAAGCGTACTCACATACACCTCCCGCCAAACGTCGCCGCCCCTTCCCGACAATCCGATACAAGAAACCCTTTTTACAGTCAGCCGCCCCGTAAATTCTCCCAGCCGTTCCGGAAATCCTGTCAGCCCGCCCGCAGCGTGAGACACGGCATCCGCAAACAGCAACGGCACAAACCGTAAATTGGTTAAACTTATCTGTTGAAAATATAACTCGTCCCGACGGTCAACTTTCTACCTTTGCATCATCAACAAGCACCATTCTTAAAAACAAGAACTGCAATGGAAGATATTTTCAAGAAAGACCTTTCGGGCGCCATGGTATCGCCCGACGACCCCGGCTATGACAAACTTGATCGGCGCAATCTTCGACTCAATGAAACTGGCCTACGCTCTCAACGACGGCTACCACACGCCCGAAGAAGTGCGCGGTTTCCTTTCGCGCATCACTGGGCAGGAGATCGACGAGACGGTCACGCTGCTTCCGCCCTTCTATGTGGACTACGGGAAGAACATCCGCTTCGGCAAACGCTGCTGGATTCAACAAGGCTGCACATTCTGCGACCGCGGGGGCATCACAATCGGAAACGATGTGTTCATCGCGCCAAAAGTGAACCTCATTACCATCAACCACGATCCCGATCCTGAAAACCGCAGTGCCACCTACGGACGGCCCATCGTTATTGAAGACAAAGTCTGGATAGGCATCAACTCGACCGTCCTGCCTGGCGTGCGCATCGGTTACGGTGCCATTGTAGGCGCCAACAGTGTAGTGACGCACGACGTACCACCTATGACTGTGGTAGGCGGCAACCCGGCCAAATTCATCAAAAAGGTCGAAACGAAAAAGGCGGAATAAATCCGCTCTTCCCCCCCTCCCGCCTCACCAGTCCGACAACAAGCCTGCAAGCCACAAACAGACGATTTCCGTTTGCGGCTTGCAGGCCTATCTACATAAGATAGGGGTCGGGAGGACGTCGACCACGTAAAACACATTAATCATATTATAGTTGTTCCCTAACCGCTCAGCCTCCTTCCTGCCTGCCGAAATGCAGGCCACGACAGTTGCGGGTTCGGCAGAAAAGCCGTAAATTCGCACATTATCCGGAGCGAGTGCCACGCCCGGACTTCAAAAACCAACAACAAGTCCCACATGAAACACATACTTTTTGTCTGCCTCGGAAACATCTGCCGTTCGCCTATGGCAGAGGAAGTGTTCCGCTCACTGGCCAACCGGAGCGGGCGCGCGGACGAGTTCGTCGCCGATTCCGCCGGCCTCATCGATTTTCACGAAGGCGAACTGCCCGACTCGCGCATGCGTGCGCACGCCTCCCGCCGGGGCTACCGTCTCACTCACCACTCCCGCCCGGTCCGGCCAGACGACTTCCGGAAGTTTGACCTCATCGTCGGAATGGACGAGCAGAACATCAAAGGCCTGCAACGCATGGCCCAAAGCGCAGACGATGCGACCAAGATTGTCCGCATGGCAGACTACCTCATCCATTCAGGCGCACCATACGTTCCCGACCCCTATTACGGCTCCGACAAAGACTTTGAACTCGTCATTGACCTGCTCGAAGAAGCCTGCACTGAGCTTCTAAATCGCTTGTGACCTACGATCACGTCACCCGAACCACTTCACAACAGCCCATAGCCGTGAAATCGCAAGCGGACAAACTGTCCGAATGCTCGTCCCGGATGGTAAAAAACGCTGTATTCTTAACAAAGCGCAACAGCTATCGGGCGAAATTAGCAGGTACGTTTAGCAAAAAAGTAGGAAAAACGTTTGGTAATCTTAAAACTTCTCCATACTTTTGCGACAAAGCAAAATGTTTACAACTATGGCAAACACTAAACGAGTTTACACTTTCGGAAACGGCAAGGCAGAAGGCCGCGCCGACATGCGTAACCTGCTGGGCGGCAAAGGCGCCAACCTGGCAGAGATGAACTTGATTGGCATTCCCGTTCCGCCCGGTTTCACAATCACCACGGAAACCTGCAACGAGTATTACTCCACGGGAAAAGCCGAGGTCGTAGCCCTGTTGAAAGACGAGGTCGAGGCCAGCATGAAACATATCGAGTCGCTGATGAACAGCAGCTTTGGCGACCCGACCAATCCCCTCCTGCTTTCCGTCCGCTCCGGCGCCCGCGCCTCAATGCCTGGCATGATGGACACTATCCTTAACCTCGGACTCAATGACGACGTCGTTGAGGGCCTGGCCAAGAAAACGAATAACCCGCGTTTTGCATATGATGCCTATCGCCGTTTCATACAGATGTATGGCGACGTGGTGCTCGGCCTGAAACCGCGAAGCAAGGAAGACATCGACCCATTCGAGGCCATCATCGACGAAGTGAAAGCCGAAAAAGGCGTGAAACTTGACAATGAGCTTGACGTAGACGACCTCAAAAAACTTGTCACCCGCTTCAAGGCCGCCATTCTGGCACAGACCGGACAGGAATTCCCGACAAATCCTGTCGACCAACTTTGGGGCGCCATCTGTGCCGTGTTTGACAGTTGGATGAACGAACGCGCCATTCTCTACCGCAAGATGGAAGGCATCCCCGCCGAATGGGGCACGGCCGTAACGGTGATGGCTATGGTGTTCGGCAACATGGGCAACACATCTGCCACAGGCGTATGTTTCAGTCGTGACGCAGCCACGGGTGAAAACGAATTCAACGGCGAATGGCTCGTCAACGCACAGGGCGAAGACGTCGTTGCCGGAATTCGCACACCACAGCAAATCACCCTCAAAGGTTCGCGCCGCTGGGCCGAAATGCAAGGCATCAGCGAAGAAGACCGCAAAGCCAAATATCCTTCGATGGAAGAGGCCATGCCTGAAATCTACCAGCAACTCAACGCCATCCAGAACAAACTCGAAAACCACTACCGCGACATGCAGGACATGGAATTCACCGTTCAGGAAGGCAAGCTTTGGTTCCTGCAAACGCGTAACGGCAAGCGCACAGGAGCAGCAATGGTCAAGATTGCCATGGACCTGCTCCGCCAAGGACTGATTGACGAGAAAACAGCCATCGAGCGCTGCCAGCCTTCCAAACTCGACGAGCTGCTCCACCCCGTGTTCAGCAAACAAGCCCTTGCGCGCGCCGAAGTGCTCACCCGCGGTCTTCCCGCCTCGCCAGGTGCCGCCACCGGACAGATCGTGTTCTTCGCCGAAGATGCAGCCAAGTGGCATGCAGACGGCCACAAAGTGGTCATGGTCCGCATTGAAACCTCGCCCGAAGACCTCGCCGGCATGGCAGTGGCCGAAGGTATCCTCACCGCACGCGGCGGTATGACCTCCCATGCCGCAGTCGTAGCCCGTGGCATGGGAAAATGCTGCGTCAGCGGCGCCGGAGCCATCAACGTCGACTACAAAACACGCACCGTAGAAATCGACGGCACCGTCCTCAAAGAAGGTGACTACATCTCGCTCAACGGAACGAACGGCGAAGTCTACAAAGGACAGCTCGTCACCCAAGCCGCAGAACTGTCCGGAGATTTTGCCGCCCTGATGGACCTTTGCTCGAAATACACCCGCCTGCAAGTCCGCACCAATGCCGACACCCCACATGATGCTGAGGTAGCCCGCAAATTCGGAGCAGTCGGCATCGGTCTCTGCCGCACGGAGCACATGTTCTTCGACAACGAGAAGATTGTCGCCATGCGCGAAATGATCCTTGCCGAAACCGCCGAAGGCCGCCGCAAAGCTTTGGCCAAACTGCTGCCCTATCAAAAAGACGACTTCAAGGGAATTTTCAAAGCGATGGACGGATATCCAGTCAACATCCGACTACTCGACCCGCCCCTACACGAATTCGTTCCACACGATCTCAAAGGGCAAGAAGAAATGGCGCAAGCCATGGGCGTTACTCTTGAACACATCCGTCAGCGCGTCGACAGCCTCTGCGAACACAACCCGATGCTCGGACATCGCGGCTGCCGCCTCGGCAATACTTATCCGGAAATCACACAGATGCAGACGCGTGCCATCATGACCGCAGCTGTCGAGCTGAAAAAGGAAGGCTACAACCCGTTCCCCGAAATCATGGTGCCTCTCACCGGCATCCTCTATGAATTCGAAGCCCAAGAACAGGTAATCCGTGCCGAAGCCGAAGCCGTGTTCGAAGAGACAGGAATCACCATCCCCTACAAAGTCGGTACGATGATAGAAATCCCACGTGCCGCACTGACGGCCGATAAGATTGCATCGCGTGCTGAATACTTCTCGTTTGGAACGAACGACTTGACACAGATGACTTTCGGCTACTCGCGCGACGACATCGCCTCGTTCCTCCCGGTTTACCTCGACAAGAAGATTCTTTCCGTCGATCCGTTCCAAGTACTCGACCAAAACGGTGTCGGCCAACTCATAGACATGGCAGTCCGCAAAGGACGCTCCGTACGTCCGGAGTTGAAATGCGGAATCTGCGGAGAACACGGTGGCGAACCATCATCCGTCAAGTTCTGTCACAAAGTCGGCTTGAACTACGTCAGCTGCTCACCATTCCGCGTGCCTATCGCCCGTCTCGCAGCGGCGCAGGCTGCGATTGAGGATACTCTCTAAGTTTAGAAGCCCTCAGGCAGAATAGCAATTAAAATTTGTATCAGGCTGTAATCTACCGATTTATACGGTGATTACAGCCTGAGTTGTGTTAAGACAGTTCGTGCAGTTGACATCAAAAAATGAGCCAAATGAGCATATTTGTTTTACTCTATGTTTACCCCAAAAATCATCATGTTTACCCCTGTTTACCCCAAAGAATTTATAGTATTTATCTAAAAAGGAAATAGGTATGACAACATTTAAAGCAACGGTAAAAAAGCCAAGAAGCGATGGCTTCTACACAGTTTACATCAGGATTACGCATCAGCGCAAATCCAGCTACATTAAAACAAATAAAATTATAGACGCTGCTCATATTACGAAAGGTGGTGATCTCACCGACCCTGTTGTAAATGAGTATTGCGCTATGCTCATCAGGCAATATACGGATCGTCTGAACCGTGTGAATGCGACTTGCTGGGAAATAAAGGAAGTAATAGAGTTCTTGTTGAAAGACGATGAAGAAGCGTGCTTCAGCGATTATGCGCGAAAGTTCATAGACAGGATGGAAGCGGATGGACACGAACGCAATGCAAAAAATTACAGACTTGCGGTAAACCATTTAGAACGCTTCATGGGGACAACCCGACTTCTGTTTAGCAACTTGTCATCTTCTGCAATAAATCTTTGGATAGAGAGTCTGTCAAAAACAAACCGAGCCAAAGAAATGTACCCTACTTGTGTGCGACAAATTTTCAAAAAAGCTATTGTAGAACTAAACGATGAAGAGCGCGGTGTTATACGTATAAAGTTCAATCCTTGGCTTAAAGTTACAATTCCCAAATCTGACAATACCATGAAACGTGCCATCAGCGCGGAAGCCTGCCGTGAGTTCTTCAACCGTCCGCTTCCTAGAACGAAGATGCTGTCTCCCCTCCCGGAGCTTGGCAGGGATGTAGCACTTCTATCACTGTGCATTGGCGGTATCAACACCGTTGACCTTTACGAACTCAAAAAGAAAGACTACAATAATGGTATTATTGGTTATAAAAGGGCAAAAACACGCCACAGTCGCAGAGACGAGGCATATATGGAAATGAGAATAGAGCCATTTATCCAAGAGACCTTTAATAAGTATCTCTCCAAAGATGATGATGATGAGTACCTATTTGTATTCCACAGCCGTTACAGTAATTCCGACAGTTTCAATGCCAACGTGAATATCGGAATACGCAAGATATGCGCCGACATGGGGATGAAAAAGGAGGACTACTATTGCTATTACACGTTCAGGCATACGTGGGCGACCATTGCTCAAAACGACTGTGATGCCAATCTTTATGAAGTTGCATTTGGCATGAATCACAGTCATGGGTTCAATGTGACAAGAGGCTACTTAAAACTGGATTTTACCCCTGCATGGGAACTTAACGCCAAGATTATTGATTTCATTTTCTTCAGTAATAAGAAGAGTAAACAAGGCAAAGCCCGTGACCTTGAAGCTCCAGAGGAAAAACTTTTCCGTATTTCAAAAAAGATGATGATATACGGACGCGCTTATTTCAAAGGGGATGTTGTTGGTAAACTAACAGATATCGGTTTTAGTAATGTTGATGAAGTTATTTCCGAACTTGTCAAGCAACTACCCAAAAGTATTCCTATCGGTTGTACAGTCCAGTTCAGACTTAAAAATTGTGATTCTCAAAGAGAAGCTGTCTATGAGAGAAGCAAAGGAAAAGGATTTTAGCCCGTTTGTCAGTAAGGGCTAACATCTGACATGAGGGAAAAACACCATTCCATCCGAATACAGCACGAAGCCGTACCTGCCCTTTCGAGACAGGTGCGGCTTTGCTGCTTCGTCCTTATCTTGAATCCGGCGGACGGTTTGCGCTACATCGCCCCAAGAAGATGCCGACTAACAGCAACAACCCCTTCCATAAAAAGACACATCCCCTCTTCATCAGCCATCCGGTAAGCCACAGCACGTTCCTTGCCAGCCATAATACCAACCGCCACAACAGCGAAAGCACGATGATGACCGGCACCAGGTATATTATCAGTAACAGTTCAAACATATATCTTCAAATTCAAGTGAAGCCATAAGCCATACGAGGCTATTTTCACCTTAAATATACTAAAAATCAACGAGATATGGAAATTTTACAGCAACTATTTCCCGGTAAAATCACTAATTGTCAGATGAATATCCATTACGCTTGCATATCAAGATTGCTTCATATCCATAGCTTGGAAGCTACGGGTGAGGTGACAAGTGCCTGTATTTCCAAAATCCGATGTTGTCAGGTATATATACCCCCAGTTTCTCAGGTCTGATGAATGGATGCAAAGGGATGTAATGGACTACTTAACCACCCATAACCTTATTGTATTCTACTGAAAATCCAAGCTCATTACTAATCTGTTAAATGAAAACCGCAGTTTCCTTTTCCCTCCTGTTGTCGGACAAGCGGATAATGTTCCCGATAATTCACGGATGGATGAACCGACATAAGCACCCAGCTGAAACCAGCCTAATCTTTATCCCATATATCGAAATTCCACACAATCGAAAAACATCATACACATAAATACAAAGCAAATTTCACTGGCATACCCGGCAATCGGATGTCCTTGATACCACGGTCAAAATGGTACGCTCCTTGAAGAATAGTGTTGTGCATTTTGTACGGAAGCCACTTTCCACGGTAATTTTGGTGCAAAAAAGAACCTGGAATGACATTGCCCTGCGTTGCAGGATTCTCCAAGCAAGTTGTACTTTTGTGGCCACAAAACTCCGTTTGTTCCCCAAAAAGTAACTTGCCGGATGCCCTGCACCGGAGCGGCACCGCCGCTGTTTCGCCTTGCGAAATAAGGTAAGACAATCCCGTATGCCAAGAACCGAAATATGAAGGAACATAGGAACAAGTATATCAAGGTAAGGATGACCCCGGAAGAAGTCCGGGCGTTCAAGGAGAAATCGGCTGAATACAAGACCGTAAGCCATTACGTGCGCAAGGCACTCGAAGAGTATTCAAACGTAAGCGTCAGGCGGCAGCTTGAACTCATGCAGGAACTCGGTTCGTTTTACCGAAGATACCAGGGCGAACTGTCCCATATAGGCGGAAACCTCAACCAGGCAGTAAAGCGCGCCAACGAGCTGGCGGTTGCAGGGTTGCTGCCGCCAAGCTATATCCAAGAAGTCCTGTTTCCGGTCATCCGGGACACACAGAACATAGTCAACGGGATAAAGAGGCAGCTTGACACCCTCACACAGAGAATAGGCAGACCTTAGGACAACATATACATTAACCCAGATAACTCCACCCCAAGATGATAGCGACCATATTACCCGGAAGCGCGGACTTTCATGCCGTGGGTTACAACGAGCACAAGGTGTCGAAAGGGCTTGCCCGGCTCATCGAGATGCGGAACTTCGGGACGGTCGGCCTGGCAGACAGACCCACTACAGAAGAACTTACCGGCTATCTTAAAAAATACAGTTCCACCAATAACCGCATCCGAAAACCCCAATTCCATGTGGCCGTCAGCTGCAAAGGCCGTGAGATGACGGAATCCGAGCTGCTGGACTTCGCGCACCGTTACCTCAAGGAAATGGGATATGCCGAACCCGGACAACCGTGGCTCATCTACGCCCACCATGACACCGACAACACTCACCTGCATATCATCACCTCACGGGTCGCCCCCGACGGCAGGAAGATAGCACACAGCCACGAGCGCAGGCGTTCCCAGGAAGTCATAGACCGTATTCTTGGCACGGACAGGCAGAAGAAGACCGCCGACGACATGGACGCGGCCAGGCAATATACCTTTTCTTCTTTTGCCCAGTTTAAGGCAATCATGGTTTCTATGGGATATGAGGTATATCAGAAAGAAGGGATAGTATTCATCAAGCATGGCGGCAAGGTGCAGCGGCAAATTCCGCTGGCCGAAGTCGAGCGGCTTTTCAAAAGCGGCTACAGGGAACGCGCCCGTTGCCGCCAGCTGCGGAGCATCTTCAAAAAATACCGGGACGTGAGCGGCAGCAAAGAAGAGTTGCAGAAAGAGCTGAAAGAAAAGTTCGGCATCAGTCTCGTTTTCTTCGGCAGGAAAGACGTTCCCTACGGCTACATGATTGTCGACCACGCCCACCGCACCGTCATCAACGGGGCGAGGGTGCTGGCCACGGAAGAACTGCTGGACTTCGCCACCCCGGAGCAACGCTTCGCACGCATAGAGGACTACATAGACCGGCTGCTCACCCTCAATCCGAAAATCACACAGGGCGAGATTTTCCAGAAGCTGAGAAAACAGCGTGCCTATATCAAGAAAGGTGTCATCCACTTCGACGGGCAGACACGCCCGTTAAAGCCGTTCATGGCGGAAGCCATCGACCGGAACAACCGCATCCGTATCATTGAGATGTTCCACCCGGCCACAGAAGCTGAACGCGATCTGCTCTGCAAAATCTTCAAGGTGAGCCGCCCCGACCTGGTGGAATTGTCAAGCGAAAGGCCGCAGTCCCGCACGGATGCCGTCAACCGCCTGCATGAAATCTTCCATGATGAGAACGTCTTTTCCGTGCAGAACGCCCTTCATGAGGAAGGCTTCATCATCCGGGAGGAAGCGGGCGCGGCATACGCCGTCAACTTCGGCAGTCACATTGTGATAGACCTTGCGGCGGAAGGGCTTGACACGGAACGGTTGAAGCCCCGGCCACGGAAACAGCAGCCCAGGCAGATACATTCCACTGGAAACGGCGGAAAGAAGATGCACCTACACGGACTGAAGGATTCCGGTGCCGGAAGCCATTCCGAAAAGCGTGAATGGGAAGTCGGCGGCAAGGGAGGATACGATGACATTGACGACGGACGCAACCTCAAACGGTAGACCATGAGGAAAAAACGGAGACTCCCTTTTGTCACCTGTCTGGCCGCATAAGCCGTCATACCTTTTAATCCGCTGCATAAAATACTTCGGTCAGACAGACCTGAAGCACAAAAGTGTTGTGCATTTCGTTATCGTCCTATCCGGTGCATACTTTTGCACCGAACCAAACGACCGTGGATAAAATGATACAGACACCCGTCATCGTGACATTCGCCAACCAGAAAGGGGGAGTCGGCAAGACAACCCTCTGCGTCACCTTCGCCAACTACCTTGTGACGAAGGGCGTGCGTGTCGTGGTCGTGGACTGCGATTTCCAGCACTCCATCCTGAAGTGCCGCAAGGCCGACATCAAGAAATACGGCGTGGATGCCGTACCCTACGACGTGCTGGCCTACGAGGCCAACGACAAGCAGGCCATGACCGTACTTATGGAGAAGCTGCATAACGACCCCAGCATAGACGTGGTGCTCATGGATTCGCCCGGCAGCCTGAAGGCGGAGGGACTGATACCCATGTTCGTCAACTCGGACATCATCATTGTGCCGTTCCATTACGACCTGGTGACCGTCCCCTCCACCGCGAGCTTCCTCATGTTCATCGACCGTCTGCGAAAGGCCGTGGACGGACGGATGAAAGCCCGGCTCTTCATCGTCCCCAACCTCCATGACGGACGGGTGGGCAAACGCTCCGAGCTGGAACTGTGGGAGAACACGGGAAAGACCTTCGCCAACTACGGACAGGTGACGGACAAGATTCCCAAGCGGGCCGACATGGAGCGTTTCAGTACGGTGGCGGAACTGGACATGCAGGCCGCAATCGTCAGCCCGGTGTTCGACAGGATATACGCCGGAATCTTCGGCGACGGCAGCCCCAAAGACATGAACCATCAACAACCATAGCGCAATGAATAAGGAACTACAGATAGACGACCTCACCAGAGGCATCAACGACGACGAACCCATGTTCAATGAAACGGAAGTCCAGAAGCAAGATACCGCACATCCCGGCGACAAGTGCTGGCAGGACTTCATGGCCTACCTCGAAGCACCGGCGGACGTGGACGGCAAGGCAGGCCGCCTGGTCTGCAAGCTGGACCGCGACCTGGCCGACTCGCTCGACGACTGCGACATCCGGGGCCGCTGCCGTTCCGACCTCGTGAACGCCATCGTCCGCTCGTTCTTCGAGAACCACCTTTCCCGGCTGGCGCAGTACCGCCGCGAGAAGAAATCATTGTTCAACAACTACAAACCCGAATCCCATGCGTAGAATCAACTGGACAGAAGCCATGCTCTCCCGGCTTGCCGAGCTTTATCCCGTGGAGACCACCGCCCATACCGCCTGTATGCTGCAAGTCGGCGTGACGGCCGTGAAGGAGAAAGCCCGCGAACTCGGACTGGAGAAGCTGGCCAAGAGCCGGTGGCTGGAATGTGCCGGGCACATCAGCCGCCACTTCGACAACCGCTCATACGCCGAGATGGCCGGCGACCTGGGCGTCAGCCGCACCACGGTCAGCCGTATGGCACGCAAGCTGGGGCTGAGCCGGAGCAAGGCACAGGGTTACGAAATATCGTCCCGTGTACGCCGCGAGATGGTCCGCCGTGAACGGCGCAGGGCAATCTTCGGGCTTGACCCCCTCACACGACTCAAGGTCATCTCCCACCGCGCCAAGGTCAGGATACGCTCCCGGCTGAAAGCCAAGGGCTACATCACCGGCGTACACCGGAACATACTGTACTTCACCAAAGCCACATGCCGGAAAGCCCGGCTGGAAGCCAAGGCCGCCAGACTCGGACTGGCCTTCCAACCGTTCCCGGATGGAGAAGACATGCCATTAACAAACGCCATATAACCACAGCCATGCAGTACGGACAGATCGTTTTCATCCTTTTCGTGGCGATGACCTGCTATTACGCCTTCCTCATCTTCACGGACATCAGGAAAGCACAGGCGGCCCGGAACGCGGAGAAGGAGAACCATACGGAAGAAGAGATAGACATATCGGACGAGGCAAGGAGCTTCCACCCCACCAGGGTCAGCCGTGACGAGGAGAAGAAGGAAGAGGCGGTTGGCAACGGACAATCCGAATCAGACCCACTCAAAGAAAAAGGCTTCCGCCGCCCCGGCTACCGTGAGGCCATCATGACCGACGGCATCCTTGTGGACGACCTCATCCATGAAATCGACAGGCTGGCGGAAACCGGCACCGGCGACCTCGGCCTGGTCATATACACCTGCGAGAACGCAAGGTGAACAAATACACGTTCCTTTAGCGACCCCTGTTCCTTAGGCGATGAAACAACCATTTAACGAATTAAAGAAATGCAGGAATTAAAGAGAAGATGCCTACGCGCATTCGTCCGTTTCAAGCAGTCCGCGTTCGCCCGGAAGGGCACGCTCGCCCTCGTGGCGCTCACCCTCGCCGCCGGCGACGTCATGGCAGGCAGCAAGGGGGCGGCGGGCTTCACCAAGGCCACCCAGGAAGTAAGCTCCTACCAGACACCCGTCTCCAACCTCATGAAGGCCATCGCGGCGGTCATCGTGCTGGTGGGCGCGTTCAATGTCTACTTCAAGATGCAGAACGGCGACCAGGACGTGAAGAAGACCATCATGCTGACCATCGGCGGTTGTATCGCGTTCATCGCACTGTCAGAGGCCTTGCCACTCTTCTTCACGTAAATCATGGAAGAGAATAAGAGTAATCAAGACGGTTTTCCCGTGTTCAAGGGACTCCAGAAGCCGTTGGAGTTCATGGGCATCCGCGGCCGCTTCCTCACACTGGCGGCGGTGGCCATAGGCGTGTCCTTCGTGGGATTCATCGTCTTCTCCATCGCCCTTGGGAAACTTGCCGGGTTCATCGCCATGCTGGTGATGGCCGCCGCAGGGCTGGCCACCATCTTCGTCAAGCAGCGCGGCGGACTGCACAACAAGAAACGGGCGAAAGGCATCTACATCTATAAGAACATCCGAAAAACGAATTGAAAAACCAACAAATAGAAAACAACCAATGGCACAGAACAGGAAACGGGCATTCGAGGGGCTTTACGCCCAGCTGGAAGAGACGGACGGTCATGCCGTCCTCTTTTCCGCCAGGGGCGAGCCTTCGGTCATATTCGAGATGGCCAACCCCGTGCAGCAGCTATGCACGGACTCGGAGCAGTACCTGCGGTTCCAGGACGTGCTCTCCAACCTCGTGCAGACGCTCGGCGAAGGCTACGCCTTGCAGAAGCAGGACATCTTCTGCAAACAGGCCTACCACCACGACGTGCCGGAGGATGCGGAGTTCCTGACGCGGAGCTATTTCCGCTACTTTGAGGGAAGGGAGTTCACCGAAATACGCACCTACCTTGTCATCACCCAGGAGGCGCAGCGCGGCCAGTTCGTGCAGTACGACCCGAAGATGTGGGCGGAGTTCCATGCCAAGGTAAGCAAGGCGGAGGACATCCTGAGCGAGAAGCACATCCGCCACAGGCGGCTGACAAAGGACGAAGTGGACGAATACTGCCACCGCTTCATGGCCTTCCGCTTCCGCCACGGCCCGTTCTCCATGACCAACTTCAAGGCTTCGGACGAGTACCTGAAGGTGGGCGGCCGCGTGGTGCGCTCCTATCCGCTGGTGGACATCGACGAGATAAACCTGCCCTCACGCATCAGGCCCTACACGCAGGCCAGCGTAAACGGCTACGCCATCGCCACCGACCTTTTCTCGTTCCTGACAAGCGTCCCCCATGCGGACTGCGTGGTGTACAACCAGGTGGTGCAGATACCCGCCCAGCGCAAGCTGCTCCGCAAGCTCCAGGCCAAGGCCAAGCGTCACGGCTCCATGCCCGACCCGAGCAACCGGATAGCCAAGGCCGACATCGAGGAGGTCTTGGAAAAACTTGCCGTGGACAGCTCCCTGCTGGTCTACGCCAACTTCAACATCCTGGTGAGCTGCCCGGCGGACAAGGTCACCCCGGTCACTTCCTACCTGGAGACCAAGCTGTACGGATGCGGCATCATGCCCTCGCGCACGGCCTACAACCAGCTGGAGCTGTTCACCGACAGCTTCCCCGGCAACGCCTACGCCTTCAATCCCGACTACGACCTCTTCCTCACCCTGTCGGACGCCGCCCTGTGCTTCTTCTTCAAGGAACACCTGAAGGAATCGGAGGACACGCCCCTGACCACGTACTACACCGACCGGCAGGGACTGCCCGTCTGCATCGACATCACGGGAAAGGAGGGCAAGGTCAAGATGACTGACAATGCCAACTTCTTCTGTATCGGGCCATCAGGAAGCGGCAAGTCATTTCATATGAATTCGGTCGTCCGCCAGCTGCTGGAGCAACAGACGGATGTGGTCATGGTGGACACGGGCGACTCCTACGAGGGCATCTGCGGCTACTACGGCGGCACGTACATCTCCTATTCCAAGGAGAAGCCCATCTCCATGAACCCCTTCAAGGTCACGGCGGAGGAGTACAGGCTGAACTTCGGCGAGAAGAAGAACTTCCTCAAATCGCTGGTGTTCCTCATCTTCAAGGGCAACGCTTTCCCCAGCAAGATAGAGGACATGATAGTCAACCAGACCATCGTGGAGTATTACGATGCCTATTTCCACCCGTTCGAGAAATTTACGGAGAAGCAGCGTGCGGAGTTGCGGCAGAAACTGCTTGTAGACTCCAAGATGGATGACGACTACGAGAAGTACAACCATGAGATGGAGGACATCGACCGCCTGATAAACGCCAAGGATTCGCCGGAGGTGCCGGAAAGCCGCGCCCTGCTGCTCCCCTCGGAAGTCAGGCGCATGAAGCTCGTCCGTCAGTGCCGTTCGCTCATGGCCCTCATACGCGACAAGGCCGCCTCGGAATCGGAAAGGGAACACGCCGCACATATCGTGGAGAAATACCGCAAGGAGCTTTATGAGAACACCATGCTGGTGAAAATAGACAGGCAGATAGACCGCATGGAGGAGCAGAAACGGCGGCTGAAGGTCAGGGAACTCTCCTTCAACTCCTACTACGAGTTCGCCGTGGAGCGCATCCCGCAAATAACCTCCCTGGAGAAAATCGATTTCGACATACACGGCTTCGCCGCCATCCTCAAACAGTTCTACCGGGGCGGCGAGCTGGAAACGACGCTGAACGCCGACCTGGACGTGGACCTCTTCGACGAGCGTTTCATCGTATTTGAAATTGACAAGATAAAAGATGACCCCGTGCTTTTCCCCATTGTGGTGCTCATAATCATGGACGTGTTCCTCCAGAAGATGCGCATCAAGAAGGGGCGCAAGGCCCTGATTATCGAAGAGGCGTGGAAGGCCATCGCCTCGCCCACGATGGCCGAGTACATCAAGTACCTGTACAAGACCGTCCGCAAGTTCCACGGCATCGCCGGGGTGGTCACGCAGGAGCTGAACGACGTGATAGACTCGCCCATCGTGAAGGAGGCCATCATAAATAATTCCGATGTGAAGATACTGCTCGACCAGTCCAAGTTCAAGGACAGGTACGAGCAGATAGCCGCCATACTGGGACTGACCCCCGTGCAGCGGCAGCAGATATTCACCGTCAACGCGCTCGACAACCACGAGGGGCGCAGCTACTTCAAGGAGGTGTGGATATGCCGGGGACAGCACTCCGATGTCTATGGTGTGGAGGAAGCCCCCGAATGTTACTGGGCCTACACCACCGAGCGGACGGAAAAGGAGGCATTGAAAACGTACCTGCGCCACTACGGCACGGTGCAGGAGGCCATCACGCACATCGAGGCCGACCGGAAGAAAGCGGGCGGCCCGATATACTTGGAGTTTGCCAGACAAGTCAACCAACACCAAAAAGTAATGTCATTATGGGAAAGCTGAAAAACATCAAAAGCGGAACGAGAGTCATTCTGACGGCCATAGCCCTGTTTGCCGCGTCCGTCCCCACGTTTGCCGGATGGCGCATCGTCATAGACCGTAACTGCATCGCCACAGTGGGCGCCAACCTGGCCTCGCAGAAACTCATCGAGGGGCAGCACAACCAACGGCTGGACTCCATCGCCTCCAAGAAGCAGAAGGTGGAACTCTACACCGTGAGCATGGCCACCATCAAGGAGCTGTACAAGCTCTCGATGGAAAACATCTCCGGTTTCGGTACGGAGAGTCTTTACTACAAGGAAATCGGAAGTTGCGCCTTCGATATCCTCAAAGACGTGCCGGAACTTATTGAAACGGTGGGCAGGGCGAAGTTTACGAACAAGCTGCTTTGCCTCAATGAACTCGGCAACCTCGTAGCCGAGACCCAACAACTGGTGGGCGACTTCGTGAACATCGTGAACAACGCCAGGGTGCAGAACCCGCTCAAAGGGGAAGCCACGGCGGAGAGGAAAAGCGACGGGTACAACCTGCTCGACCGCTACGAGCGGCTGACCCTGGCCAATCGCATATATACTGACCTTACGAAGATACGCTACAAGGTGGAGGGAATGATGCTCATGGCACAGTATGCCACAGCGGACGACCTCTTCTTTGCCATCGACCCGGAGGGCTGGGCAAACGTGGTGACCATGAAGAACCGTGTCGGCAGCCTTGTCCAGTCATGGAACGGGCTTGTAGCTTCCAATTACTGAACCAGACAACAAGAGCCATGGACTATAATATGAAAGGTATAGGAAATTACAGGGCGTTTTTTGTTGCCGCCTTTATGGCAATCGCCGTCCTGTCGCTTCCCGTCAGGGTATCGGCCGGAGTCATCCCCAAAGACCTCCCTACCATCGAGGCCCTGATTGCCTTGCACAAGGCCGTCAAGAAGGACGAGGACAAGGCCATGCAGCGTGTGGCCGCCAGCTTCGGCGAGCAGTCGCTCCTCACCAAGGGGGCCGGCAAGTTCAACGACGTGCGCACCACCCTGAACACCAAGCTGGACAATGCCCATTCCTACTTAGTGCTGGCAGGCGCCATCTCTTCCACGGCCAACGCGCTGTACCGGTTGGTGAAGGAATACAAGGACTTCACCTCCAACACGTTCGGCCATGTCAGCAAGAAGCCCTTCGTGGCGTGGTACTATGCCGACGCCAACCTGGCCATATCGAGGGAAGTGAAGCACTGCTACAAGCTTTATGCGTCGGTGGCCGCTTCCGGCATCAACCTGATGAAGGCTTCCATGGACGAGAAGCTGAACCTGGTGATGACGCTGAAAACCACCATCGACAGGGCGAGGTACATCATCGACAACGCGAACCTGTACTGCTACCTCATTACCGACTGCGGATGGAAGCCGGATTACATCTGGGAGATACTGAACTCCGAGGTCAAGGACGAGATAGCGAAAACGATAATAGACAAATGGAACAAAGGATATGAAAGTTAAAGAGGCCATATTATTGCTGTGTGTAGTCTTCGCCCCGGTTGTGGCGGAAGCACAAGTGCCCGTCCGTGACAACGAGAAGAAGAAACAGTGGCAGTCCATGGAGAACGGGCCGTGGGACTTCGCGCCCGACTGGTACTATTATTTCCTGCACAAGGGTTACTCCGGCGCGGAAATGTATTGGAAATGGGCGGGCTTCAAGTCCGGCTTCCGTGTCCGCTTCAAGGAATCCAAGTCGAACATCAAACGCATCATGCCCACACGGGTCATATCCGAGGAGACCCAGCGGCAGAAGCTGGAGAAGGTGGAGGAAGAACGCAAATATGTGGAAGAGCTGTATAAGGAGGAGCTTGTCCGGGAGGCCGACCGCGCCGTTGACCTGGTCTATCCGGCCTACAAGGACGAGTTCAACCGGATGCAGGACTGCATCACCGACGGCCTGCTCTATTGCATGACGAAAAGCGGCGGAAAGTTGAAGCCGCAGGTGGACGAACTGGGCAGGCAGAATGAAATCCTTTGCGCAGGTATTGCCTATATCCGCAAGACGGGCGTGGGCTACGGACTGGAGAACGCCAAGCGGCAGCAAGCCTACGAAGAAGCCAAAGGAAAGATGGAGGCACTCGTGAAACAGACCGCCAACCTCTGCGCCGTGGCCGCCACACATTATTAGAATTAAAATGTATTACATGAAGATAAGAATACGATTATGCAACTGTCTGCTGTTTTATTGACCATAGGCCTTCCGGCCATCGACGAGAGCCTGGACAAGCTCCTTGTCGCCATGGAGACGTTCCCCAACGTGGCCGTGCTGGGCGACGCGGTGGGACTGGCCCGTATCATCGGGCTGCTGCTCGCCCTCTGCGTGGGTTCCTACGAGTGCTGGATGATGATGCTCGGACGGCGCGGCATGGACGTGATGAAGCTCCTCCGCATCGTCGGCATCTCCATCTGCATCTCTTCCTCCTCGTGGATATGTGACGCCCTGCAGGTGCCCGGCAAGGGACTTGAAAGCGCGAGCAAGGCGATGGCGCAGGCCAAGAACAAGGAGGTGGCCGCCTTCGAGCTGAAGGTGGCTCAAAAACAAAGCGAGTACCTTGACCGGCTGCGCACCGTACAGGATTCCATCGCAACCGCGCAGCAGGTGGCCGCCATCGGACAGGACGCCGCATGGTGGGACAAACTCATCTACAACGTGGAGAACCTTGGCAACACCATCAACAACTACGCCCAACGGGCGGTGGTGGCCACGGAGACCAAGGTCAGCGAATGGATAAACGATGTCATCCGCTTCGTGGGAGAGCTGATTTTCCAGATGTCCTACTACGGCATCCTCGTGGCGCAGCGCATCTTCATGGCCATCATGATGATATTCTGCCCCATCATGTTCGCCCTGTCCCTCGCCCCGCCGTGGAACTCGGCGTGGAGCCAGTGGATGTCCAAGTTCCTTTCCCTCTCGCTGTGGGGCTTCGTGACCTACATGTGCCTGTACTACGTTGACTTCATCCTGCTTTACAACCTGCAACAGGATTTGGTGGCCTACGACCACCTGCTTCACGGTTCGGTCAATTCGTGGTCGCAGATAGGCGCGTTGGGGCTGCAGGGCATCGGCTCCAACTGCATGTACGCCATGGGAATGCTGGTCGGCGCGTACATTATACGTTTCGTCCCGGAAGTGGCCTCGTGGCTCATCCCCGGCGGCGTAAGTTCGGGCGCGGCCACGGCGGCAGGCTCCACGGCGACGGGCATCGCTTCCATGGCAGGAGGTGCGGCCGGTTCGGTGGCCGGGGGCGCGGTTTCCATGGTCAAGCCCAAATCAGGAAGATAAAATCATAAAAATAAAGAAATATGCTCATAGAATCACTGGCACAGAAAACAAGGCTCGCCATGGTGACGGTGCTGGCCACCATAGGCGGATGCGCCGTCATCTGCGGCTTCACCGTATGGTGCTGCATCTCCCTCGTAAACAAGGAAAGGGAGCAGATATACATATTGGACGGCGACATCCCGTTCCTCGCCGAGCGCGCGCAGCTGGAGGCTAATTTCACGATGGAGGCCCAGGCGCACATCCAGCTCTTCCATCAGTATTTCTTCAACCTGCCGCCCGACAACGACTACATCAAGTGGACGCTCGGCAAGGCCATGTACATGGCGGACGGCACGGCGTTGAAGCAAAAGCAGGCGATGGACGAGAACGGCTTTTATTCCGACATCATCTCCTCGTCGGCGGTCTGCACCGTCATGTGCGATTCCATCGACTTCGACGAACAGGAACGGAAGTTCACCTACTACGGTACGCAGCTCATCAAGCGGCGCACCCGTGACCTGAAGCGTTCTTTGGTCACGACCGGATATGTCGAGTCCGTGCCAAGGACGCGGAACAATCCCCACGGATTGCTGATTACCAACTGGAGGACGCTCGAAAACAAGGATTTGGACTACTAAATGTAATTTGGATATGAGAATCAGAAAGAAACTTCGGGAAAGCAGGCTAAGGACGCACCTGCAAATCCGCACATGGCTGCAGCCCAAATTGGGCAAGGCCGGGGAAAGGCTCCGCTTGGTCGGTCGCATCCGTCTGGCGAACATCTGGGCCCGGAAGCATCCGAAAAGGACTTTTGCCTGTGTTACGGGAACATTGTCGCTCTTGCTGGTATGCTCCCTTATCATGAACAATAGCAAGCCGGACGAGACGGACAACGCACACGGCATCGGCGTCATTGCCAATATGGAACCCTTGTTCCAAGGCTTCCGCACCATACAGTCGAACAAAGGCCTGCACCGTGCCACGATACAGGAGCTGGCGGACAGCGGACGGGCCATCCGACGGGAACTTGACTCCCTGATAGCCATGCCTCGGAAAACGCACGGTGACTCCCTGCGGATTGTCAGGCAGTACAGGCGGCTGGAGAACATTGTAAAATTCATCAATAACGGAGAACATGATTAAAGTCAATTTCAAACAACCCAAGTACATCTTCCCGGCCGTCATCTTCATACCGCTGTGCGCCCTGGTGTATTTCGTGATGCAGACCTTCGGGGGAGGCGGAGAGCCGGAACAGGCCGTGGCCACTGACCGCATCAACACGGAACTACCCGAAGCACACGCAGAGGAAGCAGGGGACAAGATGTACGAGATGTCGCGCCGCTTCGGCGACGAGGACGCCTTTACCGCCGTGGGCGGCATCGGCGAGGAAAAGGAGGAGAAAGAGGAGCCGGGACACGGCTACAGCGAGGAGGAACTGGACGGACTGGACGCAGCGGAAGCAGAGCGCATCCGTAGGCAGCAGGAAATGGAGGAACTGGAACGCTCGCTGGCGGAGTCCAGGCGGCACATCAATTCATACGCCTATGGCAACAATGCACCTTCGGACCGTCCGTCTGATGGAAGCAGTGGCATGGGCTACACTTCGCAGGACGACTTCGCCCGTGACCTGGAGGAAATCCAGCGCCGCAGCTACGAGAGGCAGAAGGCCATCGGGCGCGGCCTTGGGTTCGGCGACCCGGAAGCGGAAGAGGCGGCCAAAAGGCAGCGTGCAGACTCATTGGCGAAAGTCCGCAAGGAAGAGGCGGAACGAAACCGGCCGAACCTTGTCATCAAGTCTGCCGACACCAATGCGGACAAGTTCCATACGGTGGCCGCTCCCGACGGTGCGGCGGAAGCCAGGCTGATACGCGCCATGATAGACCAGACCACCAAGGCCAAGGAAGGCACGCGCCTGCGCTTCAAGCTGCTTGACGATGTGACGGTGAGCGGCACAAAGTTGAGGAAAGGCACTTACCTCTACGGCACGGTGACGGGATTCTCCAGCCAGCGAGTGAAGGCTACCATCACCAGCATACTTGCCGGGGACAAGTTCATCAAGGTCAAGCTGTCCGTATTCGACAACGACGGCATGGAGGGCTTCTACGTGCCCGAATCCTCGTTCCGCGATTTCGTGAAGGACGCGGGTTCCAACGTGGTGCAGCAGGACATCAACATAGAGTCCGACGGCGGCTACGGCTCAGGAATATCCGGCGAGGCCGTTGCATTGCAGGCCCTGCAGAACATGTACAACTCCGCCACATCCGCCCTGTCGTCCAACATACGGAAGAACAAGGCGAAAATCAAGTACAACACCATCGTCTACCTCATCAACTCGGACGATGCAAGGTAAACATGATTTGAAAACAAATACATACTTATATATGAAAGCAAGAACCATCTTACTGACTTTGCTCTGTGCCGTGGGCATGGCCGCCTACGCCAACGAGAAAATCTATGTCAACCGGGATGTGACCACACACATCGTCATGCCCGAACCCATCAAGCTGGTGGACATCTCCACCCCGAAGATTGCCGGGAATCAGTGTACGGACAACATCGTCCGCATCAAGCCGTACCATGATGAGGGTGATTCCATACAGTCCGGCGGCTACACGGAGAACGAGCTGCTGGGCACCATCACGCTCATCGGGGAAAGACACATCGCGCAATATGACGTCCTTTATACCGAAGAGCCAGGACAGGCGGCCGCCATCTTCGAGGTGCCGTACACCCACACGCAGTCCTACATCAACCCAGAAGTCACCATGCCCATGTCCGAGATGGCACGCTATGCGTGGGCGGTGTACGGCAGCAGGCGCAAGTACAACCAGATCGTGACGAGGGCGCACGGGATGAAGGCCACGGTCAACAACATCTACGCCGTCGGGGATTACTTCTTCATCGACTTTTCGCTGCGCAACAAAACGAAGATTCCCTACGACATCGAGGAAATCCGCGTGAAGCTCACGGACAAGAAGGAAACCAAGGCGACCAACTCGCAGACCATTGAGCTGTCGCCCGTGTTCACGCTCAACTCCACGAGGAAGTTCAAAAAGGACTACCGCAACGTGATGGTGCTGCCCAAGCTGACCTTCCCCGACGAGAAGGTGTTGCGCATTGAAATATCCGAGAACCAGATCAGCGGACGGGTCATCGTGCTGACCCTCGAATACGAGGACATCCTCCATGCGGACGGCTTCGATGCCGACATCCTGAAGGACGCTGCCTACTATCCTTATTACTACATCTCTTATTCTGACAAATGATGAAGAAGTTTCTGATTACCTTATGCTGTGCGGCCGTTTCCATTGGCGCATCCGCACAGGACGGCAAGCTGGCGGTAAACGCCGGCTTCCTGTTCCCGTCCACCCTGAACGCAACAATCGGCTACGAGCGTCCGTTGTCATACGGGAATGCCGTGGAACTGTACGGCGAGGCCGGCACCCATTGGCAGGAAAAGGATTTCTGGAAAGGCTACTATTGGGACGGCGGCATCGTCTACAAGCATCGGCTGGTGCGCTATAAGAACGGTATGCTGCGTTTCCGCTTCGGCCCGCAGTTCGGCGCGGTGCAAAAACGGTTCTTCATCGGATTGGAGGGAGGGTTTGAATACAGCTATGTATTCCGTAACGGCTGGGAGTTCGCCCTGATACAGAAGAACAACGTGAACTTCCTGCACGGCGACACGTTCCGCAACGGGTTGTTGCTTGGAATGAGAATTCCTTTTTAACCACTTGTAAACAAAACAGAAGGCATGGCATTTGAAGAGACAAGGGAACAGCAGCAGATGTACAACTATTTCCGCAGTTGCATTTACATCTTCCTGATTATAGAGATTGTGATGAACCTGCCTGTCACGGCGGACAACCGCATCACGCAGTTCATTCTCGATCTGTTGGGGCGTTTCAAGGTATTCAACACCGTATCGGGCTGCAAGGTGGCGGAGCTGGTGTGCATCTGCATCGTCTGTATCGGCACCAAGGCGAAGAAGGCGTTGAAGTTCAATGTGCGCACGATGGTGGTCTATCCCGTGCTGGCCGGGTTGACCCTTGTCGGGCTGTGCTTCGTGTTCCACGGGATGTATTTCGGCGTCAGCTGGTTCGGTTTCCCTGCCAACCGCATCCTCTACGCCATCTGCTCGGTTGTCGGCACCATGCTGGTGCATCAGGGGCTGGACGGCATCGCCAAGTATTACAACAACAAGGTGGGCGAAGACCGCTTCAACTTCGAGAACGAATCGTTTCAACAGTCGGAGAATCTTGTCGCCAATGACTATTCAGTGAACATCCCCATGATATACTATTGGAAACGGAAGATGCACAAGGGATGGATAAACATCATCAACCCGTTCCGTGGGACAATCGTGTTGGGAACGCCCGGTTCTGGAAAGTCCTTCGGTGTCATTGACCCGTTCATCCGGCAGCACGCCGCCAAGGGGTTCGCCATGATGGTCTATGACTTCAAGTACCCCACGCTTGCCAAGACGCTCTTCTACCAGTTCTGCAAGAACCGGAAGGCCGGCAGGCTGCCTGCCAACTGCGGTTTCCGCACCATCAACTTTACCGATGTGGAGTATTCCGACCGCATCAATCCCATACAGCGGAAGTACATCCCCGACCTTGCGGCGGCTTCGGAAACGGCGGCTACCCTGCTGGCATCGCTCAACAAGGGCGGCGGCGAGAAGAAGGGAGGCTCAGAGGCGTTCTTCACCAACTCGGCGGAGAACTTCCTCGCGGCCATCATCTACTTCTTCGTGAACTTCCACCCCGTGGGCTTCAAGGACGGCAGGAAGCTCAGACGCTTCATCCTACACGAGGGAAAGAAGCTGGAAATCGTGATAAAGAATTGGGACGACTTCAACGCCATAGACAAGGACGGCAATGTAGTGCTGGACTTCGTGGACGAGAAAGGCAATGATGTTTCCACGGACGAGGACAGGATGTTCGTGGACTTGAACGGTTACGGCTACAAGGACCGCACGGGAAAACTGATACGTATCGACCGCTGCTGGTACGAGGACAGGGACGGTAACGAGGTGGAGCCGGACACCATTACGGGGGAATATTCGGATATGCCGCACGTGCTCTCTTTTTTGGGCAGGCCATACGACCAGGTGTTCAACATCCTCATGCAGGACGACAAGATTGCTTCTCTCATGGCGCCGTTCAAGAGCGCTTACGAGAACAAGGCCAACGACCAGTTGGAAGGAATGGTGGGCACGCTCCGCGTCAACGCCGCAAGGCTCGTGTCGCCGGAGGCCTACTGGGTGTTCACCGGGGACGACTTCGACCTGAAGATTTCCGACAGGGAGCATCCGAGCTATCTTGTGATAGCCAACGACCCGGAGAAGGAGCAGGTCATCGGCTCGCTCAACGCCCTCGTGCTGAACCGCCTGATAACCCGTGTGAACTCAAAGGGGAACATCCCGGTGAGCATCATCGTGGACGAGCTGCCCACGTTGTACTTCCACAAGATAGACCGACTTATCGGTACGGCACGCTCCAACAAGGTGGCCGTGACATTAGGTTTTCAGGAACTTCCGCAACTGGAGGCGGACTACGGCAAGGTGGGTATGCAGAAAATCATTACCACGTGCGGCAACATCTTCATGGGGGCTGCCCGTAACAAGGAGACGCTGGAATGGGCGCAGAACGACGTGTTCGGCAAGGCCAAGCAGACCTCGCGCTCCATATCCATCAACGACCAGAAGGTGTCCACCACCATATCAGAGAAGATGGACTACCTCGTTCCGGCGGCGAAGATAGCGGACATGGCCACCGGATGGCTGGCCGGACAGGCGGCGCGCGACTTCACCGCCACGGACGAGAGTATGTTGGAGAAGTTCGACATCGAACAGTCGGAGGAGTTCAAGACCACCAAGTATTTCTGCAAGACGCACTTCGACATGAAGAAGATTAAGGACGAGGAGGAACACTACGTGCCGCTGCCCAAAATCTACGAGTTCAAGAACGACAGGGAGAAGGAAATTCTGCTCAACCGCAATTTCAAACGGGTTAATCAGGAGGTAGAGGATATGGTCAAGGAACTGCTTGGAATGAGCTAAGTGATTGTCTAACTGTTTCTGATAACATATTGAAAGATAATGATATATGAATATTGGTTCGACTTCCTATCTGCCTGAACCGCTTCCTTTGTTGAGCGGAAGCGCATTGAAAATCATCGCCGTGGTTTCCATGGTTATTGACCATTACGCATATTATCTTATGGATGGCAATACAATGGCTTATGAGGTGATGCGGTGCTTCGGGCGTATCGCCTTCCCCGTGTTCGCTTTCCTAGTTGCGGAAGGTTTCGCCCATACGCGGAACAGGATGCGGCACTTCCTTTCCCTCATGTTGTTCGCAGTCGTCAGCGAAGTGCCGTGGTATCTGTTGAACGGTGCGGACGGCACGCACAACGTGATGTTCACGCTGGCCTTGGGAGTGGCGGCATTGGCCGCATTCGAGAGGCTTTGGGAACATCGTATCTTATGCTGTTGTTCCATATTGATGACGGCATGGCTAGCGGCATGGTTGGAAGCGGACTACGAATGGAGGGGTGTGCTGATGATAGTAGTGTTCTACCTGTTGAATATGGGCAAGAACACACCGGTCACTTTGCGCAGGATAATGCAGCTGCTGTTTGCTTTTCCGCTGATGATGCACTACGGCATAATCGGTGCGCTGCTTGCCTGTGCGGTCATCTTCCTGTATAACGGCACAAGGGGGTTCATCCACGGGAATGTGGCCAAGTACTGTTTCTATGCCTTTTATCCGGCACATCTGTTCCTTTTATGCATCTGTTGAATGTTCACTTCAACAGGAAGTCAAATAAACGTCCGTCCGCATCCGGGAACAATCCTTGAAAGTGCTTTTCTATCCGCCGGCGCGACTCTTCGGGAGTGCGGTCGGGATGGCAGCTGTCTTTGCCCAAGAGGACTTCAGGCATGGTAAGCAACGACCATCCCCCAGCCGTAGTTGCGCCCGTGCCGGTCTTTCGGATAGACGAAATCCTCCGTGACGATATAACAGCCCATTTCAAGACGTGAGATGTAGGTATCGAACTTGCCGCGCATCTTCGTTCCCGTAAAGCCGCAGGCTTTGCGCAGTCACGGGTAATCATGCTGCCGTTTTCCTGCAATGTCTGAAGTATCATGTCCTCAATGCTGCTTTCCTCCGGATGTGGATACACATTTCGGCGCCAGTTGCAGAAGTCCGGCCACCATTCGCGGCTTATGAAGGCAGCTTTCCGGTCAAAGAACTTGCCGTATGCGCATCCGCTCTCCCGGATGATGTCGCCTTTCCATTCCCATAGCGGCCATTCCCATCCGCCGTCGGGCAACGTGACGTAACGGCATTCCTCGTCAACCGCTTCTTCCGCCGACCATCCGTCCAGTCCCATGTGCAGCAACGGCAGGAAGCCGATTTCGTTGATGTATTCAACCAATCCGCTGCAATTATATATCTCGTTTATTTTCATGGCAACTTTTTTATGTATTCGGACAAGAGTTCCTTAGAATCTTATCCATGCTCTTCCCTTTGGCAAGTTCGTCAACGAGCTTGTCAAGATACCTTATCTCACGCATCAGTGGTTCTGCAATGATCTCGACCCGAACACCGCAGACCGTTCCCTTGATAAGCAGGCGGTCGGGATTCAACTGTGGGGCGTTCTGAAAAAAATCGCCGTATGTAATGTCGGTGGCGAGAATTTCCGTAAGCTGTCCGGGCGTGTACCCTGTGAGCCATTGCACAATCTGCCGCACCTCGCTTTCCGACCGTCCCTTCCGTTCGGCCTTGGCAACCAGCAAGGGATAGACCTTGGCCAACGGCATCTGATATACTTTGTTCGTTTCCATGACACATTTATATGATGGCTGTTCACGTTCGTTTATATTGGGACAAAGTTGCTGTTCTTTTGCTAATCAGGCAATTTCCAGCTCGTTTCTTGTCATATTCTACAAAATTTTAGGAAAAGGCGTCGGAAATCATAGGTTTATGCACTTGTAATTATCTATATTCCGCCATAATTTGGTTTATGCTATTCGCCATATTTCACAATGCTGTAACCGTGATGAAACATCAGGATGCTATTTTTGTCATCAAATCCATTAAACATTCGTATCATGAAAGAAAAGGACCTGCGCAAAGAAGTCTATAAAGAAAGCAAGAAGAGCCAACGAAAGGAAACGGTTATTGTCTTTGCAGTAATAGCCGGGGCAGGTGCTCTTTTCTGGTGCGCATTGATTCCGATTAATTTTTGGTTTGGTTGTGGATTAGGCCTTTTCTTAATCGCAGTGGCTTGCTTCTTTGCCCATGCTACCTGGAAGAGGCATCAGACGGAGCTTCACGCGGTTGCGCAAGGTATCTTGACGGAAGCCGAAGTGGTGGAACTGAAGGATGAAAAGGACTCTGACGGCAAGCTGACGACAATGGCCGTCTATGAATTTGCCTTGCCCGGAGGCTCGAAGCAGCGCTTCAAGGAATCCGTTTCTTCCTCGATGGCAGGGATTTTGGGGCTGATACGGGTGGGCGTCAAGCTTCCCCTGTTTGTTGACCGGAATAATCCGGACATTTTCTATAAGATGAAACACCGCCTTACGGAACAATCCGTTCCGGATATGGACGATGCCGTCATCAGCCAATACCTCGGAAAGTATGGGAATAGCTTGGACAGGCTACGGCCTGAGGAGGTTGTCCGGGGATACAAGATGTTCGGGCGGATATGGAGGACATTCTTAGGGCTCGTCATCGCCGGTGCGTTGGCAGGCATCGGTTTCGTGGTGTACAATAACTGGCGGAATATGCGCCATGACGACATCGGGCTTCCTCCCGGCGTGTTTATTTCCCTCATAGGCACTACGGAGGTCTACCAGTATTTCCCCGAAACCAATGAGTGGAGCTACTATGCAGATGATTTTGGTGTAGCGCGGACAGCCCGTTGGCGTTATGACAGCAAATGCCGCAAGCCGCTCCAACTGGGCTACACCGGTGCCTCTTTTACATCCCAAGGGGCGAGCGACTGGCCGGAACTGCTCATTCCCGAAAGTTACCGTGATCGGTTGGACGAGTTTGCCGCAGACAAGACGGACAACAGTTTGACTCCTCCATGATTTATCATTTGTCCTATTCACTAAAAAACATATTCATTATGTATCCCGACAGAGAGAAGGCATTGGCCAAAGGCAGACGGAAAGGCAAAACCTTTATCCGCGTATTCTGCGGCATATTTATTTCGGTAGGTATTATCCTGCTCATCGTCGGCATCGCCGTTGGTGTCAGCGGCCACACATTCCGGCAAAAGGCTGAACCGACGGATGCCGTTATCTTGGCCATGCGCGGAGCGAGCAGCGAATCGTTGGGTACTCCTGTCGTGGAATATACCGTAGACGGAAAATCCTATACGGCCATGCTCAACATGGCATCCTCGTCCATGTATCCGGGCAAGCGGATAACCATATATTATCAGAAAAACAATCCGCGGGAAGTGCGCTATCTGGACGATAACGGTTGGCTGATTCTCATCTTCGCGTTTATAGGAACCGTGTTTACCGGAATAGGGACGGCCTTCTGGCTGGTGAAACGCAGCCATGAGCGGAAAGCCCGTCAGCTGTTGGCAACGGGGGAAGTGGTGGAAGCGGAAATTACAGGCATCGGTGAAGATACAAGCAGTTCGATGAACGGACATCATCCTATCATGGTCAGTTGCCGCTACACCGCACCGGATGGACGGGTGTACTTCTTCCGCAGCGGTTCCTTCTGGTATGAAAGCTACGAGATAGACCCGAAGAAGAAGGTGCGCGTGTATGTGGACCGCAACAATCCGGCAAATTATTATGTAGATGTGGACAGTGCCGTAGGATAAAGAGTCATCCCTTTATGCAAAGAATTATGCGGCTATTGAAATCATTTATCGTTTGGATATGCTTCATCCCTGTGGCAATACTCAATGGCGGATTGCGTGAATATGTACTGGTCAAGTTTATTGGAGAAGAAACGGCATTACCCGTGAGCGGGATATTGCTAAGCGTATTCATCTTTCTGGTAACATGGCTGATGCTTCCCCGTTTGGTAAAAGGCTGTGGCATGAAAGGCTGTCTGGCAATAGGTGTTTGCTGGGCGTTATTGACCGCAGCCTTCGAGTCTGCCGCCGGAATTACCGGAGGCAGTACCATTACGGAAATTCTTGCCGCCTACAATCCATCGACGGGCAATCTGTGGGTGCTTGTATTGGCGACGACATTACTGTCACCTGTGCTGCTGAAAATGTTCAAACAGATTTAATTTAGAGGTATTGCTCCAATATACGGCTTAGCGAACGGACATACCTTGGGTCTTCCGCATAGCCGATGTTCTTCAGCCAAAGGAGATAGTCACCGCCCTTGAACTTGTACTGTACCTTGGTATAATAGGCCCGGACACTTTCCGTCCAATGGCCGAACTCAAAGTATTTCCCTGTCCGTGGGTTGGTCAGGCCGAACAGATTGTGCTTGTTCCTGCATACCGGGGAGGTGAACCATCCGGTTTCAAGGATGGCCTGTGCCAATACGATTTTCGGATATTGTATTCTGTTTTGTATAATTTCCGCATAAAGATTGGGAATGGTCAGTTCGGGAAGCTCTGATTTTAGGGATGTCCTTTTGTTACCTTTTTGGCCTTTTCCCTTATTCTTTTCCTTTATCGGGGTATTTATGTGCAAGGTGTCGTTTCTGACACTTTGCACAATGTTGCTGATTGTATCATCTTCTTTTGCAGCTGTTTGCATTGTTTCCTTTCCGGAATCGGGCATTAAGTCTGAGTCTTTGGTAATGGTGTAAAACTGTGCGGAAGCCGTGATGGGCAGAAGCAACAGCATCAGTGACGACAGAATAGTGTTGTGCATTTCTTTTTCTCGTTTGGGTGAAAATACTTTTGCAGGGTGTTCAAGCGGTTCCGGCCGCAAAATTAACCCGTAAAAACAAGTTTGAAGAAATGGACAACAGAAATCTATCCGAAACGCTGCCCTACGGAAAGCTGGCAATGTTGGGCATTGACAGGGAAAAGGCAGACCTCCTGCCGCAGGAAGTGAAGGAAAAGCTGCTCTCCGGCGAAATCACGCCCCTTGTGCAAGTATCCATCCGTGCGCAGAATGGCAATGCTGTCACGCTGCCGCTCAAACTCCAGATGGTGGCCGACAGGCAAGGCAACCCGGCTTTGATGGCCTATCCCGTCAGGGCGGCTCTCGAAACGGAACGCAACAAGGCTATCGCCCTGACGGAACAGGAAGCGGAACGCCTCAGAAAGGGGGAAGTCATCCAAAAGGCCGTGGATGTGAACGGCGAAAAGACCCGGCAGTACCTCCAGCTTGACCCGGAAACGAAGTCCGTCATTCACCGCCGCGTAACTGAAATACGGCTGGAACAAAAGCTGAAGGACATGGAGAAGGTGAACGACATCGAGCTGGGCACGCAGCAGAAGCAACAGGTACGCGACGGCAAGCCCGTGGAACTCAATGTCGGCGGCGAGAAGGTGTCGGTCGGCGTTGACCTGAGGGAGCCGCAGGGCTTCAAAGTCATCAAGGGCGACCTGAAGGAATGGGAACGGCAGCAGAAGATTCGTTACGACGAGCTGCATCCCGAATACCTCGGACTGGTGCAGACCGACAACAACCGCTGGGAATACCGGAAGGTCGTGGACAGGCAGTCGCAGGAACGCGCCATGAAGCTGCATTCCCCAAAAGAAAATATCACTCAAAGTCTTAAACGCTAAATCCATCCGCTTATGGCGAAAAAAGCAGAACTGGAAAATGTCCCAGACGTATTGGGACAGTTTAACTCGCTGAAACAGAAACATCCCGACGCGATGCTCCTCTTCCGCAAGGGGGATTTTTACGAGATGTACAAGGAGGATGCGGTCAAGGCCGCCGCCGTACTGGCCATCACGCTGACCAGCAGAGTTCTTCCCGGTGAGAAAGACCCCGTCAAATACACCCTGTTTCCCTATCACGCCTTGGATGTATATCTTCCCAAACTGATACGCTCTGGGCAGAGGGTGGCCATCTGTGACCAGCTCGAAACACCCAAACTGAAAAAGGAAGAGCAAACCAAGCAAAAGACCGGGGAGAAAACCAAGGTAAAAGAAGAAATCATACCCAACAATACCGATATGGCAAAGAAGAAGAAAGAACAGGCCGTGCAGGATAAGCCTGTCCAAACTGCCCCCAATGAGGTGAAGGAGAAACCTGCCCGTCAGAAAAATACGGAACAGAAGGCCGCTGCGGAACAGAAACCCGAAGCAAAGGCGGATGCCAATGTGGAACAGCAGGCCGGGGCGAAAAAGGAACGTAAGCCGCGCGAGCCGCAGATGGTGACGGCCGACGGCGGCAAGGTGACCCACGGCCATGCCTACCAGGGCAAGGACAACCTGGAGGATTGGTACTTCACCGCCAAGATTGACGGCCAGCAGCTCAAGCCGCAGAAGATGGATGCCGCCGACCTCGCCGCCTACCAGAAGAAGGAGCTGACCGTGCCGCAGCTGATGGAACGCTACTACCCGACAAAGCTGATGCCGAAAGTGCCGGAGGACACCTACAGATTCCCCCGGCAGATGGAGGGCGCGGAAGGTGCGGTCGCCATCGAAAAGTTCAATGTCTACAAGGAGAAGGACGAGCAGCGTCCCGACTTCGGCAGGTACAAGTTCTATGCCCAAGTGGGTGACGCAAGGATGTCCGCCGTGGCCTCGCGCCAGGACCTGAACGCTTACTTCGACAGGGTGATGACACCCAACCAGCTTATCGAGAAAAACTTCGGCGAACGGCTGCACCTGAAATCCGCCTACGAGAAGTACCGGCTTCCCGAAGGCGTTGACCCTAAGGGGATCCGTGTGGCGAAAGACCATACCGACAACAAGTGGAAGGTGTACGTGGACATGGGCGACAAGGGCAAGACCGCCAAACATGAAATCTCTTTTGACGACGGCTATTCGCTTTTCAAGACCCGTACCGCCACGCGCGAGCAGATTGCCGCCAAGTACCTTACCCCGGAAATCAACGGGTTGCTTTCGGCACAGACCGCCAAGCTGGAAAAATCAAACTCCATGAAAATGTAATGCAGACTATTTAGAATCAGAACCAAACAGTATAAACATCAAAAGAACAGGAATATGTCAACACCAATGAATCACGAGGAGCTGGTTGAACTCCTTCAGGAAGGCAAAATAGGTTATCTCCGCTTCGTGCTGGAGGGCGAGAACGGACAGGACTATCTGGAGTGGTGCCGTGCGCACGGCACAGACCCTTCGGACGAGTCCGCCGAGTTTTATGTGGAACAGACGGACATCATGCAGATGGAACGCCAGCTAATCGACGACGAGGACTATGGCATCTGGAACTAATCCGTCATCCGCCAGTTCCGGACAGGCGGCCATAGACCGCTTCGCCGAAATGATGATTAGGCGCATGGAGCAGATGAAGGCGTCCGACTGGAAGAAAGGCTGGATTGGCGGTGCGTCGGGGTACGCCGGACTGCCACAGAACGTGGGAGGACGTAACTATTCCGGCTCCAACTCCTTCTTCCTGCAACTCCACACGGCGGCCAATGGCTACGACCTGCCCGTTTACCTGACCTTCAAGCAGGCACACAACCTGAAAGCGCACGTCCTGAAAGGTGAAAAGGCGTTTCCCGTGGTGTATTGGGACATGATGGTCAAGGACAAGGACGGGAAAAGGATAAGCAGCGACGAGTACCGCGCCATGACGAAGGAGGAAAGAAAGGATATGGAGGTCATCCCGTTCGTCAAGGCGTTCCCCGTGTATAACGTGGCACAGACCAACCTGGCCGAAGTGCAGCCCGAACGGATGCAAAAGCTCATGGATAGGTTCAGGCTGCCCGAACTCCGCGACACGGAAGGCATGTACGCCCACGCCGCACTCGACAGGATGATAGAAACACAAGGCTGGGTCTGCCCGATACAGGCGGACAAGCGTGTGGACGGGGCGTATTACTCGCCGGGACAGGACATCGTGGTGCTGCCCATGAAGGCGCAGTTCAACATTGGGAGTACGCCCGATGAAATCTACCGTGGCGGCATGGAGTTCTATTCCACCATGCTGCATGAGATGGCCCACTCCACCATGACACCGCAGCGGCTCAACCGCGACGGCATGGGCAGGTTCGGCGACCCGAAGTACGCCAAGGAGGAGCTTGTCGCCGAACTGACGGCGGCGATGATAAGCCATTCGATGGGCTTTGACCAGAAGGTAACAGACAACTCGGCCGCCTACTTGGACTCGTGGATCGGCGTGTTGAAGCAGGAACCGAAATTCATCGTCTCGGTCATGGCGGACGTGAACAGGGCTTCTGACATGATACTTGACCATGTGGACAGGCAGCGGCTGGCCCTGAACGAGCAGCCCTACCTGGCCAAGAACGACCCGTTCGCTCCGCTTGACCCAGGCGAGGAAGTGCCGTTCAGGAACGCGGCCATCGTCAAGACACGCAGCGGTGGCTATGCCATCCGTGCCTCGTATGACGGTGTGGAGCTGGGCCTGAAGAAGGTGTCGAAAGGCACGGCAAGGACTTACTTCCAACTTACGGACTACAAGGACAAGGCGGCCTTCCTGAACATGACGGCACGCAAGACATTCGGGCCGGAGATTGCCATGATGGGCAGGTCGCAGGCCGTAAGTGCCAAGATGGGTATTTAATCCTAAAAATAATACGGTATGCCGGACTACAAGGTAAATTTCAAGGAACTCAAAGCGCGTGTCGGCGTGACCGATGTGGCTTATGCCCTCGGCTACCGCCTTGACCGCAAGGCCGGTGTGGGACGTTACATCGAGCTGGTATTGGGTGACGGACGGGAAAAACGTGACACCATCATCGTCAGCCATCCCAACGACAGGGATGCCCAGACGTTCTTCCGCCGGGACGGCTCCAAAGGGGATGTCCTGACACTTATCCGTGAGAACCTGAGTGCCTTCCTCGTCACTGGCAAGGACGAGTGGCAGAAGGTGGCCAAGGTCATGGCACGCTTCGCCAACATGCCCGAACCGGAATACCATGAGGATTGGGAATACCTGAAATCAGCTAAGGCTGCATCAGCTTTTGATACTTCACGATATGAAGTGAGGCAAATAGACGTGGAGCGCATTCCTCAACTCTTCCGCCAACGCGGACTATCCGATGAAACGGTCAGACAATTTGTCCCATTCGTTTTTCTCATACGGGACAGACGGAACGGGAATTTTGACGGCTACAACATCGGCTTTCCCTATACCGACACGGATAATCAGGTGAAAGGATATGAAGTACGCGGTTACGGCGGCTACAAGTCAAAGGCTGCAGGCACGGATTCCTCTTCGGCGGCATGGGTGGCCGACTTTTCCGGCGGTAATCCGGAAGCGGTCAGGTGCGTATTCTTTTGTGAGTCCGCCTTCGATGCGATGGCTTTCCATCAGATGAACAGAAGGCAGTTGCACCCGGATGTGGCATTGGTCTCCCTCGGAGGGACATTCTCCGACAACCAGATAACCGGTGTGATGAATCGTTTTCCTAACGCCAAGGCTTTCGACTGTTTTGACAACGACATTGCCGGACGCATCTATGGTCTTCGCATGATTGGCTTGCTGGAGGGCATCCCGATGAAAATCAGCAAAACGGAGGGCAACCTGCAAGTAGAAACCGGAGGCAAGAGTTTTACCGTCAATCCGGGAAAGGCGTTGCCCTCACAGCATGCCGCACATCTGCCCGTCCATTATCGCACCGGACAATGGCTGCCGCCCAAGGCGTTCAAGGACTGGAACGACTGCCTCTTAAACAAGCCGCTGGCTCCGGTTCTCGCTCCACGCAAGGAGGAACGCGACCGGAATCTGGCGGAGCGGAGAAAAGGTAGTCTCAAAATGTAAAGTAAAATTAAATACAGATGAAAGCAAACAGACTGAAAATGGCCGCCGGGGCGTTGGCCCTGTGTCTGGCCGGAGGCCATACCGTTCCGGCGTTTGCCCAACAGATAGATCCGGCACTGACCGGCGCGGTGACGGCACAGACGCTGGAACTGAAAAGCCTGCACGACAAGCGCAGGAAGACGCAGGAGAAGATAATCGCCGCCGAAGCCGCCGTGACGGTCGCCCTCGACCGGGTACACAGCGTAGAGAATAAGATGCTGGAATACCTCTCCAACGCACAGGGGGCGGTGCAGAATCTCTACCAAATCAAACGAGCAGGGGAACTGGTGACGACCGAGATACCGCAGAACTGCAGCCTGCTGCTCAAATCGGTGGGAAGCAACCTCAAGGGCACGGCGATAGCGGCCATCGTGTCGGACGAGCTGACGGACGCGGCCACGCAGATGGCAGCACTCTATCCGTTCATGAAGCAGCTCGTGACTTCGGGCAGCTACGACGTGACAGGAGCAGACGGAAAAAACGAGAAGCACAAGGTCAACCTGCTGGACTCTTCGGAACGCTACTACATTGCCAACGAGGTGGTGACAAGGCTCGAAGCCATCAACACCGACCTGTTCATCCTGGCATGGCAGGTGCGCACGCTCTCGTGGAACGACCTCTGGTTCTCGCTCGACCCGGAAGGATGGGCAAACGTGATGTCCGGAAAGAACATCATCGGCGGCATCGTGGCCGACTGGAAGCGTGGCTTCAATTAGAAAAACATAAATGATTCAATCGGTAATACAATCAATTCATACAGCAATGGAAACAGAAAAGAAAATCATCGGCCGCTGCCCCTTGTGCGGCGGCAACGTGGTCAAGACCTGCAAAGGGTACCGCTGTGAGCATAACATCGGCGACAGCCCCTCTTGCGTACTGAACATCAACGCCATCATCGGCAACCGCAAGATGGCGGACGCGGAGGTGGCGGAACTTTTGGAGAAACGCCGCATCCTGCTGGACGGTTTCGCCTCCAAGGAGGGAAAGGCATTTCCAACCGTGCTGGAGCTGGCCGACGACGGCAACATCCTGATGCAGCCGGTCATCGGCAGGTGTCCGCATTGCGGAGGGGAAATCCGTGTGGGAAGCCGGGCGTTCAACTGCTCCAACTATGCCAATCAGAATGCGCCCTGCTCCTTCGCCATCTGGCGCAACATCGGTGGGCACCAGCTCACCCTGGAGGAAGCCAAGGAAATCTGCGAGAAGGGCATCACTTCTTCGGAACTGGAGATGTACCGTGAGGACGGCAGCATCTACCGCAAACGGCTCGGCGTGTCGCCGGACAAACTTCAAATTGTGAAGATATGAGACCGGGGATGAAGATTGGGATAATACTCGCCTCCATCGTGCTGTTCTGGAGCGGCGTGTTTTGTCTTGTCTGCTGTTCGGACAATCTGAATGACCGTGCGGCGGACATGGCCGAAAAGGCATTGAGGGCATCGGTGGACAATCCCGAATCCATACGGATATTGGCTGTCAGCAAGCCGGATTCCGTGTTCGGGCATACCTACATCACGCAGGAGGAGAAGATGGCCCTTTCCATGGCCATGGTGGAAATCAACAGGAAGGTGATGGAGGCTACGGACGGGCTTGAGGACTTCGACCCGGACGACAAGGAAACGGCCGCCCTGATGGAGCGGCAGATGTCGGCCATGTCGAGCCTGAGGCGGCTGATGGACTTCGGCGGCCCGCTTGACGGGAGTCCGCAACCGTTCAGCGGCTGGAAGGTCAAGGTTGACTTCGAGGGCGTGGACGCGGACGGCCGGAGCTATCATTCCGAATACTGGTTTATACTGGACAAGGAGGCGCAATGCGTGGTGAAGTCGTTTGAGATACCCTTGCCGTAGAAGGCAAAAGAATTTTGTTCCCTAATATGTTGGAATCCCGGTGTCATCGGTTATGGCATCGAGATTTCCTGTTTTTGAACCTGTGGGCGTTCCGCTCCGTCGGATTTTCCGCTACAAAGCAACGGAAGGCCGTGGCGGCGGCGAACGACGCTCCTCTTGCCTGCGTGGAAAGCGTCCGGCAGCCTTCCGCGATTTGTGCCAAATCGGGTATTCCGGTCTCTTTCCACTTGTCCCGTCCGCCTTTTGCCCCTTGTACCTTCCGTCATGCCGTATCGTAAAATCCCGGAGCGGAAGCCGCAAGGCTTCAAACAAAAGGGAAAAGATTAGAACTTCAAAAAATCAGACATTATGGCAATAAAACTCATAGACAGAAAGGAAAATATCAGCTACAAGGGCAGTATCTACGAGCTTACCCTGTTGTGGGACAGGGAGAGCGTCCGCAAGTGCTTCTGCGGTATGCCGCCCTTCTTTGCTCACATCCGTAAGGACGGGGCAAACTTCGCCACTATCGACTGCTATTCAAACGACAATGAACGGTTTGTCGTAAAGAAGTTCATGCCGTCCCTACTGGCAAGGCCGGACTGGCAGGTGCGCTTCGACAGAGACATCAACACCATACCGCTTTTGGAACTGCTGGCAGGACTGCCGATTTAACCTGTATGGATTTTATAACGTAAAAACAAGGACATATGAAAGGAACAGAACATTTCAAGGAGATTATCAAGGGTTATCTTGACCAAAGGGCAAAGGAAGATGAGCTTTTCCGTGCCAAGTATGAAACCACGACACGCACTATGGACGATGTGATAACATTCATTCTTAATGAAGTGCAGAAGTCAGGCTGTTGCGGATTTGCCGACGATGAAATCTATTTACTGGCTGTCCATTGCATAGACGAGCCGGAACTTGAAATAGGCAAGCCATTGCAGTGCAACGTGGTGGTCAACCATCATATTGAACTGACGGAGGAGGAAAAGGCAGAACAGAAGGCACTCGCGCTCAAACGCTATCAGGACGAGGAGCTGCGCAAGATACAGGCACGCAATGCAAGGCCGAAAGCACACAAGCCGCAGACTGACAGCCAACCGACATTATCACTCTTTGACAACTTTTGAGCCATGAAACCGAGGAACAGATTTGAAAAGGCGGTGGCGGCTTCCAACGTGAAGCTGACCGCCCTCAGTCCCAAAGCCGTTGAATGGGCTGTAAGGAATGTCATTGTACATATCGCCTTCCGCACGTCCGGCCATAACTGCACGTGTGGCGACTGCGGAGCAAAGTTTGACCATAAGGGAAAAGGCAAGACGGTATGCTGCCCCCATTGCGGACACCGCTTGCAGGTAAGTGACACGATGAAGCGCAAGGAGGTGCAGTCCGCATACTTCTCTTCCCTTGAAGTGGCGGACGGCCTGCAGGTGCAGCGTGTGTTCCTGCTGAGAGCCTTATGTCGGAAAGGAACGAAGTTGAAAACGTCCTGCATGGAGGTGTGCCGTCTGTGGCTCAATGCCGAGGGCAAAATGGCGGTGACATCAAGGGCGAGGACTTTGGGCTGGTATGTGGACAGCTTTAATTGGTGTACAGGGATTGACTTGAAGATTTTGTCCGAAGTGCATTGGGTGATTTCCGATACATACGTTTACCCACGTTATAAGGTGCTTCCTGAATTGAGGCGCAACGGCATGAGAGGCAGGCTTCCCGATGATTGCCATCCGGCAAGGCTGATGAAGGCGTTGCTGACGGACAGCCGGATAGAGACGATGATGAAGTCCAAGGACTTGCAGGCCGTGGCTTACTTTGTGAGTCGTCCGCTGGATTTGGACACGTGCTGGCAGTCGTACAAGGTGGCCGCACGACATCATTACCGCCCGTCCGACTACGGCCTGTGGTGCGATACCGTCCGCTTGTTGGAGCAATGCGAAAAGGACATCCATAATGCTAAGTATGTCTGCCCTATAGACCTCAAAGCCGCCCATGACCATTGGCTGGACAAAAGGAACAAGGCGGCGGAGAAGCGCAGGAGTCAGGAGCAGATGTTGAGAGCCAAGGCGAAAGAGACGGACTTCTATAGGGAAAAGTCCCGCTACTTCGGGATTGTCATCAGCGACGACAACATTGAAATATCTGTGCTTGATTCCATAGAGGCTTTCCAAGCAGAGGGAAGCAGCCTTCACCATTGCGTGTTCCAATGCGAGTATTACGCCAAGGTGGACAGCGTTATCCTGTCGGCACACGACCGCCAGGGCTACCGCATCGAGACCGTGGAATTCTCGTTGAGCCAGGGCAAGGTCATACAGAGCCGGGGGCTGTGCAACTCCAACACGGAATACCACGACCGAATTGTAGGACTTGTAAACGCCAACGCCTACCGCTTCCTGGAGGCGAGGACACCGGCATAATTCCTTGAAATGTTCAGACCCCGACCTGCGCCGTGAGGTGTGGGTCGGGGTAATGTATTCCTTTGAGGTAAGAATTGTGCCGTTCTACTCCTTACTATTGTTTTCCTCCTCTATCAGGGCATTGCGATGATAACCGTGCCGCACAAAAGAGTCCACAAAAATCAATTCCTTGTACCATTCCCCTTTTTCATCCTTTTTATTTTGGAAGCGGAAAAATCCTCTGACGAATATTTCATTGTCATTCACAATCTTGCGGAACCACCTCGAATCCATTACAATTACTTCCTGACCGCTCTCATTCCTGACCTTTTCTTTGCTTTTGTACCCCAAAATCTTATCATCCAATTTAGCGGTTGTTCCAACGGGTACGATGATTGTTTCTACCTTTACATATTTTTTAACGGCAAGATATACCATCAATTTGTTAGCCAACCTCTCATAAATTTGTTCCCGTTCCTCCTTATTCCCGGCAAAAAGCTGGTCATCTGCCGTCAATGTCGGCCACGTGTATATATGCCGTACATTGTCCTTGGTTGATTCTATGTAAAAATACATATACAGGTTGCTAATGCCGCCATCCTCCCTGAACAGCCACACATGCAATGTGTCTTCTCCAAATCCATAAACAATCGTCCCGCAGTCTCTGGAAAGGAGTATGCCACAGACATTATCCTTGTAGAACTCTTGGAAAAGCTGATGGTCAATGCCGTAAAATGATTTTGCGCTTTTCTTCATGACTACCTCAAAAGAGGGCATGAGAAGTTCGGGTAAGCCCCAATCCGGTTGTGTCTGGCGGACATCAGACAGGAATTTCAGGCCATTGGCCAAATATCCAAAATGTTGCTTGTTGCTCAGCATGGGCACGCCGAATTTTCCTTCATCTTCCACGTTGTCAATATTGAGCAGCCAAGATATGATAGGTCGTTTGCGGATTATCATAAGCTATTTATATTATAGGTTCAACTTGCAATGGCAGGAATAGGTTTAATCTTTCCTGTAAGAGTTCGCCACGGTTTCTTCTAATTCTTCGTCAGGAACTTCCTTGCAAAAAATGTAATATACTGTTGTGCTGGTTGAGCTTGCTCCTCCATATGCGCCTACAAATCCGCCCCCAGTGGTAACAGATTTCGTATCGACTAATTCCCATCCTTGAAGAGACATATAATTCAATGCCCCTATCAGGGAGTTGAATTTCAAATCTTTGCCATCAGTTCCCTTGACAGTTTGCGGCTTTCTGTCTGTGCCATCATCAAGTTTTATGGAATTTTTCTTGTATTCCATCTCTACATACAGTTTTTTAGCACATGCAAGCTGTGCTGTCAAAAGTAACACTGCCAATAACACGAAAACCTTTCTCATAATGAATTTAATTTAATGGTACATTTATAATTGAATGTTGTTTTACTCATATATCTTTGATTTTCAATGGTAAGTATAATTTGTAGAGAACACGTTATTCTTGTTGTAGCTTTTCTATCATCCCTCCTGAGATTGATAAGATATTGTCAATCAATAGGATTTCATTTGTCTCTAAAATGACAGTTCTTTCCAACTCATCGTACCTCCGTATTACTCCGGTAATTGTGATATTTCTGCCGCCGTCTTTTAACGTGTCAGGAATAAAATAGATGAATGTAAGATTGGAACGCTCACCGATGTGGTCAATGGCATAGGTCAGACGCCTGGACAGTATCTCCTGTTCGTCCGATGACAGTATCTGCCTCGGTGTGGTCTGCCGTGCGGTCTCAGCTATCGCCTCGTCATGGCCGGTCAGAGCGGCGAAGGGCGCAAACTGGGCGGCACGGTTTATCATCGGCATCGGCTTCCGGGTCTTGGAGACATGGTGCGGCCGGTGGATGATGTCGTCATATCTACTCATGGTGTCCTCCTATCTGCTGGTTGCGTTCCCGCTGGGTGGCTCCGTCCGCATAGTTCAACCCTTTGAGGATGGCGTTCTTGCCGAACTTCTTCTTTATCTGCAGCACGGCTTCCTGGCGGCGGCGTTCCCTAGCCAGCATCTCTTCTTCAGCTTTCTGTTCCTTTTCCTGCTTTTCGTAGTCGGTGAAAAGGTCGAGCTGCACGGCTTTATTGTCTGGCTGTATATCCGCCTCGTGCATAAGATGGTTTGCCGACAGGGTGATGCGGCGTACCAGCAGGTCGGGGTTTACGATGCGGTCGAACAGTCCGCCGGACTTCTCCATGAGGATTGTTTCGGAAGAGGTCGGACGCTCCATGTTTACTGTTCCGTGTGCATGAACCGGGACTTGTCTGCCATAGCGGTCGGTCGCCACTTTGCCCTGATACTTTTCCCTGATATTCCTGTCCGTCAGCGATTCAGTGTCGTAACCGATAGTCAGCACAAGCTGGTCGGTCACCAGTCTCTTGTCAACCAGGTCCAGAGAGAGACTGTCCGCCATTTCCAGTACCACATTCCGTGCCTTGACTGCCGTATAGGGCGACTGGAGCACCTGTCCGCTGCTGACTGAGTTTGTTTCCGGACGGTATGCCTTTATCAAGTCCATAGTCACAGGTTCCCATCCCCAGGCATGGTCTATCAGCAGTTCCGCATTGACCCCGAACAGCTTATACAGCAAGTCCTCACGCTCAATGGAACAGCGGGCGATGTCGCCCATTGTCAGGATGCCGTAGGCCGCCAGCCGTGCGGCAATTCCACGGCCCACGCGCCAGAAGTCCGTAAGCGGTGTATGTTCCCACAACAGACGGCGGTAAGTCATCTCGTCCAGTTCCGCGATGCGCACGCCGTCCTTATCGGCAGGCATTTTCTTGGCCACAATGTCCATCGCTACCTTGCAGAGATAAAGGTTCGTGCCAATGCCAGCGGTGGCGGTGATGCCTGTCTCGGCCAGCACCTCCCGGATGATTTTCATGGCCAGCTCGTGAGCCGTCATCCGGTAATTCTTCAGGTAGGATGTCACGTCCATAAAAACCTCGTCGATGGAATAGACATGGATGTCCTCCGGGGCGATGTGGCGGAGATATATTTCATAAATGCGTGTGCTGTATTGGATGTAATGCGCCATGCGTGGCTGTGCCACCAGATAGTCCACGGCCAGCTCCCTGTGTGCGTCTAGTTCCTTTTTCGAGTGCGATTTCCCGGAGCGTCCCCGCTGCCGGTTCACCTCACGCACCCTCTGCACCACCTCGAACAGCCGTGGCCTGCCGCCGATTCCATAGCTTTTCAGCGCAGGCGATACGGCCAGACAGATGGTCTTTTCCGTCCGCGACGGGTCGGCCACGACCAGGCACGTGTTGAGCGGGTCAAGTCCCCGTTCCACACATTCTACCGAGGCGTAGAATGACTTCAGGTCAATGGCTATGTATTGGCGTTCGGTATTCATGTTTATTTGTCTCCTTTGTCATAACCTACCGTAGGTTCGGCGGCAATGGCTGTTTCATCCTCCGGATTTCCCAAGATGTAGGGGCGTATCTGTTTGGGTGATACGGATTGCCCCAATGCCGGGTTCAACCGTTCTTTCAGCCTCGTGTTGCGTTTCAGCACCGTCATGTTGCGGATGGCAAATGCGAGTGCTTTCTTCGTGCCGATGAGCACGCATATCTTCTTGGCACGGGTGATGCCCGTGTAAATCAGGTTGCGTTGCAGCATCACATAGTGGGTCATCAGGACGGGCATCACCACGATGGGATATTCCGAACCTTGCGACTTGTGGATGGTGGTGGCATAGGCCAGTGTCAGCTCGTCCAGTTCGGAAACATCGTATTCCACGATGCGCCCTTCAAAGTTGATGTATAAGGTGCGCTCTTCTAGATCGACTGATTCTACGAAGCCCAAGTCCCCGTTGAAGACGTCCTTGTCATAATTGTTCCGCAGCTGCATCACCCTGTCGCCCTGACGGAACGAATAGCCGCTGCGGTTTAGCGACACGCCCGAAGGGTTCAACGCCTGCTGCAAGGCCATGTTCAGATTGGCCGCGCCTACTATTCCCCGTTGCATGGGTGTCAGCACCTGGATGTCGGCTGTTTTCCGGTGATAGGCTTTGGGCAGGCGGTTCTTCACGAGGTTCACGATTTCCTCGGCTACCTTCTCCGGGGCTTCCTGTTGCATGAAGAAGAAGTCGGTGTCCTTGCCGTTGCTGGTATCGGGGAAACGGCCCTGGTTGATGGCGTGGGCACTCATCACAATGCGGCTGGACTGTGCCTGCCGGAAGATGCGCGTCAGGCGGATGACGGGTATCTTTTTACTGTCGATAATATCGCGGAGTACGTTGCCGGCTCCTACGCTGGGTAATTGGTCGATGTCGCCCACCATGACGAGGCGCATGGAAGTGGAGACCGCCTTCATCAGATTGTTCATCAGGATGATGTCTATCATGGAACATTCGTCCACGATGAGCGCGTCGCCTTCCAGCGGATTCTCTTCGTTGCGTTTGTAGCCGTCCTTCGGATTGTACTCCAGCAGGCGGTGGATGGTTTTGGCCTCCATGCCCGTAGCCTCGCTCATCCGCTTGGCAGCCCGTCCGGTGGGAGCGGCCAGCAGGATGCGTAGCCCCAGATGTTTCAGTGCGGCGATGATACCTTGGGTCGTAGTGGTCTTGCCTGTGCCGGGCCCGCCAGTCAGCACCATAACCTTGGAGCGAAGGGCTTCCCCGATGGCCTGCAACTGCACCTCGTCATACGTGATGCCAGTTTCCTTGGACAGTTCCGCAGCATTGAACCGGGTCGCAAAGAGATTGCTTTCCGACTCACGGAGCAGGGCAAGCAGACGGTTGGCCGTGCCCACCTCGGCAAAGTAGAACGGAGGCAGGTAGATGGCTTCATCCTCTGTCTTCAGGTCTTCCGTCCGTGCCATGTCGGTCAGGGTTTTGCGGATGGAGTCCTCATCCGCTTCCAGCAGACAGATGGCGGCTTTCACCAGCTGCTCCTCCTCGGCATACACGTGTCCCTCATTGGCCAGTTGGTTCAAGGTATAGATGATGCCGCTCTTGCAGCGACGCAGGTCGTTCTTCTCATATCCCATCTTCCCTGCGATTCCGTCAGCTGTCTTGAAGCCGATGCCCCAGATGTCATCCGCCAGGCGGTAAGGGTTCTCTTTCACTTTGTCGATGCTCTCCTTGCCGTATTGGCGGTATATCTTGGCTGCATAGGCCGTGCTTACCCCATAGCCTTGCAGGAAAAGCATCACGTTCTTGATGTCCTTCTGCTTCTCCCAGCTCTCGCGGATTTTCTCCACACGCTTCCTGCCGATGCCCGGCACTTCATACAGCCGTTCGATGTCGGTCTCTATCACCTCGATGGTATCCAGCCCGAACTGCTTCACAATGAGTTGGGCGAACTTCGGCCCGATTCCTTTCACCAGACCGCTTCCCAGATATTTCTCAATGCCATAGACAGTGGCAGGCATCACTTCCTCCCAAATCTGACAGACGAACTGGCTGCCATAACGCTTGTCCACCTTCCAGTCACCTTCGCACAGCAGCACGCTTCCGGCAGGCACCTCCAACAGGTTGCCCACCAAGGTCACAAGGTCGTCATAACCTTTCACCTTGACTTTCATGACAGAATATCCGTTCTCCGGATTCTGATAGGTGATGCGTTCCACTACACAGCGAAGTTTGGGCATAGGCGTTATTTTTTGAAGAATAAATCTTTTAATTTGGCAATACAATCTTCAGACAGTTTTTCTTCCGGTTGGCAAGAACCGATTTTACAGTTGCTCAAGAAGTTTAGTTCCTGCAAGTCAACTATAATCGGCCCTTTGACCAACGTCAGTACATACGGGGCGCAATCATCAACCATGTTCAGTTCCTCCTCCGGATTCTCCAAGAAAAGCATGGCATCCTCGCCTATGGCAATTGTGTGCATCAGGTAGAGTTCAGCATCCGCTCCACATTGGTGAATGAATACCACCTTGTCACCTTTTCGGGGTAAATCTCTTTCCCAAGGAGGGAAACCACCCCAACGGAAATGTGTGATACCATCTTGATAAAGAAATTCCAAAAGGTTTTGGCAGGAACTGTTATCCATCTTTTGTACATACCAACTTTCCGTACTCTCTATCTTGCTTTTAATATAGATGGTCATACGTAAGCGTTCATCGTAAGTTCCATTATCCTTGACAGTGGTAAGTTCCGCAGTAAAGGCGTCACCCCATCCCATATCCATCATTTTCGCCACCATTTCGTTTTCCTTTCGTGGTACATAGCCGATGATGCAATCAAAGTCAAAATTTTCCGTATCACCTTCCATATCATCGGCTAATGCCACGGCCACCGCATTGCGGTCATGCTTATTGGTGCGCTCGCGAATCAAGACTAGCTCCGCACCTTCATACAGCTCATCCCAAAAGTCTTCCGGATGATGGAAGTTCCAGCCGGCAACGGCACATTCCTTGAAAAACGCCCTTTTCTTTTTGGGTTCGGGAAAATTGGACATTCCTTCAGGAAGCGGTACAGGCATACCTTCTGTAATTTCTATTTTGTCATTGTATTCGGGTGGGGCAACATCACCTTGTAGGGCAATGAGGTCATTGTCCGTATCACCGCCCGGATTGAAGGTGTCAACCATCTCCTTCATCTGTCGGTCAAGTTCAATATTTTCAATACCTTTCTCCTTTAATTGCCTTTGCAGGTCTTGCAGTTCAGTGTCACATTTGGGGCATGTGCCAGCGCAATCCCCTTCGTGGCGGCATTCTGCTGGCTGATAGGTCAATCCATACTGCGTGGCTATCCGCTTTCGGATTTCTCTGAGCAAATTGCATTTATCCTTTCCGTTCATGTTGCAGTCCTTTTGTTTGAGGGTGATATTTTGATTCTCTTTGAAGGTAGCGTACACATTCAAAATTCGTAAACCCCATTCTTTCCAGTTCATCAAGGCTGTAGTCCACATCCTTATCCGTATTATAACCAGGAATAAGGGGGACTTTCACGGTGATATCCTTCACCCGGCAGGTCTGGAGCAGTACGCTCAGTGAGTGGTCACGGATACAGCTCGGTTGCCCGGTATATCGTTCGTAGATGACATGGTTGATGTCCTTTACATCCACTATCCAATGGTCTACTATCGGTGCGAGTTGTCGGATGGTGTCTTCAGAACAGTAAAGTGAGGTTTCCAATGTGATTTTCCAGACATTACCGCATATCCGACGAAATTCCTCTATGAAACTGGCGTATCGGGTCGGCTCGCCGCCCCCAAAACAGATGCCACCTCCCGTTGCCTGAAAGTAAAGGTCGTCTACCTTCACACGGTCATAGAGTTCATTGACATCCAATTGTATGATTTTTTTTTTCAACGAAAGGCCATTGTTGCCATACGAATAGATTTCCTCATGACAGCGGTCGTTCAGACAGTAGGCACACCGAAGCGGACAACCCATGAAACAAACCAACGTAGTGATTCCATGGCCGTCCGTTCCCATCCGTAGACGGTCTATGGCAAAGATGTGAGCCAGACAAAACGCTTGATGCTTGTCCGATGATTTCATAGTGAATGCTACTTATTTTATCTTATTGAGTTTTTCTCTCACATCCATCAATGCGAACCCAAGCAGGTTTTCTCCTTTCCATAAACGGGGGTTCCTGCAGTCTGGGTCATCTTCTTTCATGCCAATTCCCCAAACTGTATCGTAGGGGCTGGCTTCCACCAATATCTTATCTCTTGTGCCAAGCAGAAAGACTTTCAGCTCTTCATTATCCATGAATTTGTGCAGATTGCCGGTAATGACAATTTCCATACGATGCTTTTGCCATTTGTATTCGTCAAAATTCCGCATTTCTCTACCTAATGCCTTAATCTCTTTCGGATCTGTAGATGCCAAGATTCTTTTTCTTGTATCTTCATCGCCCATGATTCGTGCCTTTTCTGCCATCATGAACTGTTCCGCACAGTTGTAATGGATACCATTTACGGTAAACCTGCAAGGGAACCATTGGCTGAGACAGGCTTTGGTCGTTTCACCCGGCTTGCCGTGATGTCCCCAAAAGAACAAGAAATCCGGATTGGAAATATCATAGAGGTCTTCTTTCCTTAATCTTCCATTCACATTCGTATAGTCTAAAGTGCGGTACCATTCCCTGAAACTATCCAAATTCGCGAAATCACCTCCCCAATGAAGCCAGCGGTTAAGCAACAGGGCTTTCATCGACATGGGCACACCGTCATCCGGGCATAAGTCGGCAAGTCCGCAATGTTTGTAATAATCCAAATCCTCTTCTATGTGAGGATGGTCTTGTGGAAATAGATTGAACTTCACCCAGCATCTTTCATAATTAAACAACATGCCCTTCATCTGTGAACGAAAAGGACATAATCGCTCTCCTTTATAATAATGGCACTGTTCCAGCAGCATCAGCTTCTGTGGTGGAAACTCGGCCGACATATACATTCCGAACACCCATTCTTTATTGACCGGTTGGTGCATGAGGTCATCAGTAAGTACCACTCCTCTTTCAAAGTCTTCGCACAGACCATACTTTTCAAAGTGTTCGTGCCAATCATAATGGTCATAACTGCCCCACAACAGTTCAAAATAGTGCTGATGTTCCCAGATACCGTGAGAAAGCGTACCTGCGGAATAGGGATTCTTTGCTTGCATCCGCTTTGCCAACACGTCAATAGCGGCCTTGCTTAACGGACGGCTTTGTATGATTACCTCCTCAAACGATTCCGGCAACACAATGTTTTCTTCCACTATCGCTTCTTTGAACAAGGGAGCGATGTCCTCCGCCTTGAATCCGGCTATTCCGCAACCAATGGGAGTCACCAGAAAAGTCAGTTCCTTGTGTTCCTTGGCAAAAGCAATGAACTCATCCACATAGGGGCGAATGGTTTCCACGCCACCTTGCATGGTCGGTATGGCATAGCATTGACCTTGCAACCCTACACCATTGCCCCAGATGGCACCGAACTTTTCGTATGCCATACGTGCCGCTCCTCCACCGTGCATTCCTTGCAGATTACTTCCGAATACAAAAATCTCATTCGCCCTTAGGTTCGTGATTCTTTCTGATGTATATGTGGGTCTGAAGTATTCCATATTTGTTCAATTATTGGTTTCGTTTTGGGTATGGTTGATGGACACATTGAATGCCTTGCAACGGCGGTTCTGCTGGTTGGCCCGACTTAGGGAGAAACGGCCGAACTTTTCATAGATGTCCAGTCCGCGCCCCAAAGTGATGGTCCATCCCGTGTCGGTCTGTATCATGCGGTCGTGGTCGGCCTTGAAGTCGTAGGTGAACTCAATGCCCAGGGGCAGCAGTTCATCGGCCAGGTCGTTGAAGCTGTCTATTACTTCCGCCACCTTCTCATCGTCCTCGTTCTGTGTACTTAGGTGAATCTTGATGGTGTCCTGCACGGATGTCACGTCACGCACCATCTGGATAAAGTCTACCAAGTTGTCTATCTGGTAGGGTTGACGGATAAACGGGTCGGTCAGCCTGATTTCCTTGGCCGTGCGCAGATAGTCGCCAAAGAGTCCCTTATAGGTGATGCCGCCCTGGTTTTCGCGGATGGTGATGACCTTGGAAGTCAAAGCAGGAATACGGGGACGTTTTCCCTTGGTGGTAGAGGATGATGTTTCGGATGTGGTTCCCTCCATGCCTGCCTTTTGCTCTTGCTCCGAAGACGGATGGGCATTGTCTTGATTTTGGCTCGTGGCATTTTGAGAATCAAACTCCAAGCCTTCCAGCGTTTCCACTTTCACGCTTTCTCCCGTGGGCAACCAGGTGTAGACAAACTTTGCAGGCTCTGCATTGAAAGTCTCGTCAATGGCATACAGCTGGTCCTTCACACGCTTGCGCCCCTCGGTGGCAAAGTCTATGATTTCCCGTGCTTCCTCATCGGTCATCCGACCGTCTGGATAGAGCAACTTGCTGAATCCGGAGAAAGTCTTGCGGATGGCCAGATGGTCGCGTTCAGACAGCGAGCCGTCAAACCGCACATATTCTTTCAACGCCGATGTACGGTCGTCATTCCGCAACTCGTGCAGCACGGCGGCTATGTAGTCCGTTATCAGCCCGTATCCGGTTGAGAAGCTGTTCTTCTTCAGAATCCTGATTTCCCATCCGGGATTATACAGGTGGATGCGGTCGAGGAAGGCTCCTTTGATGAAAGACGTGGGAATGGACTCAAACAGGTGTGAGTTTTTCAGCATATACGGCACGGTGTGCTTGGTGTTTCCCACGAACACCATCGATGCGCTGGCTTCATGCGTTCCCTTGCCACGGTTGAACGACTTGTTTGCCAGGTAGTTCTGCATGGTGTCTATCAGCACGGCATCCACGTTGCGGCCTTTCTGCTGCTCAAATTCGTCCCATGCTACCACGTCCCAGTAGCCCACCAGTCCCAATATCTCCTTGTTGCCCTGCATCTTGACAAACAGCCGGGCAGAGGTTACATCACCTCCGCTGACCAGCACACCGTAGGGCGACAGTTCCTGGAACACGTGGCTCTTACCCGTGCCTTTAGGCCCCAGCTCCACAAAATTGTAATTGTTTTCCACATGAGGCAACAGCCGTGCCAGCGTGATGAATTTCTCGCGGCGGTTCATCACCTCCGGGTTCAGGCCGACCGTGTGCATCAGGAAGTCCAGCCATTCCTCCGTGGTGAAGTTCCGGCGTTGCTCGATGTATTCTTCCAGGTCGATGTGGGAAATCTGTATGGGTTTCAGGTTCTGTATCTCCCAACGTACCTTGACCTCTTCGCCTGACACATAGCCGATGGTGACAATGCACCACACGCCGTTGCCCGACAGCAGTTTGGGATTCTTGCGGACATACTCCGTCCCGATGGGCACTCCCGACAGGCCGAGATTGGCAAAGGTAGCGTTGTACTCGTCGCTCCGCTCGTTGAGGGTGACGGTTACTTTGTCTATTACCCTGTGCTTGCCATGCTCGCGGATGACGCCTTTGATGCTTTCCGCCTCCGCCCGGTGTACATAATTGTTTCGTATCACCTGCTTGACTTTCTCCAGTCCGTCGTTGATGATTTCTTCATCATCGCTGGCGCAATACTGTCCCAGCAGATACTCCAACACGTAGGTGGGTACCGGTAGTCCGCCTTTCACGAGGAAAGCCAGATCCTTCCGCACCACCTTGCCGATGAAGGCATCTAATATCTTTTGCTGCAGTTCCATCATTCAAAGTCAAAATCGTTTTCAATTAAGGTATTGTTCGTCACATTTTCTTTGATGAGCGGATTCAGGTCGTCCGCTGCGTCAAACACTTTCAGTTGGAGCACCTTGGCGTTCACGTTCCGGTTCAAGGTCAGGTCCACCTGAATCTTCCGGTTGTCCAGCGACGGGTCGGTCTTGTCCAGCAGGATATCCTTGACAGGTGTGACCGACTCGTCGTTGTGATACAAGGCCACGCGGATGTATCTTTCCTTCATGTCCATGGAAACAGCCTCCGTCTGCAACAGTTTGAAGCGCAGCCGGGATGCCTGGATAGACAGTTTGCGGTCGAGCACCATCACCCCCACAGGCTGTTTGTTGTCATCGCGCTCCTGATGACATATTATAATAGGTATGATTAGTTCCTGCATGGAAGCTCCGCCATGCGTGAACATATATCCCCCGGAAGGTGCCGCCAAGCGATTCGTTCCCTGCGGCACGGCCACATACACATCGCTTCCGTTCAAGATACCCGACACTTCACTGAGCGGAAACTTCACCATCCCCGTGGCTTCGGCATCCGAGCGGGTCAGATAGTAACGGGTGCTGCGTTCAATGGTTTCCTCCTCTATCTTGTGCTTGTCTTTTTCCGCAAAGTCGATGTCATTGAACAGGAAACCGTGGTCGCTGGTGACATACACTTCCGTGACGTTGTAGCTTGCGAGGATTTTGGGAATCATCGTGGCCAGTTCGTTGATGGCTTCCCGGCATGCCTGCGTCACTTGCTTGGCCGTACCGTCGTGTCCGGCCTTGTCTATCGTGTCGTGGAAGATATACACCAACGGATGTTTGAATATCTCGCGGTTCTTCTGTTGGTTGTATTCCGCTACGGTCTCAAACGGGACACAGATGGCTCCATCCTTGTATCTTTGTAAGTGTTCCGAGCGTTTTTCGGTGGTGCTCAGTATATGGTTGTCTACTGACATATTCTGACTGTCCTCTTGTCCATAGAGTTTCAGCTCCCGGTGGGGTAAAAGCGCCGGTTTGCCGTATTTGGTCTCCGTGGGCAGCATGGCCAGCATGGCTTTCAGCGTGGCGACATGCTTGGACCGGGCCAGTTCGCCTATCAGTTCTTGCGCCACCTCGTAGCGCAGGGCGTCGCTCACGATGACGGCCACTTTCTTCTGCATGGGCCGGATGCGCTTCTCATAGAAATCTTGCTGACGGGACAGGTGTACTCCGCCCATGCCTCCGGTTTCCTGAATGCAGCGAGTCCATTCCTGATTCATGCGGTTGTTGAGCTTGCTGTAATGCAGGTCAAGACTGTGCTTGGCCTGCTGGATGTCGGGGAACAATCCGCACGAAGGGTCCACCTTGAAATACTGTTCGGTGGCCTGCCGGTAAAGCTGGTCCAACACGTAATAATCCTCCTGATAGCGCATCACGTATTCGTTGGGCGTGTTGAGCGTGAGCGAGCCGAGTGCCAATGCTTTCTGGTAGTATCGCGCCACGGTCAGGCAATAGTCCATGACCGAAGCCGTCATACCGCGTCCGTTCAGCTTCAGCATCAGGTCTTCTATCCGTCTAATGACCGCCTCCGGCTCGGTTTCCATCTTATCCTTGAGCAGTCCGGCCACGATGGGCTGGCAGAGGCGTGGCGGCACGAAATAGTAGTTGGCGTCCGTTCCGTACCAGCGTATCAGTTCATCATCGCGGACGGCATCGCCCAGTTCGTCCATCACCTCCAACAGCGCGTCCGCCGTCTTTTCCTGACTGAGTGCCAGTTCCAAGAGGCGGTTCATCTGTTGCAGGGCAAGGGTGTTGTCTATGCGCCATTGCTTATAGTTATCCGCTGCCACGGGGGCAAGATTCTGCACGATAGCGTTGTATTTCAACACCTTCACCACATCAGCCACTTTTTCTTCCGTATTGTCATCGATGGTTGTGCCGAAAATGTCTGTCAGCTTCCGTCCCAAGGCTTCGACTGCATCCTTGCATTTGCGCAGCTTCACGAAGAAGTCCGTCCGCTTCTGTTGCTCCGCATCCCGTCCCAACAAGATGACGCGCAAAAGGATAGCATCCCATTCCAGGATGCGCTGCACGCCCATGTAGCTGCTGATGAATCCTCGGACCAGCTTGTCGGTCGTGATGCTCCGGTCCTGGTAATAGGGGGCGAACAGGCGCAGCATCCTTTCCGACTGCAACGCCATGATGTTCCTTTCCACAAAGCGCATCATCGGCTTGTCCGTGTCGGGTAATCCGTACTGTTGCATAAAGGCGGTATAATCTTGGCTTTTGTATTCCATATTGGCCGTCAGCACGTCGAGCAGCGGAAAATTCTCCCTCAACGATTTCTTTTGCAAAGGGGACTCCTGATGGAAGTATAACACCACCCGGTCATCGGCCCAAGCGTTGTCCAGATTGTACTTCACAGTGAACCAATCCCCCTGGAAGTCCACAAAGCGGTAGCCTTCCTTCCACTGCACCTCGCGAAGCTCGTCAGCAAGGAACTCGTCATTAAAGATAAAGAGGACTTTCAAGTCAGGCTCTCTATCAAAGTAATTGTATATTTTGTCTATCGCGCTCATTTCTTCCGGTATTTTTGGTTCATGTCGGAAGGTCTTTCTGGTATTGTTCTTTCCAAATACCCTGCTTCAACCAAGTCCGTAATATAAGTTTGGATATTCTTGCTATGATAACTTACCCCGGCTCTTTCAAGTATTTCACGACTACTACGAGGTACGTTGCAATAATTGACCACATCCTTTTGCTTGGGAGTGAGTTTCATCCGGCGAGTGTCAGGGGTCACACCAAAAGTGTCAGGGGTAGCCTCATTTTTGCCAGGGCGAGTGTCAGGGGTCACATCAAAAGTGTCAGTGGTAGTCTCGTTTTTGCCGGGAATAGTGTCAGGGGTAGCCTCGTTTCTGCTAAGGATAGTGTCAGAGTCCGCCTCTAAATTAGGATTCCTTTTTATCGTAATCAAAAACTCATGTATCCTTTCGTCATTCTTGAACTCTACTTGCAGCCCATCTTCCAAGGCACGCTGGATACCCGTTCCTGCTCCTGTATAAGGCAGAAGATAGATGGCATTGCTGAAAAGGAAATTGTTACGGGGCATGGAGGTGCCGTTGGTTATGTCTTCCACTTGCAATCCGTTGGGCAGGATGCCGGGACTGTGTATCTCCACCCGGTTATCAAAAATGAAGATACGGATGGGTGCATTCCAATTCAGGGAGCGGTGTACAAGTGCATTGACCACAAACTCAACCAAACTGCTATAAGGGATTTCGAGCTTGCCCAACGAATTAAATTCTTTCTCTACCTGTACGTTTTTAAGATTCCGGGTAAAGAAAGCCATGATGGTTTCAAACTGATGCAGCAGGTTTCCCTCCATATCCGCATCGTTCACTTTGTCTCGGAATTGCTTGCCGCCTATATGGTTCCCGACAAAACTGATGCATTTGGCCGTCATGACCGGTAGCCAACGCTGGGTGTATTTGCCGAACAGCAGCATGGCGGCTACGGTCAGACTTCCGTCCGGTCGGATAAATCGCAGGTTGCGCATCAGTTTGTTCAAGTCATGTCCCTTGGCAATGGCATTGGCGATGTCGTCAAGAGAAGCTTCACGGAGAGCGTCGCCGACCAGCCCTTTCTTCTCCAATACGATGGAGAAGCGGTTTTGCAGGAAAACTTTGAGGGTATCTTCATCCAGGTCATCCAGCGTGGCATCTTTCACCACCGCTTCGTCCGGGGCGAAACTGCCGCATTCGGACATCATCTCCGCCAACTCGGCATTGTCGAACACTTTGCGCTTGTCGGCACCGTTCTTTATCCAGACAATGCCTTTGTTGTCGTGGTAAGGCTTATTGTTTCCCTCTTTGATGGTTGCCACTACCACACCACCGCTTTCCACTTGGGCAGTATCAATGTCGAGCAAGATGCTTGGAACTACATTCTCAGAAGCGATATTGCCGAGCATGTTGGTCGTTTCCTGCACCTCGGCATACGACAAGGGGTTAAATTCTCCTGTCTTATCATTGATGCCAATCACAAGCTGACCTCCTCGATAATTACTCATGGCAACCAGTTCGCAACCTATGTCATATTTGTCCAAGATGCGTTCCTTGAACTGCACCTTGCTTACTTCGCCGAGGTCTCTGAGCCGTAGTATATCTTCTGTTGTCATAATTGTTAATTCGCTTTGATAGTTAAAAACTTACCATATTTGTTTTGTATTGAAACTTGTTCCGACTCGCTAAGGCTTGGTATCGAAAGAAATAATCGATGTTTAGCACGGCTACAAGCGACATAATACAAACGATGGTCGTCTTCTGTTTTGTTTAAATCCGTTTTTAACAAGAAATCCAATGCCTTTTTGGTCTCATCAAATACCAAAAGCACATTATCAAATTCCAAACCTTTAGATTTGTGAATTGTAAGATGACATGTTTCTTCATTTTTATCTCGTATACCTTTTGCAAAATCAAGATATAAGTTTGAATACAGTTCAGCAGGTTTTCCACTTCTTATTTTAGATAAAAGGGTATCCCTTAATGAATTTATTACATCGTAAAAATCCATCAACGAACCGTCTCTGTATTCCTTTTCTTTTTGCAATATATTTAACAACTTATTGAAAGCACACTCTTTATCAAATAATATTCTTTTATCCAGTCCAAATGCCTTAAATATATACTTCATAGCATCTTTCATTAGCATTGATTTTGCATTTTCAATTGCTATAAGGCAATTATAGACAAATTTTGATCTACCGTTGTCATTAAGATCATATAACTGATTAAGTAGATTTTCTTCACCAGAAAGTGAAAGGTTCAATTTTAGAGAATTTGCTGTTTGATTACTCCAACTGAGTGATATCAATTTTTCTTGACAGCATAAAGCCTTAGCTTGAAGATAGTTATCTTTTGCTTCTCCAATAAAAACAACAGGTTCTCCAAAATCATCTTTCACCAGTGGATTCTGCGTCAAATCCGTTCGTAATATATTTAGAAAATTCAATATGGATTGTGTACTTCGCCTATTATCATTAATTTTGTAGCACTTTAAATTAGGAGCATTAAAAGAAATAATGTTCTTTATGTCACTTCCTGCGAAACGATAGATTGATTGCGCTGTATCCCCTATTATGGTTACTTTTGTACCAGCAAACGCTAATTGCTGAAATATATAGTGTTGAATAGAATTAGTGTCTTGATACTCATCAATAAGCATAAATGGAAACTTTGCAACCAAAAAATCAATAATTGATGGATATTTTTGTATTAGCTTATATGAGAAATACAAAACATCGTCATGGTGCATCAGCCCATATTTTTTCCAAACATATTTTTTATATGACATGACATCATCTTTTTTAAAGCCGCGAAATGGCGACTTATTATTAGCTGATGACTTTAATTCTATATTTCCGTTTATGAGTTGCCAATGATGTTTTTCAATAAAAATCTTTAAGGATGAATATTCCTTAAATTTTGCAGCATAGAATTTCATTTTTGAAGGAACAATATCATTTAATACTTCATATCCCATTATAATGTCATCTTCATGTCCGTCCAATTTATCTATCGCAAAATTTTCTTCTTCCGCAATAAGATGGAAATAAGGTTTGATAATTTGAGCATATAAAAAGGCATGAATTGTAGATACTTCCAGACTGTTGCTTTTATTGCCTACACGTTCTTCTACATTTATGGCCGCTTTGTTCGTATATGTAATACAGGCGACTTTACTAGTTGGTCGCAATACTCCGGATTTCAATATACGACGTATTTGGCCTGTTATCCAAAACGTCTTTCCCGCACCAGGCCCTGCAAGGACACGGATGGAATTGTTAAAATCTTGAAATTCGTCCGAATGTATAGTTATTTCTCTAGAAGCCATGATATTGCATCTCTGATATATTGGGGTATTTTTACTTTTTCCTTTTCTTCACTCGGTAAATCTGCTATTTGGGTTGCAAGTTCTAATGCGTTCTCTCCTTTGTTGATAGAACAAAGATAACGAGCTGCAATCAACCCCTCCCTTTTTTCATCATCATTCCAATTATCATTATTTGAATACAAATCAATTAGCTTTTTAAATTTGCATTTAAGTTTAGCTTCATCAAATGTTCTTGTTTTCATCATTTCCTCCAATTCATGCCTATTTGACATAGAATCAGTAAGAATGTTAGGATTAGAGCTGTTTATACGAGCAATTTCATATTCCAGTGTTTTTCCTTTCTGATCTTGGCTGAAAAAATGAATATTTTCATGTTTCTCGTATTTGGCAACAAATTTTTCAGAATGATTATCATACGCATAATCTTTTAAAACTCCGTATTCAATAGGCCAGCAAGAAGAGAACGATTCATATGGGTCGTTCGATTTCTTTACAGGATCTCTATCCGTCAGACAAGCTACACGTATTGGAAAAGCTCCTTGGTCTATTTTATCATAAAGTTTCAGGAAATGCTCAAAATATCTTCCCCCGATATTAACAATTATTGCTTGTTGTTTATGCCATTCCTTATCATAACCTAATAATTGAACAAATACAGGTATCAATATTTGTTCTGCAAGTCCTTCAACAAAAAGAATTTTACCTGCGAACAACATATCTGCGCGAGTTGCATCTAAATATCGCTGTACAAACTTTTTTGCGTTTGGCTCATCTGAATATATCTTACGAGGATAGTAAGCCGATATGATATGGTTTCCATCCTTAAACAAGCAACATAATTCATCCAGTTTAACCTTTGCTGTTAAACTTGGTGAATGTGAAGTTATAAATACTTGCTTAACTTTATGGTCTGAAATATTCCGGCGAAGAAAATCAAGAAATTGATACTGTAATTCTGGATGTAAATGAGCTTCAGGCTCTTCTATTGCAAGAATTGAAAATGCTTTTGCATTTGTTGTACCCATATAGGATGCTTCCTTGTTGGATTGCATTTTCGCAAGTAACAAAGATATATATATAAGATTATTATATCCCAATCCATTATTTGCAATAGGGATATTGAATCCAATAGAAGTAGATACCAAGATATTGAGCACTCGTAGGAGTTGTTCTTCTGTCACATTACCATCGAAAATTAAATCATTTTCATTATAAAGCGCACCAGTCTCGTTAGCGTATTCGATAATTTTATTTTTTCCATCTTGAATTCTCTCAATTAAAGACTGGATGCTCTTTTGTGTGTCATGGCGAAACTCCTCTTGTTTTTTACGTAATTCTGTTTTAATTTCTTCTTCCTTTTTATCACTTGTTTTGATGTCGTAATCCAAGAAATAACCAAGAACATCATGAAGTAGTTCTGCTCGACCGGAATATAAGTCTCCCTCAACATTACGTAATGCTTCAACTTTTTGAAAATCTATTTTATGTATATCTTCCGGTGAAACTTGCTGATGAAGATTTTCTTTCCCTCCGTAAATGGCATAAGTATATTTACGAATAAATTTACTATCAATAATGCTCATGACCTCAGAAACATCTTTTGCAGATGACACACTTTCCTTATAAGACACAGTTTCTGTTTCCGGCAAGTAGAACACATAGGTCATACATGCCTCCAATTTAGGTTCAAGAGAAACTGCGTAAGTTGAAAATAATGCCACATCGCTTGAATTGTTACTTTCATTACTTGACATGGAAAAATACAAACTGATTTTTATTGATGGAGCATTTTCTTTCAATTCTGCCAATGAAATGCCTTGATAAAAATCCCATGCCGACAATTTCTTTTTTCTTTCTGTATCAATGACAAGAGCTATTGCATCCAATAAAGTGCTTTTCCCTCCATTATTATGTCCTAAAATGACATTTAGGCCATCTACGAGTTCTATTGTAGCCTCATTAAAACCTTTATATTTCGATATTTCAACCTTAGAAATGTACATATTTATAAATCCTATTATCGTTTGTTATTTCAATTTCGCTAATACATCTCCAAATTTCCCATAGTTCACCACCACACCATCGTCCAAGTCGAAAGCTATCTGTTCGTCGGCCACGGTGTGCAGGCGGTCGTGATACTCGCGGCACTCTGCAATCTGCCGTGTGATACTGTCCAACTGCTTGCGCTCACGGGCATTGAGGTTGGCGGCATTAGCCTCCATCTCGGTTTGCCGCTGCACCAGCCACTCGATGTGGGGCAGGAGGTATTTCGTGCGGATGCGCTCTGCCGTGTAAGCGTTCATGCGGTGCATATAGGCCAGGCATTGGAAAGCCCCTTTCTTCGAGGAGAACAGCCAATAGATGGGGCGGTTCTGGTACATCTTCTTATGGTCTTTCCAGAAGTCTTTCACGAAGTAATCGTCCAGGCTCTTTCCCAAGGCGGCTTCGATGGTATTGAGATTGTCCACCAAGGTGTCTTCGCCGAAGGCCACGGCGAGCCACCGCTTGACCACCGTCGTGGCATTGTCGCTGAAGTCCGTGTCGCTGGGCATCAGCGGCAGCAGGCCGTCGTCGTCCGGCTCGAAGCGACTGCCGGGCACCAGCGCGTGGTATTGTTCCGGCCCGTCGCCTTGATTGGCCAGTATGAGTCCCTTGCGGTCGAGGCTGTAGCGTCCCATGACGCAGCCGATGGCGTAGGAGAGGAGTTGCTTCACCACCACGTCCGTGTGCCACACCATACGTCTTTTTATATCTTCGTTGTCTGTCATCTTGTATTCTTTATCTGATTAATAATCAATCGTTTCTATCGCATAAGCGTTGTCCATGCGTATTACCGGGATTCCTTTCATGTTTTGGTACTCTGATTACCATGCCTTGGGAGTCACGTTCCCATGCCTTGGGAGCGACGCTCCCACGCTTTGGTAATCAGGCTCCCAAGCCTTGGGAACGTGGTTGCCCTTATCGGGTAGTCAGGTCGGGCTGAAGTCATACAGCTCCCGATACCCATCGAAGTGCAGTTCCTCCGTATATCTCGCTCGGCGGAAGAGGTTGATAATCCACTGTTGCTGTTCGGGCGTGAGCAGCTTCTCGCCGTGATGATAGCGGTAGTACGTGGTGTTTCCACCCAAATACTTCTTGATGTGGTTGCGCAGGGGCGTGTCGTCTTTCTGCTTCACCTCGGCAAAGAGAGTCTTGAAACCATAGGCGGCGCGGATGACGCGCGTCTGATTGTACATCGTGCAAGTATTGCCCTGCCGTGCCGTGGGATAAACGGCATCGCCCCACATCTTATCCGTCGGGATGTACTTACCGGCCAGGGAACGTGCGCAGGTGTCCGCATTAGGGCAGTCCGCCTGAAAACATCGGGCATACGAGGGCGGTATCTGTTCGGGAGTCAATGGGATGTTCGTGTCCATATCTTTCGCTTTATTGCTTTTTAGTTAAACGATAGTTCTCCCTGTTGCAGGATGGTAATTTCCTCCGGCGGCACGTCGGGCATCAGTTCGTCCTTCAGACCATATATCTCGATAAACTGGCGGTTCAGTTCCTCCTCGTTGGCATGAAGCTGGAGGAATTGCTCCGTCCAATGCTCCCGGTAGGCATCCATCAGGTCGGACAGACGGTGCGAACCTTCGCCCTGCTCCTTGCTGAGGCGGACGAGTTCGTTTTCTTGAAAGTCCCAAGAGGTTTCGTGGGCGTCCCAGTCGGATTTGCTGATGGAGATGTTTTTATTTACTATTTCGCTTACAGCATCTTCTTCAATTCTTAATGGTAAATTCTTTATATTCCCTGCTTGAAAATTTATCGTCGGATTTAACAATTTGAGAATAGTGAAGCATGGTTTAGAGACCAAGAACCCTAAAATATATTTTAACTTTCTGTTTGCAAACAGCATTGAGCCCGCAACATCAAATAATGCACCATAAGGAACATAACGAACTCCAAAATTTGAGGAGCTTATAAAAGACCATGTAAGGCCTTCCTTACAATAATAATCGTATCCACCATTTTCTCGATGGCCAGACATCGAGTTCATAAGCTCTCTTCCTTCTTTATTAAACCAAAGGACTTCAACCAAATTGCCATACCACCTTCTAAATTCTCCTCCTTTGTTATATGGAAAAAATTTTTTGTTTGAGAGCTTTAATTCATCAATGCTTTTAGTTCCAAAACCTATTTTATTGAGATTTATTGCCCACCACTGTCTAACGAAAATCTCATTTTTTCCTGTTCCCATTCCAATTTTTACATCAGCAATATCCTTTAACTTCATGCTGTTTTGGAAATTTTCTATCATCCTCTCACTCACCCAATACCCAATCGGGCATCCCGGAATCTTCTCGAAGTTCTGTTGGGAGACGTAGGAATAGCCATTCTCTCCGGCAAGAAACATCCGTTCCTTATCTCCACAACTCTTGCCATCCACCAATCGGAAGTACGTGCCTGTGGTGTATGGCGTATGCTTGGTTACCACAAAAGCCGTGTTCTGCACCACCTCGCCCGACAGTTCATCGAACGTGCGAGGCCCCAAGTGCAGCATACTGTCTATCTGCAAGGTCTCAAGCAAATGGGTACGCAACTTCTCGAACGAAGAAAGGAACATCCAGCTTTGCATATTTATCATGCCATACTTCCCGTTCTCTGCCAACCGTTCCTCTGCTACCTGCATAAAGACAGAGAACAAGTCCGCTTTCCCCGCCTCATAATTCTTCTTTACATAGTTAGACAACACGACATTCATATTGCCACTACCCATATAAGGCGGATTCATCACCAAAGCGTGATACCGTTCCGTCAGTGCCAAGATGATGCGCATGTAGGGCAGCAAGCCACTTACACTCTCAGCGGGCATCGTTTGCTGTTCATACTCCTCCGTGCGGACAGCAAGAATGTTGCGTGTGCGCTCCGAGAGGCCGAACTTCATGATGCTGCCCAAGTTGTCCGCCTCGTCCATCAAGCATACGGCATCGGCCAGTTCCGTGATGGCTTCGCCGTTGTCCGTCATGATATAATCGGCCAACGCACGGGTCAGATGCTCCTTATCGGGATAAGGCTGCGGCATGTCCAGCACACGCGGCATGCAATGGCAGTCGGCAAAGGAGGCATCACGCTGGCAAGCCTTCAGCAGCAGGGCGAACTGCGCCAGCTGCTTGGCGCGGGTGTCAATGTCTATGCCCGTCAGGTTGCGGCGGAAGATGTGCTCGATGGCCTCGCGGCGGCTGTAGCCCTCATTAATATATAAGGTATAGAGCATGTCGAACATCTCGCCCAAGATGTGGCCGGAGCCGCAAGCAAGGTCGGCCAGGCGCAGGTCGGTCAGGTCATCGTAACGAAAGATAAGGTCGTTCGGGGTAGGCTCAGAGGGATTCACCAGATATTTCCAGTCTTGCGCCACCTCCGTCTCGTAGGGATTGTTGTCGAGGTAGATGCGGCCCACGGTGTTCTGCACCATGTACTTCACAATCCAGCCAGGCGTGAATATCTGCGTGGCGGCAGGAATCTCGCTGGCGGTGAATTTCCCCTTCGCGGCAAACACCTCGTCCTTCTTCTCGGCGATGTAGAACTGGTAGAGCCAGCCGATAAGTTCGCTGGAGCGGTAATCCTCCTCGGCGATAAAATCCGTGTGGTTGATGAGGTCTACAAAACCGCCCTCGGCCAGAATATTGGCCGGCAACAGCAGCTCGGTGTAGTCGGCGATATGGCCGAAGCAGCGGTGGAGGATGGGCGTGGCATGGCAGAAGGCCACGATGAGCAGGCTGAACTGTTCCGTCGTCCGACTGTCATCGTCGAGCAGCGGTATCAGGCGGCTCCGCTCCTCCTCGTTCATCTGCGGCAAGCGTCCCTGCCGTGCCTCGCTCACGATGAGCGGCACGTAAACACCGGGACTTTCGTATTGGAGTACAGGCGGTATCAGTCCGTTCTTGGTCATGATACGGATGGCCATCAGGCGATTGAACCACGTGTAGGCGGCTTCTTCCGCCACGTCTTTCAGTCCATGCCGACGGATGGCAGCGGCCAGTGACTGCCACTTGTGGTAGAAATCTTCCGTCACAGTGTCGCCCATGAAGGTGGCACCGCCGCCCAGCAGTTGCGGCTCTTCCACGGGCGTGCCGTCCGGCCGGAAGCCGAGGGCGGTAAAGCGGTGCACCACGCCCTGCATCAATATATTGCGTGCTTCGGTTGCGAAGCGTTTCAGTTTGTTCGTTTCCATGCTTAGCTTACTATAATGTCGTTGTCTTCATTGATATACCGCATCAGTTGCACCTTGAGCGACTGCAAGTAGCGGTCTACATCGGCCTCGGTGTGCATCGGCTCGGTGGTGTGCGTGTTCAAACGGACAATCTTCCGCACACGCGGCTTGGGCTGTGGAGGTGCTGGCTGTCCGCCGTCATCGTGTACCGAGCCGTCCCCATTGTCAGGCGGTGTCGGAGGCGTATAGGGCTTCGAAGGAATGGCGGCATTGATGCGGTGCATCTGTTCCTCGTAGAAAGACGACGTATCGGCATTGGCCTGCAGGGCATAAAAGTTGTTAGTGCCCGTATTCAGGGAAATGGTGGTGTCGCGACGAGCAAACTTGTCGCGGCTCACGTGCATCTCTTCGGCATACTTCTCCAGTTCATCGAACACGGCGTTGTAGCGGGCGGTGACGGTTTCCACCAGTTCCTTGCGTTTCTGCTGCAACTGTACCTCTATGGCCTTCCTCATCTTGATGTAGGCAGGCATCTTCGTCCAGGGTTCTTCATCTGTGTGGATGGCACGCAGGGCGGCGACAGTTTCCTGGCCCTCCGCCGGAAGGAAGTCGAAGTTGTCGCGGTTGTCATCAATGAACTTGCGTACCCCGTTGTAGCGGTCGTACTGTTCGCCATAGAACATATTGATGCTCTTGCAGCGGTCGAACAGACAGGCGGCTTCGTCACGGGCGGCAATGATGGTCTCGAAGAACTTTTGAGGGTCGCGCACCGTGAGCCATTGCTCCATCAGCATAATGGCCTCGTCGATGGTATGCGCGAAGGGGCATCCGTTGATTTTACGTGAAAGGTCGCGATAGTTCTTCAATAGCTGGTTGAGCGCACTGTCATCGGTCTCCTTGCAAGCCCGGAACAGCTCCGTGCTGTCGTTGCTGCCCTTCACGGAGACCACGTTGAAGATGTGCTTCCACGCCTCGATGAATGCGTTGAGCAGTTCCTGCGAGATGGCCTTGGCCCGTTCGACGGTGAACTTCGCGGCATCGCGCACAATGTTCCGGGCCGTGTCCTCACGGCTCACGTTGGGGTTGCCCATGTAGTTGTAGGCATAGAGATGGCGGCGCACCAACTCGTTCAGGAAATAGATGGTGGCGAAATCGCTCCAACCGTAAGGAACACGGGCAAACTGTCGCAAGGCATCGGCCACAGTAACATCGTGTGGCTGACGGTCGAGCCAGTTCTTCACCTTCTCCTCTGCCGCAGTGGGTGTCACAATCAGACTTGGATCTATCGGGCGGAGTATCTTGGCTGACAGTTCGGGGTTGGTGCGTGGCACTTCCCGATTGTCTGCGAGCTTGGCGAATGGATAAAGCGTCTCCATGTGTCGAGCCAGGAGGGTTTTGTAACGCTCAGCCTTCCGTGCCGTTCCCGTCTCGGAAGGTGAGAGGGCATTGGCGCAGGAGATGACGGGACAGGTGTCGAGCATCTGCTGGAACTGGGGCTTGATTTCCTTTTCGTAAAGTTCCTTGGCACGTTGCTTGAAGATTTCCTTGGTGCGCTGGCGTTCCTCGCTGATGGCAGGCTCCTGGGCGAACCGCTGCACCCGGCAATAGTAAAGGAAGTTGGCGCGGAGTTCCTGGTTCTCCTTGAACAACGGGTAAAGGAAGAACACCAGATGGGTGCCTTGCGGACTGTTGTTCAGGCTGAAGGCATACTGGTCGGGGTTGTCCGTGCTGGCCGTTGTCACGAAGTCCACTTGGATGTCCGCATTATTACTGAGGTAATTCCGTCCGTCGATGCTGATGCCCACCGTGAAGGAACGGGTGGCGAACTGCTCCTTGTTGGACGGATTGCCGAAATGGGCGAAGAAGATATTGCGCAGCTCGTCGCTGTAGGTGTTGCTGTCCACCTGCTGGTTCTTGATAATCTGGGCCACCTTCGACTCTTCCTCGGTGAAGAACTCGTAGATTTCGCTGCCTGCGTCGGTCTTCACCTTTCGGATGACGGCCTTGTCGATGAGATAAGCCAAGACGGCAGACACTTCCTGCTTGATGGCCGCCTTGCTGGCATCCACTTTCGACATGAGCAGGGTGACCACATTGTCGATGGTGGCGGAGAACTGCTGCTTGTCCTCCTCCTTCAAGTTACATATCATAAAGAGGATATAGACCACGCGGCGGTAGAACGCCTGTTTCTTCTCGTCCTCGATGACATCGAGTGCCTGACGCGCGTTCTCGAAAGCCCGCTGTCCCAGGTGCTGCATGGAGCCTTGTACCATAGCGCCAAAGAACTTGTCAAACGGAATGAACTCGCCCACCTCCATATCCTGGGTTTCACGGGCAATAGAATAGGTGATGTTGATGAGCGAACGCTCGTTACCCTTCACCTGCTTGTCTACATAGTTCATGGTCTCGAAGGAGTCGAGTACCTTCTTGATGAGCTGGAACTGATAGGGTACGAACGGATAGTAGGCCACGAAGTTGTCCTTGTCGCGATAGGTCTTGTAGGTGCTGGGCAGGACAAACTGCGCGTCGAGCTTGGCCTTGTCCTTCGCATACATGTCGGCCAGCATCACTTCCGCTTCGCCTTTCTTGTCGAGGATACGCTTCTGCGTGATATATTCCGGCGAAGTGCCTTGCAGGGAAGCGCGTACCTCGAAACGTCCGAGAATCTTTCCGACCTCATCCTCCGGGTTGGTGGTGCTGCCGCCCACGTGGCTCACTACCTCTTCCAGTGTCTGTTGGGCGGTGCAGGCTATCCATACCCGCGACTCGCAGACTTCTTCCAACCGCTTGACCAGCGATTGGAGTTGTAGCAGGAGGTCGCGGTGCTCGCCAATGAACTGGCTCACCTCATCGACAAAGAAGAGCAAGCGGAAGTTGCGGTTGTGCTTGGCGTCAATATATTCCTTCATCTCCGCCGCAAACGATTCCACAGATACGTTGATGTCGTTGTTTAGAATTTTGGTACGAATAACATCTGTAGCCAGCGTGGGGTCTACCTCCTTGGCCATCTGCAAGGCCAGGTCTAACCGCCCGGCGGCAAAACGTGAGATGTTACGTTCCCAATCATAACCTTTGGATTTCAGATAATCCTTGAACTCGCCGAACTTGCCGTCATCGTCCAACGCCTTTTCCAGATACTGCGCCAAAGCGAGGTTGAACGAATTGTAGCCACGCTGCGCGTTGAACTGGTTCCAGAAGATGGTGGTGAATGCCTGGGCCTGGTTGGCGTTGGCATCGTGTACGTCGCCGATGTTGAACATCACCATCTGCACATCGGCCTGTGTGGAATACCATTTCTTCAACGCTTGGATTTCAGAAAGGGAAACCCCGTGGTCGTCGAGCTTGGTCATGCCATTGGAATTGCGCATGATTTCCTCGATGGCTTCTTCCAGACGCATGAAAGCCATTTCGCTGTAATGGGCATTGAGGCAGTAGCTGACATATTTCAGGAAGTGGGACTTACCCGTACCGAAATAGCCGTTAATCCAAATGCCTACGTGGCTGCCTTGGTTCTGGCGGATATTGACCAGGATGTCATAGAGGTTGATGACGATTTCTTCGGTGAACACGTATTCCACGATTTCAGTCATCACGGTATCTTCACTGAGGTCGGATGCCGACACAGCCGGATTCACTTTGCGGTCGAGACCTTTTGAATATAGTTCTTTGAATTTCATATCGGAAGCGTTATTTGTTGACTAATAAGATGGCACGGTAGGTATGGGAATCCTCCAGTATGTCGAACAGACTGAAGGAATTTCCCTCCTGATGTCCCGGATAGAAGAGGATAATCTTATACCGCGAGGTATCATTGTATTTCTCGTACCGGGTGAGAAACACGTTGGTACGCAGGTAAGGGAACATCTTGCCGATGCCGTGGATGAACACGTAAGGCTTGTTGTAGCCGTCGTTCAGAGCCATGTGGGCTTCAATCTTATCGCGCACAAAGCGGATGAAGTTGTCGGAGTTCGCCTCCGAAGTCAGTTCCGTGGTCACCATGTCGGGATGGAGCCTGTCGCCCTCGAACGTGTCTTCCAGCAACGACGTGTCGCCGAACTTCTCATTCTGGAGATACTCGCAGAACACGCGGAACAAATCCAACACCAGGGCGTTGACAAAGTTGGTGGGACGCTCCAGCTTCTTCTTGAACTCCTGTATCTGCCGACGCATCTCGTATTCCTGGCTGGCAGGATACTGGTATATGTAATAGTTGTAGAAGATGTTGCCGCTCTTTTCATCGAGGAACAGCGGCGAACAAAGATACTCATACAACTCGTCTACGGTCATTCTCTTCATGGCAAATGGGATTTGATTTCGTTAATCTCATACGGATAAAGGAAACAGGCTTCCAGAAACCATTCCTCGCCCGTATGGATGTAATAAGCCGATTCTTCCGGACAGGGCCTGACCGGAGTCAGCTCGTCCGTTTTCTCCTGCAGCAGTCCGGTCTGCCGCAGGATGGTCAGATAGCAGCTGGCACATTTCTTTTTCGTGGCAGCTGACCAGCCGTCCACAAAAGCATCGTGCGCGGAGATTTCGTTGAACTCCATCTGTATGTCGTCAGCCGTGAGCTTATGGTCAATGGAGTTCCACTTCTTCATGGCCACATTGACATGAAAGTCAAATACGAGCTTATAGGCTTTCAGGATGGCATAAAACAGGCCAGCCCTTTGCCCTGCTTCGCTCCAATGCTGCCATTCTCTCCAGAATTGTGCCGGTACGGCTGCATAACGCCGCTTGAATTCCACAGCAAAACGCTGGCGCGAGGTGCGGGAATTGACTTGAAGGATCTGGTTGTTTTCAACCTCTTCCTTCAACTGCCTTTCAGCATCCGCACTCATTAGGACGGGAAGGATGCGTTTGAACTCATAATAGAGAAACGTGCATCCCGTCAGGGAAGTATATGGACTATTGTTCTTTTGCATACAAATCATTCCTGGCGTATTAAATCATTTACTGTCACACCGAGGCATTTGGCAATCTCGATGAGGGTTTCCAAGTTGGGTTGTGCACTGTTGGTACACCACTTTGAAATGGTTGCCGGGTCTTTGCCTAACTGCTCTGCCAGCCATTTATTGGTACGTTTCTTTTCGGCAAGCACCACCTTCAACCGATTTAAGTCTTTATTTTCCATATTGCATCAGTATGTATATGGCTACAAAGATAATAAAATTACTACAAGAACATTCTAATATTGGAAAGAAACATCTGAATCAATCAAGAAAATGCTAATTTCGTCAATTATCTGCCACTCGCTACTTCTTGTTTCTTTTCCCGAAATACATTCAATAACATTTTGCGGACTTCTTCTGTCTTATGCATAAAGCCATCCTACTTACTCCGTGTCAATGACACCAAGTAAATTCGTCTGATAGGAATTTACAACGGTTTGGGTGTCCCAATCCGTTGCCACAGAGAGAGCCTGCAAGACTCCACTACATTCCATTTCGCAGGCTCTCACAATGGCAACGGTATTTGGAAAACAGATTGGACTGGGATGCTATCCTATGAATAGGACTTGCTTTATGGAGTTTTTCTTAGCCACCTTTGGGCATCTTGGCCGGGTACGTTTTACCGTGCAAAACTACTGCGGACGGGAGAAATGTCAAGCACCGTCATGGGCTTTCGGCTGGAGGGCTTGACGGAAGCCTTCCGGAAATTTTCTCGTCCCTCCAAAATTGGGGTATTCCGTCCGCACTCTCCGGCCTCATACTTGCCTTATTCTCCCTTGTGTCCGCAGTGGCCATTTGCACGTAAAACGGTATTCCCGGCCAAGAAGCTCAAAGGAGCTTCACAAAAGGGAAAAGTATCAGATTTCACCAACTCTTAAAAACAAGGATTTATGCGGACAAGAAGAATGACTATCGAGCAAGGCCGGAGAGTGGGCATAGACCGCTTTCCCAACTTCCACAAAAGCGGAAGCGTCAGGGGCATGAAACGGCTGTACTACGGCAAGGACTGCCTGTTGGTACGTTGTGGCAGCTACATCTACAATGTTTCCGCTGAACTGAGAATTTACTATCAAGCAACCATCTAAAACTTTTCAATTATGTATGAAACAGATTTTCCCGAATACGGGCAGCAATGCGAACTGGTCACACCGTGGCGTGGCTACCATCGCGGAACGATTGTGGGCAGGACTGCAAAAGGCTTTATCGTGCAGTTCAGCAGCGGAGCGGAAATAGAAGTGTATGACGACGAAATAGAATTTGACTGATATGAGCAGACTGATGACACCCCGGTTGGAGGAAGCCTTGGAAGGCTATCCCCTTTATTCCCAGGACGGCAAGGGAAAAGAAGCGGTTTGCCGTGCCATCTTCGCTCTTGGAGCGGTACGCTGGTTCATCCTTGAAGGTGAGAGAGAAGAGAACGACACTATCCTCTTTGGCATCGTGGTAGGACTTGCGGAGGACGAATACGGCTATATCTCTCTTAACGAATTGTCGGAAGTGGAGCTTGACCTTACGGCACAAGGCTTGGGTAAGCTACAAGTAAGGCTACAGGAGAATTTTACTCCTACGCCGTTAAAGAACTTGCAGGACTTCCGTCTGCAACAGTTCTTAGCCAGATTTGAACATTAAAATAACCCGTCAGCCATGGTGCAATCAACCGAGTGCCACGGCTGACATAAACATCAATAACCATGCGAACGAGAAACAAGATTATAAAGGAAGTCATCCAATGTGCAAAGGCAAACGGATGGCATGTGGATGCAGAGAAGCATCAGGACAAGAATATCGTCATTTTTGAGTTTTCCCAATTCACTCCTGCCGGACAGGATTTCTTCTTTTCTGCCACGATGCAAGGACGCAGCCTTGAAAGTCTGGTAAGCGATATGGAAGAGTATTACGAGGGTTTTGACGCTGATTCGGAAGCCTATCTATGGCTGGACGGTAACGGACACGGCAAAAATGGCGCACCTTACCGAATGAAGGATGTACTGGCCGACATGGAAGCGGCAGAGGATATGGTCGGTGAGCTGCTTGAAGCGGTCAGGGGGCTGGCAGATTGACCACGAATACAAACATGGCCTGCTATATCTCTATTGGTGTGGCAGGCTATGAAATTTTCATCCTATCTCCGTTTGCGCCCTTTCTTCGGGAGGCCGGCAGTCTTGTAGGCAATCAGGTCATCACCACGGAATTGTATTCTCTGGTTGTCCTGCATCCGGAAGAACGGCAACGGCCTTTCCGTATGGGTAATGTAATCATAGATGGTACACCGGTGTATGCCGAGGAAACGCGCCGCATCGCTTACCGAATACGACTGTTCCGGCTTTATCTCTGAAAAATGTTTGCATATATCCATATCCACTTTGTTTTGGCATTAAAGATACAATGCCGAAAATCAAAATGAAACAGGTTAAACATGGGAATACCACGTAGTTTGTAGGATTTTCAGGGAATATGTGTCCGTCTGTTCAGAAAGGTAATCATCTTTACATGAAATGGCAACGGGACAAAAATCTAAAAAACAGATAGGCATATATATTTCAGCGTTGACAAGGTTGACAAGAAAGCCAATGTACAAACTTGATTATACAGCTTACCAGAAATGCTTATTATTCAATACTTTATCTTTTTTTCTTATAGAAATAAGAATAAATATAGATACGTGTGTTTTTGTCAACCATTGGCTACAAAATTCATAGGATTTTCAAAAGCGTCAACGCTTGTCAACGTTTGTCAACGCATCGTTTTTGATGCAAGTAACTGATACGATGCAACTTGTATCTTGTCAACAACGTCAATCCCAAAATGTGTGCAGATTATATTTCGAAATACGCCTTAAAATAAGGCCACCCAATTGGATGGCCTTAACGTGCATAATCAGATAAACTTGTTCAATTCCTCTACCAACAGATGTACGGTGGTGGAAGATTCTTCCATAGCCGGATTACCATGTGAGACATCGGCAAGAACGGCAGAGGCATTCTTAATGGCCTGCGACTGCAAGTGGAGCAATCGGTTATACATAATAGCCCCGAATCCTTCCGTCTTGGAATAGGGTATTCCTGAAAGCCTTGACAGCATGTCGGCATAGCTGTTCCTGTGCAACGCTCCTTTGTAGAGATTGAAGTGCAGCAGGAACCAATATTCAAACGCCTGGTTGCTATAGGCCACCTTGAAACCGTTTTTTTCGGCCAGTGTAATGGCTTCATTGAAGTCCTTTGCAGGAAAATCGTCCTTGTCGAACACTACCCAGCACTGGTCATAAGTCCGCTTCTTCTTTTGGTCGGCGTCACGGATACTAATGGCCTTGCTCACAAGACTGGTCGTGTTCATTGCCTGGCCTACCGCCTTTACCGTGGCGGCGGTCATTCTGAAGGCCTTGAAATAATCCGGTTCCGTGCGGACACCTTCACATACGATGAGAAACGACTGCTTTACTTCTCTCGTGCTTTGGCGGCGTGTCAATGAAGCGGAACGATGGTCTTTCTTTTTTGTCTTTCCCATGGTCATCCCTCCGCCGTAAATATTGTTTCCATATCACCTATAATGGGCGTGGCACCGAACTTACCTTGCAGGTAATCCCGCTCGAAAGGTGAACTGCCACGCACTTTATACTCGGCCAGCGAATAGGCTTCTGTCGCGCCGAAACTATCCTTTTGAGTGAACCATACCTGGTCTCTGCGGAACAGACCTGCACTGAGCAGGAACGTGTCATGAGTGGTAAACAGCAGTTGCGCTCCTTTGGGATTTGTCTCCGCCGAGTTGAAAAGCGTGATAATCTTGCGCACAAGCAACGGATGGAGTTTGGAGTCAAGCTCATCCACCACCAGACGTTTGCCATTGTCCAGCGCATCTATGATAGGATATGCCAAGGAGAAATATTTGATGGTTCCCTCGGATTCGTTTCCGTTAAACGAAAAGGCTACATTATGGGTCGCTTTTCCTTCATCATCGTACTGACGATGGCTGCTCACAATGCGGTTGTCAATCTTGGCTATGCTGTCTATGCCCAAATCCGCGTACTTGGCGAAGCGTACAATACGCTCACGCATTTTTTCATCGTCCAGATGCCTGATGGCTTGCGACCACATTTTCTCGTCCTCGCTACAGAACAGGACTTGTGTGTCGCCAAGCCAATGCAGGATATTGACGGCGGTCGTTTCGTTGAACTGGGCAGCAGTAGAGAGAAGAAGCGCGTTGCCGCGAACCATTTTCTTGTTGACCAAATCCTGTATCAACGGGCTTTTAGCATGAACGGTGGTTGTTTCCCCTTCGCGGTAGAATATCTCTACCTCTTTGGCACGTTTCCTGTTCATACGGCGGTAAAGCCATTCGGCATGTATGGCTTTTGGGTCTACCTCAAAGCCGTAACGGTAGATGTATTCACCGACGGCGAAGGTGGTCTCCATCGTGGTCGGCTCATGGACGGTGGCAATGTTCAGGCGGAAGTTCTCCACGTCTATGCTTTCGCCAGCCTGGCTGTTCTTGAACGAATCCATGATGAAACGCTTGTAAAAAGCGATGGCCTTCAACACATTCGTTTTTCCTGAAGCGTTCGCCCCGTAAATCACCGCACTGCGCACGAGTGACAATCCCATGTCGGAAAGCGGAATGACATCATTAGGTTCCGAAAGGGATTCCTTTAGGGTAGTGGCCACGAAGGATAGTTTAAGTTCATCCTTTATGGACAGGAAATTGCTGACACAAAATTCGAGAATCATATATTTAACCTTGTTATTTGCTGATTTTTTGCAAATATACAAGTTTTCTTCCGTATTTGGTAAAGATAGCTGGATTTTCATATCTACTAAATTGATTTATTTCCTTAGTTTGAACTATTCAGCATTAGGCCAACCGGGTATTTTGCAGTAAAACAGCCTGAACTTATACTAGTAAAACTTGTCTTACATATTAGAGGACAAAAGCATATCACGAAAGATGTCACGAAAGAAATAACTGAACGTCAGATAATTACGTTAGGTTTAATCCGTGAGAATAAAGGCCTATCCATATCTGAAATGTCCCTAAAGACAAATGTGACATTACAACTTTTCAAGAATTAGGCATCATATCAAGGGAAGGCGGTCGCAAAGACGGTTCATGGATCATAAAGCAAGATGAGGAATAATGAACTGTTTCATTTCATGAGACCTCATTTGCTAAATCCATTTCGTCTTGAACCATTTCCGTTTCAAGGTCAAGCCCAAACATATCCTTCAACTGTAAGTAGTCGAAACACAACGCTTTCGGACGGTTGACCTTGACTTTCTTGAGCTGTTGGCCGCCTGACACCTCTATCGTGTAATCCGGCAGACCATTTGGCAGGAGTATGGTGAACCTGTCCTGCTTCAGCCCAAGGAATGACGGATGCGATTTGAGGTAGGACATGATGGTTGACCAGTTGGAGCGGTTGGCCGTGGCATTTTGGTTACGGCTATTGAACAGGGAGGCCACGGCTGCCATATTCAAGTAAAGAATGGGGCGGGCCTCCATGAACTCGATTTCTTCCTTGGCAGCCAACGGACGGAAACTCTTCAGGTAACGGATACGGTAATGCGCTTTCTCTACGCACTTACCCATCGTCTGGAAGCCTTGCAGCATGTTCCAAAAATCGGCAACTTCGGAACTTTCTTGGGCTAGCTCGTTCTGGACACGTATTCCTTTGACGGCGGTATCGAACAGGCCGGTATAGCTGAAAGGCACATCCAGCACGGTCTCCAACGTGCGGAACGTGGCCAAGGGAATCACCCAGTTGCCGAAAATGCGGTCATGTATCGTCTCGTCTTCCATCTTGGCGGCCAACTCATGCTTCACGATGGAGTAGGTATCCGAAAAGTTCTTCTCGAACAACTCCCGGTGATTCAGTATCTCTATGGTCAGGTGTGTCAGTCCCAAGTTGCACAAGGCTACCAAATCTTCATAGTGGCTTTTCTCCTTTGGGCTGAACGAGGTCTTGGAAAAGGCAAGGAACAGGACACGGGTGTAGAGTGCCATGTCCTGCGTGGGCTTATCCTGTCCGCAAAGCACCACACCCGTACTGACAATGGTCTGCGCCGCCATGCCGTCCGTACCCGTGTTTTTCTTTGTCTGACCGCCACCACCCCAAAGCCCTTTCAGATAGGCTATCTTACGGATGTCAAGGTCGTTCTTGTACTCATCAAGTACCACGAGCGTATTGACCGCCTGTGAAACCCGGTCGTTCATAGCCGGTACGGAAGTGACACCGAGATTGGGAGGGTCAACGCCGTGCAGGAAAAACGCCTGCAATGAAGTGGCAAGCGTGGTCTTTCCAGTTCCCTTCTCACCGAAGAGGTTTAGAATAGGGAAATGCCTTGTGCGGCGGAAGATTACATCCCGGAACAGGGTGGACAGCAGATAACAGAAAGCAACGGTAGCGTTCTCACCGAATACTTCCATCAGTTGTTTCACATAGTCGTATAGCTTTATGCCGTTACGGTTCTCGTGTACCATCAGACGTTCAAACTGGAAAATCTCCGGGTTATGAATGTAGATTTTGGACATGGCAGGAATATAGTACGCCTTTCCGTTGATGTCACGGACAATGCCGAGGTCATCCACAGCTTGAAATTTTCCATTGACAAGAAGTCCATTCCCAAAGGCGAAGAAACCTTCTGTGGCGTTCCATCCTAATTTGCGCACCCGTTCCGCTGTATCGGTTTGGGAGTACAAGTACTCCTTGACACGGTTGAGCTTGTCGATTTTTGCCAACCACACATAGTTGCCCACGGAGCCGACCTTCTGCTGGAAGCTGTTTAGCGAACACAATTCGGATTCCCTCAGCTCAATGACACGGCATATATTATAGGTGTTACGCATACGGAAGATGCGTGTGCCGTTGTTCTCGTCCTCGATGTGGAACAGCGGTTCCATGATGAAGTTGGAAATCCTTGACGGCTCCTCGTCGTCATCCCCGGTGGCGTAATAACAGTTCTCCCGAATGAACAGCCCGTGTTGGCGCAATAATTCCGCTTCACGCTGCCTCTCATCCATCGGTGTGAGTTTGTCCTGCCTTTTCCGCGCCTCTCCACGGGCTTGCGTTACGGCATCACGCCACAATTTGGCTTTTCCGTAGATTTTGACCAGTTCGTCAATACACTGGTTAAACACCAGCTGGTCTTTCACATAGCGCATCAGGTCGGCTATCTCTGACACGCATTTCCGTTCTTCCACCAAAGAGTCCGCGACAAGAAAGCGTTTCTGTGCCAGCCAGACAATAAACAGCCTTTCTTTCAGTGAAGTGTAATCCTCCCGGCAATGAATGAAATTGTCTGCATCGTTCTTTCCGGGTTTCACATCCCAGCCGTTTTTACCGACGGGGATTTCGGCAAACGGCAGTTCCCTTACGGTTACATGGAAACCTTTCCTGACAGCGGCTGTCCCGTTTGCCATGACTGCCTCGAATCCCGGTCCGAAGGGTTTGCCTTCGCTGACATCGGAATCAGGGATGAAGCATAATGAAGTGGTGTACTTTTTCAGTTGCTCAAACTGGCTGTCCGTCCATGCTGTACCCAATGCGGCCACGGTATTGTCGTAGCCGACGGACTGCATACGCAACACGTCAGGCGCCCCCTCCACGATGATAAAGTATTCCGCACTGCGTTCCCGGCTCGCCCGGTCTATACCGAACAGGCATTCCCCCTTGGCATACACCGCGCTGTTTGGTGAATTGATGTATTTCGGTGCTTTCGGATTGTTTCCGATGTAACGGGCGGTATAAGCGATGATGCGTCCCCACCTGTTGCGTATGGGAATCATTATCCTGTGTCTGAACATGGCATAGACACGACCGTCATCTCCGCGCCGGAGCAGACCCAGCTCGAAAAGTACATCCTCGTCCAGTCCTTTTGTCCGGCAGAACTCCATGAACGCACCTCCGTCACGCGGCGCGTACCCGATACCAGCAACCGTACAGAACTCTTCCGGCCATCTTCCATAAGCATATTCACGGGCAAGGCGGCTTTCATCACTGTCAGGCATCAGCAGGCTGCCTACAAAGAAGTCCTGTACATGGCCGAGTATGGCAAGAAGCGTTTCCTTGTGCTGAATCTTTGCGACTTGCTCCTTGTCCTGTCCTTCCACATACTCAATGGGAATATTGTGCCGTCTGGCCAGGAACTCGATGGCTTCCATGAAGGAAAGGTTCTCTTTCTCCATGATGAATGTGATGGCATCGCCGCCACGGTTACAGCTGAAACAGTGGAACAGGTTCTTTCCCGGACTGACAGAGAAAGAACCTGTCCGCTCCTCATGGAACGGACAAATGCCCATCAGGGTCGAGCCTTTCCTTGACAGCCTGACATACGGCTCCAATACATCCTCGATAGAAAGCTCCCTGACCTTGTTGATTGTTGACTCGCTTATCATAGGGTTGTCAGGAGTTTCCAACAATCAATTATGGACTGGCCGGAATATTTTGGCCGGCTGGCATTATCGGGATTAAGCGGCTTTATCAAGCCGCTGGCCTTATATTTTCTAAGCGTCTTGTAACTGACACCCAGTTCTGCGCAAGTACGCTTGACCGAATAAACCCCTTCAGGGTCACATGTTGGCACTAATTCTCTCATCCGCTGTAATGTTTTATCGTATGCCTGTTCCGTATGTCTCATGAATTACAGTATAGGCATATCCTGATATTGTTTTCTTATCTCTTTGTGTCTAAACTATTTTCGTTTATATCGGAAGAAGTGTTGTCGAAATAGTCCTGTACCGTGCGTTGCAGGAGGCGGAGGTCAGCCGTCCTGTATTCCACTTTGCCGGGTCTCTTGTAGCACACCACTTTCCCTTGCCGTCTCCATCTTTCGACATTCCGGCGGCCGAACATCTCATAAGCCTTTCTCTGGCTGACAAATTCCGGATCGGCATTGTCGGATTTCAGGTACTTGACAATCCTTGCCGCAAGGTCATTCAGAAATGTGTCATAAGGGATTAGACGGTCTAAAAACTGGAGGAACTGCATAGATCCAGGATTTACAAGGTACGCATTACGGTAATGGTCTGTTTCTCCCTGTCCGTCCGTGTCTTAAACTGACGGTTGTAGATGGCACCAAGTTCTGAGGCTTGGGTTCGGACGCTTTTCAGCCTGGAGATGTGGAAGGTGATTTCATCGCCAACTTCGAGTGCGACAAGCGCAGGACGGATTTTTTCCATGTTTTCTGCCATAATATTTGTTTGTTTAATGATTAATGTTTAACTTTGTAGTCGCTAATTCAATTTATATCATCGGCAAAATAACATAAAAAGGTTTATATAGCCAAATATTTGTTTGATAATTGTTGATTTAATATTGCAATTTAAGGTTTGACCCATGAATATAGACATAAAAGACGTACATGTGGGGCAGGCTATTGACCAACGCCGCAACGAACTCGGTCTTTCTAAGTCCGAGCTTGGGCGCAGACTTGGCATCCCCCAACAGCATATCAACCGCCTTCTGGAAAGGGAGACGATGGAGACCAAGCGGCTTGTCAAGGCTTGCAAGGCGTTGGACTTTAATTTTTTCGCCTTGTTCTGCCCGGTCAACCCCCAGATATCCGCATACCTCGCGGCAGTAGCATTGGACGGGGGAGATGCCAATAACAACATTGGCGATAGCGGACTTGCAGCCCAGCTTACCGCCGAACAGACCAAGGTGGAAAACTTGAACGGCACTATCAAGCTACTGAAGGAGCAGATAGATAGCCTGAATGCACAAATTATCCGTCTGGACTCCAATCTGAAGGACAAAGACGCAATTATAGAATTACTAAAAGAAAGGAGGCAAAATATGTAACATTGAATACTGTGGTCAATATGATGATTGGCACATAGTAGCGCAGAATGTTTACACCAATATCGGTAGTTATCTGGTTTTCAAATATATATTGCTATCATTTCGACAGCTATTGAGTTTGGATATTCGATGGGAACTCGATAAGAGAAATCAAATTCACGAGACTGTTTGCTATTTGTTTTCTACATAGTACATAACTCATTGAATATGAATATCTAATTAGAGTGGCGCAAGCGGCAATCGAAGATAAACTCTAAAAATCTGCAACGACGTTGATATTTTGCTTCCATCTGCATTTTATATGCAAAACATTTGTTTTTCATTTGTTTTCCCAATGGAGGCTAATCAACTCAATACCAGTAAGGTATTAAAGCGGCGCAGGCTGCGGTAGAGGAGCAAATGTAACCTTCAAAGCATTAGTAAAAACCGGCAAGCAGGCATGTCCTATAGCTTGCCGGTTTTTTTATGCGAAAAAGCGTACGTTTTTTTTCATCACAGAGTATAAAATCGCCGTTTTATTCTTATGTTTGCCTCACGAAAACATAGGAAATATGCCACAAAAGACTTTTCAATTCGATTATGACGTTTGCGACCTGAAAGACCTATCCTCGACCGAAAGAGAGCTAATTGGAACTGCAAAAAAGGCCTGCGAAACGTCCTATGCCCCGTATTCGCACTTCCATGTAGGTGCAGCTGCCCTACTCGACGACGGCACGATCTTCATGGGAAGCAATCAGGAAAACGCATCGTTCACAGTAGGCACATGCGCAGAACGATGCACAATCTACGCCGCTCACGCCCATTATCCCGCCAGTCGCATCCGGGCACTCGCCATTGCAGCAAAAAACAGTGACGGCAAGTTCCTCAAACTTCCGATCACTCCTTGCGGCGCTTGTCGACAAGCCTTGCTAGAAACCGAGCAACACCAAAAAAGTCCGATACTCATCCTGCTCTATGGAACGACGCACATTTATCGTCTGGAAAAGGCAGCAGACCTGCTTCCACTTCATTTCGACAGCGAAGCTCTCGGCTAAATGAGGCAGGACCTCTCCAACGGCTTACGACTAGGCCAGACCAATTCTATTTACTCGACCGAAAAAGCGGAATATGCTTCATTTCGCGCATGATTTGACGCTGGCGCTTCATCATGTAGCGTGATGGAGAGGCTGAATTGTACTTTCTTGGATTGGGGAGTGTCGCCGCAACAAGCGCACACTGAGCCCGTGTCAATTCATCAGCCGTACACCCGAAATGCAACTGAGCTACTGCTTCCGCGCCATATATGCCGTTGCCCATTTCTATACTGTTCAAATAGACTTCCATAATACGCTCTTTCGACCAGAGAAGTTCTATCAACACTGTGAAATAGACTTCGAAACCTTTCCTTACCCACGTCGATTTGGGCCATAGGAACACATTCTTCGCTGTTTGCTGACTGATCGTGCTGCCTCCTCGCCGGCGGCCACCTTCAAGATGCTCCATATAGGCCTGACGGACAGCCTTGAAATCAAAACCGTGATGGCGGGTGAAATTCTGGTCCTCGGAAGCTATCACAGCGACCGGCAAGTACTTTGACATCTTTGTCAATGGCACCCAATGGTGGCGCAAACGAATCGGCTCGCCATCTCCGACCTGCTGCACGCAACGAATGACCATCAATGGAGTCAACGGTACAGGCAACCACCGGTATAACAGCACCGTGCCGACCGTAGACAGAAAGAAGAAAAGGAACAGCCAACGAAAGAGATGCAGCAGCGTGGCCCCTAACACATATTTTGAAATCGACATGTCTGTTGTGCGTTTACACTGAAAGTTCCCCCTCAAGCCTTGTCCAGGCCGAAGGGGGAACTAAATAAATTTACGAGTTTACGGTTCAGAACGGCAGGTCGTCTACATTGCCACCAGCACCACCCATCATATCCATACCGGCCGCAACACCAGAGGATGCCGTCCCAAATCCAGCAGATTCAGAAGCGGGTGCCACGGGCTGTTCAACGGCCGGAGCAGGCTGTATTGAAGCCGCGGCAACCGGCTGTCCATCCGAAGGAACAGACACATTGCGATCCACTCTCCATGCCGACACGTCGTTATACCAACGGCCGTTATATTCGTGAGCATCTATATCGAAAGAAACACGTAACACTTCACCCAACTGCACATTCATCTGATTGAGTCGATCTTCGCCAAAGATGCGGAACACACACTTCCGGGGATACTGATCAAATGTTTCTATGACAAACTCCTGCGATTTCCACGCTGCACCCGTACGGGCCGACGTACCGCCACGAGCGGGCAGGACCGCGATGATTTTTCCTTCTATTTCCATTGTTTAAAGAAATGATTATTGCTATGTTTGGACGCGAAAATACGATTTTCTTTCCGAACCGAGCCTCACTTTGGTCGATTATTTCCGGAAAAACGAGCGAATACCACGCCTCGTCCGGAAGTGACATGCTGAGTATCCGGATCTACTATCGGAACTTCCACACCTGGGTCCGGAAGCCCAGGACTGTACTCATCCCACAGGATAAAAGCATAAACGTCACGTATGCCAGCCACTGAGAAATACGTCGTCACCATACCTTCGACATAGACAGGACATTGGTAATAGTCTGGGTGGTCATAGAGATTGACCATAGGGCGTACCTCCTCGGGCTCGAGCAGGACGGGCATGCAAAGTGACGCATCGGTAACGTCGGGTGCATCCGCAATGAGCATGTTCGTATTAGGCGCGTCTTCGGGTACTCCGAATACGCTCTGGCTCAACTGATTGCCCGCTATATAACCGACGATGTAACCCTTCACCCCGACATAACAATCCATCATCAACTGCGCCTCGGCCACCGTGAGCGTATCGCCAACCATCACGCCGCCTCCGCCGTCATTGTCGCCGCCGCTCCCGCCTCCATCATCAGGCAGTTCGGTCTGACCACCGCCGTTTTCGCCATCTTCGTCAGGGATTTCCAATTTTTCACATGCAACAAGCGACATGGCCAAAACCGCCAAAACCGCAACCGCAAATACTGCCGCACGCCTCATAGCTGCCCCTTGCTCGACGGAAGAACGAAATGGTCAAAGTCACGCTCTGCCGCCATCCTCACAGCCCGTGCGAAAGCCTTGAAAATGCCCTCAATCTTATGGTGCTCGTTCTGCCCTTCGGCTTGGACGTTAAGGTTCATCCTGGCTGCGTCACTAAGACTCTTGAAAAAATGAAAGAACATTTCTGTGGGGACATCGCCAATGCGTTCGCGCACAAACTCAGCGTTCCAAACCAGCCACGGCCGACCGCCAAAATCAAGTGCCACGCGACACAAGCTGTCATCCATCGGTAAGACAAAGCCATAGCGCCGGATACCACACTTGTCACCAAGGCAACGAAGCAGACATTCACCCAACACAAGAGCGGTGTCCTCTACCGTATGATGTTCGTCGACTTCAAGATCGCCGTGGACTTGGATGTCCACATCCATCGCGCCATGGTGGGCAAGCTGTTCGAGCATGTGGTCGAAAAACTTCAATCCGGTGTCGACATGGCAGAGCCCCGAACCGTCCAGCCCGAGACGGACGCGGACATCTGTTTCGCGTGTCTGCCGGTGAACCTCCGCCGTTCGCTCTCCGCCAATGACACGGCGGGCAATGTCCGGCCACGTCATCCCGTCACCAAGAATCAGCGACATACAGCCCAAGTTACGAGCCAATTGAGCGTCTGTCTCACGATCGCCTATCACATAACTGTGAACCATATCATACTCACCCTCCATGTAGTGGGTGAGCATCGCCGTACCGGGCTTGCGAGTAGGCGCATTGTCTTCGGGGAAGTGACGGTCGATATGGATCGCATCAAAAGTGATGCCTTCACCCGCAAGTGTGTCAAGAATGAACCGGTGAACAGGCCAAAAGGTATCTTCGGGAAAAGCGGGTGTACCAAGGCCGTCCTGGTTGCTCACCATGACAAACTCGTAGTCCGTCAACTGGCGTATACGACGCAGACAGTTGAACACGCCGGGCACAAATGAAAGCTTCTCGAACGAATCAACCTGTTCATCGGCAGGCTCACGTACGAGTGTGCCGTCGCGGTCTATGAATAGCGCTTTTTTCATTCCGGAACATATTTTCGTAAAGCTGACAATAATTCCACATTCTCTTGTGTGTTGCCTATGGTGACACGCAAGCAATTCCCACAAAGCGTCACGTGTGAACGGTTGCGCACGACAATACCTTTGTCAATCAAGTAACGGTAGATTGTTTCTGCATCCGTCATTCGCGCCAAGAAGAAGTTGGCACTCGTCGGATAGACCGTCTTGCAGATAGGTAGCTGCCGGAAAGCCTCTATCACGCGAGCTCGTTCTTTCTTCGTTCGTCCCACCCAGGCATGGACGTCATAGCTCCGCCGCAAAATTTCAATGGCTTTTTCCTGAGCCAGCGTACTGACATTATATGGATACTTCACTTTGTTGAAAAGTCCGACAATTTCTTTCGATGCATAGGCCAGCCCCAACCGAATTCCGGCGCTTCCCCACGCTTTTGAGAGAGTGTTAAGTATCACGAGATTAGGGCAGGACTCCAGTTCGGCACGCATCGGACGTTGGTCCGAAAAATCGGCATAAGCCTCGTCCACGACGACAATTCCGTCGAAACGACGGACAAGTGACAGCATCTCATCGCGATCAAGATCATTACCTGTCGGATTGTTCGGCGAACAGAGAAAGATGGCCTTCGTGCGCGAATTAGCCGCTTCAAGCAGACGATCAGCCGAAAATCGGAACTGCTCGTCGAGAAGCACGCGTCTGTAATCCACATCGTTGATGGCCGCACACACGGCATACATGCCATAAGTCGGTTCGATAGCGACAACATTGTCCAATCCCGGAACACAAAAGACCCTGTATACCAAATCAATAGCCTCATCGCTACCGTTGCCTACAAAAATACGTTCTTCCGGCACACTCTTCTCCTGCGACACGAGTTTTTTCAACTCCGTCTGTAAAGGATCCGGATAACGGTTATATGGTTCATTGTAGGGACTCTCGTTCGCATCAAGGAAAACGTGTGCCACATGGCCTTTATACTCATCTCGGGCTGAACTGTAAGGTTCAAGCGACCATATATTGGGCCGCACCAATAGCTGCAAGTCTTTCATAAAGCAGCGTCCTCCTCCACGCTTCTCCGGCGCAAGGTCATCGCCATTCGGTGTGCATCAAGACATTCGGCCTCCGCCATCTGCTCGACGGCCGGTCCGATACGATGAATACCCTCCGGCGTGAGCTCTTGTAACGTCATCTTCCGCATAAAGCTATCCAAGCATAACCCGCTATAAGCCCGGGCATAACCCTTTGTAGGCAAAGTGTGGTTGGTGCCCGACGCATAATCGCCGGCGCTTTCACAACTCCAATTGCCCAAAAAAACAGAGCCAGCGTGGTCGATGCGCTCTTTCACGTCGTTATAGTCGCTGACAGCCAAAATAAGATGCTCAGGCGCGTAAGCATTGGTCAGCGCAATTGCTTCCTCCATGTCGTGAACTAAGAGAAGAAGACTGTGGTCGAGTGCTTTGCGAGCGATTTCGCGACGACTGAGCGCCGAAAGTTGACGTTCGACTTCAGTTTGAACAGCTTCGATCAACGCAGGGCTTGTCGTCACCAGCACCACCTGACTGTCAACACCATGTTCGGCTTGGCTTAACAAATCTGCCGCTACAAACTCCGGGCAACTAGTCTCATCTGCAAGGACTTCCACCTCGCTCGGCCCCGCCGGCAGATCTATGGCCGTGTCATAAAGCGCCACCAATTGTTTGGCCGCCATGACGTACTGGTTGCCAGGACCGAAGATTTTGTCGACCTTGGGTATACTCTCTGTTCCTACGGCCATAGAGGCCACCGCCTGAGCCCCGCCCACGGTGAATACCTTGTGTACACCTGCTTTGTGCGCGGCATAGAGAATAGCAGGATGAACATGTCCGTCCTTGCCGGGAGGCGTAGTCAATACGATCTCGCGACAACCGGCAATTTGTGCCGGAACGGCAAGCATAAGTACAGTCGAAAAAAGCGGTGCTGTCCCTCCGGGCACGTAAAGTCCGACCCGCTCGATCGGCACGGCCCGCTGCTCACACACCACCCCCGGACAGACCTCCACCCGTATCGGTTCAAAACGTTGCGCAGCATGAAAAGCGTGAATGTTCTCATAGGCAATGTCGATAGCCTCGCGTAATGAAGCCGGGAGTGAATTTCCCGCAGCCACAAGCTCAGTCTCCGACACTGCGAGTTGCGTCAGTCGCACATGGTCGAACTGCTCTTCGTACTCGTAGACGGCACGGTCGCCATCAGACTTTATGCGCTCATATATGGGACGGACAACTTCAAGCAAGGACATGATATCCTGTACAGGCCGCTCCAATAGCGATGCCCACGTGGAAGGTTCTGGATAATTGACAATTCTCATCATAGCGATCAAATTATCATTTTCTCAATCGGAACGACCAATATACCCTGCGCCCCGTTTTCTTTCAACTGGCCTATGATTTCCCAAAAACGCTCTTCGTCGAGCACCGTATGTACGCTACACCATGCATCGTCCGCCAACGGCATCACCGTCGGACTTTTCACTCCTGGCAAGACTGCAAGAATGTCGTCCACCCTGTCCTTAGGCACGTTCATAAGCACATATTTCTTCCCTTCTGCACTCTTCACGGCTTCAATGCGGAAAAGGAGTTCATCGAGGATGCTGCGTTTGTAACCGCTCATCAACGGATTGCCAATCATCACAGCTTCGCTCTCCATTACAACCTCAACTTCTTTTAGATTGTTGCTGACAAGTGTAGAGCCCGAGCTGACGATATCGAAAATAGCGTCGGCTATACCGATACTTGTCGACACTTCCACAGAACCCGTAATGACGTGAACTTCCGCATTGACTCCCTGCTCGTTCAAATAGCGAGTGAGGATGCGCGGATAGGACGTAGCTATACGCCGGCTTTCAAACCACCGCACATCCGTATAATCCACATCCTTGGGAACAGCCAACGACAGACGACAGGCACCGAAACCAAGTTTTCGTATCACTTCGGCTTCAGCACCTTGTTCTTCCAGTTCGTTAAGACCAACTACACCGATATCTGCAACTCCGTCCGCCACAGTCCGGGGAATATCGTCATCGCGCAAATAGAGTATCTCTACCGGAAAATTCTTCGCCCTTACCAAAAGGGTTCTTCGCGCAGAGGAGACCTTCACATCGGCTTCACTCAGCAGCGCCATCGTATCTTCGTACAATCGTCCTTTTGACTGGACTGCAATTCTCAACATATCATTTGATTTCTCTGGTTCGACGTTTGTTTATCACGCCTTACTGACGCGATTTCGCGCAAAAATAATCAAACATTCTCGTTCCTGCAAATGAAATCCGATTTATTACAGACAAAACGCCACCGTTAGGCGACTTAAAACGACATCCGTGCAAGAGTTCCATAATAGCCGGATAATGCGACGAGGAATCACCAACTTAGCATTTAAGACCTTGTCTGACATCTCTACTTTATATTATTAATGTGTACCACATCCATGAAACAGCGAGTCTCAAAGTTTTTCGCCTCTCTCGCGCAAAAAGACCATAATTTGTTTGGCAGTTTCAAAACAAACACCTACCTTTGCATCGCCTTTCGGGAAGAAAGGAATAAGAGACATCGCAGGCCGAAATAGCTCAGTTGGTAGAGCAATTCATTCGTAATGAATAGGTCGCCGGTTCGAGTCCGGCTTTCGGCTCAAAAGAAAGCCTGTAAGTATCTGACTTACCGGCTTTCTTTTTATCCCCACACAGCCAAGAACCGCCTCTCACCCAAAACGTGCTCCCATTCCGAACAGTCTTGCACACCCGCAACAGCACTCTTCTCGACGGAAGACTTCCGCATCCTCTACCCTCGCCCTACATGCTATCATGAACAGACCTACAGCAGATTCATGCTGTCACCATCCGCCTTCTTCCTGTCTTTGGGCTGCATCCATACGCGCACGTTCGCAACATCGGTACACTTACCTTGCCCGGCAACCATCTCTCAAAAAAACAAACAGGAAATACAAATCTTCGTACGCCACATCACCACGGACGGGACGCAAGCCACAGACACCCTTCCAACTCTATCCGTAACCTCCAAACTGGCCGTCATACATCTCCGGGCAGTATCGCAACAGTCCGCACGACATCACATATACGTAAAAACATTGGGATTAGCAAGAAATGTATTCTTACTAATCCCAATGTGTGGGCAAAGATGGATTCGAACCACCGAAGGCGAACGCCAGCAGATTTACAGTCTGCCCCATTTGGCCACTCTGGAATTTGCCCTCCTTGTCTCTAAGACGGTGCAAAGATAGTGTTTATTTCTGCAACTGCCAAGCAAAATCGGCCATTTTTATCGCTGTAACCGCAAATTCCTCACCTTTGTTTCCAAGGCGGCCGCCTGTGCGCTCCTCTGCCTGCTCCAAATTATTCACAGTGAGCAGGCCAAACACCACAGGGACTTGCCCTTCAACATTTAACTTACTGATGCCTTGGGTTACAGCCTCACATATGTAATCAAAATGAGGCGTGTCGCCACGAATAACGCAGCCAATCGCGATGACAGCATCAAGCAATCCGCACTTGGCAAGTTGCGAGCAGCCGTAAATCAGCTCAAAACTTCCCGGCACTGTCTTCAAAGTAATGTTCCCGTCCTTGACGCCGTACTTACTCAGTGCTTTCATAGCGCCGTCGACCAGTTTTCCGGTAATCTCATGATTCCATTCGGCCGCTACAATCCCGATACGCATCGAACTGGCGTCAGGCACGGAAGCTGCCAAATCCTCAATTGTGAAATTCGCAGATGACATGGGCGTTACGCTTATTTGGACACGCGTTCGATATATTTGTCTATGTCCTGTGCCGTGATGCTCGTGCCGTATTCGTTCTTGATCTGCTGGTACAAGGCGAGTGCTTCCGCCTTCTTATTCTGCGACTCAAGTATCTGGGCGGCTTCTTTCAGGCAGATAGGCGCCAAACTGTTGTGTCCGGAGAGTTTTGCGGCTTCTTTGAACGTAGCAACGGCCTTGTCGAGCTGGTTTGTCGAAGCGTAGCAGTTGGCCAGCGTATTGAGTGCGGCAGGCGAAATCGTCACATCGTCCTGCGTATCGAAAGCTTCAAGGTAAGGAATGGCTTCCTTGTCCTTGCCTTGTTGGGCGTAGCAGATGCCAGCATAGAAGTTAGCAAGGTTGCCGGCATCGGTGTGACCGTAATCCTTGGCTATTTTCTCGTAACCCACGAATCCTTGTTTGTCGCCTTTCAATGCCGTTTCGAAATCACCGGCAGCGAAATAATCCTCACCCTTGGCCAGCATCGTGGCAGCTTTCTCGCCCTGCGGCCCCCAATAGAACGCTTTGAGCGCGAAAAAACCGCCGATCAAGACAACCAAGACCACGGCGGCAATTATGATCGGATTACGATGTTTAATGATGAATGCTTCAGACTGCGCCACTGCACTGCTGGCGTCCAAAGACTGGCTTTTGCTTTTCTGTGTCATTATCGTTAAATGTTTTATTCGTTTAAGCGCGACAAAATTAATACTTTCTGCGTAACTTATAAAATAATCATCGTCTTTTTTGAAACCGTTGCATTTTCCGCGCAGAGCGGAGACGTATTTCTGCGCATTATTATAAATTTGTCGGCCAAAGCATGAATAACGACAAATGGTTATCAAGAATCTATCCATCCTGAACTATAAGAACATCGCGCAGGCCGACTTGGCATTCTCGGATAAAATCAATTGCTTCATCGGTGCCAACGGCATGGGAAAGACCAATGTGCTCGACGCAGTCTACTACCTCTCGTTCTGCAAGAGCCACACCAACCCCATCGACGCACAGGTGGTGCGCCACGGCGAAGAGATGTTCATGCTTCAAGGACGCTACCTGACCGACGACGGGGAAACCGAGACTATCAGCTGCGGGACCAAAGTTGGCCGGCGCAAGACATTCAAGCGCAACGGGAAGGACTACCGGAGGCTGACAGAGCACATCGGCTTTGCGCCGCTCGTGATGATTTCGCCGGCCGACACATCGCTGATTACGGGCGGCAGCGAGGAGCGCCGACGCTTTGTCGACACGGTTATCTCGCAATACGACGCTAATTATCTTGATGCCCTTGTTCGCTATGGCCGCGCACTGGCACAACGCAACAACCTGCTCAAAGCTGAAAACGAGCCAGACCCGGACATGATGGAAATATACGAGGAAGAGATGGCCGCTTCCGGGACATATATATATAAGGAACGCGTGGAATTCGCCAAACGGCTCACGCCGGTTTTCCAAACCATGTACAGCCGCATAGCCCATGCCGATGAAGAAGTCAGGCTTACTTATACGTCACACTGCGAACGCGGCCCGCTGCTCGACCAGTTGCGACAGGCACGCTCCAAGGAGCGCATCGTCGGCTTCACGCTACACGGCATCCACAAGGATGACCTCATCATGGAGCTCGGAGGATTTCCCATTAAAAAAGAAGGGTCGCAAGGACAGTGCAAGACCTACCTCGTCGCCCTGAAACTGGCCCAGTTCGCCCTGCTCAAAGAAACGGGCCGGCGCCAGACGCCGTTGCTCCTTCTCGACGACGTTTTCGACAAACTCGACAGCCACCGGGTTGAACAGATAGTCCGTCTGGCCGGCGGCAATGAGTTCGGACAGATTTTCCTGACCGACACCAACCGCGGACACCTCGACCGAATCCTGCAACAGGCCGCATGCGACTTCAAACTGTTCACCGTGGAAAACGGCACGATCAACGATGAAACGGTATAAGGAAGAAGACCTGGCATCGGTGGTCTACCGTGCCCTGCGCCTCGACGGCCTCGAAACGCCCCTGAACGAATACCGGCTCGTCCAGGCATGGCCGGATGTGGCAGGCCCGACCGTAGCGGCCTACACCGGCGCAGTGGAAATCCGCAACCAGAAGCTCTACGTGCAGCTCAAATCGCCAGCCCTCAGAGCCAACCTGCTCATGCGCCGGCGCGAACTGGTCGACAAGCTGAACAGCCGCGTCGGTGCGATGATCATCACCGACATCGTGTTCCGCTGAACCGGTGGCTCGCTGCACATCCCCATACAAGAGCGGCCGCCGGACGATATGGAATCACCCCGGCGGCCGCTCTTCTGTCCGCAGAACGGGACCGACTTACTCGAAATAGTAGAGGAATGTGGCCACTCCCTCCAAGGCTTTCTTCTTGCAGTCCTTAATTTCGATGGAAAACTTGATTTCGGCCTTGCAAATGCCACGGAGGTTGGAGATGGCTTGGAGCGTAGCCACGAGCCGCACGCTCTGGCCTGCCAATACGGCCTGCCCGAAACGCATCTTGTCCATCCCATAATTCACCATCATTTTCAGGTTGTTCACCTGGATAATCTGCTGCCAAAGATAAGGAAGGAGCGAAAGCGTCAGATAACCGTGCACAATTGTCGACTTATAGGGGCTTTCCGACTTGGCCCGCTCCACGTCGACATGTATCCACTGGTGGTCGAGTGTGGCATCGGCAAACTGATTGATGCGTTCCTGCGGGATTTCGAGGTAATCGGAGATGCCTATCACCTGCCCCGTCAATTTTGCAAAATCATCATAAGAATTAATGACTACTTTTTTCGTATTATCTGCCATATTCGTGCTTTTTATAGATGAATTGAACTGCAAAGATACGCATTTTGGCTGAAATCTCCGCCGCCCGGAAAGTTAGAAAGTGTTTACCGCCGAACCAGCCGGCGACTGGGATTCCGGACCAGACTACCGACACCGCTTGTTCCGTCAGCCTTTCCGTAAATTCTGTCAGCCCCCTGAGATTTTCTGTCAGCCGTCCCGTTTTCGAAGCCGCACAGACTGATCCGGTCGAAGCTGCCATAAGCCCTTCACACAGGCTGCGCATCCACGACATACCGCCCGCAACGCATTGCACCACGCCAGTGAAAAACGGCGATAACCACACAGCGCCCGTCAGACAGGCCGTAAAAACCTCGGGGAGCCTGTCGAAAGTTTTGTGCCTTGCGCTTTTCAGGGGCGAAAAGTACGCCGAATGGATTTAATTCCGTATTTTTGTAGCCATAATCGCCGTTTAGCGACTTACGCCGCCAATCAAAACATGGAAGTAGCTATCATTAAATACAACGCAGGCAATATCCGCTCCGTCGTCAACGCATTCAGGCGGCTGGGTGTTGAACCTGCCGTCACGGACGACCCGGCCGCCTTGGCCGCTGCCGACCGTGTGGTCTTTCCGGGCCAAGGCGAGGCCTCAAGCACGATGGCATATTTGCGCGCCCGGAGCCTCGACCGTGTCATCACCTCACTCCGACAGCCCGTCCTGGGCATCTGCATCGGCCAGCAGCTCCTATGCGCTCACAGCGCAGAAGGCGACACGGACTGCCTCGGCGTCATACCCGCCGGAGTAGAGCGCTTCGCCCCCCGGCATCACGACGAGAAGGTGCCACACATGGGATGGAACACGCTTCACAACCTCGCATCGCCCCTCTTTGCCCATGTCAGCGAGGGTAGCTACGTCTTTTTTGTCCACAGCTACTACGTGCCATGCGGCCCGCACACAATCGGCACAACCGACTTCATCGTACCGTTCAGCGCGGCGCTGCGCAAGGACAATTTCTACGCCACCCAATTCCACCCCGAAAAAAGCGGGAAAGTCGGAGAACAGATACTGCGCAACTTCTTAGACCTCACAAAATGATCGAAATCATACCCGCCATCGACATTATCGACGGCTGCGCCGTTCGCCTCAGCCAAGGGGATTACGCCAGCCAGAAGAGTTACAGCAGCCACCCAGAGGAACTGGCCCGCCGCTTTGAAGACCTCGGTTTCCGGCGCCTCCACCTGGTGGACCTCGACGGCGCCCGCTCGCGCCACGTCGTCAACCTCCACGTGTTGGAGGCCATTGCCAGCATGACCTCACTGACCGTCGACTTCGGCGGAGGTGTCAAGAGCAATGCCGACGTCGAGAGCGCATTCAACGCAGGCGCAGCGATGGTCACTGTGGGCAGCCTCGCCGTGACATCACCCGACCGCTTCGCCCAATGGCTGCAAACCTACGGGCCGGAACGCCTTATCCTCGGGGCAGACGCACGCGATGGAAAAGTCAGCATCAACGGCTGGAAAGAAGACAGCCCGCAAGAACTTCTCCCCTTTCTGCAATCATATTGGGAAATGGGCGTCACGCAAGTGCTCTGCACCGACATCTCGCGCGACGGAATGCTCTCCGGACCTGCCGTCGGCCTCTACCGGTCGCTACTCGAAGCCAACCCCGCATGCCGGCTCATCGCCAGCGGAGGCGTCGGCAGCATTGACGACCTTTGGGCGCTCAACGAGGCTGGCGTGCCCGCAGTGGTCGTCGGCAAAGCCATATACGAAGGGCGTATCGACCTGACCGCTGTGAGCAAGGCTTTCAACTCATAATCCCCCCACGACTATGCTGGCCAAACGAATCATACCCTGTCTCGACGTCAAAGACGGCATGACCGTCAAGGGCGTCAACTTCGTCAACCTCAAAGAGGCGGGCGATCCTGTCGAACTGGGAAAGACATACAGCGAACAAGGCGCCGACGAACTCGTCTACCTCGACATCACAGCCAGTCACGAAGGACGGAAGACTTTCACACAGATGGTCGAACGTGTAGCGGCCGAAATCGCCATTCCTTTCACCGTAGGCGGAGGCATCAATGAAGTGGCCGACGTCGAACGCATGCTCGAAGCGGGGGCCGACAAAGTGAGTGTCAACTCTGCGGCACTGCGCAATCCCTCGCTCATCGACGAGACGGCGCGCCGCTTCGGGTCACAAGTCTGCGTGGTTGCCATCGACGCCCGCCAGGAAGCCTCAGGCGACTGGCAGTGTTACGTCAACGGAGGGCGCATCCCTGTGGGCCGCGGCCTCTTCGACTGGGCCCGTGAAGCCAGCGACCGCGGCGCAGGCGAGATTCTCTTCACCAGCATGAACCACGACGGCGTGAAGACCGGCTACGCCAACGAAGCACTCGCCCGCCTGTCCGACACACTCCCTATCCCAGTCATCGCCTCGGGCGGGGCCGGCACGATGGAACACTTCGCAGACGCCTTCACCGTAGGAAAAGCAGACGCCGCCTTGGCCGCCAGCGTGTTCCACTTCGGCGAAATCGCCATTCCTGCACTCAAACGTTACTTATCAGAACGCCGGATTCCCGTCCGGCTTTAACTTATAGTCATGATCAAAATAGACTTCGACAAGGGGGACGGCCTCGTCCCCGCCATCGTTCAAGACGCCACGACGCTGAACGTGCTGATGTTAGGCTACATGAACCGCGAAGCTTACGAAAAGACACTGGCCAGCAAGCGGGTCACGTTTTACAGCCGGAGCCGGAAAACACTCTGGACAAAGGGCGAGACAAGTGGCCATTTTCTCGAGCTGGTCAGCCTGAAAGTGGATTGCGACAAAGACACGCTCCTTGTCAAGGCAATCCCCCACGGCCCTACATGCCACCTGGGCTCAGACACATGCTGGGGCGAAACGAACAAGGCTAATCCCATCACATTCCTCACTGAACTGCAAGATTTCATCGAGCAGCGTCATCGCGAGATGCCCGAGGGCTCATACACCACAAGCCTCTTCAAAGATGGCGTCGGCCGCATGGCACAAAAAGTCGGAGAGGAAGCGCTCGAAGCCGTTATTGAAGCCGTGAGCGGAAACGACGAACGCCTCGTTTACGAAGGAGCCGACCTGCTCTATCACCTCATCGTGCTACTCACATCCAAAGGATTGCGCATCGAGGACCTCGCTGAGGAATTGTCCAAACGTCACAATCCGAACTGGAAAAAGCACTGAGCACGTCGCCGCAAACGGGCCATAATCCGCACAAAGCACGTACCGTTGCATAAAAAGCCATAAAACGAACAAATATGTTGGTAGAGTTAAAGGACGCAGAAATAGGACACGAGGACATCCCTATCCTATCACACGTCGGCCTCACCGTCGATGAAGGAGAGTTTGTCTATCTTATCGGAAAAGTCGGCACAGGAAAGAGCTCCATCCTGAAAACGCTTTATGCCGAACTGCCCCTTCGCACCGGAGAAGGCAGCGTGCTCGGCTATAACCTCAAAAAGATGAAAAGCCGCAAGGTGGCCGACCTCCGCAAGCAAGTGGGCATCGTCTTCCAGGACTTCCAACTCCTGACAGACCGCACCGTCAGAGAGAACCTGGACTTCGTTCTCCGCGCCACCGGCCACAAGAAAAAGGCAGAGCGGAAAGAACGCATCCAGGCCGTGCTCGAAATGGTGGAACTGACCGAAAAACTCGACAGCTACCCGCACGAACTCAGCGGCGGCGAACAGCAACGAATCGCCATTGCCCGAGCCATATTGAACGACCCGAAAATCATTTTCGCAGACGAGCCCACTGGAAACCTCGACCGCGACACGGGCGTCAAGATCGTCAACCTGTTACGCGAAATCTGCGAGCGGGGTACGGCGGTCGTCATGAGCACACACAACTGGGACCTTCTACAAAACTATCCCGGCATCGTCTACCGCTGCGAAAACGGGACGCTTTCCGAAGTCACCCAAGAGTTCAACAAACCCATCATCATGGGCGACACGACACCGTCGCCCGAACCCTCAGAACACTTAACAGGAACACAAGAATGAAAGTACTGAAATTCGGAGGAACCTCTGTCGGAACTCCACAACGCATGAAAGACGTCGTCGGCCTCATCAACGACGGCAAACAAAAGATTGTCGTGCTCTCCGCCATGTCAGGCACGACGAATACCCTCGTCGAAATATCCGACTACTTCCGCAAGAACAACGCGGAAGCCGCCAACAATATCATCAATCAGCTGCGAATCAAATACAAGCAGCACGTCAAGGAACTCTACACCACGGAAGGACAGGCCACCAAAGCACAAGCCGTGCTCGACGAAATCTTCACTACACTGCGTTCTTTCTCACACAAACCTTTCAGTGATGCTGACGAAAAGGTTGTCTTGGCGCAAGGCGAGATTATGAGCACCAACATGGTCACCCTCTATATGCAGGAACAAGGAATCAAGACGTTGCTCATTCCGGCACTCGATTTCATGAAGCTTGACACCAAGGACGAGCCTGACACCCACTACATCCAAGAACATCTGGCCGACATCCTCAAGCAAGCCCCCGGCTACGACGTCTACATCACGCAGGGTTTCATCTGCCGCGACTCCGAAGGACGCATCGCCAACCTCCAACGCGGCGGATCAGACTATACGGCCTGTCTCATCGGGGCGGGACTGAAATCAGAAGAGATACAGATATGGACGGACATCGACGGCATGCACAACAACGACCCGCGCTACGTGGAGAACACAGAGCCCGTCCGACAGCTCAATTTCGACGAGGCGGCCGAACTGGCCTACTTCGGCGCAAAAATACTCCACCCCACATGTATCCAGCCTGCCCGCTTCGCCGGCGTACCAGTACGCCTGCTTAACACGATGGAGCCGACCGCGCCCGGCACCATTATCAACAACGAGATGCAAAAAGGAAGCATCAAGGCCGTCGCCGCCAAAGACAACATCACCGTTATCAAAATCGTGTCGAACCGAATGCTCCTCGCCACGGGCTACCTGGCCAAAGTGTTCGAGATATTCAGCAAATACAAGACCAGTATCGACATGGTGACGACCTCCGAGGTTGCCATCTCGCTCAGTATCGACAACACATCGCGCCTTGTCTCCATCCTCGAAGAGTTAAAGGAAATAGGAACGGTCAGTGTGGACTATCACATGACCATAGTCTGCGTCGTGGGCGACTTTGCTTACGACTACGTCGGCTATACGTCACGCGTGATGCAGGCCCTTTCTTGCGTGCCAGTCCGCATGATCGCCTATGGCGCCAGCAACCATAACATTTCCTATCTCGTCCATGAGAGCGACAAGCAGAAGGCCCTGCAAGCCCTGAGCTCTGCTCTTTTCGCACACGACAAACAAAAGTAAACGCGACACAATGACCACAGACTTCCCCATTGGAGCCTTTGAGCACGTCGCAACTCCATTCTATTACTACGACACTGCGTTGCTTCGCGCCACATTGGCCGAAATCAAGCGGGCAACAGCCGGTGACGCTGCGTTCCATGTGCATTATGCCGTCAAGGCCAATGCTAATCCCACCCTGCTCCGCATCATCGCCGAAGCCGGATTTGGTGCCGACTGCGTCAGCGGAGGAGAGGTCAAAGCCGCCTTGGCTGCCGGTTTCCCGGCCGAGAAAATCGTATTCGCCGGTGTCGGAAAAAGCGACTGGGAAATCCGGCTTGGCATTGAAGCCGGCATCCATTCGTTCAACGTCGAGAGCATGCCCGAACTGGCCGTCATCAACGATCTGGCCCTGCGGGCCGGACGGCGGGCACGGGTGGCGCTACGCATCAATCCCAACGTCGACGCCCACACACACGCCAACATCACGACGGGGCTGAACGAGAACAAATTCGGCCTCGCCATGGAGGACATGGAAGCCACCGCCAAGGAAGCCACCAGCCTTCCGGGCATCGAACTTGTCGGACTGCACTTCCACATAGGCTCGCAAATCGAGGATGTCAGGACGTTTGTTCCCCTCTGCGAGCGCATCAACGACTTGCAACAGCGCCTTGAAAAAGAAGGGATCAAGCTCCCTTCACTCAACGTGGGCGGCGGACTCGGCATCGACTACCAGCACCCCGACGAGCACCCCGTGCCCGACTTCGCGGGTTATTTCGAGGTTTTCCGCAAGCACCTCCACCTTCGTCCGGGACAGTCGCTCCACTTTGAGTTGGGGCGGTCGGTCGTCGGCCAGTGCGGCAGCCTCGTGTCACGTGTGCTGTACGTGAAAGAGGGACACCAGAAAAAGTTTCTCATACTTGACGCCGGTTTCACGGACCTCATACGTCCGGCACTCTACCAAGCCTACCACAAAATTGAGAACCTCACTTCGCGCGAGAGCCGCAAAGAGACCTACGACGTGGTCGGCCCCATCTGCGAGAGCAGCGACGTCTTTGCCAACGGGCTGACGCTACCGGCCGGCCATCGCGGCGACCTCGTCGTGCTCCGTTCGGCGGGTGCCTATGGCGAGGTGATGGCTTCGGGCTACAACTGCCGGCCCCTGCCGAAAGGCTACACCACGGAAGACCTCTGCCCCGACGTGGAATGATTTTCAGCCTGCTATAACTTTCGGCGGCGCGTCTTTTCCCTCGGAAGGCGCGCCGCTGTCATACGGTCCGGCTGCGGCCTCCAACGGCCAGCCGGATAGAAAAAACAGTCAGCCGGACAGGATTTCCTGTCCGGCTGACTGTTAAGACACGCCCTCTCAGAAGCGCACCATGAGCTCGACCACGGCTTTGTCGCGCTCGCTCGGATCGGGGATAGCGCCTGCGTCGTAAAAGTATTTCTCGTAGTTCAGCCTGAGTTCGGCGGCAATGGGACAGCGGATACCGAGTGTCACGCCGCCCGTCACACGTTGGCGTCCCCAGTCGGTGATGAGTGGGCGATGCGTATCCTCATCAAGTGCCACGCCGTCCCAATGGTCCTGCATCATGTCGTAACGCGCAAGGATGGAAACCCGGCTAAGGAAACCGCGCGTAGGGATAGAATAAACGGCAAAGGCGTTGAAGGCATTGACGTCGCTGAAAGCCTTGTCAGCATAACGTTTGTAAAGGTATTCAGCCTCAACATGCCATCGCCCCAGTTCGACATACGTACCAATGTCATACATGTAAAGCGACGTTTGGGCCGGCCGCGTCTTCTGCATACTCACTGTCACGTTCCATCCCTTGACGGGGAAAGCTTGTACTTTGGCCGAGAAACTCACGGCCTTGTTCCACTCTTTCTGCTCCGTCAGCCCCTTTCCGTTGAAAAGTCCGGCCTCTGCCACAAGGGGAATGCCTTGCGGCTTGTATGCCGCGGCAAGGCCGACATCGCGGACATCGCCCACCTGCTTGGCGATAAACGAACGGTTGGGAAAGTACTGCACATGAGGCGAGCGGTGGGCGTCGATAGTGAACGGAACACGCATTTGTCCCAACGTAAGCGCTCCCCAATCCGCCGGCTTGATCTGGGCGTAAGCGTCGAGCATCCGGATGTTTCCCTGATCCGAGAGGTCAATCTCGGCCTTATAAGCCACATAACGTCCCACATCGCCGGAAAGGCTGAAACGGGCATTGCGCACCTGGAAACGCCCCGAATGAATCTGCGGCTGGTACTCATATTTTGCCCGGACCGTTCCGTGGATTTCGGGCAGATAGTCTTTGAAACTCCGGGCCTTCGTGCTGTCGGCAGCGTCAGCCGTCTGAACAAGACCGGCTAACAACAAGAGGAGAATGACGGGTTTTCTCATGATTGTCGTAGGTTTGGGGTTATTTTCATGACGCCGCAACTCGGGTCGCTGCAGCAGGGGTCAATGAACGAACTTATAGAATCCGCGGATGAGGTGACGCAGGCTGCTGAGCAACTCCTGCGATTCCTGCAAAAGGTTGAGCAATACGAGCGAGGTGCGCAGGTTCGTACCTTCATCCTGCATCTGGTCAAGCAGTTCCTTACGCAAGCGCGAAAGTTCATCCTTATAGGCCTCAACCTCAGCCAAGAAGTGCTCGACGGCCGTAAAGTCGCGGTCGCGGATGATGGCCTGTGCCTGACGCATGTAAGCATCCACTTGCGAACGGACGCGTTGCAGATTGGCGCAGTCAGCGTCCGAGAGCGGAGTGAAGTTGTTGTCGACATGCTCCTTGCAGGGGTCGGCCATACGGCGCAGACAATACATCACCTGTTGCACGGCGTTTGTCGATAGGTGGAACCATGTGTTCCGTTCGATGGCTACGGCGGTGTCGATGCGGCGCAGGCCCACCATCTCCTTCTGGCGGAGTTTCCGGATGTCCTCCTTATGACGGTTGATCTGTTTAAGCGTCCGGCGCAACAGCCGCAGGTTGCGGCCGATCATGCCGTCGATGATGCCATCGTACTCCGTCATACTGGCTTCAAGTTGCTTCACCTGTCCTTCAGCCACGTGTTGTTTGAGCAAATCCCAAGTCTGGGCCTTATCTTTCGAAGTGATAATGCGTGCGAAAAGAGTGTCTCCCTTGTCTTCTTTCACCTTCTTGCCGTAAGAGATGTTACTGCGCACAAGCAGGAACACAGCCACGGCGATGAGGACCACCATTACCACGACGCCGCCATAGAACATCAGCAGCGTGATGACAGCGCAAACCGTGAAGGCCACAAAAGCCGTCAAGAACCAACCGCCGATGACCGAAAGCACGCCCGTGATTCGGTAAACGGCACTTTCGCGGCTCCAAGCGCGGTCTGCCAACGAAGAACCCATTGCCACAATGAATGTCACATAAGTCGTTGAAAGCGGCAGCTTCATGTTTGTTCCGAAGATGATGAGCAGGCCGGCCAGCACCAGGTTGACCGACGCACGTACCAAGTCGAAGGCCGCGCCGTTCTGGATGATGACCTCATCCTTGTTGAAACGGCTGTCTATCCATGCTGCCACGGGTTTCGGCGTATAGCGTTGCACCCACTCTGCCGCCGTCGTGAAGTGGCGCACGATGAGACGTGCCATGGCCGACGAGCCAAACATCTCCTCTCCTTCCTCCTGACGCGCCAAATCGACCGAAGTCTTGATCACGTTATGTGCCTTTTTTGACGTAGCCAAGGCATAAACCATGATGAGTCCTGCAAGAAAGAGGAAGATGAACGGCGTCTTGGCCGACGATTCGAGCGACGACATCATGAACGAATGGACATTGGCCCCGCCAGCGTTGGCGGTGAAGTCGAGATAGGCGGAATAGCCAGCCAAGGGCACACCGATGAAGTTGACAAGGTCGTTCCCGGCGAAAGCCAAGGCCAAAGCGAACGTTCCGAGCAACACTACGACCTTGAACACGTTGACATGGCACCAATGAAGCGCCTGCATCAGGACTGTGAAGAAGACAAAGCAACCCAGCACGAGCCACGCCGTATTCCGGTCCAGCCAAGCCAGACTTGCGGGCGTCATGAACGGCGCCATTTCCAACCCCTTGATAAGGATGAAATAGGCCAACGACGTCGCGGCAATGCCACCGAAGATTCCGATGGTCCATTTCAAGTGCTTCACATAATTAAAAGTGAAAATAAGACGCGAGATGTACTGCACCACTACACCCACAATAAAGGCAATGGCCACCGAAAGGAAGATGCCGAGAATGACAGACAGGGCCTTTTCGGTGTTCAGCAGTGTCCCGAACGAGAGCAGCCCTGTCGGGTCGGCCAGGATCTTCAATAACGCCAAGACGAACGTACCGCCCAACAACTCAAAGACCATCGAAACAGTCGTCGAGGTAGGCATGCCCAGCGTGTTGAACACATCAAGCAACACCACGTCGGTCACCATCACCGCAAGGAATATGCACATCAGTTCGTAGAACGAGAAATAAGTCGGCTGGAAGATACCGTGACGCGCAATGTCCATCATGCCGTTCGACATCGTAGCTCCCGCAAACACGCCTACCGAAGCCACGATCAGGATGGTGCGGAACGTCGCCACACGCGCACCGACTGCCGAGTTCAGAAAGTTGACAGCATCATTGCTCACGCCCACGAGGAGGTCGAAGACAGCCAGCATGAAAAGGAAAATAACGATTCCCAAATAAACCAGTTCCATGGATTGAATGATTAGTAATGTTTGTTAGCTTTTTTAATGCTGCAAAGGTCTGCCTTACTCATGTAGCCCAAGTTACAAAACTATTACAAAATGATTACAAAGCATCCGGCACCGGGTGCGGATTTCCCCCAAAACACCCTCCCGCGACAGTTGGCAGCAAAAGCCATCCGAAAAGCCACAATACCTTCATCCGATTTTCTGAATGGGACAATCCCTATCCGTTGGCACTTTTTCTTGGCGCGACGACACTGACCGAAACGACAGGAACAGCTCTAACAAAAAAGGACAGATATGCTCGCGGCCTGTTCCTTCTATTGGCTTAAAACACTCAATCCAAAGCAAAGACTCTGTCCCTTGGCCCGACATGCGCATTCCTCACCTTGCAGCCCGCTTTGTCCGGCTTTCCGTTGATTGGCCGTCTTGCAAACCGGTACAATCCTTGTAGGCTGGAAAACGGGTTATCTTCGTAATGACTCACGCTACGTCCCGCCTTCGCCAAGTTCAAGCATAAAAAACGGGCATCTTGACAAATCGTCAAGATGCCCTTGTGGTCTGTGGGCGCTGAGGGATTCGAACCCCCGACCCTCTGCTTGTAAGGCAGACGCTCTGAACCAGCTGAGCTAAGCGCCCTGTCTGTTGTTCGGAAAAGCGATGCAAAATTAAGACTTTTTCCGATATGTTCCAAACGTATCACCGTTTTTTTTCGTCGCCATCTTGAAAAACCCGTTTCCTTTCTGATTAATCCAGGTACGGTGGAAGAAATTGCTACCTTTGCCACACATTATATATATATAACATGAAAAAAGACGTTGTGCTCACCCTGTCATGTGGCGGAGCGCGCGGGCTGGCTCACATCGGCGCCATCCACGCACTCGAAGCCCGAGGCTACCGCATACGCGCTGTGGCGGGTTGTTCAATCGGCTCTGTGGTCGGTGCTTTCTATGCGATGGGACGGCTCGACGCCCTCGAAAGCTTCATGCGGACTGTCTCGACGGAAAACATGGCCAACTATCTCGACTTCACCCTGACCGAGCAAGGTTTCATCAGGGGTGGACGTTTCATCGAAAAGCTGAAAGAACTTGCCCCCGACTGCGCCATCGAGTCGCTGCCCGTCAGGTTGTCCATCGTGGCGGCCAATCTCACGACCGGCCGCGCCGAAGTGTTCACGCGAGGCAGCGTCTACGAGGCTATCCGTGCCTCAATAGCCATCCCGGCCGTGCTGACACCCGTGGAAAAAGAAGGCGTGCGGCTCGTAGACGGCAGTGTGGTCAACCCGATTCCGGTCGACCTGGCCCTTCCCGGCCGCCGCGAACTTAGCGTCGCCGTCAACCTTTACGCCTACGGTAACGAGAACATAGCCAACCGCCCGCACACGCACGGCACCAAGGCTCCGACACCCATAGCCTACCTGCGAGAGAAATATAAGGCAGTACGCTCGTGGCGCACGAACCTGCTGGACAACGTTTTCAGCAATTCGGGCGGCCCGGCCGGATACGTGGGCACAATCCGCTCGATCTTCGACCTGATGACGCAACGCCTCATCGCGCAAACCTTGGCGGCACACCCGGTGGACGTTGTTGTCGAAGTGCCCATGCTGTGCGCTTCGGTGTTCGACTTCCCGCAGGCCGACGCTCTCATCCGTCTCGGACACAAACAGGCCGACTGCGCACTGAACGAACTTGAAAAGCACCGCCCACGGCTCCTCAGCCTGCCTTGGAGCCGGAGAAAGAAGCACCGGGGGGACACGAATCGGATTTAATTCGTACCTTTGCAGCCACTAAGGAACAGGAGGCCGGTCTGCCGCGTGCGTCCCAGTGGCGCAGGAGGAAAGTCCGGGCAACACAGGGCAATCCGCTTCCTAACGGGAAGTCGTCCGCAAGGGTGAGCGAAGGCAGAAGAAAACAACCGCCGGCGCCACACGGCGTCGGTAAGGGTGAGAAGGTGGGGTAAGAGCCCACCGGCTGCATGGCGACATGCAGGCCGTGCCTGCCGGATGTTGAAAGTTCATGTAAACCGGCGACTGAGGGTGACCCGCCCGAGCAATGCGCCGGAGGGTAGAACGATAGAGCCTGTCGGCGACGGCAGGCCCGGATAAATGGCAGACACCGTCCAATACGGGCGGTACAGAACCCGGCTTACAGGCCTCCTGTCCTTTTTTACGCACAAAGCGCGACAGTGTCCGCATTCCTGGACGCCATCGCGCTTTTCCATTTCCAGATTCAGCCGTACACGTCGGCCGAGGCGGGCAGACAAACCGCAGTGACAGAAAATCCTGTCTCCCTGACAGTTTTTTCTGTCACTGCGACAGGATTTTCCAAGCCTGCATTCCGGTGGGGCAATCCGCTCAACGGATCATATCGCAGCCCATATAGGGTTGCAGAGCCTTGGGGATGCGTATGCCGTCAGGCGTCTGGAAGTCTTCGAGCAAAGCAGCCACCACGCGCGGCAGGGCGAGCGCCGACCCGTTCAGCGTGTGGCAGAGCTCGATCTTCTTGTCCGCACGTCGGTAGCGGCAGTGCAGACGGTTGGCCTGGTACGTATCGAAATTAGACACGGAACTTACTTCCAACCAACGCTTCTGCGCTTCGCTATACACCTCAAAGTCATAGCACAAGGCCGCCGTGAAACTGATGTCGCCGCCACATAGCCTCAGGATTCGGTACGGCAATTCTAGCTTGACAAGCAAGTTTTCAACATGGTCGAGCATCTCCTGATGCGACTGTGCCGAGTGCTCAGGCTTATCGATGCGGACGAGTTCGATTTTCGAGAACTCGTGCAGGCGGTTAAGGCCGCGCACGTCCTTTCCATAGGAGCCGGCCTCGCGGCGGAAACATTGCGTGTAGGCGCAGTTCTTGACCGGAAGGTCTTTCTCATCGAGGATTTCGTCGCGGTATATGTTCGTCACGGGCACCTCGGCCGTCGGGATCAGGTAGAGGTCATCCAAGTCACAGTGATACATCTGCCCTTCTTTGTCGGGCAACTGGCCGGTGCCGTAACCCGACGCTGCGTTGACCACAGTGGGAGGCATGATTTCCGTGTAGCCGGCGGCACGGGCCTCATCAAGGAAAAAGTCGATCAGCGCACGTTGCAAGCGGGCGCCCTGGCCTATGTAAACAGGGAAACCGGCACCTGTGATTTTCACACCGAGGTCAAAGTCTATCAGGTTGTACTTCTTGGCAAGTTCCCAGTGCGGCAGCGGATTTTCGGGCAGCACGGTGTCGTGCCCGCCCGTTTTGACAACGAGGTTGTCCTCCGCCCCGTTGCCTTCGGGCACAATGTCGTAGGGCACGTTCGGTATGGTGTAGAGCAGCTGGTTCATGTCAGCCTCAGCCGTCTCCATCCTGGCTTCGAGCTCCTTAGTCTTCACTTTGATGTCCGCCACTTTCTGCTTGGCAGCTTCGGCGTCTGCTGCTTTGCCTTCCTTCATGAGAGCGCCGATGCTTTTCGACAGCGCCTTCACCTCTGCAAGGCAACTGTCGAGTTCAGCTTGCGCCGCCTTGCGCGCATTGTTGAAAGAGAGCACCTGTTCGATACATTCGCGCGCACCGCCGAAATGCTTTTTTTCAAGCCCGCGGATGACGGCTTCCTTATCGTCTGTGATTTGTTTGATAGTAAGCATAACTCTTGTTGTAGCTTTTAGACATATTTAAAATTATGGGACAAAAGTACGGATTTATTTTTGATAAAACGTTACCTTTGCCTGACTTACGACTGAGCCTATGCTAACTTTTCCTCCGGCTAAAATCAATCTCGGCCTATACGTGGTGGAGAAACGTCCCGACGGCTATCATAATCTGGAGACGGTTTTCTACCCTATCCCGCTGTGTGACACGCTCGAGACAAAGCCCCTGCTCCACTCCAACGCGCCCTACGCCTTCCAGCAAGTCGGACTGCGGATCGACGGTGAGGCGGCGGACAACCTCGTCGTACGGGTCTACCTCTCGATGAAGGAAGAATTCGGCCTCCCAGCCCTCGACATCTACATGGACAAGCACATCCCCACCGGTGCCGGATTGGGCGGAGGAAGCAGCGACGCGGCTCACATGATGAAGCAACTGAACGAGCAGTTCGGCCTCGGACTGAGCGCGACGGAAATGGAACGGCGGCTTTCGGCCTTTGGGGCCGACTGTCCGTTCTTCGTGCGCGAACGCCCCGTCCTTGCGACCGGCATCGGCGACAGGTTCACGCCCCTCACACTCTCGCTGAAAGGGTGGACGCTCCTGCTCATCAAGCCTCCGGTCCACGTTTCCACTCGCGAAGCCTACGCCGGCGTGACACCCCGGCGTCCCGACACGGAATTGGCCGACGTCATCGCGCGCCCTGTGACGGAATGGCGCGGCCGCCTCGGCAACGACTTTGAGGAAAGCGTCTTTGCGGCGCATCCCGAAATCGCAGCCATCAAGCAGACGCTCTACGACTTCGGTGCCGCCTACGCCGCCATGAGCGGCAGCGGCAGTGCGGTCTTCGGGCTGTTCTCCCATCCGGTCGAAAGCGCCAAAGCGGTGTTCAAAGATTGCTATGTATTCCAACAACGCCTCAGATGAACGCGATTTTCTATTTCAGCGGAACAGGAAACAGCCGATATGCAGCACAGACCCTGGCACGCCTGACGGGCGATGCCCTCTACGACATGACACAAGCTTCCGACACCGTTCGCGGCGCCCTGCGCTACGACCGCATCGGCTGGGTCTTTCCCGTCCATGCCTGGGGCCTTCCCCGTTGGGTACGCCGGTTCATGCAGTCGCTCCCCGAGGGCTTCGCCGCGCCGGAAGCCTACGTCTACGGTGTCATGACTTGCGGCGACGACATCGGACTGGCCGACAGGGAACTCCGTTCAGTCTTGCAGACCAAGGGGATGTCCCTGCGCGCCGTCTTCTCAGTGCAGATGCCCAACACCTATGTCTGCCTCCCGGGTTTCGACGTCGACAGCGAAGCAGTCACCGGGCATAAACTCGACGCATCTCGCCTCACGCTCGACGCCATCGCGGCCGACATCCTATCCGCCCGCCGGGGCGTCAGCCGCGTCACTCCCGGCAGCATGCCTTGGGTGAAGTCGTGTGTACTCAGACCGCTGTTCAACCGTTTCTTTGTCACCGACCGCTATTTCCACGCCCAACCTTCGTGCAACGGCTGCCACGCATGCAGCGCCCACTGCCCCGTCCGGAACATCCGGCACCGACCCGACGGACGCCCCGAGTGGCTCGGACACTGCACGGGCTGCCTGGCCTGTTACCACATCTGCCCGCAACACGCCGTCCGGTTCGGGCACGCCACCCGGCATAAAGGACAATACACCTGCCCCACCAACGGGCAGCCCCGCCGCAGTGACCGGAAAAACGAAACGGCTGACAGAAACGTCCCGACGGCTGACAGGAAGAACGGCCAGTGCTCCCGCCATTTATCCGACCATACCCAATCCATCATACATAAACCTTAAACCCATCAGACGCATCATGAAGAAAACCCCACTACTCATCGCGACACTCCTGCTGGCCTGCGGATTGCCGGCCGGCGCCCAGTCCGTCGCGCTCAACATTGTACCCACGCCACAGGAAATCGTGCACGGAACGGGCCGGTTCACCCTGACGCCGACCACCACGGTCGTAGCCGAAGGCAAGGGAGCCAAGGACGTGGCCGAAACCCTCATCGCCCAGCTCAACGCCGCCACGGGTTACGACCTCCAACTGGCCAAGAAACGGACCGCAGGCTCCATCGTGCTGAAAATAGACAAATCCGGCTTCAAGCCCGAAGCCTACCGCCTCGTCGTAGGCCAGCCGGGCGTTGAAATCACCGCCAGCACAGACCGCGGCCTCTTCTATGCCACACAAAGCCTCATGCAGCTCTTCCCGCCACAGATTGAAGCCGCCACCCCACAGGCTGGCGTCAAGACCTGGACAGCCCCCGCCGTCGTCATCAACGACGAGCCGCGTTTCCCCTACCGCGGCATCATGCTTGACCCCTGCCGCCACTTCATCCCCGTCGACGTGATGAAGAAGCAAATCGACATGCTCTCGCACTACAAGATTAACACGCTCCACTGGCACCTGACCGACGACCAGGGATGGCGCGTCGAAATCAAGAAATACCCCAAGCTGACCGAGGTCGGCGCATGGCGGACGGAAGGCGACGGAAGCCGTCATGGCGGCTTCTACACGCAAGACGAAGTGAAAGACATTGTAGCCTACGCCGCAGCCCGCCATGTCGAAATCATCCCCGAGCTGGAAATCCCGGGTCATGAACTGGCCGCCATTGCAGCCTATCCGTGGCTGTCGTGCCGGGGCGACTCCATCACGCCCCGCATCATCTGGGGCGTCGAAGATGTCGTCATGTGTCCCGGAAAGGAAACCACATTCGACTTCCTCGAAGACGTAATCGACGAACTCGCCCCACTCTTCCCGAGCAAGTACTTCCACATCGGCGGCGATGAGAGCCCCCGCATCGAGTGGGAACTATGCCCCAACTGTCAGAAGCTGATCAGCAAACTGGGTTACGTCGACGAGAAAGGCCGCCCCAAAGAAGCACAACTCCAAAGCTATGTCGTAAGCCGCGTGGAGAAGTACCTTGAAAAGAAAGGCAAACGCATCATCGGCTGGGACGAGATCCTCGAAGGCGGAAACCTCAACAAGACGGCAACCATCATGTCCTGGCGCGGCGAAGACGGCGGCATCGCCGCCGCACGCGCCGGCCACAACGTCATCATGACGCCCAGCAGCCACGGGCTGTATATCAATTTCTACCAAGGCGACCCGAACGTAGAGCAAACCTGTATCGGCGGGAACTCTTACCTCGAACGCGTCTACAAGTACGACCCTGTGCCCAAAGTGCTTTCTGCCAATCACGCCGATCGCTACGTACTCGGCGTACAGGGTAACCTCTGGGCGGAATACATCCACACGCAGGGGCAACTCGAAAACCTGCTCTACCCTCGCGCACTGGCGGTGGCCGAAATCGGCTGGACGATGCCGGGCCGCAAGAACTACACCGACTTTGTCCGCCGTATCGACACCGACGCCGCCCTGCGCCTGCAAGCCCACGGCATCGGTTTCCACATCCCCCTGCCTGAGCAACCGGGCGGTTCGTGCAGCCATCTGGCGTTCAGCGACACAACACACGTTACGCTGAGCACGACACGCCCCGAAAAGATAGTCTACACGCTCGACGGCAGCCAGCCGACGGCGTCGTCGACGACCTACACCGGACCTATCGTCCTGACGCAAAGCAGCACGATCAAAGCGGCCGTCATCCTGCCATGCGGACTCATGAGCCCCGTCCGCACCATTGAGGCAGACAAGCAAGTACCCGCTCCGGCTGTCACGTTCGACCGCACACCGCGCAAAGGACTCGACCTGCGCCTGGCTAACGGCGACTTCATGTATGTAGCTGACCTCGACACGGTCAAGCACTGGTATCACAAGGCTGCCGCCACCATTGAGGCCGTCCGCTCGCAGACGCTCGTCCCGGGCAACGTCCGTGATGTCGAGAACTACGCCGCCGTAGCCGAAGGCTATGTCTACATACCGGAAGACGGCATTTACGAATTCTCGACCACCAACACGCAGTTCTGGATCGACGGTGTGAAACTCATCGACAACGACAGCGACCGCATCAAGCGCCAAAGCCGCGAGAACGCCCAACGCGTACTGGCCAAAGGCTTCCACCCGATCAAGGTCATCTTCACCGGAGGCATCTATGGCGGATACCCGACCTACTGGAACGACGGGAAAGTGAACTTCCGCACCCCGGGCGGGAAATGGCAAGCCATCACGGCCGACATGCTCTTCCGCAAATAATCACCGTCCCCCCTGACGGCCTACGCACACAACCGCCGCCCCTCCGCATGAGGAGCGGCGGTTTTTTATCCGCTCACCAAGCGGAGACCAGAACGGTTTCCGGGATGGGAAGATGCAAGGTGGTTTACTCAGGTCGTCAATTTGACTTCACGCATAGTACACGCCCTACATTTCACACATTAGCATAAAACTTTTGTCAGTTATCCGACTTTTTGCCGCGATATAAAGAAAACGCCTTATATTTCCACAATAGGACCAGTCAGAAACGACCAACATTCCAACAGGCGGCCAACTTCTCCCGCCGTCGTTTTGGTCGCAGCCACATTTTTTACTACCTTTGCCCGACACTACGATTAGAAACAGAAACGACTTTCAAGTCATGGAGTTAGCAGCAAAATACAATCCCGAAGAAGTAGAGAATAAGTGGTACCAGTATTGGATGGACCACAAGATGTTCAGTTCAAAACCCGACAACCGGCAGCCGTTCACCGTAGTCATCCCTCCGCCCAACGTGACGGGCGTCCTACACATGGGACACATGCTCAACGAAACGATTCAGGACATCCTTGTCCGTCGGGCCCGCCAAGAGGGGAAAAACGCATGCTGGGTACCAGGCACAGACCATGCGTCCATCGCCACGGAAGCCAAGGTGGTGAACCGCTTGGCTGAACAGGGCATCAAGAAAGCGGACCTCACGCGTGAAGAGTTCCTCAAACACGCTTGGGACTGGACCGACGAACACGGCGGCATCATCCTTAAACAACTGCGGCGCGTCGGCGCATCATGCGACTGGGACCGCACGGCTTTCACCATGGACGAAACACGCTCGAAAAGCGTCATCAAGGTATTCGTAGACCTTTATAAAAAAGGCCTTATCTACCGCGGCGTCCGCATGGTCAACTGGGACCCGAAAGCCCAAACAGCCCTATCAGACGAGGAAGTGATCTACAAGGAAGAGCACAGCAAACTCTATTACCTCCGCTATATGGTGGACGACCCGCAAGCCAACGGAGCCTATGCGGTCGTAGCCACCACGCGTCCAGAAACCATTATGGGCGACACGGCCATGTGCATCAACCCCAACGATCCGAAGAACCAGTGGCTCCGCGGCAAACGGGTGATCGTCCCCCTCGTCGGCCGCTCCATTCCGGTCATCGAAGACGAATACGTAGACATCGAATTCGGCACGGGATGCCTCAAAGTGACGCCCGCCCATGACGTCAACGACTACATGCTCGGCGAGAAACATAATCTCGAAAGCATTGACATCTTCAACGACGACGGCACACTCAGTCAAGCCGCCGGCCTCTACGTCGGCATGGACCGTTTCGAGGTGCGCAAGCAAATCGAGAAAGACCTGGAAGCTGCCGGACTGCTCGAAAAAGTAGAACCGTACACGAACAACGTAGGATTCAGCGAACGCACCAACGTGCCCATCGAGCCCAAGCTTTCCATGCAGTGGTTCCTTCGCATGCAGCACTTTGCAGAGATCGCCCTTCCGCCAGTCATGAACGACGAAATCAAGTTCTATCCTGCTAAATACAAAAACACTTATCGCCACTGGCTGGAAAACATTAAAGACTGGTGCATCAGCCGCCAGCTATGGTGGGGCCACCGCATTCCGGCATACTACCTTCCGAACGGCGGTTACGTCGTGGCCGAAACTCCGGAAGAGGCGCTCAAATTGGCCATCGAGAAAACAGGCGACAGCTCGCTGACAATCAACGACCTGCGGCAAGACGAAGACGCCCTCGACACATGGTTCTCGTCCTGGCTCTGGCCCATCTCGCTCTTCAACGGCATCCTCGAACCGGGCAACGCGGAATTCAGCTACTACTACCCGACGAGCGACCTCGTCACCGGCCCCGACATCCTCTTCTTCTGGGTGGCCCGCATGATTATGGCTGGATATGAGTACGCCGATAAGCCGCCTTTCCGCAACGTCTACTTCACCGGAATTGTCCGCGACAAGATTGGCCGCAAGATGTCGAAATCGTTGGGTAACTCACCCGATCCCCTCGCACTCATCGACAAGTTCGGGGCCGACGGCGTGCGCATGGGCATCATGCTGGCCGCACCGGCCGGCAACGACATCCTCTTCGACGAAGCCCTTTGCGAGCAAGGCCGTAACTTCTGCAATAAAATCTGGAATGCTTTCCGCCTGATCAAAGGCTGGGAGGTGATTGACGGCAAACAACCCGAGACCGCGGAAGTAGCCACCCGCTGGTTCACCGCACAGATCCACAAGAGTCAGGCCGCAATTGACGATCTTTTCTCAAAGTACCGCCTGAGCGAAGCGCTCATGGAGACCTACCGCCTCTTCTGGGACGAATTCTCAAACTGGTATCTCGAAATGGTGAAGCCTGCCTACGGATGTCCCATCGACCGGAAGACCTATGAAGAGACCCTCACGTTCTTCGAGACTCTGGTCCAGATGCTCCACCCGTTCATGCCATTCATCACCGAAGAACTCTGGCAAAACCTGTCAGACAGGAAAGAAGGCGAGACTATTATGACTGTTCCCATCGCTCATACCCAACCAACAGCTTCAGAACTGGACCTCGTAGGGCGCATCGAGGAGGTGAAAGCTATCGTCACGAACGTACGCAGCATCCGCAGCCAGAAAGGCCTCTCGCCCAAGGAACCGCTCACGCTGGAAATCGTAGACGAGGAAGCCGTAGCCGAATTCGAAGCGGTCATCGCCAAGATGGCCAACATCGACACGTTCAGCCGCGTGTCCACCAAGAGCGACGGGGCTTCGGCTTTCATGGTCGGCACACTTCAACTGGCCGTTCCATTAGGCAGCCTCATCGATGTAGATGCCGAAAAAGCCAAGATCGAAGCCGAGCTGGAACACTTGGAAAAATTCCTCGCAGGCATCAGGAAAAAGCTCTCGAACGAAAAATTCGTGGCTAACGCACCCGAAAAAGTAGTCGAACTGGAACGCAAGAAAGAGAAAGACTCCGAAGAAAAAATCAAGTCGCTCAAAGAAACTTTACAGGGACTCAAATAAGACACATATCCAACAAACAATTTTAATGTATAATCTATGAAACGACACGTTATCCCCGTTTGCCTGCTGTGGGCGATGGGCGGGCTGTGCACGGTCCCCGCATATGCGGACGAAGTGTACACTATCTACCCCGTCCCGCAGGAACAGATTGCCGTCGACGGCCAAGTTTCGCTCACCCCGACCGTCAACATCGTCTGTGACCCCACGATTGACCAATACACCAAAGACAGAGCACAGGAGGTTTTGACAGCGCACGGCATCACGGTAAGCTTCACCGATGCCGCTGTGTCAGGACAGACGAACATTTACTTAGGCGTGGCCGGCTCGGAAGGCGTGGCCGACCAGAAAGCGACAGAACTTGGAATCGACCGTAGCGTACTGACTAAGGCCGGAAAATTCGACCGGCACATTGTCTCGCTGACCTCAGACGGGGCCAACGCCCAACTAGTCATTCTTGGCGAGAACACAGATGCCACGTTTTACGGCCTCGCCAGCCTCGAACAAATGCTCGACAAGGGCACAGAAAACCTGCCCTGCGTCACCATCAATGACTATGCCGACCAGCAGTCGCGCGGACTCGTCGAGGGATATTACGGCTACCCCTACTCGGTTGCCGTAAAGAAAGACATCATGAAGTTCATGGCCCGCTACAAGCTCAACACCTACCTCTATGGAGCCAAAAGCGACCCTTATCACTCCGGCTATTATCTCGATCCCTACCCGACGACCATCACCGAACAACAGGAGAAGAACGGCTGGCTCACCCAAGATATGTTCAAGGAACTGACCTCCACGGCACATGCCACGAAAGTCAGCTTCATCTGGGCCATCCACCCGGGACTTAATACGAAGACCGACCAAGACGTCACTGACGTAATGAACAAGTTCAAGCTCATGTACGACTTGGGTGTCCGCCAGTTCGGCGTGTTCACCGATGACGCCGGCGGCTACGACAACCCCGACAACTTCCCGCTCTACACGCAGTTCTTCACCAACCTGCAAAACCAGATAGACGCCACATGGAACACACCAGGCGCTGCTCCGGCCGACACGGTCAAGCCGCTTCATTATGTACCGCACGTCTATAACCTCACTTGGACCAACCAGGCCAACCGTCAGGCTTACTTCAAAGCCCTCTCGGAAATTCCGGAAAAGATCGTGTTCTACACTACCGGTTATGGCGTATGGACAGTGCCTAACAATAACGACCTCAACACGATGAAGAACGAGTTCGGCCGCGACGTGGCATGGTGGTGGAACTACCCCTGCAACGATAATGGCCGTTCTGACAGCCAGATATTCCCCTCGGACATGTACTCGAACTTTATCGACATGACGCAGGTCAACGACAATTCGCGCATGCCGACGTCGCTCGAACACTGTGCAGGCGTACTCAGCAACCCCATGCAACAGGGTGAGATTTCAAAAATAGCCCTTTTCAGCGTAGCTGACTACGCATGGAACAACGACGGCTTCGACAACATGAAGAGTTGGGAGGCCGCCATTCCCGCCATCATCAGCGAGGACTACGCTCCTGCGTTCCGGACACTCGCCCCATACCTGAGGGACAACGACCCGAGCGAACTCACCACCCTCATCCAGCGCTACAAGACCAGCATTGAGCGTGGCCAGGAGGCAGACGCAGCCAGCCTGAAAGCCAAGATGGACGAGATCATCGCCGCCAGTGAGACCGTGGCCGGCATGGAGACCAGCGAAGTCGAGTCAGACCGTCTCTTCTTCAACGACCTCCGCCCGTGGCTCAACCTTGTCCACGACATGGCCACGACCGTCAATGATTTCCTCGAAGCCAAGGATGTCGACAACCTGACGGACAAATGGACAGCCTATCTCGCCGCACAAAAGAAAGCCAACGCCTTCGCCACCGACTCGCGCTACACCGTCGAGACGCTCGAAAGCATGGGAACCAATCCCACTGTGGGCAGCTACCAGGTGAACGCATCGGCAGTGACGCTCAAACCGTTCGTTACCGAATGGATGGGCAGCAAGGCTTTCAACGACATGTTCCCCGAGCGACAGAGCATCGACGCGCCCACGGCGTACACCACAGCCGACGGCATCACCCCGCCGCGCGTACAGAGCAATCAAGCAGGCGTGTGCATGGCCACGAGCACCACTTACACGCTCGCTCCCGGCGACCTGCTGGCCATTCAGCTCGTTGCTCCCGTGCATGTCTATAACCTCACCGTAGCCGACACCGTCTATGACCACTTCGACGTTGTCCACTCACAAAACGGAAAGACATGGAACACGCTGGCCAAGGGAGCCGTCCTCGACACCCCCTGCAAGTATATCGGCTTGCGCAACAAAACCAACGCTCCCCAACCGCTCCGTCCCAACCGCGCCACGTTCCGGTTCGAAATCCCGCAACCGGCCACAGTGTCCGGAGCCACTATCCCCAGCGGCGAAGTATGGCAGAACCACACGAGCAACTACCTTTACGACGGCGACTACTCGACGTTCTGTGTCCTCAACCGTAACCAGATCAACAATGACGCCTACCAGATCACGCTCAGTAAGGCAACACCCGTTTATGACGTCCGCGTTTGCGTCGGCACGACCAACGGCGACTACATGAACTCGGCTTTCGTGCAAACATCCAATGACGGCCAGCGTTGGACCACGCTCCGCATCAAAGGCACGAACATCACCAATTTTACCATGGAGAACGAGAATGTAGTGAAATACTCCGACGAGATGTCATACTGCGACTTCGAAGCCGACGGCGACAGCATCAGGTATGTACGCCTTCTTGTCCGCAATGCCAACACAAGCAAGTGGCTCCGCCTCTACGAGATTGAGGTGAACAAACTCTACAACGAGTTTGGCGAAGTGCCTACGGCCATGACCAACACCGGTATTGGCGTCACGGAGGTGTTCGACAACCAGCCATCGACCTACTATTCGTCGCCACGCACAGGCGAACTGACCTACAACTTGCAGCATCCGAACCTCGTGGACAACGTCACCGTATTCGTTGACGCATCGAGCGACTACGACGCTACCGTAACGGCCACGCGAGACGGCGAGACATGGATCGAACTCGGCGAGCTCACCGGCGCAGTCACCAGCTTCTCGCTGGCTGACGCACACTGCACCGACGCCATCGCCGTCAAGCTCAGATGGACCGGAGCGTCGCCCATTGTCCACGAAATCTGTGAAGAAGCCAGCACGGTTCCCGTAGGCATCGACAAACCGACTGCCGTCACAGGGTCGGCCGAAGGCATTGAACTCACGAACAATGGTGGACGCCTGACTGTGAAATCCAACGACGCTATCAAGTCTGTTGCCATTTATGGCATAGACGGACGCGTACTGGCCAACGTGAACGCCCACGGCAAGAGCCTCATTACGCTTCCCCGTGTCGCTTCACAGATTGCCTTGGTCAACGTCAAGACAAACAGCGGGCAAAGCGCGTCATACAAAGTCAGCATCAACTGACACCGACAGCCCCCTACCGCAACACCACACAGACTCCCGCCCGCGCGCCACACAGCCGGGCGGGAGTTTTTATGTCCCGGACGGCAAGGAGTGTCCGGCGCCAACCTCCCGGCGGTCAGCTCCGAGGCGTCCCCGCACCTGCTGAAAGGCACAGCTGCCCCGCACATTGCCGGCACCGGGCGTGCGGACTTCGGCGCACGCGCTGGCAGGACTACACATGGCCTGCCCGTTTTTCCGACCGCAGTGACCGGATTTTCAGTCAGGGCGACGGAAAATCCGATCGGCCGCCCCTGCCTTCCACGCCGCCAGCCCCGCAATCGTATCAGCACAGCCGCGGAAAATCAAATTCCGCCACACGTCCCGCCCCCGCCACGACACATTTTGAAGAGTTTACTCAAAATTTCCAGGAATATGATTTGGAACTTTAAGAGGAATGTCGTATCTTTGCACCGCGTTTGAGAGAAAACGCGGAAGGAAGTTTGGGTGAGTGGCTTAAACCAGCAGTTTGCTAAACTGCCGTGCGAGTAATCGTACCAGGAGTTCGAATCTCCTAGCTTCCGCGAACATAATGGCGCTTTCATCTAACGGTTAGGATACATGCCTCTCACGCATGGTATACGGGTTCGATTCCCGTAGGCGCTACACTGGCTCTGACGCCCCATCGGGCATCAGAGCTTTTTTCATGCCGCCGGAACTCGCAGGAGACGACGGCGGCCTGCATCTTCAACCCACACAAACGTAACGACACAACCGCGCCATGCCCACAGCAAATCCCAGCCGCCGCCGTCCACGCCGCAACGGTCTTCTGGCCCTTACCCCACTCATGCTCTTTGCCCTGCTTTTTGTCGGCACAAGCCTGGCCGCCGCCGACTTCTATGCCATCCCCATGTCCGTCGTGTTCATCGTCACTACGGCCTATGCACTGGCCATCACGCGCGGCATTGCCACAGACAAGCGGCTGGCTGTCTTCACGCGCGGAGCCAGCGACGCCAACATCATGACGATGGTGTGGATATTCGTTCTGGCAGGCGCCTTCTCGGCCTCGGCCCAAGACATGGGAGCCATCGACGCCACAGTGGCCTTGGCACGCAATCTGTTGCCGGCAGATTTCTTGCTGGCCGGACTCTTTCTGGCCTCATGCTTCGTGTCGATAAGCATCGGCACTTCGGTCGGGACGGTTGTCACCCTCGTTCCCATAGCTGCGGGGCTGGCACCGGCACTCGGCGCCGACCTTGCGCTGACAGTGGCCGTGGTGACCGGAGGCGCCTTCTTCGGCGACAACCTCTCGTTCATCTCGGACACGACCGTGGTGGCCACCCGCACTCAGGAGTGCCGCCTTGACGACAAATTCAAAGTCAACTTCCGCATCGTGCTTCCCGCCGCCCTGCTCACGTTGGCCTTCTATACCTACCTTGGCTTCCAGAACCAAGCTCCGGCACAAGCCATTCCGGACTATGATCTCCTGAAAGTCATGCCGTATGTGGCTGTACTGGTCATGGCGCTTTGTGGAATGAACGTGCTTTTCGTACTCGCCATAGGCAACCTGCTCACCGGACTTGTCGGCCTGCTGGACACTGACGGTTTTTCGGTCGTCAGCTGGTTTGCCTCGATGGGCAAAGGCATCACGTCGATGGGCGAGCTGATCATCATTTCCATGATAGCCGGCGGCCTGCTTGAGCTCATTCGCTACAATGGCGGCATCACCTACATGATGCGCGCCATCACGCGACACGTCAACGGAAAGCGTGGCGCGGAATTTTCGATAGCCGCGCTCGTCGGGCTGGCCAACCTTTGCACGGCCAACAATACGGTGGCCATCCTTTCTGTCGGCAAGCTGGCCAAACACATCGCCGAGCGATACGGGGTGGACAAACGGAAGAGCGCCAGCGTGCTGGACACCGTCTCCTGCTGTGTGCAAGGCGTACTGCCCTACGGGGCACAGTTGCTCATGGCGGCTGGCTTGTCCGGCCTCAGCCCGGTAGGCATTGTGCCCTACCTGTACTACCCGATGCTCGTAGGTTTATGCACGATAGCCAGCATCGCATTTCGCTACCCCCGGAAGTACAGTTAAAACAAGCCGCGGCCTCCACCGGAAGAGTGTAGGCCGCGGCTCATCAGAAGGGGGGGGAGGCTTATTCAAGATCCCTGTCGCCTTCCTCCATCCTCTTCCGGGCCGCTGCGACATACTGCGAGGGGTCCAAGCCGGGAAACACGTTCTGGAAGAGGTCACGTGCGCGGTCCGGACTCAGTTCGCAGGCTTTTTCCAAAAATTGGAGGTACTCCCGTGTGTGTCCGAGTTTACGGCTGACATATGCACGATAGGCATACAGTCCTTTCCCGGCTATGCCGTCTTCATTTTCCAGGCGTTCAAGCATACGCGAAGCCATCTCGGCATAACCATAATCTGACAACACGAGCGTGAGGTGCAACCGCACACTGACGTCGGCCTGCCCGTCATCGAACAGGCGGGCTGCCCGTTGCAAGGCCTCCTGCTCGCGACCGTCGGCAAAGTCGTTGTGCACATACTGCAAGTCCAACAGCGAGGCATCGCCCCCCAGACGGACAACCTGTTCAAGGCATGAGAGGGTTTCCGCTTCGTCGCCCAACAGGCTGTAAGCATAGGCCAGCTGCCGGTAAATGTCAAGCAGGTAGTCCGTCGAGCCACCAGGACTGAGGCTTCCGGCCTTTTTCAGGCGCACCAGTGCCTCTTCGGGCCGGGACAAGGCATTCAGGCACATGCCGTCGAGCAACAGGAAATCGACGTCGCTGCCATGAAGTTCCAACCCGGACGACAACACCTCATGAACAGCTGCGTAATCATGCAATTCGTAGAGGCTCTTGGCTTTCACGCGCAGGGCCGAGGCATCTTGCGGCCAGATGGCCAGTGCATAGTCCGCGCTATCGACGGCTTTCCGGTATTCCTGCTTCTCGAACTGCGCGCTGGCCAACACGCCCCAACATGCGCCGTCGTACGGGTCCAAATCCAGACATTGATTGGCGACAGCCACACTATCATCATACCGCCCTGACTGCAAATGGCAGAGCGACAGCAAATAGTAGTAGTAAGCCCGGTCAAACTTCAAGTCTTTCAGTTTGGCCAGCCAGGCAGCCGCCCGTTTGGGCTGCTCGTAGTCAAGAAGCAGGGCCGCCACGTCGAGCACATCGTCGATATCTTCCAAGTCGCCCAGCGCCGTGAAACTTTCGCCAAGATAGCTGTCGGCCTTTTCAAACTCAAAATTATACAACAGTATCTCGGCGTGCAGCAACTTGGCGTTGTAGTCTTCGGCGTCGTGGATGGAAGCCTCGACATTCTGGGCTTCCTGGATGTTCCCCTCGTCGATGTACTTCTTCGCCAGCTGGACGAGCAGGCGCGTATGATCAGGATGGAGGGTCAAAGCGTAGGTCACACACGCGTCGGCCTCGTCCAGGCGGTCGCGCGAGAGGTAGTAATCGACGATGTCGGCAAAGTCGTCGGCATCGAGATAAACGTGCTGACCGTCCGCACATGCCTCCTCGTAACGGCGGAGAACGCGCTTGAACTCTGGGTCGTCATAATACGACGTGCTGCTACTCATCAATGTTTTCTCCCAACTGCTTTTGTTCGTTTACTTCTTACCATTCCGGCTCCCCCATGTGTCTTTCAGGTTCACCGTGCGGTTGAATACAAGATGGCCAGGCGCAGAATGCGTGTCGGCAAAGAAATAGCCGATGCGCTGGAACTGCAAATAAGTCCCGGCAGGAAGCCCGGCCACGTATTGTTCCACATAACAGTTGCCGAGCACGGTCAGCGAATCCGGATTGAGCAACTCACGGAAATCACGCTCGTCGGCCGCAGGGTTCTCGACGTTGAAAAGACGGTCATAGAGGCGCACCTCGGCAGGCAGGCAGTGGCGGGCGCTCACCCAATGAAGCGTCCCCTTCACCTTCCGGTTCGCCCCGGCCAGGCCGCTACGGCTTTCGGGGTCATATTCGCAGTAGACCTCCTCCACTTCGCCGCTGGCATTTTTCTTGCAGCCCGTACACTTCACGATGTAAGCGTTCTTCAACCGCACCTCCTTGCCCGGGACCATACGGAAGAAGTTCTTGGGCGCCTCCTCCATGAAGTCGTCGCGCTCCATCCAGAGTTCGCGGCTGAAAGTGATGGTGTGCGTTCCGTCGGCAGGATTTTCGGGGTTGTTGACGGCTTCCATCTCTTCGCTCCGGCCCTCAGGATAATTCGTCACCACAAGCCTGACAGGCCGCAACACAGCCGAGACACGGGTGGCCCGGCTGTTCAGGTCCTCACGGGCGGCAGCCTCGAGCATGGCATAGTCGTTCAGCGCGTCGAACTTGGTGTAGCCGATCATGTCGATGAACTTGCGGACCGCCTCGGGCGAGAAGCCCCGGCGGCGGAGCCCGCAGACCGTCGGCATGCGCGGATCGTCCCATCCGTCGACAAGGCCTTCCTTCACGAGGGCGAGCAGCTTGCGCTTGCTCATGACGGTATAGGTCAGATTCAGGCGGTTGAACTCATATTGCCGGGGGCGATGGTCTTCAAGGTCACGGCCCTCCTTCAGCTCGTCGATGAAATAGTCGTAGAGCGGGCGGTGAGGGATGAACTCCAACGTGCAGATCGAGTGCGTCACGCCCTCGAAGAAATCACTCTGCCCGTGTGCGAAATCATACATGGGGTAGGCTTTCCACTGCGTGCCGGTACGATGGTGCTCTTTGTTGATGATGCGGTAGATGATAGGGTCGCGGAAGTGCATGTTGGGATTGGCCATGTCGATCTTGGCACGCAAGACCATGGCCCCTTCGGGTATTTCGCCCGTGTTCATCTTTTCGAAAAGCGCGAGGCTCTCCTCGACAGGCCTGTCGCGGAAGGGGCTTTCCACGCCCGGCTGCGTCGGCGTCCCCTTCTGCTCGGCGATCTGCTCGCTCGTCTGCTCGTCGACATAAGCCTTGCCCTCCTTGATGAGCCGGACGGCGAAGTCCCAAAGCTGCTGGAAATAGTCCGAGGCATAATAGACATGCCCCCAGTGGAAGCCAAGCCATTCGATGTCCTTCTTGATGGCTTCGACATATTCCGTGTCCTCCTTCTGCGGATTGGTGTCGTCAAAACGCAAATTGCAGACACCGCCATATTTTTGCGCAATGCCGAAGTCCATGCAGATTGCTTTGGCATGGCCGATGTGGAGGTAGCCGTTGGGCTCAGGCGGGAAGCGTGTCTGCAAACGCCCGTCGTTTTTTCCGGCTTTCAGGTCGGCCTCAACTATTTGTTCGATAAAGTTCAGACTTTTCTTGTCTTTCGCTGCAATAACGCTCTTGTCTTCCATTTTCTTTCAATACAGTTTTTGGAGTGTAAAAGTACTGCTTTTTTTTTGCCTGTCCCCCTTTGGATCATAGATTTGAGGTAAAAAAATTCTCCGATTGGCAAAAGAGCGGTCCTCCGCCACGGCTTCGCGCCCCGCGCCATGGGCCTGCCATCCCCAAGCCGGAAATGGGCCGACAGCGCGCAGCGCGGTGCATTTTACGTTTTACGTTTTACGTTTTTACGCTCCCCGCGCGCGATGAACGACAAAAAAGCGGCGCCCCTGTGCGGAGCACCGCTTGCGAGAGAGCCAACGCCTTTTGTCACAAAGGCGGATAGCGGGCTGAGCGTCCGGCGTTGAACGCCTCAGGCGAAGTGGTGATGTCGCCGACCACCATCATTGGCGTGCGGCAGAGCAGGCGCCACAGGCTTTTGCGCGGCCCTGCCACATGGCCTGCGGCCACCACGACAAAGGCCGAGAGCCTCGTGTCGAACACCACGGCGTAGCGCAGGCGGCTTCCCGGGCGGCAGGGGGCATTATGGGATGAAACTTTTCGTGGACTACGACCTGACACCGCTGCCGAGCCGGGGCAGCCGGCAGCGGATGAACACGCTGGCGACGGGGGCGGCGTTCATGGTCACGTTCTGAACAAACGGGGCCCGCCCATGCCATGCACAGGCGCGCCGCACCTCACGGCCGGGCAGCCTTTATATATACCCGCATCTGCTCCCCGTCGTCGCCCCTTGCCATGCACAGGTGCCCCCAGCCGTAGCGCTCGTAAAACGACGTGTGCTCCGTGATGAGGTAGAGCGTGCCGACACCCCTTGCCGCCATGTCCTCGCAGATGTGCTCCAGCAAAAGCCCCGCGATACCGCAGCGCCGCAGCTCCGGCTCGACATACAGGGCACAGACGTTCGGCGCCAGGTCCTTGCGGTCATGAAAATCATTGGTGATCACGCCCGCTCCGGCCACAATCCGCCCCGGCTCCACGCCGGTCACGATGTACCACTGCGGGACAGGCGCAGCTCCACGGATGCATTCATCAATGCTCGCCAGATATTCCTCCAAAGGGATTCCCCATCTCGCCGCGAACCAGCGCGCCGCCGGCATGCGCCATCTGGGCTGCGAACGGAGGGAGATGATGTCGTATTTGTCCACCGGTATAAAAAAAAAGAATTTTCAGAGCCGCGAAAATAGCGAAAAAAAAGGAAAACAAAGAAAAGGGATGACGCCCGTCCTCCTCCCTTCTCCCTCCCCCGGGGCCGCCCTGCGTGAAAATGCGGAGCGGCCCTTTTTTTCGCGCGCGGGAGCGTAAAAACGTAAAACGTAAAACGTAAAATGCACCGCGCTGCGCGCTGTCCCCCCCGCCCGCCTTCGCTCATACAGGGCCCCCGCCCAGCTCTTCCAGCCCCCGCCTTGCCGTCCCTGCCGGCTGCCGGGGATGCATTCTGCCGCAATTATTTCGTCCATTCCGCAGGAAATTCGTAAGTTTGCACAAAAACATCGAAACGATGGGGATATTTAGCTTTTTTTCGAAGAAAGAGAAGAAAGAAGTGCTCGACGCCGGCCTTGAAAAAACCAAAGCCAGCGTGTTCAGCAAGCTCACCCGAGCCATCGCCGGGAAGTCGAAAGTAGACGACGAAGTGCTCGACAACCTCGAAGAGGTGCTCATCTCGTCGGACGTAGGCGTCGACACCACGCTCGAAATCATCGGCCGCATCCAAGAGCGCGTGGCGCGCGACAAATACGTAAGCACGACTGAGCTCGGGCGCATCCTGCGCCAAGAAGTGGCCGCCCTGCTGGCCTCGCACGAGACGGCGCCCGCCGCCACCGGCGCCCCGAAGCCTTACGTCATCATGGTCGTAGGCGTCAACGGAGTGGGCAAGACCACAACCATCGGCAAGCTCGCCTACCTCTTCACGCAAGCCGGGAAGAAGGTCTACCTCGGCGCCGCCGACACGTTCCGCGCCGCCGCCGTCGAACAACTCTGCATCTGGGGCGAGCGGGTGGGCGTCCCCGTCGTCAAGCAACAGATGGGCAGCGACCCGGCCAGCGTGGCTTTCGACACGCTCAACTCGGCCGTGGCGGGCGGGGCCGACGTCGTGCTCATCGACACGGCCGGACGCCTGCACAACAAGGTGGGGCTCATGAACGAGCTCACGAAGATAAAGAAAGTGATGCAGAAAGTCGTGCCGGACGCCCCGCACGAAGTCCTCCTCGTGCTCGACGGCTCGACAGGACAGAACGCCTTCGAGCAGGCAAAACAGTTCACCCGCGCCACCGAAGTCACCGCCCTGGCCATCACCAAACTCGACGGCACAGCGAAGGGAGGCGTGGTCATCGGCATATCCCACCAACTGAAAGTGCCCGTCAAATACATCGGTCTCGGCGAGAAAATGACCGACCTGCAACCCTTTGACAGCCGCGAGTTCGTCGACTCGCTCTTTGGCGACACCCAATTATGACCCCATGAAGAAGCAAACCGTCGACATCATCACAATGGGCTGCTCGAAAAACCTTGTCGACTCCGAGCACCTCCTCCGTCAGCTCGAAGCCCTCGGCTACAAGGCCTACCACAACCCCGAAGAGACCCATGGCGGCATCGCCGTGGTCAACACCTGCGGCTTCATCGGCGACGCCAAGGAAGAGAGCATCAACATGATCCTCGAGCTCTGCCAGCTCAAGGAAGAAGGCCGGCTCAGCCGCGTCTACGTGATGGGATGCCTCTCCGAACGCTACTTCGAGGAACTGGGCGAAGAAATCCCCCAGGTCGACAAGTTCTACGGCAAGTTCAACTGGCCCGACCTGCTGCGCGACCTCGGCGAACGTTATGACGAGGACATCGCGCTCGAACGTGTCCTGACCACCCCGCCCCACTATGCCTACATCAAGATTTCGGAAGGCTGCGACCGCAAATGCGCCTACTGCGCCATCCCCATCATCACCGGGCACCACATCAGCCGCCCCATCGACGAGATCCTCGACGAGGTGCGCAGCCTCGTGGCCCGCGGCGTGAGGGAATTCCAGATCATCGCACAAGAACTCACTTACTACGGTGTCGACCGCTACGGCCGCCAGCGCCTGCCCGAACTCATCGACCGCATGGCCGGCATCCCCGGGGTCGAATGGATACGCCTGCATTACGCCTACCCCGCCCGTTTCCCGATGGACCTGTTGCCCGTGATGCGCCGCCACTCCAACGTGTGCCGATACCTCGACATCGCCCTCCAGCACATCAGCGACGGCGTCCTCAGCCGCATGCGCCGCCACACCACCAAAGCCGAGACCTACGAGCTCATCCGCCAGCTCCGCGAACAGGTGCCCGGCATCGCCATCCGCACCACGCTCATGGTCGGTTTCCCCGGCGAGACCGACGAGGAATTTGCCGAACTCGTCGACTTCGTCCGAACCGTACGCTTCGACCGCATGGGCGCCTTTGCTTACAGCGAGGAAGAGGGCACCTATGCCGCCGAACACTACACCGACGACGTCCCGGCAGAGGTCAAACAACAGCGCCTCGACACCCTGATGGAACTGCAAGCCGGCATCTCGGCCGAACTCGGCGAGGCCAAGGTCGGGCAGACGCTCCGCACAGTCATAGACCGCGTCGAAGGCAATTTCTACGTCGGACGCACCGAGTTCGACTCGCCCGAAGTCGATGGCGAAGTCCTCATCCCCATGAACGGCACGCCGCTCACAGTGGGCCGCTTCTATCCCGTCACCATCCAAAGCGCCGACGAGTACGATCTCTACGGCACCGTCGCACAAGAATCAGCCTCATGAACAACAAAGAGTTCATCACAGCCCTCGCCGCACGCACTGACATGACCGCGCGCGAAGCTGGCAAACACGCAGCCACCCTGATGGCCGAACTGGCCCGGTCGCTCGACGAGAACGGTGCCCTCACCGTGCAGGGCTTCGGCAGCTTCGACGTGAAGAAAAAACTCGAACGCGTCATGGTTAACCCCACAACGAAACAGCGCCTGCTTGTTCCGCCCAAACTCGTGCTCACGTTCAAAGCCAGCCAGTTGCTCAAAGAAAAAGTCAAAGAATAAGTCATGGACAAAAAAGCCACGCTCCAAGAACTCCTCACCGCTTTCGCCACCAAATCTGGCCTGCCCCGGCGCCGCGCCGAGGCTTTTGTCCGTGCCTTTTTCGACGTTATTGCCGACGCCCTCGCCAGTGAAAAATTCGTCCGGGTCAAAGGACTCGGCACATTCAAGCTCGTGGCAGTCAGTGAACGCGAGAGCGTCGATGTCAACACCGGCGAACGTATCCAAATCAGCGGCCACACCAAAGTAAGCTTCACACCCGAGGCCGGACTGCGCGACCTCATCAACCGGCCCTTTGCCCACTTCCAGACCGTGGTCATCAATGAAGGAACAGACCTCAACGCGCTTGAAGCTGTCGACACTCCCGAAATAGAGGAAACCGGCAACGACACCCCCGAAGAACCACAATCTCCAGCGACAGAACCGACAGACAACACCACGGCAGAGGCGGAAACACCAGAAACCGACAACGAAGCGGAGCAACCTGCTTTCGTTCCACCATCCGCAGTAGATTATTTTGCGGAATATCCCCTCGACGATGCGGACGAGGAAGACCCGTCGGCCGCTGTCATCGCCGATGACACTGCAAAAGACAGTGAAACGTCAACAACGGATGACTCAACAGGATACAGCGACACAGAGGCGGCTCATGAAGCGCCCCAAGCCGCTGCCGCAGCGAACACTCATCCCGAAGGGGAAGAAGGCCTCACGGAAGCAGCCGCACTGCCCGACGAAGCACACTCCGACATAACAGACACTGCACCCGTACAAGCCGAGACCGGCCGGACAGTGCCCCAAGAAGGGACAGCAGACAAGGACACGTCCGAAACCGGCACCACCTCCGTAGAATCAGTCGATGGTATCCCGCCCCAAGACGAGGCCACGAAATACCACGAAACCACGGACGCCGAACCCCGACAAACAGCAACCGCCGACCGGCCGGACAACAGCCAGACAGTTCCTCCCGTCACTCCGGCAGGCCCATCAAGCACCAAGCCCACATTGCCGCCTCAACCACCCACGCCACAGCCTCCTATGCCGCGTGACGTCAACTGGTGGAAAGTGACGGTTGTCGTTATCGGAATTCTTTTCCTCATGATGCTCAGCTACTTCGCCGGCTACTTCCGCCTCTTCTGCCCCTGCGAGCGGCTTGATGCCCTCCACCGCCTGTGGACCGAGCAGACGGCTCCACCCTCTCCTACCGCACCGGCGACGACTGCACCCACCGACACCATGCGTCACGCAACTGCCCCGCACGACACCACGGCCCTGCCCACCGACACCGTCGCCTCATCCTCCCAAGCTCCAGCAGCGACAAATACGACGTCCCCTTCCGCACAACCCACGGCACGCCCGGCTCCGCAAGAGAAACAGCCTCAGGCTGACGCCCAATCCCGCAAGAAAAACACCCAAGCCACCACGCAACGGCGCAAACGCACCGCCCCACGCCACCAGAAATACATCATCACCGGTACGCGCGACACTTACGTTGTCTCGCAGGGCGAAACGCTCCGCACCATCGCCGAGCACGTCTACGGCAGCCGCGGATATGCCCGCTACATCATCGAACACAACCACATCACGCATCCCGACGATATTCCCGTAGGGCTCACCATCCGGCTGCCCGAGCTCGAACTGAACCCGGACTACCGCCCCTAAATCCTCGGCCTTCATCCGTCACAAACGAAACGGTCACATAGAGACATCCGTCACTTGAAGCGTTCAATCACCTGACGGGCTTCTGCCTCCTTGCACTTCTCCAGAAAATTCCTGTTTCCCCTCAAAACTTCCACGCCACGCGGAAGAGCAGGTCGCTCTTCGTGGGCGCGTCGATTTGTTGCGTACCCGAACTGATGACATCGCGGTTGAAATACGCTGTCAGGCTGTAACGCAGTCCAAAGTGCAACGAGGCGACGGGCTGCCAGTCGGCCAGCAAAGCGGCTGCCGCTCCGTGATAATATCCCCGCACGAAACCGAAAGTCTGGCCAAAGCCGGGCTGATAGACGGAGAGCGACGTGGCATAGTCGTCGGTGAAGAACAACGCCCCCATCGCCGCCAGGCGCCAGCGCTCCGGTGTCCACGCGACGCGCCCGCTGGCCATCGTCCCGAGCGAGACGCCGCC